>Ga0272442_10006111_pt1 | contig 15949 bp, 15 predicted proteins | sample SSMForm2O_FD_200262 | JGI IMG/M metagenome (GOLD analysis project Ga0272442, IMG submission 200262) | Marine sediment archaeal communities from Little Sippewissett salt marsh, Falmouth, MA, United States - SSM-Form-2O | ecosystem: Environmental > Aquatic > Marine > Wetlands > Sediment ...
GTTTGAAGAATCGTCCAACAATAATAATTTTTGCTAGATTATTTGCAAAATTTTATCGGCTGAAGAAGGGAAAGACTAATTCACGATTTCAGCTATTCGGAACTATACCTAATCGGAACTACTGATCTCAATTATTTCAGCCAAATACCCCACAACTTGCTTCAGTCTGACTTTCCGCAGATGTCCTCTGGAGAATAACATTACTATGCTATCGTTTTTGGACAATTGCTTAAAAATCCACAAATATTATCTCAAATGAATCGTCAGGTAATAGAAGTTGGAAACTTTCAATGAAGGTACGAGGTCTAAGTGTATGGGACATTTCAAAATGCACATTTGAATAGCCAAGGCAGTTTTTAGAAATAACGACATCATGAAAATTTGTGAAAATTGAAAAGACATCTGCAGAAAGTGGGTTTAGTGATTGATACTTCTTTGATCCTGTTGAACTCGATTTTCTGGATATCTTTGGTGTAGCAGTCTAACAAAGTTTGATTACAGTCCTAGATGCTTCAGGATTTTTTATTTTTACTTTGCTTGTTTTTTATTCCCGTTATCAAAGATGCGTAAATTCCCATCCATTTTTTATCTTCAAGTTCTGCAGAAATTTGCAGTGCAAGGTTATAATATTCATTTGCTTTTTTATAGACTCCAAGTTCTTCATACATTATTCCAATATTCCCTATTATATGGAGATTAGTATCTTTTTCATCCAGCTTCTTTGCAATTAGTGCAGCCTCTTCAAGAGATTCAATTGCTTTCTTAAATTCTCCCATTGATCCATAAATAGATCCAATATCTACAAGACAACCTCTTTCATTTCTTTTGCTTCCTACTCTTTTCGAGATTTCCAATGCCTTTTTGTAATACTCAATCGCCTCACTATAATTCTCCAAATTTCTGTGAAATTTGGCTAGCGTCGCAAGGCTATTTATTTCACCACTTTTGTCCATAATATTATTTGCAATTTTCAGCGAGTACTTATAGTACTTAAGGGCATTTTCAGAGTCATCTATTTTTTCATAATAGTTTCCGATATACTTCAGAACATGTCCTTCCCCCTGCAAGTCTCCCATTTCCTTCAAAATCTCAAGTGACTGATTGCAATACTCAAATCCTTTTTTTAAATTTTTGCAATTATCATCTTCTTTAACAAAACTATTGTGATTTATATATAAGGATCCCAAATTTGTGAGAGTTCTTGCCTCTATTTTCCGATTTCCACATTCTCTTGAAATTTTTAAGCATTTTTCGTAATATTCTAATTCCTTTTCATGATCCCCTAATTTGTTTCTAGCTGCAGCGATGTTTAGAAGCCAGATGGCTTCATTTTCCTTATCACCCACCACTTTTGAAATTTCTAATGCTTTTTCGTAGTATTCAAAGGCTTTTTTATTTTTCCCACGGACACCGCAAATATTTCCCATGTTGCCAATGGCTGTAGCCTCTAAATTTTTGCATCCGGTTTCTTTGAAAATTTCAAATGATTTTTCGTAATAAGTCTCTGCTTTTGCATAATCTCCAAGATCGGAGCAAGCTGTTGCAAGGTTTTGTAGCCAAATCCCCTCGTCGATTTTGTTTTGAGTTTCCAAAGCTATTTTCAAACCCTGCTCATAATATTCAACTGCTTTTCTAACTTCTCCAATATCACTATAAGCAGTCCCAAGATTTCCAAGAACCTTTCCATATATTTGCTTGTCTTTGAGTATATATTTAGATCCAGAATATTCTCTTTCCAACAATCTTTGGTATAGTTGTATAAGCGTTTTGTAATTCCCCCATCTATTAAGATCCAAACAAAGATTATAGTCAAATATAATATTTGCAGCTAAATCATACTCTTCTGCTTCGCAGGCGTGGTGATGTGCCTCTATTGCTGACTGAAGTTCCTCTTTTTTTCGGGGGTTTTCGGGAAGGGTTAGGGAGTTATAATAATTGTAAGCGATCATATGGACTTCTTTTTTGTTTTCAAGGTCGCTATAAGAAAATTCCTGAACTAGTGGGTGAAGCCAGTAGTTGCCTTCATGGTTGGTTTCGAGGAGGGACTTGTCAATCAGCTTTCTAACGGCATCTGTGGGAGTATTTTCCGTAAACATTACCCTTAGAGCCTTTAATTCTACAGGTTCACGATAGACCGATATTCTTTCGAGAAGTTCTTTTTCTTCACCTGCCAATTTGTCGAATAATCTCCTCGCTTTCTTAATGGTATCCTCTTTACTTTCTTGATATATACTCAGGTCTTCAAGTGTATCCTTCACGCCGAATTCCTTAACCAGTTCCACGAGCAGCTTCAGGGCAAGGGGGTGACCGTCCACGCCTGTTGCCAGTTCTTCCAGCTTATGAGGTTCCACTTCGTCAAGTCCGTTTCTCACAAGGTAGTCAACTGCAAAGTCCTTTTTCAAACCGTTGAGGTGCTGCTTTTCCTCATCTTCCACCACATCGATCAGGCTTTCCCCATTTTCGAGTGTGGGCAGAATCCGGCTTGTTACGATGACTTTTGCGTTGTGGGTGTTGTATCGCAGGGAGGAAAAGAGAAGTTCGATTCCTTTGTCCTTGAACTGCCTGTCTTCAAGCATGGTGCTCAGGTCATCGAAGATGAGCCAGACCTGGCTTCTTCTTTGCAGCTCATCGGTGAGCCTGTCCACGTCAGGTTTTCCAGGTTCCCTTCTTTCGGCTTTGAAGGTTGCAATTTCAGGGGCGTTCATGTAAGCGGCGAGTTTTTCGAGGATATCGCCGAGTTTTGCGTCCTGGTTCTGGTTGAAGTTGAACCAGAAAGGTTCGGGGACGTTTACGGGTCTCAGGTCTACAAGGGCTCTTGCGAGGGTTGACTTTCCCACTCCGCCGACTCCGCTAATAAGTAAAATCCGGTGGTTTTCGAGGTATGTGAGTGATTCTTTTATCTTATCAGCCCGGTTCTGGGTGACAAATTGTTTCAGTTTATCAGGATAATAAAGAAGAGTTGAAGGATTGTAACGGCTAAGAATTTCCTGGTTTGCGGTTTCTTTTCTTCGCTGGTCCAGATATTCGATGATCTTGATAAATTCGTCACCTGAAGGGCTTTCAAAATTGAAAAAATTGTTGTAGTTTCCTACTGCAAGTTGACCATAATTTTCAAGGTTTTCGATATTGAGATTTATGTTTACGATGATTTCTATTTCCCTGGCAAGCTCCGGGTTTTCCACCAGCAGTTTGAGGATTTCCTGCTGCAATTCTTCCTTTGCTTTCGGGTCTTCGGAGTTTTTGGACGCCTTTGTAAGCGCTTTTTCCAGGGATTCGCTCATTTTAGGACTTATCTTTTTCAGCAGAGCTTTTGCTCTTTTCCCGCCTTCGGAGCCAAGTTTTTCAATGCCTTTTTCAAGAAGCATATCTTTACTTTTCTCTACTGCAACCTTTCCCCCCTCAATAAGCATATCTTTGCCTTTGTCTGCTACAGTTCTACCTCCTGCATAGATGAAAGGCAGGGCGGGGACGATAATATCTGTTGCTTGCTGGGCAAGAATAGCCAAGTCCATAAACTCCTCCAATTTCTTTTTTGATATTGGTGGCAGGTAAAATAAGTTTTGCCATTTATTGTGTTAAAAAGTGGGGGATTCGGGCTTTTTCGCGATAAAATTCAAAGGCTGATGGAAATTCCAACACTTCTTCTGCTTCTTTCCAGTCTTCAGGGAAAAGCCGTTCGCCTTCAGCGAACGTGGGTGGGCATGGTGGTTAAAACTCGGTGGTTGCCCTGTTTTCTGAAAATAAGCAGATTAAAAAACAGCCCTTTTTTTGAAGAGCAATAGCTCAAAAACAACCGACACTTCGGAAAAGAATAAATCTAAAAAAAAGTAGGTGCAGGGAATTAGTTTTCCCTGAATAACCACATCAAGTTAAAGCTTATGTTTACAATTTTTCCCTTCTGTCAATAATCCTCTTAGACTTTCCTGCAGTCCTCTCGATACTGCCCTTCTCAAGCAGCTCAACATTCGTCCGGATGTTCAGGATGGCTTTGAGTTCTTTCTGGACGTGGTTCTGGACGGCGGCGAGATCTTTGAGATCGCCGGTGAAGGCGTTTTCTTCTAGTTCGACTTCGACGGTCAGTTCATCGAGCATGTGTTTGTTGCGGTCGAGGACGAGCTGGAACTGTTCACCTACTTCGGGGATGCGGGAGATGACGTCCTGGATCTGGGAAGGGAAAACGTTGATGCCTCTGACTATGAGCATGTCGTCGACACGGCCCAGGAGACGGGAGATTTTTGTTGTTGTGCGGCCGCAGGCGCAGTCGGATTCGAGAAGGCGGGTCATGTCCCCGGTCCTGTACCTTATGTTGCAGAAGCCTTCTTTGTTGAGGGAGGTTAATACCAGTTCGCCTTTTTCGCCTTCTGCAACCTGTTCTCCGTTTTCGTCAAGGACTTCTGCGAGGAAGTTGTCATTCCAGATGTGCAGGCCGTCCTGTTCCTGGCATTCGAAACCGACGCCGGGACCGATCATTTCGGAGAGGCCGTAGCAGTCGTAGGCTTTGAGGTTCAGGCGCTTTTCAAGCTGCTTGCGGGTGTTTTCGGACCAGGGTTCGCCTCCGAAGATGGCTGCCTTTAAGGAGAGTTTGTCGATGAGGTCGAGTTCTTCTGCGGTCTCGGCAAGGTAGAAGGCGTAGGAAGGGGTGCAGTGGACAGCGGTTACACCAAAGTCGATCATCATCTCGAGCTGGCGGGCGGTGTTTCCTGTGGCTGCGGGGACGGTCATTGCTCCTAGTTTTTCCACGCCGTAGTGGAAGCCCATGCCACCGGTGAAAAGGCCGTAGTTCATGGAGTTCTGGATTACGTCCCTGTTCGAAAGCCCGATCATGGTCAGGCTTCTTGCGATCAGGTCCGACCAGGCGTCGATGTCATGTGCGGTGTAGCCGACGACAGTTGGCTTTCCGCTGGTCCCGGAAGACGCGTGAATCCGCACGATGTCGTCCTGGTTGGCAGCAAAGAGCCCGAAGGGATAGTTGTCCCGAAGGTCCGTTTTGCGGGTGTAGGGCAGTTTCCGGACATCCTCGAGGGTCTTGATGTCGTCCGGAGTGACCCCTGCCTCCCTGAATTTCTGCCTGTAGAAGGGGACATTGTCATAGACCAGTTTGACGCTGTTTTTCAGGCGTTTTAACTGCAGTTCTTTCATCTCGGCGTGACCCATTGTTTCGTATTTCGGCTGCCAGTATTTCATTAAAAGGACCTTCTTTTGGGTTGTGAATTTTGTTGAGTATTTAGTGAGTATTTAGTGAGTATTTAGTGAGTATTTAGTGAGTATTTTAGTGAGAGTATTTTAGTGAGTATTTAGTGAGTATTCCGTATCCTGTGAATATTTCCGTGCCATGGCCCTGTGCCATGACTCTGCATATCATGCAGGTACTCAATAATTCCTTTTTCGAATATAACGATCAGGGAAAAATCAGTCTGTAGTGTAATTTCCTTCCAACATATAAATATTATTGAATGGGGACGCGAATTGAATTAGAAACGAAGATAAAATTAAAAGAGTTAGATGGGAATTGAGCTTGATTGCTTGATTTATAGTTGGTTCCCGGTTCGATTTCTATTTTGGTTCCCGGCTTGATTTCTATTTTGACTCTTACTTTAGTTCCGGTTTTCATTCCTTCTGAAGGTAAGCCGCAAGCGGGAACCCCAGAAAGGTCGGGATCCAGAACGAAAACATCCGGTAGCTGAGGATGACCACAACTGCGATTGGCCCCGGCACTCCAAGGCCTGTGTAGAGAGCTGCCATGGTGCTCTCTACAATCCCCACCCCGCCCGGGAGAAGAAACGCCAGTCTTCCGAAGAGCAGGGGCAGGCCGTATCCCACAAGAAGGACGCTCGGGCTGACCTGGTTTCCGGCAGCTATGAAGAAGAAGTAAAGGGTCAGCATATCGAAGCCGATGGTGAGCACTGCCCCAAGAGCCGGGCGTTTCCAGCCCCCTTTTTCTAGCACATCGAAGGCTGCGAACATGCGGAGGACTGCGGTTTCAGTTGAATGTGGGTTGTAGGGCATGTGGAGAGCCCTGGAAAAAAAGGCAGCTTCCCTGACAGCTGCAGCCATGAAGCCTTTCCTGTGCTGTTTTCCCCAGCCTACTGATGCAATCCCCAGGCCCAGCCCGACAAGGATCAGGAGAAAGGCGGAGAACTGTGCGGAGGAAAGCTCCTCTGCTGCCAGTAGCTCGAGCATTCCTGCCATTCCCAGTACCACCAAAATCGTGTTGTTAAAAAAGGTGGGCAGGGTGCCTGCAAGCCCAGAAGCTTCGGCGCTGATGCCCCGTTTCCGTACCCAGCGGTATATGGCTGCCCCGTTTCCGACCGGGCCTCCTGCAAGCAGCCCGATGCTAGCTGCAGCAATAGTTATCAGGGCTCCCCTGGTCACTGAAAGTTTCTGGTTCACGGTTGCTACGATCGAATGCAGGAGATAACCGCTTCCCATGTACCTTACAACCTGGGAAAAGGCAGCCAGTATCACTGCCCACAGGACCATTGTTTTGATAACCTGCAGGGACTCTTCAACCGAGGCGAGCTCGGGAAGAATAAGATTAACTGCAAGCCCCAGAAAGATCAGGGTGGGAAGGTAGCGGCCTGCCCGCAGCACAAGCGGCGGAGGAAAAGCCAGGTTATGGGAGTTTTGCTTTTCGGCTCCCATCGTCAACTCCTATAATCAACCCCTATCATCAACTCCAACTAATCATGTACCCTCGTTGATAATGGATTCCCATTGCTAAAAGACTCTCGCAAATCACGTACTCCCATTAATCCTTAATTCCCCTTGAAGTTTAAATATAATTATAGTCAATGCCCCAAATTCCTTCCCAAATCTCAAGTAAAAGTTTAGCCGCAAAAATATCCCTCTCCGGAGTTTCCCTCCCGGAGATGTAAAATTGGATCTCAAACAGATCCGGAAGCCCTGAATATCCGGCTAAGATCACAGCCTTTAATTATTATTATGGATAATTCCTTTCCATGGAAAACGGCGTTTACTTTCTCATTCCCATCATTTATGCCGCCATTAACTCGGTTTCTTTTGTCCTCTACGGACTAGACAAGTTCAAGGCAAAACGGCAAAAGTGGCGCATTTCTGAGCAGACTCTCCTTGTAGCAGCATTCTTCGGGCCAATAGGAGCCTGGATGGGGATGCAGCGCTTCAGGCACAAGACCCAGAAGCCCCTGTTTAAATTTCTCGTACCTTTGTTCCTGGGAATTCATGTAATGTACGTGCTCTGGATTAACCTTTGAGACCTCCCTTCCGGTTTCGATGGCCTAAAAGATCTGAAAAACGGTCTGAGAAACGGTCTGAAAAACGGTCTGAAAAAGGTAATTGAGAATCTTATTTTTCGGGTGTACATTGTCACAGTTTTTTTATTTTTTGTGAAATGTTTTTTATAGTACTTTCTGCATAGAATATTGGGGTTACAGTTTCCGCTACTTATCATTACTTATCACTGCTTATCATCATTTATCCTTGTACAATCGGCAGCACCAGGTCCTAATTGCCCTGTTGCAGCCGGCAGGATTGGGGAGTATCGGGATAGGATAGGTCGGATAAAAAGTACCGGGGTTAAAAGAAATTTTGTAAATCTATTTCCGGGCAATACTTATTGGGGATGGAAAGCCCGGGAGATCGCATTCAGGGGGGATGCAGACGGCTGGGAAGAACAGGATTGGAATAGCCATTGCAGGGCTTGGGAACTGTGCAAGTTCTCTTGTACAGGGAATTGAGTACTACAGGAGAAAGGGGATCTACGGTGAGGAAAGCAGCTCCCGGGAAAGTGGGGATCCGGGAGGCGGTGACCGGGGCAGTAGTGGTCCGGATAGTAGTGGTCCGGACAGCAGTCATCCGGATAGTGTTAATCCGGGAAAAACTGATATAATTGGCCTGATGCACCGGGACCTGGGAGGCTACCGTCCCTCTGATATTGAGGTGGTGGCGGCTTTTGACATCGATAAGCGAAAAGTGGGAAAGGACGTCTCGGATGCTATCTTCGCCCCTCCCAACTGCACCACGGTTTTCTGTTCCGGAGTCCCGGTGACAGGCGTGGAGGTGAAGATGGGAAGGGTCCTGGACGGCTGTTCCGAGCACCTTGCGGATTACCCTGAAGAATGCAGGTTTTTGCCCTCGGACGCGGAGGAAGCCACGAAGGAAGATATCGTCCGGGAGCTTCAGGTCTCCGGGGCTGAGATTCTCCTTAACTACATGCCCGTAGGCTCGGAACAGGCTGCCCGCTTTTATGCCGAATGTGCCCTTGAGGCAGGCTGTGCTTTCATAAACAACATGCCTGTCTTCATAGCAAGCGACCCTGCATGGGCAAGGCGATTTGAGGAAAAAGCCCTCCCGATAATAGGTGACGACATCAAGTCCCAGCTGGGAGCCACAATCGTCCACCGGACCCTTGCCGACCTTTTCAGGAAGCGGGGGGTCAAAGTGGAGCGCACCTACCAGCTTAACACCGGCGGGAACACTGATTTCCTGAACATGCTCAACCGCAACCGCCTGAAATCAAAGAAGACCTCCAAGACCGAAGCCGTGCAGTCCGTGCTTGCCGAGCGACTGGATGTCGAAAATATCCATGTGGGGCCCAGCGACTACGTGCCCTGGCAAAAAGACAACAAGGTCTGCTTCCTCAGGATTGAAGGCAAACTCTTCGGGGACGTGCCCATGAATCTGGAACTCCGGCTTTCTGTGGAGGATTCCCCGAATTCCGCAGGCGTGGTAATCGACGCTATCCGCTGCTGCAAGCTTGCCCTTGACCGTGGGGAAGGGGGAGTACTCTACTCGCCTTCTTCCTACTTCATGAAACACCCGCCGCGACAGTTCCCTGACGACGAAGCATACCGTATGACCGAGCTCTTTATTTCGGGAGAAAAATAAGAGCCGTAAAGGGTATACCTCGTTCGCTCAAAGTAAACTGTGTTCGATCTAAGTAAATCATATTCAAGGACACTCAGGTTGATTTCGGAACGATTGGAAATATCGGAAAGATTGGAATATCGGAAAGATTGGAATATCGAAAAGATTGGAATATCGGAAAGATTGGAATATCGGAAAGATTGGAATATCGGAAAGATTCGGAATTTAAGCAAAAAAGGAAGAGGGTTCGAAAATAAAAGACTCCCCTTAAAAAATGATAATTTAAAGGTTCAGAATTCGGGTATCGGGCCCGAATCAGCTTTTGTGGCAGAACTCAGCCCTCAGGGGGCTTTATTTGGAGAGTTCTTCTTCCACCTCTTCGGCACCGGCCTCCAGTTCCAGTCCCTGCTGCGGGTCAAACCTGAGTAAGAGGGTCTGGAACTCCCCCACATGTGTCTTTTCTTCCTTTGCAATGTCCAGAAGAATTGCCCTGATGTCCTCGTTCTTGGTCAGGTCGGCCATCTGTTCATAAAGGCTCACAGCATCAAGCTCGGCGATGATGCCGGCTCTGAGAATCTGCTTGTCAATATCCTCTTCTGGTACTTTTTCAAGATCGATAGGAATCTTGGATAACATACTATCACCCCTTAAGCTAATATAGGAAACTTGAAGTATAAAGATTTTGTTCCGGTTCTTAAATTACTTCAATTATGAATTGTTCCGTTAGAATTATTCAATAATTCCCGCTCCTGACCCCACGTAACTTATCCGGTAGATAGCATCGTTTTTATCGTCCGAGACCAGCAGCGTCCCGTCCGGCATTACCAGTACGTCCACGGGCCTTCCCCAGGATGAAAAGCCCTGGAGCCAGCCTTCCGCAAAGGGTTCGTAACTGACAGCTGTCCCGTTTTCAAGCCTGACAAGGGTTACCCGGTACCCGATGGGAACCTTCCGGTTCCAGGATCCGTGCTCGGCAATGAAGGTCTGGTTCCTGTACTCTTCGGGAAACATCGTGCCCGTGTAGAAGGTCATTCCGAGGGCTGCAACGTGGGGACCGAGCTTCATTTCAGGAGGCGTGAACTCCTCACAGTCCCGCAATTCCCCGAATTCCGGGTCAGGGATATCGCCTCCGTGGCAGAACGGAAAGCCGAAATGCAGGCCCTGTTCAGGTGCCCTGTTCAGCTCGTCCGGGGGCAGGTCGTCTCCCATCCAGTCGCGCCCGTTATCCGTGAACCAGAGTTCCCCGGTTTCAGGGTGCCAGGCAAAACCCACGCTGTTCCTTATGCCACGGGCAAAGACCTCAAGCCCGCTTCCGTTTGCTTCCATCCGCATGATCGTTGCGTAACGTTCGTCTTCTTCCTCTCTATTGCAGACGTTGCAGGGTGCTCCCACAGGCACGTAGAGTTTCCCGTCAGGCCCGAACTTGATGTACTTCCAGCCGTGGGACGTATCGCTCGGGAAGCTGTCGTTTACCACCACAGGCTCTGGAGGGTCTTCCAGCCTGTTTTCGATATCGTCATAGCGGATCACCCTGGATATCTCTGCCACATAAAGCGAGCCGTTTTTGAAAGCCACACCGTTTGGCATATCCAGCCCTTCGGCTATCACGACCAGTTCATCAGCCCTGTTGTCCCGGTCCCGGTCAGGGAGTGCGTAGACGTTCCCTGCATTCCGGCTCCCGACAAAGAGCGTGCCGTTCGGGCTGAGAGTCATTGACCTGGCATTATCCACGTTTTCGGCATAGTAATCAATAGAAAATCCCGGCGGAAGCTCGATGCAGTCGAGCCCCGACTCCCCCTCGGCACATTCCTGTGCCTGCATGTTTTGAATAATGGCGTATACTGCAAAAATCAGGATGATAAAACCGATAAGCCTGAGAATCCCCAGAAATGCCCCTTTTCCAGCCATAAAACCCCCCGGTTTATACTCAAATCAACACGGATACTCAATTCATCATAGATACTCTACTCATTATAGCCATTTTTTATCCAACTGCTTGAATCCATCTGCTTTCCATTTTTTTTATTCAACCCTCTATACTCAATTTCCTTCAGCCGGAGAGTTCTATTGCGGTATTGATAAGCTCCCTTTCGGTTTCAGGTGTTGCGTACCCCTGCCCTCTCCAGCGGATGACCCCCCTCCGGTCCAGCAAAAAGACATAAGCCGACTGGGTATCCTCCATCTCGAGGGTTTCCTGATAGTTAGAATAGTCCCCGTATAATGTGATCACATTGTCGTGTTTTTCCGCGGGGATTCCTCCCCTCATCCCGGAATCAATCATCCAGGAAAGCACTTTCCAGCCCTGGCTTATCATGGGAAGCTCGTAGACTGCAAACTGTTCGTCTCCCCCGAACTCCCTTTCGAAAGGCCGGATCCAGGAGTCGATCTGCTCCTGGGCATTGCGTACAAAAGCTATGCTGACGAGCGTAATTTTCCCTTCGGCACAGTCAGGCAGCGTGAGAAGATTGCCTGCAAGGGATTTTGACTTGACTTCGGGAAACCTTGTTCCTGTGACTTTTTTTGCAGCCTGCTTCATATTTGCAGCCAGCCTTTTTACGGAGTCGTCAACCGAATAGCTTGCTTCCCTGAAGACTTTGTTTTCCTGATTTTCCTGCATAGGTATAATGAAGTTCCCCCCACTTCATGAATAAACGCTTCGAAATTTTCTTTTGGCTCACTTTTATTATCCGGATTTCGCTAATTATTGTTCTTACGGCTTACTTTTAACTATCCTGATTTTTCTAATTGATTTTTCTAATTGATTTTTCTAATTGATTTTTCTAATTGATTTTTCAAATTGATTTTTCAAATTGATTTTTCAAATTGATTTTTCAAATTGATTTTTCAAATTGATTTTTCTAATTATTGTTTTCCTTTTTCTAATTATTATATGCTAATATTGCAATTATCTTAATTTTTCCAGCTATTCCAATTATATATTATCCTGCTTTGTAGAAATGCTTTTTTCGGGAAGTTTGATTCTTCATTTCGTTTCATTTTCAATTATCTAAATTTTTCAAGCAGTTTAATACTTTCACCCCGCATGCTCAAGCCTTTTTAAGCGGCAGCTTTTATCTATCGCATAATGCCTGCCCCTGATCAGAAAAAGAGCGACCAGAAAAAGCGGATTACTTTCCATGTGGACATGGACAGTTTTTTTGCCTCCGTGGAGGTCAGGGAAAGGCCCGAACTGAAAGGGCTGCCCGTTGTCGTGGGTTCCGACCCGAAAGGAGGGACAGGGAGGGGGGTAGTAAGCACCTGTTCCTACGAGGCACGGGTGTACGGGATCCATTCTGCAATGCCGATTTCGAAGGCTTATAAGCTCTGTCCCGATGCTGTCTTTTTGCCCGTCAACATGAAGCTCTATGCTGGGGTCTCGGCGGGGGTAATGGAGGTCCTCAGGGGCTTTGCGGAAAAGTTCCAGCAGGTCAGTGTGGACGAGGCTTACCTGATACCAGGTCCCGAGGTAGGGGATTTTGAGGAAGCTGCGATTTATGCCCTCCGGATCAAGGACGAGGTCCGCAAACAGGCAGGAATTACCTGTTCCGTGGGAGTTGGCCCTAACAAGCTCCTTGCAAAGATTGCCTCGGGTTTCCAGAAACCGGACGGGATGACCGTGGTCCGCCCCGAGGACGTCCGGGATTTTCTTTTTCCCATGCAGGTTTCGAAAATCCCGGGCATAGGGGAAAAAACCACGGAAGTCCTGAAAGGGATGGGGATCTCCACCGTGGAAGAGCTTTCAAACTGCGATGTCCAGCTCCTGAAGGAAAAGTTCGGGAAACCGGGCTTGCGGATGAAGCAGATGGCAAATGGGCTCGATTTCGGGGAGGTGAGGGAAAAAGAGAGCGTAAAGTCCATCAGCAGGCACGGGACCTTCGAGGAAGACACCGGCGACCCGGTAAAGATCTTTGGCTCCCTGGACTCCCTTGCCGAGGATGTGCACGGTTCCCTGCTCAGGAATAATTTTCTCTACAGGACCGTTACCCTGACCGTCCGCTTCGAAGACTTTTCAACCTACACCCGTTCGAAAACAATCCCGAACTGGACTTCGGACATCTTTGTGATAAAAAGGCTTGTCCGCCAGCTCCTTTCCGAGTTCCTGGGCAGGAGGAAGTTCAGGCTGGTGGGTATCGGGGTCTCAAAGCTCCGGGAAAGGGACGAGAGGCAGACCTTGATTACGGATTTCCTGTAAATTCCGGAAAAAAGCCTGTAAAAACCTGCCGGAATCCCCGGGATTCAGGCTTTCGGGCTTTCAGGCTTTCGGGCTTTCAGGCTTTCGGGCTTTCAGGCTTTCGGGCTTTCAGGCTTTCGGGCTTTCAGGCTTTCAGCCCTTTAACTTTTCGGGCTCAATATTCGAGCTTTCAGACTTTCAATAAAAGGTTATACGGGATTCCCGGTTTCATCATTCAGGTTTTCAAAACCACAGGTTATTTTGGTTTCCCGGGGTTACTATTCGGGTTTTCGGGCTTTCGGGCTTTCGGGCTTTCAGGTTTTTGAGCTCCCGGATACCAAGAATTAATAGTTTTTCACAAAACGAGGAAAAGAGGATTTGTATCGTGATAGAGTACGGTGTTTCAGGTGCTGAAAAAGAACTTCTGAGGTGTGTCAGGTCTAACGGGATTCCGGTTGAGCGTTTCCGGGATATTTCTGGGGAGAAGCAGAGGCTTGAGTCCGAATATTCCGAAAAGGCGGGGCTGGCCGAAGAAGAAATCCGGAGGGAAATCAAGGAGCTGGACGTAAAAATAGGAGATTTGAGGCAGGTTATCGAAAAAGAATCCTCCCGTATCTCGGAGGAAAGCAGGCTGGAACTTGTAAAACTGGAAGCCGAATTAAAGGAGGCCGAAAAAGTGCGTCCTGCTCCGGGAAAGCTGTTAGCTTATCTCCTGGCCCGTGTTAAAAGGTACCTGAAAGGCAGGCGACATGCTCGGTTGAAGGCCGGATCCCAAAAAGAGGCGGACAGGTTGCTCAGGAACGAGTATACTGCCCTGAAAGGACTGAAAGACCGCTGTGAGTACCTGAAAAATAACAGCGGTTCGGAAATCGAAAGAAAGCTCTTTCCCCTCGTAAGGCAGCTTGAAACCCTTAAAAAAATAATGGCATCCAACGATTACTGGGGTGCCGAGGGGGAACTTCATGTTATTGAAAAGCTTCGCAAACTCCCTGACGAATACTATCTCTTCAACGACCTCAAACTGGAGCTTGATGAGTACATAACTTTCGAAGGCAAAAAACTGAAATCCTCCCAGGTCGACCACCTGCTTGTGGGACCTTCCGGGGTCTACGTAATCGAAACGAAAAACTGGAGCCCTGCATATGTGGAAAAAGTCTTTAGGGAAAAATCCTTCACCCCGTATGACCAGGTCAGGAGAAGCAGCTACCTGGTGTACAGGTACCTGAACGGCTTGAAATACGGGAGCCGTCTCCAGAGAGGCTATTTCAAAATCGCCAACAAAGAAATAAAAGTGCAGCCAGTAATCGCCATAGCAGGTTCGAAAATCCCCCTGGAAAAAAGCCCTGTTCGGGTGCTGTTTGCGGACAGCCTGAGTTCCCACGTCCTGAGCCGGGAAACAACCCTCTCAAAAGGAGATATCAAAAAAATTGTAAAACAGCTGGAACATCTGTTCCCGAAGTGAATTTTTCCACCTGATTTTTCCACCTGATTTTTTCCACCTGATTTTTTCCACCTGATTTTTCCACCTGATTTTTTCCACCTGATTTTTTCCACCTGATTTTTTCCACATAATCTTTTGTGTTTTTTCGTGATCTCCACCGAATTTCTCCATCTGACATTTCCATATCTGACAGTTCTGTTTTTTATTTTTCTGTTCAGGACCGGGAGGTTCGGCAACCTTTCCCGGCTTCGAAATACAACTTTTATAACATAAACTCTAATTACGAATGGATGGAAAGCCCATTCAAGATGAGCCTGGCCCTTCTCCTGATAATCATTCTGGGAGCTGCGCTCTCCTACGCTCTCTTTCCCTACATAAACTACTTTTTTGGGGCTTTCATCCTGTTTGTTATTTTCAGGCCGCTTTATGTCTTCCTGCGGGAGAGCCAGAAGTTCGGGAATGGGACGGCAGCCCTGACCTCAATCGTTGTTTCCATCATTGTCGTGCTCATCCCTCTCTATTTTCTGCTAAGCATCATCGTGGGGGAGACCCAGGCGCTTCTGGAGGACTCTTATTCCATACGCCTGTTTGCCCAGACAGTGGACGATTTCTTCACCCAGTACCACTCTCGTTTTGACCTGCCTTACGCGACAATTGAGGCAAAAGTCGAAGCGAGGGTCCTCGAATTTGCCTCCGAAGCCATCAATTTAGTGAGCAAGTTTATCCTTGATTCGATCCAGGGGCTGGGCAGGCAGGCAGGTAGTGGGCTTTACTGTCATGTATTTTTTGCTCTACTACCTTTTCACCAGCGAAGCCAGGTTGATGGAGACGCTCCACGCAGTCATTCCCTTTAATGAAGAAAACACCGATATCCTCCTCAGGGAGTTCGGGAAAATTGTCCACAGCGTCCTGATCTCCAGCGGCATCATAGCTATTTTCCAGGGAGGGATCCTGACCGTTGCCTTCCTGGTTTTTGGGGTAGGGGGAGCTTTTCTCTGGGGATTCATTGCCGCAATCCTTTCCTTTTTGCCGGTGGTCGGAGCAACCTTCGTCTGGGTCCCGGCTGCCATCATCCAGCTCCTCCAGCACGACTTCCTGGCAGGAATCGGGATCATCGGGGCAGGTATAATCATAAGCTCGGTTGACAATTTACTCCGCCCTTTCATTCAGGAGAGAGTGGGAGCCCTGCATCCTTTCCATTCCCTGCTCGGGATAATCATAGGGGTATCTCTCTTCGGATTGATCGGGATTGTGGTCGGAACCCTCCTCCTGTCCTATTTCATCCTGACGGTTAAGATGTTTTCCGAAGAGTACCTTTCAGGAAATACCCGGAAGGAAGAAAGTTCTGATACTGAGGGAGCTGAGATTAAGGAATGAGTCAAATATAATATCAAGGATTTCATAATTTGAGAATAAACCACAGATGAACACAGATGAACACGGATGGTTTAAATCTGTGTCTATCCGTGTCCATCTGTGGTTCTTTAATGGGA
>Ga0272442_10006116_pt1 | contig 15942 bp, 10 predicted proteins | sample SSMForm2O_FD_200262 | JGI IMG/M metagenome (GOLD analysis project Ga0272442, IMG submission 200262) | Marine sediment archaeal communities from Little Sippewissett salt marsh, Falmouth, MA, United States - SSM-Form-2O | ecosystem: Environmental > Aquatic > Marine > Wetlands > Sediment ...
CATTGGGCCTGATATGCTCTATGGCCAGGGAACGGAATCCTGTTATCTGGTGTCACAGGACGCCGACCGGGATGGCTTCCCCGACGAAGACGAGGAAGCGGTTGCCTGCATCCCATGGGGATGGACGGGGAAACGACTGACACTCATGCCGGGTTGCGCATTGACGCCGTAACGGTATAAACTTCCGGTTATACTTATGATAACTGGGCTTGAGGGCTGTGAGAGGGATGCTTGCGGCCCTCTTGTTTTTAGGTTTGTAACTGTTATCCTATCCGGTTTGGCAAGATGACATTATGTTTAACGGAGGGCGGTTCTGGGCAGGTAGAAGATGCCCGGGCCGACGCCGTCGGGGTAAGGAACGGTGCCATCGGCGGCGATGGACACTTTCATCGGCATCACATCCGACGGGGAATAGGTTTCGACGTGCCCGTCGGTGAAGCCGGCCCGCATTCGGATGTTCGGAGGATTTTCCGGATCGCCTTCCTTTGACCAATAGCCTGAGAGCAACCACGTCTCCGGCGTGATTTTCGCCCCCTCGAAAGGTTCGCAACTTCCGTGGGACCAGGGGCTTCGCCAGTGATCGTAGCCGAAATAGTCGGTGACGAGCAGCTTGCTGTATCGTCTGCCGCCGTCCGCCGGGCCGCGAGGACCCCTGAACAGCACTCGGGGGCCGCCGACGTATCCGACATAATTCCAATAGAAACAGTACGTTCCGCCCAGAGGGTCTTCCGAAAAGGCGCCGTCTTCCGGAAAGTCCCAATTGTCGCCGGCGTCCCAGGCCATTTGCAAATATTCGTATCTCTGCGGTGCGTTGGGGCAATATAACGTCCGGGCGTCGGGCATGTAACTTCGCAGGTACTCGCTCATCGCCCGATGCGAACCCGGCGTGCGTTTTCGGGTCCCGGCCAGCTTCGTCGGGTCCGACCAGTTCCAATAATCGTCGGTTCCGACCGTAGCAACGGACTCGGGGTATCTTTCGTCGTTGTCCGAGGCGAAAAGGTTCAGGTTCGACGTGATCTCCCGCTGGTTGGTCATGCTGCGCATCGCCTTCGCCTGGCGGCGAATCCGATTGAACGTCGGCACCATGATACTCATGAGTAACGAGATGATGGAGATGACCACGAGGAGCTCAATGAGCGTAAAGCCCGATTCCACACCACCCATCCGTATTTGTTTAGCTCGAACGCAAATTTTCCTTATCCTCCTGCCGTGCCCAAACTCCATTGCCTGAGCTTGCAGAGCTTACCGACCTTAACCGGTAAATTATACGCTCCGTTTCACCCCTTTGTCAATCAAAAAATGTTTCGTCCGGTAAAAATAATCTATGTCTTCAATAACTGCCTTAACGATAACAACTTAGTTTCCGGTCGAATTGTGATGATTCTATGCGCTACGACCGATATTATCATCAATAACTGCTTTTACTTGCAAAGGGCGTTCCGCCGTAAGCGCCTATATTGATCCGACCTCCATTGGGTTTTTGCTCACGTCCGGGCCCCATGCTGGGATCCCCCGCGTCAATGCAAGGACTGCTGATCATATCATTTACCCATGTTTCGGTGCTTGAAAGATACCTTCCGTTCCTGGACTGCAGATGGTAGTCGCCGCGGTCGGCATCGGCAAATCTCGGATCATCGCTGAAGTTGCCGATGCCCGTCGCATTGGCAAAACAACTATAACGAGCCTCGCAATGAGATAGATCGCCGTTCTCATTATCCCAGAGAATACAGTTGACGATATCCGGATCGGCGCCCCCCCAGCCGACGACGCCATACGTATTGCCGGTGATCGTCAGATTCGCGAGAATGGGCGAGGCACTTTGACAGTAGATGCCTGCTTCGCCGCAACCGGTAATGACAAAATTGCGCACCACGCAATTGGAGCTTTCGGCAGTATAAAAGGAGAAGGCATAGCCGTTCGGAGCCTCGATGACGGCGGCATCACCGGCGCTCTGGATCGTGACCACATTGCCGTCAAGGATCACCTCTTCACGATATGTCCCCGGCCAGACCATAATGATATCCCCATCGAACGCCTTGTCCACCGCTTTGCCGATCGTTTCCAAGGCCTCGGACCGGGTCAGGCCCGTATTGAAATCTCTGCCCAGTGACTGATCCACATGATAGATCGTCGCATCTTCACCCTTGCTGGCTTCGGCGGTTCCCCCATAGGCGCCCATGTTGATCCTTCGCTTACCATTGGGCAAAGGCTCGGCGTGCACCGAGTCCTGGGGATCGCCGGCATCAATACACGGGCTGTGCTGGTAATCGGTGACCCATTGGTTCCATGTAGGATTATAGCGGCCATCTTCCATCCAGGACTTCAAGTGATAATCGTCTCCTCCAGCCGATGCGAACAGAGGATCGGCAGCGATATTGCCCTGGCCCGAGTAGCCGCCTTCAATGTCCGAATAGAGAATCGGACTGCCCATCGACGGATTCTGCAATATGACGGCCTTTCCGCTGTTGTCCCAGACAATGCTGTTACTGACCACGATACTACTGGTTACGGAATGAATGCCCCCGCCGGTCGAATAGGATGAATAGCTTCCCGAGAGGTTGTTATGGGCGATGGTGCAATTGATAATATCCACGGATTCACGGACAGTGTCGGATGAAGACCAGGGGGCCGAACCGATAAAAACGCCGCCTCCCATGTTAGCTGTATTGTTCGAGATGACGCAATTCTTTAAGATCAGTTCACTTGGCGAAAAAGGAGTGCCGCCGGCGTAGAGGCCGCCGCCTTTGAGGGTTCCCGTGGCACTGTTCGAAGCAATCGTACAGCCCGTCATTGTGACCCTGCTCTGCCAACAATACACCCCTCCGCCGAGACTGTCGCGATAGCCCATGTTATCCCGAATTTGGCAATTAATCATTTCAACAACAGAATCTCTCATCATCCCGATCCCGGCCCCGAAGCCGCCGGTTCCCGACGTCCCCTGGCCTCCGGCGCGGCAATCTTTGATCAGGCAATCGATGATCGTCGGTGAGGCGTCCACACATCCGATTCCACCGCCAAGCTCCGCCGCACAATCTTCTATAATGCAGTCAATAATCGTTGGATCGCTTTTTTCGCAGTAGATCCCTCCTCCCACGGGATGCGTCGAACTTGGGTTCCAAATCGTATTGTCCGACGGGAGATCGGAGCCCGTAACGAGACCATTGATGATTTTGAATCCGCGAAGAACAGAGTCCGATTCCTCTCTATCCTGAAAGTAAAAACCTCTGTGACTTCCCTGGCAGTCAATGATCGTCCGATCCGGCCCGGCGGCGCTGCGCACGGTAATGGCTCTGCCCCGAAAGTCAATATCCCAGTTACCGTCACCGTCATAAGTACCTGGAGCCACCTCCACGACATCTCCGTGGCGAGCCTCGATGATCGCCCTCTGGATGGTACTGAAATCCTCCGGCACCAGAATCGTCGCCGGTTCCTCGGATAGTTCTACGCTGAGATCATCAATCAATACCCCGGTTCCGAGAAATGTGATATAACAGGTGCCTCGCACCGACTCCATCCAAATATATTGGCTCCCCGAAGAAAGCTGTCGAGGCGTCGTCCAATTGATCCCATCTTGTGACAATTGGTAGAGAAGGTAGCCCGTACCGGTACTGTAGGTTCTACCCAAGTCAAAACGCAGGCTTCCGCTGAGTGCTCGCTGGGGGAATGTCGAACCTATCGGAAAACGATAGCTTAAGGAAGCCTCCAAGCCATAGTAGCCTTCAAATCCGAGTTCTCGCTGGAATCCTTCTTCTTTATAGTATAAATAGGGCCTGTCTGACGGCGGATACGCTCCCTCCGGCCAGAAAATGGAGTGGTAATAGGTGTCGTTGGATTCCGCGGCCTGATCGGTGCTGAAATTTTCATGATATTCGTAGGCCCAGACCCCACGTGGGGCCAGAAAGACCGCACCGACCGACAACAATGCGGAAGCCACCCAAAACCTACCTGTGCCCCGAAGTCTCATATACGTCATTCGTCTTTCAAAAACTGAACGAAAGCCTCAAACCTTCGCTCAAATCCTCGGCGTAGGCTGCAGGTCAAACGATAGTCCGTCTCCCTGCTGTCCATTAATATCCTCCTCTTTTGCCCTGACCGTCACAGGACAACCGGATTTGACGGGAAAGGTGTGTGCGGCACCCCACCCGCTGATCTATCCAAGAGAACCCTTCGCCAGCTCAATGAGCCATAGCAAGCCCGAGCTATCCTGCAGATCCGTCCGTTGTCTGGGTCCGACTGGAGATACGAATTCCCCACTTACGCCATCAATCGATTGAAGATACGAAAATTTCAGATTCCCCACGACGCCCCGTTCTGTGGAGAATGTCATTTCATTGATCACGTCTGTTGTCAGGTCGATTGTATAAACGACGGTCATTCCCTGGGCCTTGAGCTCCACTTCAGCCACGTCGCTACCCGGGATATGTCGCGTCTCGAAGGGAATCCGCTGCCGGGCCGCGTCGCGACGTACCGTATCGATGGTATGGAATCCGGCCCAGGGCCTGAGCAAACCCTTGAAAAAGCTTCCCGCCCTGTAGGTTCGGACCTGATTGGAAGCCGACGATCGGATATAAGCGTCCCGACCCGTATCTGCGATAGTGAGGTTTCCGATCCGGAGTTTCAACCAGGGGCTATATCGGGCGCTTCTGGAGTAAACGAACGGTATTCTGCCCGTTCCGTAAACGCCTCGCCCATTGATCTGACCCGATACTCGAAAATAGGTCCATCCGCGTTCGTGCATTTGATCCCGGTTATCGACGAGCTTCGCCGATCCCGGCCAGTCGCTTTGGAAATAGTCCTCGTCCAGGATATTGTAATGCCGGATCGCCCACGGCTTCGTCGCTTCATTGGCCTTGCTGCGTTCGGCAACGACCATAAGCCCGCGGCCCGTGGCCTTTACCCGCTCGACATTGTTCGTTCTGCCTTCCATTTGACAAATGAAATCGACCATTCCCGCATCATCGGTGGGAACCGTCATGACGCTGAGATCGCTTTTCCACATGCGATGATTATTATTGTTCACAAAACCCTTGCTGTAGTAATAATTGTTGCGGTCGTTCTGAAGGACCTGCCAGGACGTGCTGCCGCCGGGCGTTTCAGCATTTCCGCGGAGCATAAGAGGTCCGGAAGGCCCTTGCGGGAAATAGTACCAGTATTCTTCGTTGTTGTTCTGAGCAGCGACTTGAGCGCCGGACAGGGCAGCATCGGGATTTTGGGGGGCGTTCCAGGAATTCGAGGTCGTTACCACACCGGCGGTCAATGCCCCGGCGGCCGTTAAGGAAATAATGGCCGTCTTCGTGGTGGCCAGTCCGGCTACACCCGCAAGGACACCGACTTTCAAGGCGGCCGATGAGATCGAGATTTGCGCCGCCGCGGCCTTGCTCGGAGCGGTTATCTTGCCGAATATCATCAGGGCGGCCAGTAACGTCCCTTTGCTAAAGCCGTTACGCGAGAGCTCCTTTTGCAAGGACCTCTTGGCGCGCAAGAACAGCATGCGCGTGCTGAACTCGGTACAGCCCATCGCCTCGGCGATGTCCGAATAAGCCATACCATCGTAACATCGCATAATCAGAACGGCTTTGTATCGCGTTTTAAGCTTCTGCATCGCCGACCAGACGATATGCCTCAATTCGTCCCCAACGAGTCGTTCCAGGCCGTCCTGCCTATCTTTCATAGATTCCCTTCTCTTCGCACTGGCGGCGGCTAAGTTGCGTTGCGTGCGCTCCGTTCTGTAATAGCGTCGAAGCTTGTTAGTGGCGATCCCATGCAACCAGGGCCAAAACCGGTCCGCCTTCTTTAATTTGCCTAGTACTTTGCACATTTCGAACAAGCTCTCCTGAACTATTTCTTGAGCCAACTCTTCCTGCTGCGTCATACGATAAACGTACGTGTACAGGCGATTCTTTGCCTGCCCGGCCAACTGCTCGAGGCACTGTTTATCGCCGCACCGAGCCCGCTCGATCAGTTCGATCTGGTCTAACTGCTGATCCATACCGGGCTCCTCACATCACTACCAAACATAAAAACAACTACCTTTAAGTGCCATGACTCAAAAAAAATGTAACGCTTTTTCAGCAATTCTGCCCAAAAAACGGCTTTTTTTCAGGATTTCTGACCCTTTCTCGACCTATCTCAAAGCTCTTTACAGGAACGCGCGGCAATAAGCGCCGATAAAAATAATCTTTGGAACCCACCCTCCCGGATTCTCATTCCGGGCTTTTACACGACGCCATGCGCCGGCGATCATTCTCCATTATACCAAAAAACGGGCACATATCCAAGAAAGCCCCTGCTCGGAGGAGAGGGTAGGAGAAAACAGGGGCTTGAAGAATGTTATACTCGACATACCTGCCCAGGATGTCTTTCTACCTGTAAGTGCCGAGGAGAATACGATGTGTAACAGTTTTTATGGATTTAATGATTATTTTAATTATAACCCGCCGACGAAAAGAAAGAGCTTATTCGTGTCGTAACGATTCAATCGGGTCCATATTGGCGGCTCGATAGGCCGGGTACAGACCAAAAATGACGCCCACCAAAGCACTAATGCCAAAAGACAATACTAATGAGCTACCCGTAATCACCGTGGGCATATGACCGAAGTAGGTAACAAAAAATGGAATCGTAGAGCCTAAGACAATCCCCAAAAGCCCCCCGGATAGTGTTAAGATGAGAGTCTCTGAAAGGAATTGAACGATGATATCACGTTTCTTGGCACCGAGGGCGCGGCGAATGCCAATCTCACGCGTACGTTCACTGACCGTGGACAGCATGATGTTCATAATCCCTATACCGCCGACCAAGAGAGAAATAGCCGCGATCGAACCTAAAACGATGCTAAAGATACGCTGGGTCTGTTTTGCCTCACGCAGTAACTCCAGTGGAGCGATGATGCGGTAGTCCTTCTTGTCTTCGTGTAGGCGTTTGAGTAGCGAATCGAGAATATTACGCATCGACAATACCTGCTCGCGTGAGCGAACCTTCACCGTAATTTTTTGCAGCTCGACCTTTTGTCTCGTTTCTTTGCCGCCGCTATAGCTGAAGTCCATCTCGCTAAAGCGCCCCTTGGCCGTTGACAAGGGCACATAGACATTACCCGCCGCCGCACTGTCCGACGTCATCTCGGCCGGCAGGGCATCGCCAAAGCCATTTTGTAAATTGCCCACAGGCATCGCCCCCGTCACACCGATGACCCGGTAATAATCGCCCTTGACCTGAATATCTTTGCCTATTGGATTCTCGAATGCAAACAGTTCCCCGACAATCTGCTCATCAATAACGCATACCGTCCGTTGCATATGGAAGTCCGTACTGCTCAGAAACCGTCCACTGATCACGTGAATGGGCGAGACCTCCGTGTACCACGGGATCGTGCCAATGGCTTTTATAGCGGCCTTACGATGAAGATATCGCGCTTCCTGGTCTAACTCGCGAATGGGAACGATCACGTCAACATCAGGTATTGTGTTGCGAATTGATTCTGCGTCCTTGTACGTGAGGCCGAAGGCGAAAATGACATCCTCCTCCCCGGTATCGGCCCGCTCCATGGGCGGTTCGACCGTCTCAATGATTAAATTGGTGCTACCCAGTCGCGCAATGACTTCCTGCGTCGCCTGGCTGGCTCCCTCGCCGATGGCCAGCATGGCAATCACCGAACAGACACCAAAGACGATGCCGAGCGTCGTCAGCGCCGACCGTAACCGGTGAAGCCAAAGGCTCTTGAAGCCTAACTTTACCGTCCTTTTAACATTAAACCAACGCATAGGTACTCACGAAAACGCCCAATAAATTAGGATGTGCAGTGCCACTCTACCGTATTAAACCAACTCATATGTCCCCACTAAGATGGCTGATTAACTGACGTTGGTTTTTCATCCTGTTTTTTCTCCGGCTCCGGAACCGTTGCCTCCTGTTCTGTCGCCTTTTCGGATTCAGCGTTCGCCTCTTCCTCCGCCGACTCGGACTCAGCCTCGTCCTGGTCTTGCCCCGACTCAGAGGCCGTCCATCGCGGCGGATTCAGCAAGACCTTCTCGCCTTCAGCCAAACCGCTCTTTATCTCAACAAAATCGTCATTAAACAATCCGGTCTCAACTTCACGCTCGTCCGTTCCCTTGCCTGTCTTAACGTAGCACACCTTCTTCTTTTCAATCGTGACGACCGACTGTATCGGCACATGGAGAACATTCTCCAACTTGTCAATGATAACGGTGACTTTGCCCGTCATACCCGTCTTGAGAAAATCATATGTTCCGTCGATGCTTACATCCGTCACATAGACCTTCACTTCAGAGTCCCAAAAATTCGTCTGATCCGCCAATGGCGCTTTTTTCAACACCTCGCCGGTGAAGACCTGATCCGGAAACGCCGCAATGGTGATTTCGGCCTTCTGACCCGGGTCTATCTTATCAATCCATACTTCGTGGACCTTAATCTCGACCTTCATTTTGGACATATCCGGTATCGAAATAATCCTGGAACCTTCGTATATTTCCGCTCCCTGCTCGATTTTTGTCCTCGTCCATCGCTGCGTACTCGACCAGTAAACGACCTGGCCCGGCGAGGGCGCTTTAATTGTACAAGCCGCAAGTTGTTTCTCCACCTTCGCCAGGCGTTCCTTCTGCTGCATGAGCGTTGCTTTGGCGCCGGAACGTTTTGCCTCGGCCTGAGCGAGCTGTGAGCGCGCCCGGGCTTTGGTCCGCTCCAATTCCAGCCCCGCCTCCTTGTAGTCGCTCAGGAGCTGCTGGACCTGTTTGGGAAACTCATAGAGTTTGAACAGCCTCAAGGCAATCTTGGCCTTTTCCACTTCAATCCCAAGCCGCTTCTTCTCAAGTCTGTCCTTCTTAAGTTCTGTTTCCGCCACGTACTCTTTTTCGCGAAGTTTTATGGTCCAGTCTAATGTGTAGGCGGCTTTTTCGAAGTTCTCCTGGCCCAACGTGATCGCACCGGTGAGCTCTCGCAGCTTCTGCGAAGCCTCACAACCGGAATTGGGATCGTTGACATCTTCAAGGAGCAGGGACATATCAATCTCTGAATTCGGATCCGAGCTTAACCTCTCGATCAACTTTTGCGCAACCGCCTCACCGATGTATTTCTGAAGATCCATCATGCCAAACTTCTCCTTCAGTTGGGCGGCGGTAATATCGCTTTCATTTTGTTTGACCTGGATGTCATAGGCCTCTTCCGCCTCGGTCGAGCTGGCTTCGGCGGTGGATAGGTCGATCTGCCTTTGAGGCAATTGCTCGGTCAGATTCGAGGAATCCAATTCCACCAGCACCAAATTATTGACATCTTCCGGCTTTATGATGGACCCTTCGGGCACGATGTTGACGATACTCGGTCGGCCTTCAACCTTAGACCGAATGATTTCCGACTTGACGGCTTTGATGTCGCCGCCCTCAGTGACGCTAATGACCAGATCGCCGCGTTTGACGGTAAACACCCCAGTGTCTGAACTCAAGATGCCGGAGCTGCCCGGCATAAGACGCGAAAAGCCAAATACCCCTGCAGCAATAACAGCAAGGGCGATAAAAATGAGAAGGCCCCGCTTCTTGACCATCGATTTTGATCCCGTCGGTTTCCTGAGGTTTCGTACGTTCTTCATATTTGTCATATCATTACCCATAATCATGCTCCCTACTGATCGCTCACCGGGTTCCCGACTCTCTCGAGTCCGGGTGACAAATCAGGGGAATCGGATCGATACTTCACGTCGACTGGCTCCCACATTCCATCCGGCCTTATCTGTAAAATGCCGACATCTCGAAAGAAATTCAACTTCGCAATGGTATAACCCACCAAAGCGGCCGTAACGTTGTTTTGTGCTCCCAACAGAGCATCCTGGGAATCCAACAAATCTCGAGTGGTCACACGACCCGCTTGTAACAAGAGCGTTGTACTCTCAACGCGCGTTTCAGATAAATCCAGACTGATTGTCTGGGTTTCGTACGACTCCGCTTCCTCCAGCAGTTCACGATACGCCTGGCGAACATCCAGTTCGACCGTATCCACATCCCCCTGGAATTCCCGCCGGCGTTGTTCCAATGCGATCAGGGCCTCCCGATAGGCGTTCCGTTCGGCTTTCCGGTCCAACGGCAGGTCCGCTTCCAAACCGAGTGAATAGGTGCCGTTTTGAAATTGCAGTCTTTCCAACTTGGTCTTCGGAGCGGAATTGACGCCGGCACTGCCGATCAGGTTCAATTCCACGCCAAGATTGTCCGCGGCTACGACAACTTTTCGCTCCATATCCTCAACGGTATCGGCGCTATTCGCCAAATCCAACCGGTGAGCCAACGCGGTTTCAATCGCGGCGTCTAAATCATAATCAGGCTTGACAACGCCGATCCTCTCCAGGGCCTTCAACTCGTTCTGGTCCAGCTCAATTTCAGTTCGGGTCGGCAGCGACAGTGTAATCTTGAATTCATCAAGCGATTGTTCGTAGCGCTGCTTGGCGTTGATGTAGCCGTCTCGAGCTTGTAGTTCGCTTTCTCTTGCCTGATCGACCTCAAACGAGGGCTTTCGCCCCGCTTCGGCCTCCATTTCCAGTCGCTCCCTCGACAGCACTCTGCTATTATAGTTGTTCTCGGCATTGGTGACCCTGTCTCTGTATTGCAAAACGCGATAGTAGGCGTCCACAACCGCGACGACAAAGGTTTTTCGGTAGCGATTGAACGAGCGTATCTGATACAGGGCATTCCGCTCGGCCTGTGTTAGATTCTCCTGGGCGATCTTACGGCCCCGACCGCGAAGCAAGGGCTGAGTGATGCTCGCGCTGAGAACCGAACCCAACGACATATCGGGATCGCCCGTCAGAAAGCGCGCCCAGTCAATTGCAATACTGCCGCCGATCCGCGCCCCGTCGGCCAGGAGTTGATTGAAACCCGTTTCGGCGCCGTAACCGACCTGTTCGTCGGCGGCGTTTCGAGTGTAACTGGCGTCCACCGTTCCGAACCATTGGCGGGCAAACTGATGCCGGGCCAGGGTCAGATCGAGCGCCGTCAGATACAAATCCTCTTTCTGCCTCTGGTAAGACCTGTTTTGTGCAGTGGCCATAGCGACCGCCTGAGCCAGGCTCAAGACGCCCGAGGCGGGGATCGCGGCCTCGATCTTGATATCGTTGGGTGAGGCCGGAACGTTACTGTCGTTGATGATATAGTTGGACTCGCTGCCGAAACCGTCCTGCCATTTGCCGGTGATGATTTGATAGACCTCCTTATCCGCCTCCGCTTTGTAGTGCTCGGTACTGCATCCGCCGACCCATCCCAGAACGGCAACGATACCGATTATCCAACCCCAAATTGGTACGAACCGAAACCGACACGCCATGAAACTCTATTCCTCCGAATTTGGCTTCCTTCTCGCAGATCTACTGATTGCGAGAATCCAATACGAAAAATCGTCAGAATCACACCGGATAGGGATAGACTCTGTTTATCCTATATATAGTTAGACGACGAAACGCTCCATATGTTAACAAAAATCTATAAAATTAGGCAAAAAATCCACTTTCATGCGTGTGTCCCGGAGAAAAGGCGTCTCTGTTAATGAATGGTCGGAGTGATCACAACTGGTCTAATTGCTCGGTCAGCAATCGTGTGTGGCGTTTCTCTTCTTTGATAATCTTATCGATCATTTCTTCGCTGGACGGATCGCGAGCAAATTCTTTCAATCCGCGATAAAAGACAATGGCCTCTTTGGCCCGCCGGATCGCATCCCGAAAAACCTCCCGCTTGTCCCCGTGTTTGATCGAGCCCGGCTTTGTGGCAAAAACCGCCAAACCCGCCATGACGTGGGGATTGGACAAAATGTAATTATCCGGATCGAACGTGCCGAATTCGCCCGTCTTCTCGGAAAACCGCTTCCTCCTCTGAGTGAGAATCTTCTCGTGCCGGGCCTTCCAGGTCGCTAATTTATAGCACGTATCACGAAAATCCGGATCGTCGAACACTTCCGCCGTCTGAAGGTAGAACTTCGCCCCGTTGTGCTCGATCTTTTCGGCTATTTGGAGAACCTCGAAGACATTAAACTTCGTCTCCATGACGGGAGCCTTCCCCAGAAAATATACCCTACTTCACGTTTATTATTTCGATATCCGGCACACAAAAACTGCGCTTTCTAAGATACCAAATTCGGACGATAAATTCAATCCCCTTAAACACTTTCTTCCGACATCCTCCTGACGCACACGAAATCCAACAGACTCTTCGGCTCTTTATCGTAAGAGTATCGATTTTTATGCCCACTCCGATTTATACGCATTATATAGCGTATGATCAGGAAAATTATGTTAAAATCAGGTTAGGAGATAAAGGGAAATGACCCGTAGATAGGCGGCTCGAAAGCTCATTATTTCGATGAAAATGGACTATTGAAAGCAATCTTTCCGCCCCTTTAAGTAGCTATCGTATCAAGAAAAATACGTAGTCACCACAATTGACACATCGCACAAACATGTCAGAATCACTGGATAAGAGTGAGCGACTCATTGAGATATTAGGGGAAACTTCGGAAAGCTATCAAATTAATCGCGGTCGTTCGTGCGCGAGAATTGGTGGCTGTTCCTGCTATTTCGGGGATATACCACAACAATTGAAAGGAGAGAATCATGGCAATTGACCAGACACCGGCAACAACAGCAAAGAGCCTGCTTAATGGGATCGATTACGCGGGCTTAATCGGGGGTCCCTTGAATGCGGCCATCAATGCACAGGTGATGGCCGCGAAATCGACCTGGGAATTCATCAAGGAAGTGGGATTGAATGAGGATAAGGACACGGGTGAGAAGACCGCCGTCACCGTGGAATTCGCCTATTTCAAAGATGGCGAGATGATGAAGCTCATCGTCCCGATTCTGGCCATCGTTCCGATTCCCTGCATCGAGGTATCGGAAATCGACATCAACTTCAAAGCGAAGATCAATGCCTCCTCGTCGTCGAGCAGCGAAGAGTCTTCCAGCACGGCGGTCAACGCCAAGCTATCCGGCGGCGGCAGCGCCGGCTGGGGCCCGTTTAGTCTGAGCGTTAAATTCTCGGCGGGCTTTTCGGCGAAGAAAGACTCGAAGGCAACCCAGGATTCCCACTATTCGGTGGAATACACCCAGGATGTCGCGGTCAAAGCCGTTCAGGCTGGAATGCCGGACGGGCTGCAGACCATTTTGAATATCCTGTCATCGAGCGTCACCGGCGCCAGCCCCCACGGCGAGATTATGTACAGTCCCGTCGATGGTTCGCTGGACCTGAACAATGTCGGCAAAGCCAACAAACGTGACTTTGAACTGAACCTGCGCGACGAATCGAACCTGAAGGTTCCCAATGCCGATGTGACACTGAAATGTGAACAGCACGACTTAAGCGAGACCGGCCCCAACAGTTTCAAGCTGCTCACCGCCGGCGATTCGGACCTCCCGGTCCATCTCGGTGTTGGCCTGCTGGCAGATAACAAGGATTGGGGCTGGACTGGCCCGACCGATAGCAACGGCAAGTTGAGGTTTTCCGTCTGGATCGTCAAAGATAAAGCGCACACGATCACCAACGACACGGTCTTTCAGGTCACCGCATCGACGACGATCCATGAGAAACCGCAGACGATAACGATTCCGATCTCTGTTGTCGGGCAGTTGCCGGCCCCGGCCATAACAATCGACCCGGATACCATAAACCTGGACTCGACCGGAGCACTTGATCCCTCGTCTCTGAACCTAACGCTGACTGGAACGGACGTGTCCGGTAAACAACCAACATTCAATTACAACGCAGCTCTAAACGGGGGCCTTACAGCAAGCTGTGATCCAACAGACGAACATGGCAATACTACGATTACACTCCAGGCGGAATCCTCTAAACTTACGGGAGACACTCATACGTATGATGATGGAATAACTGTCAACGTTGCAGGTCAAACGAAGAAAGTAAAGGTAATATTCACAAAGAAATAGATTATTAACACGCTTATATGTCCGGTCAATTACGGTCTATGAGCGACTATCCAGGAAAACACGATGCCGGATTTATCATCACTTGTCGCAACGGTTCTTGAGGAGATAGAAAAAGCCCAGGACCAGGCCAACCTGTACAGCCGCCAGCTTGCCGAGAAATATCGAAACGATAAGATCCTCCGGGTATTTCCCGTGCCGAACTCTCTGTTGACCGAGGTCGATGTGGACTTTGTTTTCGGCCTGGAAGAGGGTATGGAGATGGCCCGAGAAACGCTGCAACCGGAACTGTTACCCGGCAGCCCTTTGTTCCGGGAGCCATTGCGTCATATCACCGAACATATTATCAGAGAAATACGCACGACCGTATCCGCGACTCCACAGCCGTCAGCGACAGATTCCGACAAGACCGATACCTTGTTGAAAAACCTCAAGGGTGGGCGTGTGGATAAACGTATTGTCGATAAGGCCGCAAGCGATTTCAGCACGGTTCTCATGGGTAAGAAGAAACGGAAGAAAGAGAATCAATTGGCCCAACTGATTGCCTGTTACACCCAGGTCCTGGAAGAAACCGTCTTCAGCGACAAACCCTTTCTGGATCACCTGGCCACACTTGGCCTGAACGGCAAACAATTGCTTGATAGCCTCATGAAAATCCCACAGACAATCGCTTTGTTCGAAAACCTTATCGAGACTTGTGACAAGGCAAAGAAGGATTTTACCGCATCCTACCTCCTCCAGCATTCGAAAATCACTATCGACTCACAAAAACTGTCGGGCCTGCCCGTGGAAAGCCTCAATCATCTCCACCTTAAACTTCGTCTCGAGGGCTATAAGTGGGTCGCACTGGAGAATACGGAAGAGCTTACGAATATGGACCGGACATAGCGTGATAACCGGCTAATACGAGAGAAAGAGATGCCAGAGAAGAATCTTAAAATTATCGATCTCGGTCAATTGTTCAGTGTACCGCTGCTGGCGATTGTCGAGGCCGACTTCATGACCGCCGAACGCTTCCTGTATTACATCTCCGAATTCGGCTTCAGCAAGAAGAAACCAACGGACCTGCAAATCGAAGACAGGGGCATACCACCGGTTACGGATCCAAATGCCGTCGCCCCCGATGAATGGGGCAAGATCAAAATGGTGTCGTTCTCGTTCCATCGAGAAAATGCACAGGGTCAGCCGGAAAAGATAAAGGTGGAGATACCCGCCCTTTCGCTTGTGCCCCTGCCGCTCTTGCAGGTCAAAGAGGCCACATTTGATTTTGAAGTCAATATCCTGGAAGCCATCGAGAACGAGTCGGAAACGACGCGACCGGGGCTCATGGAAGATCCCGACAAGCGCCTCTTGCCCGATCCTTTGCGATATCGCTGGAATGCCATGTTCGTCAAAGATGTAAAGGATAAGAGTAAGATCGACCCGCACATCTCCAGCAACCTGAAGGCCACGGTAAAGATCGCCCAGGCGGACCTGCCGGCCGGCATCAACACACTGCTGCAGTTGATGGATGAACACACTCAAAGTATGACGACCGTGTTTCCCCGTCTGGACATCGATTGCGGCAACGACATTTCCATAAGCATAGGGGACAAGACCGAGAAGTACTGTTGTATCACAGTCATCGGAAAGAACGGACATCCAGCGGCAGATCACCCCCTCGAATTCAGCATGGATGCAACCGTGTTTAAGGCATTCAAGTTCATGGCCAATGGTCGAACCATCCCGTCATCCACAACCCCGCCATTCACCAGTAGGACAAATTCTCAAGGGCTGATGATCCTCGGCATAAAGCTAAATCCGAAACACACCCGCTTGCTGGATAACCGCCTGGTCGTTCATATGGGAATCGCCTGTGAAGTGGAGGGGCAATCGCTCCAATCCATACTCAACATTACAATAGAACAGAAACCTGAACCCAGCCAGTGAGGTCATCACGATGAGAAAAAAGCACGGGACTATCTCAAAGCACTCTAAAGAAGAGAATCAGGTTCCCGGTATCCCCTGTCCGAACTGTG
>Ga0272442_10006119_pt1 | contig 15939 bp, 10 predicted proteins | sample SSMForm2O_FD_200262 | JGI IMG/M metagenome (GOLD analysis project Ga0272442, IMG submission 200262) | Marine sediment archaeal communities from Little Sippewissett salt marsh, Falmouth, MA, United States - SSM-Form-2O | ecosystem: Environmental > Aquatic > Marine > Wetlands > Sediment ...
CCGGTGTACGACGCTACGGGGAACATTACATGATCAGACCGCGGGAATCACGGGGGCATTTTACGACGTCAATTCGGGAATGGCCTACGGTATCAATTCGGTCGGTAACAGATCCGCCCGACCATGGAATAGTTGTTTACAGGTACCCGGACAGGTTCCCTGTCGATTCGCGCAGTGTCACCTATGTGCCCGACGCGGGCTACAGTGGTTCGGATAGCTTCACCTACAAGCTGAACGACGGCGAGCTGGACTCGAACATTGCGACAGTGTCCATAACGGTGGAGAACAACACAGCGCCTACCGCTTCCGAGATGACGCTGGCCGCCACCGAAGGGATACCCGAAACAGTCTCGCTGAACGTGGGTGATGACGAGACCGGAACTTGGTCGCTTGAATGCACGGTGGTGGACGGACCCGACCATGGGTCGCTTGTCTACAGTGACCCGGACCAGTATCCGAACTCATCCTACCGAATGATCTACACGGCGGATATGGGGTACGAGGGGCCGGACAGCTTCACTTTCAGGGCGAGCGACGGCGAGCTGGTGTCGGGCATCGCTACCTGTCTGGTGACAGTTGTTTCCAACAGCCCGCCTACGGCAACGGATATGGCGGAAAAGGGCGTGGAGAACACGACGCTGAACATCGACCTCGATGTGGCCGATCCGGACACGCCAACCTGGAACCTCGAGTGCATCATCGTGGCCCAGGCTACGAACGGGCTCGTGGAATACCGGTGGCCCACCAGCTACCCCGACTCCTCGTACCGCGTAGAATACACGCCAAACACGCACTACGAGGGGCCGGACAGCTTCACTTTCAAGGTGACCGACGGCATGTATACGTCGGCGACGGCTACCTGCACGCTGACGATCAGCAGCAACACCGTTCCGGTGGCGCACGACGTTCGGGCGTCAACGGTGACGTCGACCGCGGTGTCGGTGTCGGCCGAATACACGGATCCGGACCCGGGCCAGAGCCATACCGTGGTGGTGATCAGCAACGCCGTGAACGGCGATGTTGACGTGGCGGGCCAGAACATGACGTACACGCCCGACCTGGGCTTCGCGGGTATCGACACGTTCACCTACAGGGTCAACGACGGCCAGGACGACTCGAATGTCGCGCGTGCGCAGGTGCAGGTTCGCGACCCGGCGGGCCGCGCGAGCAACCTGGTCATCGTTGTCGTGCGCGATACTCTGTTCACCGAGATCAGCAACGAAGTTGCGCGTCTGCAGGCTGACCTGGTGAACGAGGGGTACACCACGAAACTGAAGACCTTCGGCAGCGTGTCGGTTTCGACGTTGTGGAACCACCTCAACACGGAGTACCTCGACACGAACCAGTGGCTTGACGGCGCGATACTAATCGGGAGCCTGCCCATTCCCACTCTTGACGGTGGACACAAGACAGACCTGGTCTACTGGAACATGAACGAACTCGTGACGGAAGGCGGCGTTTACGACTTCCACATATGGATCAGTCGCATCTACAGCTCGGGCAGCACCTATGGCAACGAGGTCACACTGATCAAGCGGGCGCTGCAGACTAACCATGATTACCGTACCGGCAAGTCGCGGATACCGCACACCGCCTACTACTACCACGCATGGGACAGCTACGCCGCCGGCGATGATTACGGGGCGGCGTTGACGAATGTCTGGCCCGACCTGCTTCACACGAACGAGGTCGGCAACGACCACCAGGCCAACGCAGAGTTCTTCCCGGCGTGGAACCTGAACGAAGCGGGCGCCGACGCCCTGGTCGGGGGCGGGGAGATATTCCAGGAGACGTCGCACGGTAACAGCGGCAGCTACATGAACGGCCGGTTCAAGCGAACGGACCTGCATCGTCTGGGTTCGCAACAGCGGTTTATCATGGTGGAATCTTGTACCTCAGGCGCCTACGGCGGCATTGCCAACCATCACATCCTGACCAGGATCGGCGGTACGATCTTCACCGTCGGCGGGAGCGAGATCAACTACGTGAACGACTTCCAACTGGCGGACCCGTCCGGGACGTCCAAAAAAGCGGTACGACAGCGGCTGGCAATGGGGGATAGCTGGGGCAACGCGTTGCTTGCGAACTACCCGTTCCGCGCCAAGAACAGAACGGTTTACTTTGGCGATCTCTCCACTGGCGCGATGGCCAGTCCGTCGAACGGCATTCCCAGGATCACCAGTCTCACGGTCGACAACAACACCCCGGCGGTGGGGGAGGCGATCACCTTCACGATCGAGGTTTCGGACCCGGACGCGGGCGGCTCCGACAGTCCGCACTACGACTTCGAGCACCAGGCGGACTGGTGGCCGCAGGGCTACAACGACGGGAAAAACGATCCACTCCACACCACGAACAGCAATTCCTCCGGCTGGACGAACTGTACGCACACGTACCCGGCAAGCGGGACCTACAGGGTTCGGGTGGAGGTGATGGACGAATGGCAGGCGAGGGGCTGGAGGGAGATCACGGTGACCGTGAACGATCCAGCCGTTGCCGTGGACGACAGCGCAAGCGTGGAGGCCGGGCGCGCGGTCACAATCAACGTACTCACAAACGACTATGATCCCAACGGCGACGCGTTCAGCATTGACTCGTTCACGGACGGCAGCCATGGGACCGTGGCGCAGGACGGCGAAGCGCTGGTCTACAGCAGCACGGGCGGCGTGTGGACGGGTACGGACGAGTTCACCTACACAATACGCGACGTCGTGAGCGGCTCGTCGACTGCCACGGTCACCGTGGACGTGGTTGCCGATGTGACCGGGCCGACGCCGGTATGGGTCTCGAATGCGGGCCGCAGCAACCGTGTGACGGTTGTGTTCGATGAGCCGGTTGAGGCGGGCACGGGGAGTGGCGGCGCCGAGAATGCGGCGAACTACGCGCTGAACAACAAGGCCGGGGTCGTATCCGCGCGGCTGTTGCCCGATACGCGGACAGTCTACCTGGGGGTGACAGGGCTGCTGGAATACGTGGAGTACGTTCTTGTCGTCAGGGACGTTCACGACCGGGCCCCGGCTCCGAACGCGGCGGACTCGCAGACGGCGTTCCTTTACAGTTTCGTTGTGGCTGAAGATGATCTGGAGAGTGGCGATGAACTGGGCGGCACGGGCTGGGCGTCTGCATGGTCGTTGAACTCGGATGCCGGCATAACAGGGGACAGGTCGCCGCACGGCGGCAACTACCATTTCCAGCTCGTTCGATACGGCGCGGCCGATCGGGAAGTGGACATGGCGGGCGTGACCGATGCAACGCTCGAGCTGTGGTGGAAGGCGCACAGCCTTGACAGCAGCAGCGAGACCTGCACAGTTGACGTCTGCGACGGGGACTGGCATACGGCAATTGTTATACAGGACGGCGAGGATGATGACGCCTATCACTTCACCAACGTCAGCCTGGGCGCCTATGCGATGGCCTCGAACTTCTCGGTCCGCTGCGTGATCCACGGCAGCGGCAGCGCGGACTATTTCCACGTGGACGACCTGCGCATCGTGGTCGCGGGTTCCGGCAAGCCGAGGGACGGTGACGGCGACGGGATGGCGGACAACTGGGAAATCATTCACTTCGGTGCCACGAACGTTTCGCATGGAACGTTACTCGAGGACCGGGACGGTGACGGGAGTTGCGACCGTTACGAGTACCTGGCGGGGACGGATCCGTGCGACTCGACGTCGTGTCTCGACGTCACGGATGTCATGCTTAACGGCGGCGGCGACGCGGTGCTGTCGTGGCGGAGCGTCGCGGGTAAGACATACGCCATCGAAGCGGGATCGAACCTGGTGGACGGATTTGTTTCGAATGTTGACAGCAACATCCCGGCCACGCCGCCGCTGAACATCTACACGTCGACCGTGAACGGGGAGGGCAGGCGCTTCTACCGGGTCCACCTGGAGGATTGACGTGCCCTCTCCCGTAGAACGGCGTTCCAACGCCGTTCAGTACTCGGCGAGACTTGCGCGGCCTTGCCGCCTCGTCCAGGAGCCCCTGCTTCATCGACAATCCCTGCGCGGTTTCCGGTTGATCGACGCCGGCCAGGTCGAGCAAGGTGGGGGTAACGTCAACAACCGACGCAATGCGGTCCACCTGTTTGCCTTGAGGTATCCCGGGCTCGCTCATCAGCAGCGGCGTGCGCAGGACGCAGTCGTAGTGCAGCCCCTTGCCCACCAGGCCGTAGTCGCCGAGGTAGTCGCCGTGATCGCTCAGGAAGACGACGATCGTGTTGTCTCTCTGCCCGGTGGCGTCCAGTGCGTCGATGACGCGTCCGATACAGTCATCGAGTAATGTAACCATGCCCGCGGTGACGGCGCGGGTGACGCGCCAGTCCTTCCCGGTCAGCGTCTCGTAGTTGCGGGCGGGAGTCCCGATTATGCGATCGCACGGTCTGCCGTCGGGCCGGATAACACCGTAGTTCTTTCCCTTGTAGGCATCGATGCCGATGGCCGGCGGATCCACCGACTCGGTGATCGCCGGAAGTGGTTCGGGCATGTCGGCCGGCGCGTACATGCTTGCGTACGGCTCCGGAACGGTGAACGGATGATGCGGATCGGGAAACGAGCAGTGCCGATGGGAAGCATCCGGTCAACAGGCTGGCGCGGCAAGGCGTGCAGGTGGGCTGTGTGACCATGCACTGGGTGAAGCGGGTGCCGGACGCGGCGAGGCGATCGAGGTTCGGGGTCTTGACCAGCGGGTTGCCGAAGCATGCGAGTCCGTCGGCACGAAGCTCGTCGGCCCAGATCAATAGGATGTTTGGTCTTTCTACGGGCATGACAGGCGTTCCTGCACCAGGTCGCGGTCCGGGGTGTCTTCCAGCAGACGGGCGCGCACTGCTTCGGCATCAACTTCACGGACACCGGTGCCGGCGTCCGCCGCCGTTGCCGCGGCGATCCCGGCGGCCTGGCCCATCATGCAGCACGTGGGCATGACGCGTGCGGAAGAGAGCGTAAGCCGGTCGGCCGAGAGGCAGCGCCCGGCCAGCAGGCAGTTATCGAGCGCTTTCGGGACCAGGCTGCGGTAGGGGATCTGGTAAGGCGGCAGGATCTCGCGGGTGCCGTTGGCATCGACGGTGAATGTGCCGTAGGCTACGGCGTCGTCGAACGTTGTCGGGACTCGTACCTCGTCGAGCATGAGGACATGGTCGCCCTCGATCCGGCGGCCCTCGCGCAGGCCGAGCATCGGCGACGCGTAGTCGAAGACATATGACGCGTCGCGGCTCTCCTGGAAGTGGCGGACGAATTCGGGGATACGCGCGCGCATTTCCATAACGGCCTTGTTGTAACCTTCGCCGCTGCCGGTATCGAGGTCCATATGGAACAGCTTCAATTTCAGGCCGACTTTCCCGTTCGGCTCCTTCCATACGCTATAGCTGATCTCCTCATCGTCGGCGAAGACCTTCTTCTCGGGCAGGGGCTGGAGTTCGGGGTTGTCCGCCTTGCGCAGGAAGACCATGAAGCTCGGTTTGATGACGCCCGGGAACGTGGGATCGTCGGGGAGTGTCTTTGCGCCGGCGTACTGCGCCAGAATGCCCTCGCCGGACGAGTCGATGAAGATCTTCGCCTCGACTTCGCTGCGCAGCGAACGGTTGTGCAGGATCGCCGCGCGGATCGTCCGTCCTTCCGTTTCGGCACCGACGGCCGCGGTGGCGTGAATGATGTCGACTCCGGCCTCCTGGCAGAGATCCCGAAGGACGATGGGGAGCGTCTGGTGGTCGAACATCATGTTCTCGCACTTGAGTTCCTTGTTGCGCCGGGTTAGCCAGCCGTTTTCATCGCCAATCGCCTTATAGTGCCGCAGGCCGTCAATGACATCCTGGTAGATTCGGCCCTGTCCCTTGTGACCGCCCTCCGCGGCTGAGAAGTTGCCTACGCCCCCGGAAGCGCCGAGCCCGCCGAGCACCTCGGTCTGTTCCACGAGCAGAACGTCGGCGCCGGCCCGTGCCGCGGCGGTGGCCGCGCCTATGCCTGCCATCCCCGCTCCGCAAACGACTATGTCGTACTTGTTTTTCACGCTGTATCACTCCTACTCGTGGAACGGCACTCAGATGCCGTTCATTCTGTATGTGGCGAGAACGGGTGGGCGCGTGGGCTTGAGGCTGAAATGCGCGCTCCAGAGTCGGCGCCGCTCTTCCTGCAGCGGTCTTGCGGCAATCTCGCCGTACTGCCCGGCCAGCTCGCGCAGGACGCTGATATCGTGTTTATCCGTTGACATATGGGGCCTTAGGAAAGCAGTTTACGGGCGGATAGGGCAAGCAAATCCGATGTCTATCGCGAACGGCAAGAACCCACCCCGGTCTGCGGCCACCCCTCCGAAGGAGGGGAGCAAGAGGGAGAGATCGCCTCCCTGGGAGGGGTGGATCGCCGAAGGCGAGACGGGGTGGGTCCGCCTTCTCACTGGCGGCGGAGGCGGTAGAAGACGGTGGGCCAGGTGTTGCTGACGGTATGATACCAGGTGTTGGACGGCGACGTGATCCAGATGCTGGTGACGGTAACCCAGTCGTTGGACATGAGGTCGAACGACCTCTGCAAGGCAAACCAGTCCGGCGGGTTCGTAACGCTGCTATACAGCGTCACGGTGTTGGTTTCGAGGGTGATGACGTTGATGGTTACCGGACGCGCATTGGTTGATGCGAGGTACAGGCTTTCGCCACCCGACGTGCCGGGCCCGACGGTTACCCTGGTGATGTCCGACAGCTGCGGCACGGCGTTCACCGTGAAGTCGGACGCGTCGAATCCCTGTATGGATGTCGCGTTCAGTATCTCGACCCCGTAGAGGCTGTTCGACGGCGCCGAGGCGCCGCCCGCCAGCGCCACGTCGATGGTGATTTTCTCCGATCCGGCGTTGATCGACAGGGCGCCGTTGACCTGTACGAAATCGTTCGACCCGCTGTCCGGGTTGATTTCGAAGAGGGACGTGCCGTCACCCGCCCACGTGAGCGTGCCGGAGTTGTTGACGGTGATGGTTCCGAGACTGGCGCCCGGCGAGAATCCGCGGATCCCGAGTTCGGCGCCGCCGTCGATCGTAGCCGATCCGGTTCCGGACAGGAGCCCGGCCTGTTTCGTGTCGGCCGTGATGCGCAGTGCGCCTGTGAGAGCGACGTCAACGTTGCTCGTGGGCGAGGAGGAATCCGTGAATGGGTCCACACTGCCCCCGACGTTGACCTGGCCGGCATCGATGAAGAGCGTGGCGCCCGGCGTCACGGTTACCGTCCCCCCGCTTCGGGCTATCGAGAGCGTCGCGCCGCCGGTCTTCCTCAGGTTGCCGTACCACTCGGTATTGCCCGTTCCGCCAACGGTGTGGCCGCCGTCCGTCCGCAGCACCGGATCGCCCGGGGCTGCAAGATCGTTGAGAACGAGCGCGGCCTGGGTCGCTTGTGAATGGTTATCCACGACCCACGTCGCGCCGCCCTGGATCTTGATGGTGATGGTGCTGTCCCACCCCTGCAACTGGCCCTGCCAGGCGTAGTATGGTGAATGGCCGACCCAATACAGCGTGCCTTCACGGATATCTATGGTTCCGCCGCCGCCGGAGTACCCGGTTGTAGCATTCTTGTGGTTGCACAGCCACATCTGGCCCGGGCCGATCTTGATGGCGGTTCCCGAGATCTGGTGGGGGCGAATGCCGCTGAAGACGGCGCGCATGCCGGCTTCTACGTTGATGGTGCCTACGGCGGCCGGCTCGACGACGAGCCGCCGCCAGCCGTGGCCTCCGCTACTTTCGGGAATCGGGATCCCGCCGTCCACGCGCATGTGGAGTGTGCCGCCCGTCCCGCCAAAGACGAAGTTCGGGGCGTACTTGTTGTTTGAACGCGCCTGTTGGTCGAGAGACACTACACAGCCATCCTGGACGTACATGCCCCACTCGTCCTGGTCGCCGCCCGGCACTTCCGTCACCGTGTCAACGTAGAGCATCCCGCCGCCCATGACGCGGAACGTCCCGTCCTGGGTGATGGTCTTCAGTGGTGCGTTGACGGTCAGTGATCTGTCCTGGATGTTGATGTGTGACAGCCCGCGCGGATCGTTCCCCAGCAGGAATCGCCCGGTAGCGCCGGCCCAGAGAGAAGTGCTGAGTGTTGTCGTGGCGGTCACGTCCAACGTGGCGCCCTCCCTGATAGTCACGTCTCCCATCCCCGCGCCGCCGAGGCCGTTGGTGTCGATCCGGACCGTTCCGGCACGAATCAAGGTCCCGCCCGAGTAGGTGTGGGCCTGGCCCTGCATATCCAGTATGGACGCATCGCCGTCCTTCACGAGCTGGACAGGGACAGCCGGTGTGAGGCCGTTGGTGTCGTGATCCCAGTCTGTAACGGCGAACTCCATGTCCATCGACACGTTTGCGAGGGGTGCCCCGAGCCCGAGTGTCACCTGTGAAGGCGTGCCCGTGCCGGCCCAGTATTGGCCCGCCTGGCTGACGCTGGTCAGGGATTTCGTCGCGGCCCCGCCGGTGTCGTGCCACGCCACCTGTCCGCCGTCGAGCCAGACTCTTTGCGGCGCCAGCCCGGACGAGTCCAGCGTGTGGTCCAGCACGAGCGGTGTGAAACGGCTGTTGCCGGGGGTGACCGGGTCGGAGCCCGTGCCGACCTCGATATCGGTGGCTACGGGGACTGCCGAGGTGGACATGAAAACGAACACGGTTTGGTTGGGGATAATCCTGCCGGAAACCTTGTTGGTGCCCGCGAGCACGACCAGCCCGTCGCTCCCACCGCTGCCGCTGCCGACGAGGTCCGTGGGCAGGTCGCCGGTCCCGGGGTTGACGTCGGTGAGATCGCTGGTGATGATCAAAGTACCGCCGCCTCCGCCGAGCTGGATAATGCCGCGGTCCAGCGTGCCGTTCGCGTTCGTGTCTATCGCGGTGCCTGTCAGCGTGCCGGACAGGATCCCGGTTGAGCTGGAGCCGACGAAGAGCGTCGCCGCATCGGCGACGCCGTCGGGAAGGCTTCCGGGGCCGGTGGTATCGAGCGTAAAGCTTGTGAGGGCCAGGTTGTTGGCAACGGATCCGTTGATTCCGAATATGCCGGTCGAGTTCGTATCGACACGGTCCAGGTCCGACTGGGCGGCGTTGAAGGTCACTCCATAGACCGCGCCGGCAGCGACCTCGGCTGCCGAGCCGCCCAGCGCATCCGCTGCTCCCAGCTGGACGACACCGGCCTGCACCACGGTGTCGGTGGTAGCGACATAGCCGGGGTTGGACCCAAGCAGTGTCAGCGTGCCCGCCCCGGTCTTGACCATGGCGCCGCCCGAGCAGCTCAGGCTGCCTGGCGCGACCTGCAGGTCGAGTGCCGTGCCGACTTCGACAGTGGCGGAAGTGGATACGCTGAGAGCGTGGCCGGCCATGAACAGTGTACCGGTCACGGTCCTGTAGTCATCATAGACCCGGCTGAATGCCAGCGTGGCATCGGGACCGATACTCAACGCGTTGGCCGGTGCCCCGAGCGCGCCGAGATCGGGCAGTTTGTCGTCATCAGGATCGCAGTCGAGCTGGAGCCTGGTGTTGTCGTCGATCATCACCGTGCCGGTGAAGCTGTTCGTGGTGTTGAAGCGCACCGTGCCGCTGCCGCCGACGGTGACGGGGCCTGTCCCAACGTCTGTGATTGGGACGTTGATGCTTAGAGTCCGGCTGCCCTTGGCAGCGAGGTGGAGAGAGTGCTGGTAGATCAGGCTGTCGCCGGAGCTGTCGGAATCGCCGACGGAGCGGTTGGCGTCGGCCGCGCCGATTCCCAGGTAGCCGGGGCCGAGAAGGCCCGAGGGATCGACAGGCAGGTCCGCGGCCAGGTCGAGGTCCGCCGTCAGGCCGGCGATCAAGTTGCTTGGCGGCATACCGGCCAGCGGCGTGTAGGGATCTGCGCCGACGATCGTCTCGAAGTCCAGGGCGCCGAGCTGCGCGGGCGACAGTGCGGCGGTGTTACCCATTATGGCAGCGTAGGGGCTGGTGGTTACGGCTGAGTTGATGTTCGACACCGCGCCGCCGATGACCATCCGGCCGCAGGTATCGATGGTTATGGGTTGTGCGTCAAGCGCATCCTCGGCGTTGAACCCAAGGACGTTCCCGGTCCGCACGGTGACGTGGATGGAGAACGCTTTTGCCGCGTCCAGGTTGATGGTACCCGATCCGGGCTCCCAGGTGAGGGTGCCGGCGAAGACGTTGCTGTCCGTGATGGAGAGGGCGCCGGTGCCGCGTTTGTCGAGGGTGCCGAGATCCATGGTTCCCCCGAAGCTGCCGCCGGACACCGAGAGAACCGCGCCCATCAACTCAACGTATCCGTTGCCATTGAGGTTGCCTATGGCTTCGTTGAAGCCCGCCAGGTTGAACATCGCGCCGGAGTTCACGGTAACGGCACGTGAGTCGGACAGCCGGTTGCTCGCGTCGAGGTACAGCTTGGCCGTTCCCCCGATTGTCACGTTGACGACATCGAGCATGCTCTGTCCCGTACCCGCGAGGGTAAGCTGCAGGCTGTCGGCCAGCGTTACGTTGTCGCGCAGGTCGCTGTTCCCGCCGATCAGGGTCAGCGCCGCGTTTCCTCCGAAGGTCAGGTTCCTGCGGTTGCCGTAGAAGCGGCCGAGGGTGACGTCTCCGAAGAAGTCCGTTCTGCGCGTGTTGCCGGCGCGGTCGAGGCTCCCGGTGATGTTGACGCCCGGGCCGCCGTTGATCGTGACGGTGCCGCCGTTGTTGGCAACGACGTTGATGTTGGAGCCGAGGAAGACCTGTGAGCCGTTGGTGTTACCGATGGCCGCGGCGCCGGTGAGGGTGAGCACTCGGGGTGCGGCCGAGGTGATAGTGATGTCGCCCGAGTACTCAGTGTTGAACGAGAGCGAGCCCAGTGAGAGATTCGCGTCGAGGATGGACGGGAGGGCGCCGACGAAGTTGCTGACGGATACGACGGCGTCATTTCCGGCTACGGCGCCGGGGTTGCCGTTGGTGCCGCCGGCAGAGATATCCCAGTTGGTGGTGTTGTTGAGTCTGCCGTCGCCGGACTCGTTGTCCCACCATATCTGGGCAGTCCGGCCGCCGTCGGGTACGGCGAACAGACAGCAAGTGAGGAGAAGTGCCGTGGTTCTCATGCTATCGCCATTTCCCGGGAGTGTACCGCTTCCCGCCGCCCATGTCCAGCAGTCTTCCTGGCTTTGTTGCTCAGGCTGCGTGGCTGGTCGAATCTGCGGCGGGCCAGCGTGTCGACGCCGCTGCAGAAGCATGGCGAACCTGGCGGAAAGCCGGCACGGCTCATCTCACTCCCACCCGTAGAACGGCGTTCCAACGCCGTTCAGTACTTGGCGAGACCTGCGCGGCCTTGGAAGACCGCGCTACGGGTGGGGGGGGGCGGGATGCGGGGCCCGGATGGCAGCGCCACGTTCTCTGCGTAGAACGGCGTTCCAACGCCGTTCATCCGGGCGTCCCGGATTTTTCGTAGCTATTGCGCTTCTGAATGTGTAGTCTCTGGTGACACTGAATCCAGACTGAACGAGGAACTGGGAGCCATAATGACAGAGAACCAGGGAGCAGCCGGCGAGGAGAAGCTGAGCTACCGGGAGCGGCAGCGTGCTGCCCGGAGAAGCCAGGTAGGCAAAACGAGCAAGAAGGTGCAGATGGCGGTTATAGGTGCGATCGTGCTGGCGATCGCGCTTGCGGGGCTTGACTACGTCCGCAGGAAGCGGGCCGCGGCGGCGCCGCCGCCGGACGATGACAGGCCCGCGTTCATGTTCGACGACAATGTCGCCAAGATGGAGGCCGACGCGAAGAAGCCGAAGGACGATATCACGCTCGACCTCGGCAATGGTGTGAAGATGCCGTTTGTCTGGGTCCAGGAGATCGGCGCCTGGGTGGGTCAGTACGAAGTCACCAACCAGCAGTACAAGCGGTTCGACCGTGAACACAATGCCGGGAAGCTCGAAGGGCAAGCGATCAACGGGGACCGCCAGCCGGTCGTGATGGTGACCTACCACCATGTCCAGGCCTTCGTCAAATGGGTATCCAACACCTGCAGCAAGCAGATACCCGAGTTGTACCGGGTCCGGCTTCTCGACGACCAGGAAGCCATGGCCGTTATGCTGTGCGGCAAGAAGCGGGACTACCCGTGGGGGGCCGAGTGGCCGCCGCCCCCGGACTGGAACTACCAGGGCTCCGAGGGTTTGGGCAACGAGAAGAAGATCGACGGGCACCGCGATCCCTGGCCGGTGTCGTGCCCGGTTGACCAGGCAGGCCGGAACGAGTGGGGGCTATACGGCATCGGCGATAATGTCACCGAGTGGACCGAGAAGCTGCTGGACCGCGGCAGCAGCGGGACTGGCAGTTACCTGTTGATGGGCGGGTCATGGTTCAACAGCGATCAGAAGAAGCTGCGTTGCGACCACCGCGCCCGGCTCTACTCGAAGTACGCCACGGAGTACATCGGCTTCCGCCTCGTCATCGGCCCGTAGGCGGAAGTGACAAGTATCCAGTGCAGGACTGTCCCACTACTGGCCACTGGTCACTGGCCACTGGCCACTTCCGCTCCGGTCTTCCTGCACGGCTACGAAACTGAGGCGCCAGATATCCTCTTCCGTGCAGATATTCATGACCCGTTGGATGTCGGCGTGACGTGACCGGTGATCGCCCTTGATCATCAGCGAGAAGGCGTCACCGAACTGTTCCCTCCTGTCCCTGATGATCGAGCGGAGCTGCCCATCGCTGACGGGCACGTTCCCGATCGTTGTCCAGCCCCGCTTGTCCACCTCTATCGTCAACGCGCGCTGCACCTTTGTGTCGCCGGCCACTATGGTCTCGCCGTGTGGCCCGTTGGGCAGGACGATTTCCCGGTTGATCTCTTCGTTTACCTTTACGGTGACGATGAAGAAGATGATGAGCTGGAAGACAACGTCGATCATCGGCGTCATTTCGATATCCACCTGTTTCCTGGCTAGTCTGGCCATGATTCAACCCTCCCCTGTTATGCGTCGGTCTCACCCGGTATAACGACCGCGAGGGAGCGGGTCTTAGACGGCAGGCAGAAGTGATCACTTCCCGGGCTGCGCCTCAGTTGTCCGGGTGGCTGGTGCCGATCCCCTGCTGTATGGCTCGGGGATTTTCGGTTATCTGGGTCATGATCGCGTCGAGCTCATCCACGAGGATGGCGAGCCAACGCCGGGCCGCGGGATCGTCCCTGTGCATCAGGGTCACAAGCGCGTGCAGGACCTGCCATTCGTCCGGGTTCAGCTTCTCGGTGTTCTTCAGGGTCTGGATCTTCTCCTGGATTCTTTGACCGAAGACTTCCACTTTGAAGCAATCTATTGCCGTACAATGCCGGGTACAGCCATACACGAGACACGCGCTGGGGCCTCCCGTGTGCAACGCGCTTCTTGCGATGCTGTTCAACTGGCCGAGCACCTCCGCCGTGGCTTCGGGACCTTCGAGGATGGAAGACGGGACGAAAACATGGGATAGAAACGGGATGAGCTTTTTGTCGGCGTTAACGGCGAAGACCAGGAGTCCCGGGATGCGCGTAACAGGGTAGTCGTTACCGCCGCCAACGATCACTTCGTCGCCGAAATAGACGGAGTTCGCGCCCAGGCGCTGGCCCTGGCGGGCGCTTCCCTCGACATTCAGGCTGTCGATAAGAAACTCCATGGCGTACGCCTTGTCGAGCTTCTCGAAGGTTACGTCAATACTGGACCTGCCACCCGGTCGTGCGGCGTAGTGCGCCAGGCCGCTCTCATCCAGTCTGTGCTGGATGGCCTTGAGCACCTTGGTCCGCTGGTCAGCTTCGAAGAGCTTCTCCTGGTGTTCATCGTACGCGTGGCGAAAACTGAGGATTGGTTTCAGTGTCAATTGGACTGTTGCGCGCAGCGGGTCCGCTACCGGGCCGTGTTCAACCGGGCGCATGTCGACGAACGGTTTCTGTAGCCGTCCCCCTTCCGACACCAGGTCGAGATTGTAGGATCTGCCCAGGGCTTTCCGCCTGCGCACGAGGGATTTGTAGTAGTCCTCGCCGCACTGTTCGAGGATCTCCTTGATCTCGAGTGCCTCGCTATGGGGGATTTGCGTTCGTGTCAGGTAGGCCCTATCCACAAAGCGAGGCTTGATGAATACACCGTCGGATCTTCTCATCGTGAGCAACTTGAACACATGCCCAGCCAGACCACTGTGGTCGGATTTGTGTTCTTCGAGCAGAGCCGCAATGTCCGGATCACTGCTGGGGAAGTGGAAGTAGACCCCGCCGGAGTTGCAGAAGAAATGAAACTGTTCAAGAAGTTCCAGGCCGTCCGAGTGGCAGAGCTGTTCGATGAGCCATTTGAGGAACCTTTCGGCCAGTTGCGACATGCTGTTGCCGGTCACGAAGGCGAGTTTCATGCCGAGTTCGGCGGACTCGAGCAGTTTGGGCGCAACGCGGCGCAGGAACTTCTGGCGCTCCGTCGGAGTTGCCTGTTCCAGAATCGTCTTGTCAACATCCGCCGCTATGAGGCAACGCTCCGTAATGCGGCGCCGTGCGGAAGCTTCATCTTTTCTGGATTGTGCCATCTCTGCCTCCTTCGGTCTCCGTGTTCAGTCGGCCGGTGGCTTCCAGTCGGCGGAACCCCGGTGTTTGGGCAAGTATGGGACCCTGAGGTGCGGCGTGTTGTGATACTTGTCGGAGTAGATGCCGCTGACGCCGGCGATCTTCAGGTCATCCACCTCGTAGACCCCGACTCGCCCCATGAAGTTGACATTCGGTGCCAGTTCCACCTCCCCCTTGTTTTCGTCGAGCAGGAGCCATGGTTCATGGTTTCCGCCGATGAAGATGAGCGGGACAGGGAATTCCTCCTGGCCGGTATGGAACTTGTAGAAATCGCCGAGGACGCGGAATCTCTGGGGGCAGTTCATGTATTCCATGTCCGCCTCGTTGCGGAACGGCTGTGCGTCGCCGCACTGGAGGACCAGGTCCAGCGGCTCCTCGGCATGCAGCTCGGCCACCACGTCGCGGAACGCGACCCAGTGCCCGTGTATATCACCAAATACCGCGATTCTCATTACGTTCCACCTGCCTCGCGTGTACCAGCAGATTAGGGCGAAAGATTAAGGCACACCGGGTGAAAACAAGATTTCTGGCCCTAATCTTTCATCCTAATCTTTCACCTTAATCTTCGCTTCCCTTCCTGCTCCCCCGGCAACTCCACCCACCAATCCGAGCAGCCGGCCATGTTCAGGCCGAAATACTCCGTTCCCTTGAACTCGCCGCGGATGCGTGCGTGGTAATGGCCGAAGAACCACAGCTTTGGCCGGAATCGCGTCCATGCCAACGACAGTGCCAGCCGCGTTGGATCCTTCTCTTTTGCGTCATACCCGGCGCCCCAGATCCGGAATTCTCGCGGCGCCGCGTGCGAAACCACGATATCCACCTGCATCTCGGGCAGTGCCCGCACCACGTCTTCGTGCAGTTGCTCTTCCGGGAACCAGAGCTTCAGACCGGTCATTGCCTCCTGCACCAGGCGTATTTCCTGGTCGACGGACTTCGCGTCGCCGAGGAACAGGACCTTCCGGCCGTCCGGCAGGTCGAGTGTTGACCCGCGTTTCATCCAGAACACGTTCGGGTACACCTCGTTGTCGGTCAGGTCCGCCAGGCTGGTGAATTCTTCGTGATTACCGTCACACCAGTACAGCTTGGTTTCATGCATCTTCGGTTCCGTCGGCTCATGCCAGCGGTTCCGTCTCTTTTCGTTCAAATTGGGCCAGTACCCGAAATCCCCGCACTGGAGCACGATCTGCGGGTTCCGGTGGTTGACAAAGTTATTCAACCGCCCAAACTCGCCATGAACATCTCCGAGCGCAACGATATCCAGTTTCCGTGTCATTTTCTTCGCCGCGCCCCGCGCGGGCACACGGTACCCCCGTTATTGCCTATATTCCGCTACTCGCGAGTCGGCCCTTTTTGAGGTTTTCTGCGGCTTATCATGTTGTGAATGAACAGGTTACTACTTCCGGGCTTTCCGCTCTGAGGCGCGA
>Ga0272442_10006120_pt1 | contig 15939 bp, 19 predicted proteins | sample SSMForm2O_FD_200262 | JGI IMG/M metagenome (GOLD analysis project Ga0272442, IMG submission 200262) | Marine sediment archaeal communities from Little Sippewissett salt marsh, Falmouth, MA, United States - SSM-Form-2O | ecosystem: Environmental > Aquatic > Marine > Wetlands > Sediment ...
AAATAAAACTAAGCACCGGACAAAGCGAAATCATAGCCCAGGACCCTGATTTTGATCTGGGCCGTACCCTTATTCATCCTGATACTTATGAGGTCCAGGCTGTGACAGTGCATAAAGAACGTAAACACTGGGTTGTACTTGACAAGTCAATAGAGGATGATCTGGATTTTTTAAAGAATCTGGACCGGGGAGATCTGTTTATCTCTTCCCGGGATAATGCCGATAAACAGTGGGTGGTCGGTTTTAATAAAGATAACGGGCCCATACCTTTTTACCTTTTTGAGCGCAGTACAAAAAAAACTGAATTTTTATTTTTCAACCGGCCGGAACTGGCCCGCTACAAACTGACTGAAACTGAACCGGTTTCTTTTTCTGCCAGAGACGGATTAATCCTGCAGGCTTATCTGACCTGTCCTGCCGGTAAAGGGAAAAAAGGTCTGCCTGCGGTGCTTCTGGTGCACGGCGGCCCCTGGTCCCGCGATACCTGGGGATACGATCCTGAAGTGCAGTGGCTGGCTGATCGGGGCTATGCCGTGCTTCAGGTTAATTTCCGCGGGTCCACAGGATTCGGCAAAAAATTTCTTAATGCCGGGAATAAAGAGTGGGGAGGTAAAATGCAGAATGATCTTACTGATGCAGCAAAATGGATGATTTCGTCCGGTACAGCTGATCCTGAACGCATTGCCGTATTCGGGGCTTCTTACGGGGGATATGCTGCTTTGGCCGGTGCTGCTTTTACTCCGGATCTGTTCTGCTGTGCTGTGGATGTGGTAGGCCCAGGCAATTTGATCAGTTTTATAAATTCCATACCTCCTTACTGGTCTACTTTTCTTTCCAGCCTTTATCAGCGTGTGGGCAATCCTGAAACAGAGGAGGAGTTTTTACGCGAACGGTCGCCTTTATTCAGTGTTGATAAAATTAAAATACCTTTGCTTATTGCCCAGGGTGCCAATGATCCCAGGGTCAACCGGGCTGAATCAGAACAGATTGTGGCTGCTCTTAAAGAAAAAGGCCTGAAATATCAGTATCTGCTTTTTACCGATGAAGGCCATGGATTTGCCAGGCCTGAGAACAGACTGAAATTTTATGCAGCAGCGGAAAAATTTCTGGCTGAACATCTGGGGGGCAGGTATCAGCCGCCTGCTGCGGAAGTGAAAAGTAAAAAATGAATGCGGGGGATGCGCCTGCGGCGGAAGCAGTCGACCTGTCCCGCTCGAAGCATCGGGATGGTCGATAGTCTATAGCCGATAGTAAGAACACAGAGGACAGGGATGCAAATAAAAATTATAAACGGCAAAAAGGGATAGAATAAAGACCTCTGACCTCTGACCTCTGACCTCTGACCTCTGACCTCTGACCTCTGACCTCTGACTTTATTTTCTTGACTCTTTGTACAGTAACGCTATAATATTTTTGCTAAATAACTTCGAGATTAAAGCTGCGGTTTTTTTTATTACATTATCTGTTCTTTTTTTTTACATTATTTTCAGCCTGTTTTTACCCTTTAAAAGGCAGAAATCAGATCATTCTGGGACCGTGATCTGGCAGATCCGGTTTCTAAAAGGGGTTAAGGATGGATTTATCCATTCTGTTCCGGCCGCTGAAAACAGCGGCCGGAGACCCTTATAACTTTCTTGACTCTTTTTCTCAGTCTTGATATTATAAATTAACAGAGATCAGACCATAATCTACCTCACAGTGCAGACATTTCTTCAGGTACTTTAATTTGCTGTATCATCCGGTATTATACTTTACGCGGCTCAATCCCGGAAAAAGGGTGAAGAGGAGGTTGTAATGCAGGAAACACGGGTTATTCAGGAGTATTGCAGACTGAGGCAGATCGTAGTAAGCGTAGCTGAGGAAATATCGCCTGATCAGGGTGCGTCAGGCGCGGGCAGGTATCTTAAATGCCTGAACCGGGAAGAAGTCTGTGCTGAACTGGGCTGTAAATACGCTTCCGGCATATGTGAGAAAGAGGAGATCAATGATCCTTTTTGATAGTTAAGGCTTATTCGCGCAAGGGCAAAAAGGCAGGTTTTCAGCCTGCCTTTTTTTTTACCTGTCTTTACACTTAAGTTAATACCTGTTATAATATTTTAAGGATTTTTTTAGCGATTTAGCCTATTTTTTTATAAAAAGGCAAGACCAGAACAAAAATACTTTAGACGTTACCATGAAACGCTTTGGCACGCGCAGTTGTCTCAAGGAAAGGTTCTGAATGATTAGAAAAATAGTGAAAAAAGCAGCAAAGAAAAATGCTGCTAAGAAAAAAGTTGCTAAGAAAACATCATCCGGGAAAACTCCGGCTAAGAAAAAAACTGCTGCTAAAAAAACTCCGGCTAAGAAAAAAACTGTGTCTGTCATCAGAAACAAAACAAAGAAAAAAGTAAAGTATACCAAAGCGATTAATGTCAGGTTAACCCAGCATCAATGGGTGCAGGTAATTACCTGGGCGGAAAAAGCCCATCTTGAACCTCCGGCCTATATACGCAAGATCCTGCTTGATTTTCTTAATATCAGGCCTGAGGATAGATAATGTTGAATGTTGAATTAGATTTATTGCGAATTTGAGATAAGTACTCCTTTTAAATAAATAGGAATGAAAACGGCAAGCTAAAATAAAGCTTGCCGTTTTTTTTATAACTTGAGTAAGCCTTTTTCCCGGAGTTTTAGCTGCTGTTTTGCCCCTGAATCAGGGGGGTTGCCCGGCTGCGGCCTAATCTCTGTGAATAAACCTAATTTTTAAAACCGGGCAAAGGAAAAATAAGTTACACACAGGGCAAATTGTTTTTTTAGGATAACTCCCTCCGGAAGGAGGAAAACTGAACCGGGATAGCCTGAAACCCGGGGTTGTTGTTTTTTTCATTAGAGACCTTAAACGAAAGAAAACCTTGTTTTAATTAACTTCCGATAATATATCTTATGTTAACTTGGAGAATAAACTGAATCTGCTCCTGACCCCTGTAAATATAAGGTGTTTTTAGATTTTATCCGGTATCTGATAGTTTTTTGTACAGATATATCCCTGTGCTCTATTCCGGAAAGGTAAGATTAATCGATTAAGGATTAAAGAGTTTAAATGATAAAGTTTAAAATTCAGAATAATTTGATTTTATTGGCAGATCATCTCAGTGTATCCTGAGGAACAGACTTTGGAATTAGATTGGCAGTCGGATGAAGCATGGCACCAGTGCAGACCGGTTTTGATATCTATACAGGGTTTTGCCGGAGCCCAGACTGCAGGTAAAGAGATCCTGTTGCATCCTTCGTATAAGCAAACACCATAGTTGTTCTGTGCGGCAATGAACTGGGCATTGTTGATCCCTGTCCAGTGATAAAGCCAGGGGCTGGTACCGCTGGGACAGGTTTCTGAGGCGGAAATAATTGCAGGTCCTCCGCCGGCAGAAATATCTACCCATTCTGATCCGTCGAAAAATTTAAGGGATTTGTCTGTGGAATTATAGATAACTTCCCCTTCTGCGGAAATCTTCGGGTCAGGATCTGAGCTGATCAATCCTAAGATCATGCTTTGTCCGGCATAGATCTGGCCCGGTTTAAGAGAATATGCTGCTGTGCCGATACTGAGGCTTCCGGTTACGCTGAGATCACGGTAAATGCCTTTGGGAGACGGATAATAGGTTTTAAGATTCAGGGTTTCTTTTCCCAGTGCCGTGTTAACCGGGATTAAACAGAGAAAGAAATAAGCAAATAAAATTAAAAGTTTATTTTGCTTCCAGTCTGGGCCCCAGATACTGCCATTTATCGATTTTATCCACATAGATCTTAAGTCCTTTTTCAGTTCCGTTATTAAAATAAATTATTTGCCCGGGTATGGGATTAACAGGCTCGGAATTTAAAGGTTTAAAATTAAGGCTGCGGCGTATATAGATCTGGCCCGGTTTGAGTTTTTCCGGGTCATCAAGCTGGCTTAACCCTGAATTTTTAATATCGCCTAAAGAAAGTCCTTTTAATACTGTGCAGTCACGGAAAATACCGTCAGGATAAGGATAATAGGTCTGAAATTCAATCTGTTTCCCCTGGCAAAAGGAAATAAAGGGAAAAAACAGGGCCAGTATCAGTATTGATTTATTGGGTCTCATAATCAATACTAAAGTTTAACAGAAAGAAAAATAAATATCAATATACTGTTGAGTAATTCTTTTAAAACTTTGTATTTATCAAAAACCGGAAAAATGAATGCCGGCCAGGTCTTCAGGCGGGTTGAAATCCTGGACCCAGCCTTCCAGGTCCAGATCCTTGATAAATGCGGATAATTCCTGAAATTCGGAGAAAGAAACCGGCCTGCCCAGTATGGGGTGGCCTGAGGCTTGAAAATAAGGTCTGTACTGGAACATGACGCTGATCATTGTTTCCGGCATATTTATCTTTATCCAGGATAAAATTTCTTTTGACTCCTCTATCTGCCCGGGAAGCACCAGATGTCTGATAATCAGGCCTTTTTTAAGCAGATTACCCTTTAATAATGCTGTTTTTTGCTGCAAAAACATCTCTGTAAGCGCTTTTTCTGCATATTCAGGGTAATTAGACGCCTTTGATCCGGAAAAAGCTGTCTGAGGCCGAATATACTTGAAATCCGGTAAATATATGTCGATTATGCCTTTAAGAAGTTTAATGACCGATGCTTTTTCATATCCTGAACTGTTATAGATTATGGGCAGATCCAGTCCTTTTTTCAGAGCGGTTTTTAATGATTGTAAAATTTGCGGCAGAAAATGGGTCGGTGTGACCAGATTGATATTATGAGCACCCTGTTCCTGCAGAGAAAGCATCAGGTCTGCCAGGCTTTCAGGGGTTAATCTTTTGCCTTTAATCTCGTGTGAGAACCGGTAATTCTGGCAGAATATGCATTTCAGGCTGCATCCGGAAAAAAACACGGTTCCGCTGCCCTGATCTCCGCTGATGGGCGGTTCTTCTCCTTTGTGGAGAAAAGCATCATAAACCACCATTTCCCGGCCAGCCCCGCAGTAACCGGTTTCTCCTGCTGTTCTGTTGACCCCGCATTCTCTGGGACATAGTCTGCATTCCTCTGCCTGTCCGTAAAGCTGTTCCAGAGCCTGATCGATCAGTTTTATTTTTTTATTCATAGTTTTACAAAATTAAGATACGGTTAAGGCCTTGTTCCGAAGTAGCATCGGGGCCTGCCTGAACCCTACAGGACTGTTTTAATCCTGATTATTAATTTTTCCTTCCGCCGCAGGCGGCACTTGTGACATGCCTGCCCCGAGTATGTCCTCGGGGTGACTTGTGACGTGTGACTTATTTCTTCATTCAAAATTCAGCATTCAACATTTTTTCATCTGCCTGCAGTAGATCTCTCTGATCCTGCTCAGGATTTCTTTATAAACATCGGTTCTGTAGTCAGGGAAAGTAGACGGCAGATCCTGCCATTGATTGTTTTTATAGGTCAGGGTCACTTCGGCAAAAATACCTTTATTGAGATAGATGCGGTGACTGTAATCTTTGGTAGTAGCTAAAACCAGTTTGGCACAGTTCATATATCCCGGATCAAGATTGATCCTCCGTTTTTTGGCGCAGGCGAATTTTTTTTCCAGTTTGACATTAAACAGCTTGATGGCTGTGATCTGTTCCGGCCTGATCAGGTGCGGAAAAGAGAGAAACCTCCTCTTCAGTTCCGGGCCCATTTCCGGCTGATAATAATCAGTAAAGACAAACGGTATGGCTTTGCTTTCAAAATCAGGTGATCCGAATTTTTTACCGCAGATCTTTATTACCTGCTGATAAAGGGTTTCATCGCGGTAAATGACCGCAGAGAGATGTTTGACTTTTTCCGGGAATTTAAGATCGAGCATGGGCCGGGGGTCAGGCTGTGCCTGAGTTTACATAGGAGACAATGATCTTTCGGTCATTGTCTTTGATGTCATTAAAAAAAATACCGATGTTATAGGCGTTTTTACCGTTGATCCTGATATATTCCTTGCGCACGACAACACCCTGGCAGATGACTTTATGCAGGACTTTTTTGCCTTTTTTCTGCACAGGCACTAACAGGGTCAGGCCGAGCTTGGTCATCGGTTCGATGTTTTCATTGATCGAACAATAAGCTCCGTTGCCGGATATATCTTTTGTCTCTGTTACAATATCGAAGACAGAATCAAATATCTTGATCGGTAAGTTGAATTCAGCCCGGGGATATTTTCTTCTTTCTTTCTGCATTAAGCTTCTGCGGCTTGTTTCTGCTGTTTTTTGACAAAAGTCTGAAAACAGTTTTTATTGCAGTAATACCCGCCATTGCGATAATAACGTTTAACTCTAGGCAGCTGCTTATTGCAATTAGCGCAGTTTCTTATTTTTTCTTCGCTTTTGCTCATAGTTTTAACTGTTGTTGATTCTGTTAATAAAATAATTAAGAGCCTGTTTGTGGCGTGAACTCATTCCCAGGAATTTAAGGCCTACGTAATAACGGTTTGTCTGTGCTGCTTTTGTGCACCACATCACTTTTGCCTTTACTTCCGCGATCTCATCAATAAGGTTGATGTTGACTTTAAGGTCTTTGCCCTTTTTTACAAAATCTTCGTGCAGGATCTTAGCCCCGTTATGGCTGAGGTCTCTGCTGACAGTGTAAAAGATTTTTTTGCGTTCAGGCTGCATTACGCATTCGACCGGGAAGGATACGCCAAATCTGGGTTCTTGTCTTTTTTCTTCCATGATGAACATCTAAATATAACATATTTTATATTCTTTGTCAATCTAAGCTGAGATATATTTAAGACTGTTTCTTATTGATTTTAAAGGGATTTTGTCACGCAGTACAGCTTTTCCGATATGTTCCAGAAGAACCATTCTTATAGAACCGCTGATGAATTTTTTATCATGCATCAGGCTGTTTAAAACAAGTTTCAAATCAAAAGAAAATTTTACCGGCAGACCATAGTCTTTGATCAGCCGGTGCAGAGCCTTTATTTCCCCGGCTGTTCCCAGTCCCAGGTTAAAGGACAGCATCCCGGCAGAGATCATGCCCAGGCCTACGGCTTCTCCGTGGCTGATCCGGCGGGAATAAGCGGCTGAAGTTTCCAGGGCATGTCCGATGGTATGCCCGAAATTGAGTATTGTGCGCAGTCCTCTGGTCTCGGTCTCGTCCCGGGAAACAATACCTGCTTTGATCCTGACACAGCGTTCGATCACTTCGCTTATTGTTTTTGTTTCCAATTCCATTATTTTTTGTCTGCTGACAGAGAGAAGCTCAAACAGATTTTTATCCTTGATCGCAGCATATTTGATGATCTCGGCCAGTCCCTGGAGCAATTCCCGGTCAGGCAGAGTATTTAAAAAATAAGGATCGATAAATACAGCTCTGGGCTGGTAATAGGTGCCGATCATGTTTTTGGCCTGTTTCAGGTCTATGGCGGTTTTGCCTCCTATGGCTGCGTCTACCTGAGCCAGCAGTGTTGTCGGTATTTGTATCAGAGGCAGGCCCCGCTTATAGACGGCAGCGCTGAATCCGCCCAGATCACCTACCACCCCTCCGCCCAGGCAGGCGATAAAGGGCAGACGTTTGAGTGAATCTTTTTCCATGATCCGGTCCAGAATATAAAACAGCCATTTTTTTGATTTGGCTTTTTCTCCGTCGGGAACAGTTATGATCGTATAAGGAAAGGCGCGCAGAAAAGGGCCCAGATAGCGTTTGTGCGCGGATAATATTTTTTCCTGTGTGATCAGAAAGCAGTAATTGCCCGGGTTCATTTTTTTTATAAATTCGGGGATGGCCTGGGTCAGGCCCTGCCCGATATGGATTTTACAGGAGGCGGTTCTGGTTTTCAGATTTATTGTTTTTTTCATGGCTTAGACCTGCATCGGCACCTGAAGCAGGCGCAGGATAAAACTTATTACCGGTAATACCAGAAGATGAATGATCCGGGTAAAAAACAGCAGTAAAATTATGAGAAATCCGTAGCGTTCCAGTTTCAGGTAAGGTGATGCGTATTTATACGGTAAAAAATAAAGCAGAACCCGTGATCCGTCCAGAGGCGGTATCGGGATCAGATTGAATACAGCCAGGATCACGTTCACCAGCACGGCATAAGCAAAGATTTCCCTTAAAAAAGGCATAGTTATAATTGCCCGCAAAAGAGAAAAAATCAGGGCCAGGATAAAATTGCTGGCCGGTCCGGCCAGTCCTACCCACATCATCCCTTTTTTGGGATTAGTGAAATTAGCCGGATTTATCGGTACCGGCCTGGCATAACCGATGGCAAACGGACGGCCCAGCTGAAGAGTAGTGATAAAAAGGGTTATAGGCAGAATAAAGGTGCCGAAGGGATCGATATGGGCCAGAGGATTTAATGTAAGACGGCCGGCTGCTTTAGCAGTGGGATCGCCCAGAAGCGCGGCTATCCGTCCGTGTGAATATTCATGGATAATGATCGAGAAGAAAAGTATGGCCAGAATTAAAATAAGAGAAATGATCTCAGCCATCAGCGCGGCATAATTGTATTTACTTCAATGTATACGCAGGAACTGTTTTTGACCTTGCCCCATATTTCCACTTCCTGATCGATCAGGTTTTTTACCTGCAGGGAAGGTTTGATCTTTAATAAAATAAAACCGGTACTGCTTTTAAGCATGTAATTAGACGGGCAGCCGAAACTTTTGTGCCGCAGACGGCTGAGCAGGCCTTTAGCCAACGGAGGCATTTCCGGTCTGTTCTTTTTTCTGAAAATTTCCGCTAACTCGGTTTTATCCGTCCGGCTGTCCTCTTCTTTCTGCACGGCTGCAGTTTGCGGTTCAGACCGGATTTCGCTTTTAGTTTCTTTTGCGGTTTCTATTTCCAGGGGTAAAGGTACAGGTTCGATTTCAAAACTTTGTCCGGGTTTTGATTTTGCTTCCGGAATCAACGGGATGTTTTTCAGATGGGCAGGTAATTCCGCGGTTTCGCTGTCCAGCAGGGGGATGATAAATTTGCTGTGGATCCAGCCGTAAGCATAAGGAAAAGCCTGGATCTCGGTCCATTGGCCCTGTTTGCGCAGTACGGTCACTTTACCGCCGCCCGGTATTTTGCCGATTATGGCTGACTGCTCTGAAGGAGACTGCCGCATATTGAGAGAGGAAGCAGTGACCACTGCTTTTTTCCCTTCGGTTTTTCTCAGAAAATCAGAAGCTACATAACAGGATAAGCGTCTGGGCAGGTTGACCTTGAACCAGGAATATTTTTCCCGGCTGATCCTGAGTATTTCTCCGTAATCTGCTGTACCCAGCACTGAAGCGCCGGTAGTTGAATCGGCCCGGATATTTACATTGTCCTCGATCACTTTTCCGTAAGCAGGACAATCCCGGGCATTACTGTGCTGCAGAAAACAGAAGGTTACTGTAAAGGCTGCGGCACAGTAAATGGTTTTCAGCAATATTCTTTTACTCATTTTTCCGCTTTTTTTGCGGCTTCGTCTTTTTTCTCGTCTTTAGGCTTTTCTTTCTTACCGGTTTTGATCTTTACTACTTTGATCTTGGGCAGTCCGAATACGCGTGAATCGTCGTTCCAGATCCCCTTGTCAATAAGCCATTGGATGCGCTCACGCCGTTTCATCACCGATCTGAATTTACTTGAGCGTCCGGCTCTTTTTAATGTTGGATGCATTCCCATGTTAAAACCTCCTTGCAAAACAATCTTTATATCTTTGTTTTAGTTCGTTTATTCTGGCCGAGGCTGCCTCTTTATCCGGGAAACGGCCTACAAATATTACCAGATAATCCCCTTTTTGACAAATTTCAGCAGTCAGGCCCTGTTCTTCGATATAAGCCTTTTCTTTTTCCGCGCTGCTGCGGTCCCGGAATGAAGCAACCTGTATCGTAAAAGGGTTTTTTTCTGCAAGATCCTGTTCCGGAACTGTTTCTTTTTCTGCCGGTTCGCTTACCGGTTCTTTTTCCGGCTGATCTTTTTCCGGGGAAAGAGCGGTTATTTCCGCTTTTTCTGTTTCAGGAGACGATATTTTTACCGAAATCGGCTGTGCCGTCTGCTGAACAGTACCGGGTCTTTCCACCGAGGCGATATGCCTGCCCTTTTTCATACCTAGGACAAAAGATACAATGAGCAATAAAACCGCGATAACCGCACTGATGCAGATCATGTCCGGAGAAAGCATGAAATACTGCTTTTCTCCTTTTTCTGCTGATGTGCTGAACAACTTTAATTGTTTTCCCTTCATGAATGAATAAAATAATAAGACGATAGATATATAATAAACACGCAGATACTATTATAGAATTTAAGCTAAGGAATTCAAGTATTTTCTGATGGATTTTTTCTTAAGCACTTTCAGGAAGGTATTGATGATGTCCGGATCGAATTGTACCCCTTTTTGCTTGATAAATTCTTTTTCTATCTCTTCCAGAGTCATTTTTTCCTTGTAGGGCCGGCCGAAAAACATGGCGTCAAAAGCGTCGATTATTGATAATATCCTTGAACCTAAAGGGATTTCCTGTTTTTTCAGCTTTGAGGGATAACCTTTTCCGTCGTAGCGTTCATGATGATGAAGGATGATCGGTACCACGGATTTAAGTGATCCCAGCTCTTTGATGAACTCTATGCCTTTTTTAGGATGTTTCATAATGATCTGGTATTCGTCCTCGGTCAGGGGTTCCTGTTTTTTCAGTATTTTCTGAGGCAGATGGATCTTTCCCGCGTCATGCAGCAAAATCGCGTATTCCAGGGATTTAATTTCGGTTTCGGTCAGGCGCAGTGCTTTCCCCATCTCTTTGATCAGCCGGGAAATGCTTTTGTAATGGACATAGGCAGTCGGTACATACTGGCTGAGTATCTGGGAAATAGCATTTATATATCCGACAATAATGCGTTTTTCCTCCAGATAGAGATTTATTATCTTGAAAGAAGAAGTTATCTGTTCGGAGAGAGATATAAACCAGGTCTGTTCCTGATCGGTGAAAGGTTCTGATTTTCTGCGCAAATAGGCTCCGCCCAGAGTTTTTTGAAAAATATAAGGAGCCATCAGCCTGTTCTGGGAGATTATTTCCCTGTCCTCTTTAAGCAGAGTACGTTCTCTTTTGGAAAGCAGAGAAATGCCTCCTTTTTTGATCGAAGTAGGCTGATTATGCTGTATTTTTACTTTGATGTATTTTGAGGTGTCCGGGCATTTACAGATAATGACCACTGTTTCCGGTTTGAAGATATTCCGGTATATTTTGGCTACTCCCAGGACAAAATGTTCCAGCTTGTCTGAAGTGGTAGTCAGCCGGTATAAGGTATGAAAGGAAGAAAATATTTTCTGGTGGCTAAATCTTTTCATTTGTTTCAAACAGTTTTTGATATTCTTCTATGGCGTAACGGTCGGTCATTCCGGCGATATAATCGCATACTGCCCGCTCCACACCCCATTTTTTTACGGTTTTTTCGAATTTCGGGGGCATCATATGGGGATTGTTGCAGTAAACGCGAAAAAGTTTGCGGATGATCATTTTTGTCCGATAAGACATCTTGGTTACTTTCCAGTTGCAGTAGAGATTGTTGTAAAGGAAAATTCTCAGCTCGTCACGCATTTCCTGCATTGACCGGCTGAAAGAAATGATCCTTTGGCCGCATTGTTTGGCTTCCCCGGCTGAGGCAAAACCGGATTTTTTCAGGATGCGTGAGGAATTGCTGAGCAGATCGCTGACCTCGATGTTGATCAGCCGGCGGATCATCTGGTAGACAAAAATATTCTTTTTCAAATTGGAATAGTCTGCTTTGATCTCTTTTTCCAGTTTTTTCCAGAGCTTTGTTTTTTTCAGCAAGGTTATATCGAGCATGCCTGATTTTAGACCGTCATCAAGATCATGATTATCATAAGCGATCTCATCCGCTTTATCCACGACCTGGGCTTCCAGGGAAGGCTGCTCATTCGGACAAAGCTCGGGAAATTTGGCCAGATATTCTTCGGCATTGTCGTATTTGGTGGTATGTTTAATGATCCCTTCTCTGGTTTCCCAGGAAAGATTAAGACCGTCAAATTCAGGGTAGCGTTTTTCCAGAACATCCACTACTCTCAGCCCCTGGATATTATGATCGAAACCGTCTTTTTTCTGCATGAGATGATCGAGCACATCTTCTCCGGCATGGCCGAAAGGAGTGTGCCCCAGGTCATGGGCCAGAGCTATGGCTTCGGTAAGGTCTTCGTTAAGGCGCAGGGTTTTGCTTATTGTTCTGGCGATCTGAGCTACTTCAATGGTATGAGTGAGCCGGGTACGGTAATAGTCTCCTTCATGATAGATAAAGACCTGGGTCTTGTATTCCAGTCTGCGGAAAGCAGCCGAATGGATTACGCGGTCCCTGTCTCTTTGATAATGAGAACGGTAAGGGTGATATTTTTCCTTGTGGACTCTGCCTTTACTGTCTTTGGACTTTAAGGCAAAAGGTGCCAGAAAATTTTTTTCCCGGGTATCTATGTCGTTTCGTTTAAACATTGTTTTAGCTGATTAAAGGATTCTTTCAGGCTTTGTGAAATTATTTTGGTATCGCTGCAGGTAGACATAAAATTAGTATCGCCTGTCCAGCGGGGCACTATATGCATATGCAGATGCTCGGCTATACCTGCTCCGCCGCTTTTTCCCAGATTAAGGCCCAGGTTGAAGCCGTCCGGGTTAAGCACTTTTTTTAATATTCCGATCATCTTACTTGATGTGCTCATTATGTCAAGATGTTCCTGTGCAGACAGCTCCTGTATGTTGCCGGTGTGGCGACGGGGAGCAACCAGAAGGTGTCCGTTGTTATAAGGGTAGATATTGAGCATTACCAGACTGTGCTCTGTTTTCAGCAGCAGATATCTGTCGTTTTCGTTTTCCGCGGACAGAGCTTCACAGAAAATGCATTTTTTGTTTTCCGGGATAGTCTGTATGTAATTGATCCGCCACGGTGCCCATAGTTTATCCATAAGTTCTCCTGCTTAATCCAGCCTGATTATTTTTGAATGGATTTCTTTTTTATTTATTTCCAGAATGCCGTAGGAGTTAAACGGCGCAAACATCGTATCCGTACATGACCCGGGATTAAAAAAATGTTTGCCGTTTATGGTCTTGTCCAGGGCCTGATGGGAATGGCCGAAAATGATCATATCCAGATCATCCCATTCCCCGGCAAACAGGTTCTGTACGTAATTGACCAGAGTATCCGGCGCGCCTCTGCCGTGAGTGATGCCGATCTTTATGTCCTCTACCGTAATAATCTTTTTGCCGGGTAATTTTCTGCGTATAGAGTCATTATCCATATTGCCGCATACCCCGATTGTCCGGACCAGAGAGGAAAGAGTCTCATATACCGAATAATCGATAAAATCTCCGGCATGTATGCATAACTCGCAGTTTTTTGCCTCAGCCAGCACTGGCTCCGGTATATGTTCGGCATTTACCGGGATATGAGTATCGGAAAGGACCAGAATTCTCATATCAGTACCGGTTTATGATAGACCCGCAACAGGGAATTGATTTCGTCCAGGTTCCAGACATTTATTTTCTTTTCCTTGGCGATAAACCGGGCCGAAGAATTAAGTTCGCCCAGGTTAATAAATATTTTTTTCATGTTTTTCACCTTCAGGGCCTCGGTTTTGCTGATAAAGTCCAGCATATCTGTTTCATCGGTGTCATCTTCTTTGATCCCGGCAAAAAGGATCTCATTGCCTTCTCCCAGCAGCAGGTTCATCTTTCGTTCAGGATAAGAAATCACTTTAAGCCGGTTAAGCGAAGGGCATTTCATTTTCTGATTTTTAATGACTACAGTATCGTTTTTAAAACTGGAAAAAAGATCGAGAATGCGCTGGGTTTTTTCCTTTAAAAAGTGCTCTCTGAACAGAGATAATTCTTCCTGAAGATTGATAATAAAATTATTGTCCCTGGCTTGACGGTCAAAATTAACCGGAGAAAGATAAAGACTTAAGATCGAAGCGATCCAGAACGAGAATAAAGGATCGCAGATCTGATAAAGGCTCCCTCTCTGCAGCAGATATTCCGATTCTGTGAGACATTGCAGTTTAGAAGAAAGTTTGCGGGAGTCAAGGCCGGTAAAAAAGGCCAGATCGGTTTTGCGGTTATAGCCTTTACTGATAAGCATTAACAGCTTCAGCAGAATCCGGTGGTCTTTGTTTTTTGACCGCAAAATTTCGATCTGATTGATGAATTTCCTGAATAAAACCGAATTTTTATCGTAAAGAGTATTCTGAATGACCTTGAGCGTGGTTTCTTCCCAGGATTCGCAATAATTTTCTTTGATCGCCTTAGTCAGTAAATGATAGTAAGTGCTGTTGGAATGCAGGATATTAATGAAATAGGCAGCTGTATCCGGAGGCGGGGTCAGCGGCTGCAGCAGTTCCAGAAAATACATATAAGAACAGAGTAAAGAACAGGAGTCCAGAGATACGGTTTCGAAATTACCGAATAAAAGGTTCAGGTCATTGCCTAAGGCCTTTCTGGTTTCTTTTATTCTGGAACTGGTCAGGATAACCATGCATTTCTTCTGCAAAATAATAAATTGAGAAAATTCCTGAAGACAGCCTTTGAATATTTCGGGAAGAACTGTAAAGTCATCTATGACCAGAATGCATTTTTTTCCGCTTTCGCGGATAAAGAGATTGATCAGTTCCAGGACATGCATGAAAGTTATCTGTTTCAGGGACAGGACTTGTTTAACATAGCGGGCGCTTTCCGGCGTGATGTTTTCGGCCAGATTAAGCAGAAAATCAAGAGTGCCGGGTCTATTGAAATAATTGGAGAAAGCGGATTGTGCTGTATTTCGGAAAAAATCATTTGCTTCCAGATAAGAGGCAGTAAGAGAGATGACAACCGTAGAGTGATTTTTATGCCTGCTCAGACAATTTTCCAGAAGATCGATCACTTCGATGCGGTCTCTGCCGACAATAGCCAGATTCTGGCGGTAGCCGTCGAAAAAGCCGGTAATCCGCTTGCTGATCAGTTCGTATGTTTCCGGTTTAAGTCTGCTGTTAATCATAGTGCTTAATGTAAAGTAAAGGGTCTTCGGCAGCATGTCCTCTGCGCAGTTCAAAATGAAGTATCGCGTGTTCCTGCTCAGGATCAGCGGAAACAGTGCCCAGTATTTCCCTGCCCTTTACTATATCGCCTTTTTTTATTTTTATTCCTGAAAGGTTGGCATATACAGTAGAAAAGTCATAATCATGTTCAATGATCACCGTTGTGCCGTAACCTTTCAGAAAATCGGCAAAAACGATTTTCCCCTGTTTGGCAGAAAAAACATTTTCGTTTTTATCCGATTTTATTTTAAGTCCTTTATTCAGCCGGTTGTCGATTACTTCGCCAAAGTAATGAATTATTTTACCTTCTACCGGGAAGAAAAACAATCCTTGTTTTTTTTGTCCGGAAACTGAAACCGGAAGGTATATTTTCTGGCCGACTTTTATCCTGGAAGGATCAGTGATCTTGTTCAATGATTTCAGAGATTCGACCGGTACTCTGAATTTTTTTGATATTTTCCATAAGGAATCACCTTTCTTTATCACATAAGCAGGTTTGGGCCGGGAAGAAAAAGTTTTTTGTTTTGGTTCAGCACAGCGGGGTGTATATGACGGTGCATGTCTGTGCGCAGTACAGCCGTTAACCAGAAAAAGAAAAAATATAAAAACAGTGATTTTTTTAAACATAAATTAAATTTTAAAGAAAGTCTATAGTCTATGGCCAATGGCCGATAGTAAGAATTAATCCGCAATAGGTCTGTATTATAACAAAGAGCAGATTAAGGAAAAGTATCAGTTATTTTTTTTTGCCTGTACTTTTTACTTTATCCTTTTTCCTTGCGCGCACAGCGCGCTGGAGCGGACCCTTCAGCTCTGCTTCGCTTGGCTCAGCCTCGCTCAGGACAGGCGAGCGTTTTTATTGAGCCGTTAAACGTCAACCTTTAACCGTATGTCCGGTAAAATCTTCAGAGGTATTCTTCGGACATCCGGGAGCACG
>Ga0272442_10006121_pt1 | contig 15938 bp, 15 predicted proteins | sample SSMForm2O_FD_200262 | JGI IMG/M metagenome (GOLD analysis project Ga0272442, IMG submission 200262) | Marine sediment archaeal communities from Little Sippewissett salt marsh, Falmouth, MA, United States - SSM-Form-2O | ecosystem: Environmental > Aquatic > Marine > Wetlands > Sediment ...
CCGACAAACGGCTTGCTACCACCTCCGGCTTCTACGACGCCATGAGCGCAAACCGGGGCAGAAAGGCCCTTTCTCTCGTAACTACCAAGCATCCCAGTTGGTTACCACCAAAGTGAATCAGCGCTACTGAATACCTCCCTTGCCAACGTTGCGCTTGTTTCCTAGGGGGTCTGCTGGTAAGGTTACGGGCGGTTCTGAGGTGAATCGGCATCCACGGAGGATCGGTATGATAAAGAAGCAGTTCACGTTGTATCTCGAGAACAAGCCCGGAGTGCTCGCGGCGGTCACCAAGAAGCTGGCATCGGCAAATGTAAATATCGAGGGACTGTCGGTGTCCGAAAGCACGGACGTGGGGTTGGTGCAGATCGTGGTGAGCAACGTTGGGGCCACGAAGAAGGTGCTCAACTCGGCCAAGGTGCCCTTCTCGATCCAGGATATTTCGCTGATCACCCTTCCCAACCGGCCCGGCGCGCTCTGTGAGCTCGTCACGATGCTGGCGAAGCAGAAGGTCAACATAAACTACGTCTACGCCACTACGTGCGACTGCAATGAAGAGTGCGAGTGCCACGTGGTTATCAGCGCTCCCAACCTCGCCAAGGTTGAGAAGGCGTGGAAGGGGATTTCGCAGGAAAGCTGCGCCTCTAACTGACGCCGAGTTCGGCATGGAAAGCGATCCCAATCCCATTGCTCTCGTCGTAGGCGGCAGCCGCGGCATCGGGCGCGCGGTCGCGGTGCGCCTGGCGGGCGCCGGCTTCGATATCTGGCTCACCTACCGCAGCAACAGCGATGCCGCGGAGAGCGCCCGCTCGGAGATAGAGGCCCTGGGGAGGCGTTGCGAAACGATGTGCTTCGACGTGGCCGATCACGACGCCGCGAGCGCGGCGCTCTCGGAGAAAGCCGATGCCGACCCTCCGCACGCGGTTGTTTACAACGCCGGGATCGCGCGCGACAACCTCATGATGTGGATGACCAAGGAGGAATGGGACCAGGTGATGGACACGAACCTGGACGGCTTCTACAACGTGATTCATCCGGTGCTGTTCCCCATGCTGCGCGAGAAGCGGGGACGGATCATCGCGGTGTCGTCGACTTCGGGCCAGGTCGGGCAGGCGGGCCAGGTGAACTACTCGGCTTCGAAGGCCGGCCTGATCGGCGCGGCCAGGGCGCTGGCACGCGAGGTGGGCAAGAAGAACATCCTGGTCAACGTCGTGGCGCCCGGCGTTATCGAGACGGAAATGACCGAGGACCTGCCCAGGGACCGTATCATGCCGCTGATCCCGTTGCAGCGGCTGGGAACCGTTGACGATGTGGCCTCGGTTATCTGCTTCCTCTGTTCCGAGGAGAACATGTACATCCACGGGCAGGTGATAGGGATCAACGGCGGCCTCGCGATGTGACCGTTTTGAGGCGGCACGGAACGCGGCAAACGGATGAAGTTCCAGCAACACACAGGGGAAGTACGGCATGATGCTGGTTGCCGGTTTCTGGATGCTGGATGGGGAACACTCTTTTCTTGGCAGTGAAGAAATACGACCATATCGTTGTCGGCAGCGGCGTCAGCGGGCTTTCTGCCGCGCTGCTCCTGGCCCGGTTGGGCCGCGAGGTGCTCCTTCTCGAGAAGGCGCCGCGCGTCGGTGGATCGCTCGCCCGCTTCCGGCGGCAGGGCGTGGCCTTCGACACCGGGTTCCACTTCACGGGGGCGTTCTCGGAGAACGGCGTACTGCGCGACATGCTGTCGGTCCTGGGTATCGAAGACCTCGTGGAGCCGTATTTCCTCGATGCCGACCATGCCCACCGGTTCGTGTTTGAGTCGGAAGGCAAGGTAGTCAACCTGCCGTCCGGTGTCGCCCGGATCGCGGCGAAGCTGAGAGATTGCTTTCCCGGCGAGAAGCAGGCGATAGACGGGTATTTCCGGAAGATGACCGACGTCTGCGGTGGCACGGCCGCGCTTGACCTCGCGCAGCTTTCGGCCTCGCCGGGCATGTTGGACGAGGACTACGTGACCCTGCAGGAGGTGCTCGACGGGCTCACGTCGGACCCATTGCTCCAGTCGGTTCTATGCGGGTTCAGCATGTGCTACGGCGTGATGCCGAACGAGGTCTCGTTCGCCGACCATTGCAGGATGTGCGTGGCGCTGTACGACTCCGTGGCCCGGGTCAAGGACGGCGGCGACGCGTTCGTGGAGGCGTTCGACCGTCGGTTCGATGAGTTGGATGTCGAGGTCAGGTGCGGAACGTGGGTCGAGGAATGCCTGGACATCGGCGACGACCGCGTGGGCCGGTTCCGGCTGAACACGGGCGAGGAGGTGGAGTTCGACACATGCGTGCTGACGATTCATCCATGGCTGATACTCGACATGCTCCCGAAGGAGCACCTTTCGAAGGCGTTCGTGAACAGGGTGTCGGCATTCGAGGCATCGGCCGGGTTTTTCTCGATCTTTGGTCTCATGGACGAGGGCATTGTCGATTCCGACTGCGCGTCGACGATCGTTTCGCTGTTCCCGGTGGCCGATGTGAACAGGCTCCTTGATCCGGCGAACGAGGGTGACTCGGCGCTCGTCGTCCTCAGCAACCTGGACGAGGTAGGCGGGCAGATGCGGCAGGTGCTCACGGCCTTCGAACTGTCGTTCCCGGGCCGGGTCGAGCGATGGAAAGACACCGCCACGGGCAAGCGGCCCGACGATTACCGGGAATACAAGGCCGCGCGCGCGGCCCGGATCCACGACCGGATCGTGTCCGTGTACCCCGAGTGCCGGGATGGACTGAAGATACTTGACAGCGCCTCGATCCTGACGTTTCGTGATTACCTGAATTCGCCGGACGGTTCTGCCTACGGCATAAAGCAGAAGATGGGCCAATTCAACCTGCTCGGTAAGCTGCCGCTGCGGAACCTCTACGCCGCGGGACAGAGCGCCATGCTGCCGGGCGTGGTGGGAGCGATGATGTCGTCCTTCATGGCCGTGCGCGCGATCATCGGCAAGGATAGCTTCGCCGAGTTGATGAAAGGAAGGAACGGCTCTTGAGAAGGGTCGTAATAACCGGCGTGGGCGGAGTCTCACCCCTGGGGCGGGATGTTGCCGCCCTCGTGGACGGGATCGAGCAGGGCAGGAGTGCCGTGCGGTACATGGAGGGGTGGGACCGGTACAAGGGGCTGCAGAGCCTCGTGGCCGCACCGGCGGAGCTGCTCGACGAGAAGCGAATCCCTCGCCGAAAAAGGCGGTCCATGGGGCGGATGAGCATCTTCGCGGTGCAGGCTGCGGAGGAGGTGCTTGCCGATGCGGGGCTCGACAGGGAGGAGCTCGGGGGCGGACGCGTCGGCTGCATCGTGGGCTCCACGATGGGCAGCGCGGAGAGCATGAACGAGACGTTCGAGAGTATGCTGCCCGAACGTGATCTTGGCAAACTGACGTCCATGAAGTTCTTCCAGTGCGTTTCACACACCGCATCGATGAACGTGGCGCATTACCTCGAGCTGACGGGTGTCGTGATGGCCACTTCCGCCGCCTGCGCTTCGGGCCTGCAGGCTATCGGGGCGGGGTACGACTTGATCATGTCGGGCCGGCAGGACGCCGTGTTCTGTGGCGGCGCCGAAGACCTGCACCCGACGGTGACGGGCTCGTTCGACATCCTGTTCGCCACCTCCACCGGGTACAACGACAGGCCCGAGGAGACCCCGCGTCCGTTCGACAAGAACAGGGACGGCCTGGTTTGCGGGGAGGGCGCGGGAATCGTCCTCCTGGAGGAGTACGAGCGCGCCGTTGCCAGGGGAGCGCGGATATACGGCGAGATTACCGGGTACCACACCTGCGGAAGCGGTGTGCACGTGAGCCAGTCGAACCGCCAGTCGATGGTCCAGTGCATGCGCGAAGCGCTTCGGCAGGCGGACACCGCTCCGGACGATATCGACTACGTGAACGCCCACGCGACCGCGACTATCCACGGTGACGAGGAGGAGGCGGGCGCCATCCGCGAGATATTCGGTGACACCGTACCGGTTAGCAGCATGAAAGGCTATATCGGCCACACGCTCGGCGCGTCCGGCGCGCTGGAGCTCATTCTGTCGCTCGTCATGATGCGAAAGGGCGAGCTGTATCCGACTCTTAACCTTGAAATCGTCGACCCATCCTGTGATGGTATATGTCATGTTACCGGTAAGACGGCGAAGACCGTGAACACGGTGCTGAAGAACAGTTTCGCCTTCGGCGGGATCAACGCGGTGCTGGTGTGCAGGAAGGTGTGACTCCGGGGAAGACCGAACAAGGATCGGGATAAGGATTATAGGTGCTGGACATGGCGGATGAAGAGATAGTCAAGCTTGTTAACGAGGTGTTCGAGGAATCGTTCGAGATCGAACCGGAACGTCTCAAGCCTGATGCCCATGTGTTTAACGATCTCGGGCTGGATAGCCTGGACACGGTGGACCTGGTGGTTGCCCTGCAACAGAAGTTCGGGGTCAAGATCCGCAGCGACCAGCGCGTTCGGGCGATACGGACACTGGACGACATCTACGGCTTCATCGCGGCGGTCAGGGAAGAAAGCCGGGATTCGTAACCGCATTCGTCGGGATTCCGATCCGCCGGCCTTGGCAGGGTTCGGAATTGCGAAGCAATTCCGCTACAGGTAGGACATTGTCGGCACTGTGAGAGTCATCTGCCTCAACGTTAGCTTCTACCTTCTGTTCCTTCTTTGTTCGCTGGTCGTGATCCCCATACTCGCCGTTTACGTCACGCTCGTATCTCTGACCGGGCCGCGGCGGCGGACTCTCAAGCATCTTCGGAAGGCGATCTCGTGGTACGGCACGATGGCGCTGCTCCTGCCGTTCCCGTGGGTGAGGGTGAAGGCCGAGGACCATCGCGGGGACGCCGGGCCGGATACGGCCATATACGTCTTCAACCACCGTTCGATGTCCGATCCCTTCCTGGTGGTGTGCCTTTTCTGGATGGACCGGGAGATCGAAGGGATCCAGGTCGTGAACATCTGGCCCTTCCGAATCCCGGTCCTGGGCCTGCTGGCGAGGCTGGCCGGCTACCTAAGCGTGCGGGAGATGGAAACGGAGGACTTCTTTGCACGGTCGGCCGAGTATCTCGAGGACGGCGTTTCGGTTGTGTATTTCCCGGAGGGGACCCGTTCGGGCGGCAGGGAGATGGGCCAGTTCCACGGTTCCGCCTTCAGGCTCGCACTTCGAACGGGCAAGCCGATTGTCCCGGTCTGCATCGTCGGGAATGAACGGATTCCTCCGCGCGGGTCGCTGGTCCTGCATCCGGGCACGATCAGGGTGCGCGCGCTCCCGGCCCTGATGCATGATGACTACAAGGACCTCACGCCGTTCCAGCTCAAGAACCGTGTCTGGCAGCTCATGGCCGACGAAACCGCGAAGATGGACGCCGAGTTGGGTGGGAAGTGGGAGGTGGGAAGTGGCCGTTAGCGGCTTAATTCAGAAAGAGCTGCGATAAGAAACAAGATAATCTTGAATGCGACCAGACACGGTCAGCAGTGAAGGTGGCAGGTCGAAGGTGCAGGTGCAGCGGAAGCCGGAGTCATCATTGGGAGCGTGAGAATACCTTACCTTCACCTGCCACTTGCACTTTCGACTGGGGCCGGGCTCCGATTGGGTTGTGGTCCCGGTCCGCTTTGGTAGGATTGTCCCAGACTGGCCGCTGGTGCATTGTCCTGTACAGTTGGCGTCAGTCTGTGTTAGGTTCCAGTGAGGGACAACGGGGATAGGGAAGTTAATGAAGATAGGGTCCTACCGCGACATCGAGTTCTGTCCGCCCGAGGAAGCCCACAAGGTGCAGGACCAGCTGCTCAGGGAGCATGTCACCTACTGCGCGCTGCATTCCCCGTTCTACAGGGACGTTCTGAACGACGTGGTGGCCGATGATATCTCCGTAGAGACCATCGGATCCCTGCCGTTTACGGACAAGGCCGACCTGGAGGCCAGGAACGACGATTTCCTCGCTGTCCCGTCGTCCCGGATCGTCGATATCGTCCAGTCCTCGGGAACCACCGGCAAGCCGACGCGCGTGATGTATACCGAAAGCGACCTGGAGCGGCTGGCCTATAACGAGGAGCAGTCGTTCGCCGCGTGCGGGCTGTCCGCCGATGACACGGCGCTGCTGACCTGCACGATAGACAGGTGTTTCATCGCCGGGCTGGCCTACTTCCTCGGAATCCGCGCGCTGGGCGCGGCGGCGATCCGGAACGGGCACGGATCGATGCCGAGCCATTTCTCGGTCATCCAGCGTATGAGGCCCACCGCTATCGTGGGGGTCCCCAGCTTCCTACGCAAGCTGGGCGAATTCCTGCGGGGGGAGGGGGTCGATCCCGCGGAGACGCCGGTGAAAAGGCTTGTTTGCATCGGGGAACCGCTACGCGACAGGGATATGAACCTGCTCAAGCTGGGAAGCGATATCGAGCGGATTTGGGGGGCAAAGGCCTTTTCAACCTATGCATCGTCCGAGACGATCACCACGTTCTGCGAGTGCACGGCCCAGCGGGGAGGCCACCTGCACACGGACCTGGCGGTGGTGGAGATCGTAGACGACAAGGGCAACCCCCTGCCTGACGGGGACGCGGGCGAGGTGGTGGTGACGCCCCTGGTCGTGGAGGGGATGCCCCTGATCAGGTTCAAAACCGGGGACGTGAGCTTCCTATTGCCCGAAAAATGCACGTGTGGCCGGTTGTCGCCCCGTCTGGGCCCGATTATCGGCCGAAAGAAGCAGATGATGAAGGTCCGTGGCACCACGCTATACCCCCAGGCCATGTATTCTGCTCTGGACGAAATCGCCGAAGTAAGCGAGTATTACATAATTGTCGATAGCGAGGATGACCTCTCCGACCAGGTGACGGTTCACGTTGCCGCTCGAGATGCCTCGTGTTCGGAGGACAAGATTACGGAAGCGCTCCAGGCGCGGCTCAGGGTCAAGCCGCACGTGGTAGTGGAGCCGGAGGAGACTGTCAGGCAGTACGTTTACACGCCAAAGTCCCGGAAGCCCGTTCGGTTTACAGATAACAGGAGTCACAGCTGGTGAGTTGCGAACGGTACAGAAGTAGCTACGAATTTGATCCTGCCGAGATAGAAGAAGCTGCCAGGACAGGCTCCCTCCTCTCGATGGAAGTCGAGTTCAGCCGCAAGTGCAATTTCGACTGCCCCTATTGCTACGTTCCGAACGACCAGAACGGACGGACGGAGCTTACTCCCGACGAGATCAGGGACGGCATTCTCCAGGCGAAAGATCTGGGAGCCCGCAAGATTATCGTTCTGGGCGGCGAGCCCATGATCTATCCCTACATCATGGAAATGCTCGAGTTCATCCGGTCCGAGGAGATGGCGATGGAGCTTTTCACGAACGGCACGGGCATGAGCGCCGGGAAAGCGCAGCGTCTCGGCGAGCTGGGCGTCAAGGTGGTGCTCAAAATGAACACGCTCGACCCGGAGCTCCAGGATGTCCTGTCGGGCCAGAAGGGCGCGAACAAGATCATCCGGAACGCGTTCGATGCGCTCGCTGCGGCCGGGTACCCGGGCGAGGGCAAGGAGATGGGCGTCAGCACGGTTATCTGCAAGGACAATGCCGATGAGCTGGTAGACTTGTGGCAGTGGCTGCGCGACCGGAAGATCGATCCCTATTTCGAAATGATAACGCCGCAGGGCGAAGCGCCGCGGCATCCCTGGCTCTACCTCGAGGCTGACTGTGTTCAAGAGATATTCGACTCCATACGAGAAATCGACAGGGAGCGGTACGGGCTGGAATGGGAGGCACAACCTCCGCTGGTCGGCAACAAGTGCCTCCGCCACCTGTTCTCGTGCGTGCTCACCTCCTACGGCGATATCTTCCCGTGCGTGGGCGTGAACATCGCGGTCGGGAACATCCGGGAAAGCAGGCTGCGCGACATCATCAGGGACAGCGAGGTGATACAGGACCTGAGGAACTACCGGAAGACCATAACGGGCCCGTGCTCGAAGTGCGAGAAACTGAACGAGTGTTATGGCTGCCGGGGAGCTGCCTACCAGCTTACCGGCAACTACCTGGCCTCCGACCCGCTCTGCTGGCGGAACCTCGACCGGCGAAACGAGATCCGCAGCCTGCCCATGTCGGTGGCGGAGATCATTCCGCAGCACGCGCCGATGCGCCTGATAGACACGCTGATATCGGTCGGTGAGCGCGAGGCGGTGGTGGAGCTGACGATTCGCAAAGGGTGGCCGCTGCTGAACGGCGGCGGGTTGGTGGACGAGGCCGCCTACCTGGAGATCATGGCCCAGTCGACGGCCGCGATGAACGGCTTCCGGTCGAACGGGAACGGGGAGAAAAAGGGCTTCCTGCTGGGGGCCCGGAAGCTGGAGATTCTCGATTCCGCCCGCGTGGGCGATACGCTGCGGGTGGCGGTCCACAAGTTCGCCAAGCTTGACAGCTTCGGCATAGTATCGAGCACGATATCGAGGGAAGACAACGTGATTGCTCGAGGCGAGATCAAGGTCTGGGCGCCCGAAACGGTGGAATAGCGGTGCGCGCCTGTCCCGAAATCAAACGGATACTTCGATACACCGGCGCCATCCTCAGGATAGGCTTCTCGGCCATCCTTCTGCTTTCCTCCTGCGCTAACAGCAGGCCCGCACCCGGCAAAACCGGGGACGAGCAGCCCGCCGCCGTTGACTCGGAGCAGGCGCTCCGGCGGCTGGAACGGAACCTGGCATCCGTCAAGACCGTGCGGACCTCCGTAACGCAGGTGAAGAAACTGGCCGTCTTCAGCCGTGAGGTCACGCTGACCGGCAGGATATTCCTGGAGAATCCGGGCAAGCTGGCCTGGCACATGGACAAGCCGCTGCGTTACTCGATAGTGATCGAGGGCGCCACGATGCGGCAGTGGGACGAGGATACCGACGAGATACAGAAGACGTCGCTTACCGGAAACCCGGTCTTCAAGGCGGTCTCCGACCAGCTCCAGAAGTGGTTCTCGGGGCAGTACTCAGCCCTGAAATCCGAATACGATGTCGAAGTGCTTCGTCTGAAGCCGGCCGCCATGGTGAAGTTCGTTCCGAAAGCCGGGTCGGTGGTGGCGAAGGCAATGAAACAGGTGACGGTCAAGTTCCAGGAGAACGAGCGTTACCTGTCGGAGATAGCCGTCGAGGGGGTGAACGGCGACAAGACGACCATGGTCTTCTCGGACACGATCCTCAACGAGCCGATTGCGGCGGACGCATGGGAGGTCAGGCCCCGTGAGCGCTGAGCGAGTGCAGGGCCGGAGGACGGCGCGAATCCACGATTTCATACGCCGCCACAGGAACGGCATACTCGCATGCCTGCTCGTCGTTACCTGCGCGGCCGTGCTCGCGATACGGCTTCTGCCGTTCGATCACACCCTTGACCTGATGCTGCCGGATGACCGGGAGCTTCACCGGGCCGTTGACTTCCTGAGAAGCGCGAACTTCGCGGACAAGGTGGCGGTTTCGCTCTCCGTGGCCGGACCGGATGAGGACCGCGAGCGCCTGGTGTCGGCGATGGACGTGTTCTCGGATTCGGTGGGACCGCCCATGATCTCGGAGGTCATGTCGAAGTTCGACGAGTCGGCGATGATGGACGACCTCCTGTTCTTCCTGCGCAAGGCGCCGCAGATCCTGGACGAGCGCGACCTGAAGGCCGTGGAGGCCGGACTCGCGCCGGCGGCTGTGGAAACCAGCCTGAAGGAGCGATACCGCCAACTGCTCAAGCCGCAGGGCGCCTTCATGGCACAGGCCATCCGGGCCGACCCGCTGGCCATCAACACCATGGTGTTGTCCAGGATACGCGGGATATCCTCGTCGTTCGGGTACGACGTTGACGTGCAGGACGGGCGCCTGGTCAGCAGGGACGGCCGACACGGGTTGCTGATACTGAGGACGCCGGTGCAGGTGGCGGATGCCGCCGGCTCGCGCAGGCTGGTGGAGTACCTGGAGGAGAAGCTGGCGAAGCTTCCCCACGGCGTCGAGGGTGAAATGGTCTGCGGGCACACGCACACGGTCAGCAACGAGGATGCGGTCAAGAGCGACATTCGCCTGACGCTGAGCATCGCATCGATCGCCTTCTTCCTGCTTTTCCTGGTTTACTTCAGGGACGCAAGCGCGGTGCTTATCTTCCTGATCCCCCTGGTATCGGTTGTCATTTCCCTCCACGTGACCTCGCTCATGGTTGGCGCCATGTCCAGCTTCGTTGTGGGGCTGGGATCGGTAATCGGCGGCATAGCCGTGGACTACGGCATACACGTATACGTCGGTGTGCGGCAGGGAACCGATCCGTCGGAGTCGGCCCGCCGCCTGGCCAGGCCGGTCATCCTGGGGGCGCTGACGACGCTGAGCGTGTTCGTGGCGTTCCTGCTTTCCGGGATTCCGGGCTACCGGCAGCTAGCCTGGTTTTCCACGGTGAGCGTGGTGTGCTCGCTCGGACTCGCGCTCCTCATCCTGCCGCACTGTATAAGGCCGCGGGCACGCACGGCGGGACAGGGCATGTTGCTCGACCGCTGGGTATCGCCCTCGCGCCGGAGCAGCTTCGTTGTGCTGGTGCTGTTCGCGGCGGTCCTGGCGGGCGGCGGCATTGCGGCGGCGCGGGTCCGGTTCAACAGCGACCTCGCCCAGCTCGACGGCGCGGCCGCGGAAATAAAGGAGACGGAAGCCCGTTTCAGGCGGCGATGGGGCGGCGGCGAAGCCAGCCAGGCCATGGTGGTTGCGACCGCCCGGGACTACCGCTCGGCCATGGAGCTGAACGACGTGGTGTATGCCGCCGGGGCGGCCATGGGAAATGGCAAGCTCATCAGCCTCGCGGGCGTCTGGCCTTCCGCGCGGACACGCGTGGCCAACGCGGCGCGTTGGACCGGCTTCTGGCGGGACGGGCGGGAAGCGGCGCTGCGGCGCGTGATCGCGGAGAAAGGCCGGCGGTACTCGTTCTCGGAAGAGGCCTTCGCCCCGTTCTTCGACAGCCTGTACCAGGTTGCCGGGATCGAGGCGGAGCCGGACGACAACGCGATCCTGGCGAGTCTCAAGGAGCGCTTTGTGCAGGAGCTCGACGATGAATGGCGGGTCGTGTCGTTCTTTCCCGACGAGGATGAGTTCCGGGCGGTCGCGAGTACCGTGGCGTCCGCGCACGACGGTGTTTTCGTGGTGTCACGCCGGCATCTCTCGAGCCTGTTGTCGCGGCTGGTAATGAGCGAAATGGGCCGTATCACCCTGGTGGCGATGATCCTCATACTCGTGGCGACGTTCTGGCTTCTGCGTGACGTCCGCACGGCGCTGATCGCCCTCACGCCGGCGGTTACCGGCGTCGTCTGGCTCGCCGGCACGGTCTCGCTGCTCGGACTTGACCTCAATGTGACGAACATAATCGCGGGCATCGTGGTTGTCGGATTGTGTATAGACTACGGGATCTTCGTTGCATGCGCCTGTGCGCGCAGGCTCGATGTGGGGGCTGTCACGTCCGTCTCCCTGTCGGCGGTGACGACGGTGATCGGCGCGGGCGCGCTGCTGTTTGCCAGGCACCCGGCGCTGTTCTCGATCGGCGTGACCCTGGTGGCGGGGGTGTTTTCGGGCTACCTCGCGGCGGTGCTGGTTGTTCCGTCATTGCACGCCGTCCTTGTGAGGGAACGCAGGACCCCGCCGTCACGTCCAACGGGGTACGAAGGTGAGTGGCCGGAATAGGAGGTGCTGAGTGTTGGGTGTTCGATGTTTGCTGCAGCGCCTGCCGGGGATTGCATTGTTGTTCTTCACCGGCTGCCTGGCGCCGTCGCCGTTCCAGGCGGTGGAGCGCGTGCCGGTGGGTGACACGGAGCCCGCGGATGTCCGGGCTGCGTTCGCGGAAGTCCTGCCGGGAAAGTACAGGGTTGCGAACTCGGCCGTGTTCCACATACGCGGCCGGCAGATGACGGGGGTCGGGTACGTGGCGGTTGACGAGCCGGAACGGAGCTTCGCCGTGGCGTGCATGAGCCCGATCGGGATAACCCTGTTCGAGATCAGCGCCACGAACGACGCGGTGAAGTGTAACCTGGCAGTCACCGGGGTCCCGCACAGGGAAGCGTTCGCGCGCGTGGTGGCCGCCGATGTGCGGGACGTCTATTTCGATCTCGTTCCCGCGGCGGCGGCCGAGGCAAAGCGAAAGAAGGACAGTATCGTTTTCCGGAGAGACGGGTCCGGCGGCCGCATCGAGCACATCTTCGCCGGTGCGGACTGGCGGCTGGTCGAGAAACGCTCGGGGCGTCGCCGGATCAGGTACTACGACTATGTCGAGAAAGACGGGCAGCTCTTTCCGAAGGGCATAGTCCTGGACAACAGGAAGTACCGTTACAGGCTGGTATTGCGGCTCAAGGAAATCCTCTGACTGGCAGGGAACCGATTCCTAACTTGACCTTGGGGGGTGTTTCGGGGGATACTTCCTGTAATTCTAGGGGGATGCCTGACATGAAAGTTATTCGTATACACCCGGCTATTGTATTACTCGCCATTCTTATCCTGGCCCTCGAAGTTGGTTGTTCCCACATGCCCGGCGGGATCGCGCCGTCTACGACACCGATTGGCAACCGGCCCTACCGCGTGGTGGGCAGGGCAAGGGGGTCCGATAGCTACGTCCTGCTTTTCGGAATACTCCCCATCAAGGGATCGAACTCGGTTAAGGAAGCGGTGCACAGCGCCATACGCGCGCACGGGGCGGACGCCCTTATCGAGGTCACCGTGGAGACCTACACGCAGTTCTGGATCCTGTTCACCAGGAACGTGATCAAGGTCGAGGGCCTTGCAATCCGCTTCGACCACACGCTCCGCTAGCGGAAGTGGCCGGTGGCCGGTGACCAGTTGCCAGTGACCGGTAGTGGGACGGTTCTGCTGCCGAGCACTGCTGTCCCACCTGTAGAACGGGATTCCAATCCCGTTCATCCGACGACCTCGGGCTTATGTCCTTGGCGATGGCCGTCTTGCGGCGTATGCTTCCCGCATGTCTGACGGTGCACAGTGCCAGGATTTCCGCCAGGGCTGCTGTGGCTGCTGCGTGAACATGAAGTGGCCGCGTGACCGTATCCTCGCCTACCTCCGGGAGAACACGCGGGTCATGGCCGAGATCTTCCCCGAATCCGGCCGGCCGGGGATGCGGGAGCTCGTCAAGGTCCACTGGCGCCGCGGCGGCGTGTGGGACCACCTGTTGATGACGCTGTTGGTGATGCCGACTTTCGGGTTGAGCGCGACCGTCTGGCGGTGGTTCCGGCACAGCTGCTGCTTTGCGGGGTTCCTCGACGAGTCGTCGGGCCGCGTAGGCTGCCTGATCCACCCGGAACGGATGCCGGGCCCGGATCTGCGGCGGCACGCGTTCCCGCTTGTGCCCACCCTCGGCTGCAACCGCGAGCTGCGTTGCTCGATGCTGGATTCCAATGACGCCGACATGTCCGCCGACGCTGTCGAGGCCTCCAAGGCGGGGTATCGGAGCCTGATGGGTTAATTCTGGTCAGCCGGCCGCCTCCGTGTTAGCATTCGGAACGTATGAAGGCTCGACGCGTTACGGTGATGGCTGCGTGTCTCAGGCGCCTGTTCCTTTCATGTGACAGGGGCGACGTGCTGATGGAGTACGTCATACTGGCGGTCTTCGTTGTCGCGCCGCTTGCCGGCCTTTACGGCGAGGTCATATTCGACCCGGCCGGTTCGGTGGACGGCGATTTCGGGCTGCTGGGCAACGCCTTCGTGAAGATGTATCACATGATCATGAAGGGGATCTCGCTGCCGATCCCGTAGTCGTGGGGTGGAGCGGGTCAGACGTCTGAGCCCGGCTGAGGAGGCTGTCAATGTTTCGAAGCGCGAACGACTTTGTCCAGCGGCTCTGGCGGGATGACAGCGGCGTTGTCCTGGCGCTGACCGCCATAGTCTTTCTCACGCTCTTCATGATGGCCTGCGCCATTCTCGCCGTCGGCGAGACGGTCCGTGAGCGCATCGAGATCCAGAACGCGGCGGATGCCGCCGCGTATTCGGCCGCCGTCACGCAGGCCGACACGATCAGCCGCATTGCCGCCATAAACCGGGCCATGAGCTGGACCTACGCGCAGCAAGTCAAGATGGAGATGGACGCGGTTGTTGACAAGTGGCTCGAGCTCGTCCTCCAGAGATTCTGGCCGGACAGGAACATCGCGCGCGGCCAGGCTGCGAGAAGCAATTGCAGTAACGGACCGACCACGGGTTGGGACGACTGGTATGCCGGGGAGAGCTACGCCCGGCGCGAGCACGTGTTCCTGAATAAGCGCCAATGGGTCGCCGCCCTGGAGTTGGAGGCCGGACGCGCGGAGGCCGCCTCACGCGGCTCCAGCTATACCCAGCTCGCAGGCCGGATTCAGCGGACCAAGGACATCATCAGTGCGATGAACATGACGGTGCGCGATCTCATCACCGACCTCCCTAACCAGGTGAAGCGCACGGTCGAATCGGTGGTGCGGCACAACGTGAGCGATACCGAGAACGACCTTCTGGCGGGCGGCGGCGATTTCATGTACCTGCTGATCCACGCGGAGAACGGGATGGATCTGTTCGATCCTGTCATGAACACGGAGGAGCACGAGAGCCTGCTCCTCAACTACGCGGACCTGAGGACTCCGCCGCCCGAGGAGTTCGGGAAAGGGTCCGAGGACTACGAGTGGTTCGTCCGCGAAGGGGGCGGGGAAGGAATCCGAAGATCGTACCGGCAGACCGGAAGCCAGCTCATTGCGGAATGGCGGTATTGGGGGCGAACGTGGCGCTTTGTGAAAGACGTCGGCTGTGTTCCTTTCGAGTCCGTATCCGGCAGCAATGAGGTGCGCGGCGAGGAAGGCTGGTCGGATTTCTATGTGTCATCCCGTGCGAGGCCGTACAAGCTCAAGCCCGAGTTCTTCGGGAAGAAGGGCGCGATCGTCGTGGGCGTCAGCCGCCGGCTCAACAACCCGCTCCGGTTCATGTACCCCGACGATTCGCAGCAGGGCATCTTCAGCCCGTTTACGATCGACAACAGGGGCCGCTGGATGTGGGCGGTGGCCGCCTCCAGGTCCGCCTTCAATCCCAACGGCACGGGCGATTGCGGGGGTGGGTACGATCCCACGTATTTTGCCGACGAGAACATGAACCTGAAGTACAGCGACTGGGACGCCGTTCTGCTGCCGCTTCACCGCGCATGGGCGGACGCGGACAAGGGAACGTTCACCGGCGCGACCGGCGGCGACATTCTCACCGAGGCCCGGGGCGGGGCATGGATGCCCATAACGGGCGGCGGCGGCCTGGGAGTACAGGCTTCGCCCGACATAATGAAAGGGGGGGCGGAGGTGAACTGGACCTCCGCCGAGAAACTGATTGTTCACTGAGAACCGTAACGGAATTCATTGGAATTCCGCTACAGAGATACAGGACATGTATCATCGACAATGGAGAACCGGGAGAGCGTGGCCGGCACTGCTATGCCTGGCGCTGCTCGGCGGGTTTGCCGCTCGGTGCGCTTCGGCCGGGGACGCTGAAGCGATCGCGCTGCCGCCGTTCGCGAAGGTCTTTGACAGGGACACGAGCGGGTTGACGTGGGAAGTCCGGGGGACAGTGTCCGGTGCGTTGCCCGTTGCCAGCGCGGACTTTAGCTTGAGTCTGAGCAGGGAAGGCTGGCAACGGCGCAGCACGACCGTGCTTGCCCGGGCGCCTCGCGGGGTCCAGCTGAGCGTCTGGGTCAGGGACGGGCGACGCATGCTGGTGATGCTATGGGACGCGCGGGCGGGCCGCACGGGATTCGCGCTGGGCAGGACGAGGGAGAAGGGATCAGGGGCTAGTGGTTAGCGGCTTAATCAGAAAGAGCTGCGATGAAAAACAAGATGATTTGGGCATGATCGGACACGGTCAGCAGTGAAGGTGACAGGTCGAAGGTGCAGGTGCAGCGGAAGGCGGAGTCATTATTGAGAGCGTGAGAGTATCTTACCTTCACTTTCACCTGGCACTTT
>Ga0272442_10006123_pt1 | contig 15933 bp, 8 predicted proteins | sample SSMForm2O_FD_200262 | JGI IMG/M metagenome (GOLD analysis project Ga0272442, IMG submission 200262) | Marine sediment archaeal communities from Little Sippewissett salt marsh, Falmouth, MA, United States - SSM-Form-2O | ecosystem: Environmental > Aquatic > Marine > Wetlands > Sediment ...
CGGGGAGATGGTCTCGCGCGCCTCGGGCATGACGACGTTGGCCGGCGTGGCGGTGTGCCTGCTCGGCATCGCCGTATGCGGGGCCGCGGGCATCGCCAAAGAGCGCGCCCTGCCGGAGGAGAAGAAGCAGGAGACGGTCAAGGAGTTCAATTTCTTCAAGGGGCTGTGGGTGGCCATCTTCGCGGGCGTAATGAGCGCGTGCATGGCGTTCGCGATCACCGCGGGCAAGCCGATCGCGGAACTGGCGGTCACCCACGGCACGGCCGACCTGTGGAAGAACACGCCCGTGTTCATCGTGGCCTTCGCCGGAGGATTCGCGGTCAACTGCGTCTGGTGCGTAATCCTGAATGTTCGGAATCACACCGGGCACAACTATTTCCGGGCAAAGGGGACCTGGCTGGGCTGGAACTACCTCTTCGCCGGGGCGGCGGGGACCATCTGGTATTGCCAGTTCATGTTCTACGGCATGGGCACGACGCGGATGGGCACATACGACTTCTCCAGTTGGACCATCCACATGGCCTTCATCATCATCTTCAGCAATTTGTGGGGCCTGCTGCTGCGGGAGTGGAGGGGGGCGGGCCAACGGGCCTACCGCCTGATCGGGATCGGGCTGGCCATTCTGCTGGTCTCGACGCTGGTCGTCGGCCTGGGCAACTACCTGGCGGCGAAAGCGGCGCCGGCGGAGTCTCCCCCGGCCGAGAGCCAGCCGGAAAGGCGAAGCTCAGCGGCCCCGGCCAGCCGCCTGGCCGAGACGCCCGAACCGGAGGAGATTCCCCCAGCCGTCGGCAGGAACACCCCCCCGCGGGCCGGCCCCTCGGCCGGCACGTACGGACCTTCCCAGAGCGATGCGGTGGATGGGTCAACCTGTGACGCCTGTCCGCACAGTACGAGGAGCCTGTCATGACCGAACACCAGGAGACCATGACGTCGCGCCAGCGCATGCAGTGTGCGATGAACCACGAGAGTCCCGACCGGGTTCCGATCGACCTGGGCGGCTTCCAGACGGGCATCCATCGCCTGGCCTACGCCGAACTGATTCGCCACCTGGGCCTGGCGGAGACCGAGACGATTCTGGACCCCGTCCAGCAGCTTGCCCAGCCCAGCGAGACCGTGCTCGAACGGTTCCATGTCGACGTACGGTACATCGTGGCCCACGGTCCCGACAGCTTCACCGGCGGGATCGAGCAGAACACCCGCGACGGCAGGCTGTGGCACGACCTGACCGATGAGTTCGGCGTGGTCTGGTCCATGCCGGACGACCAGATGCTGTTCATGGACCCCTCGCACCATCCGCTGGCCGAGGCGACGATCGCCGATCTGGACAACTACCCGTTCCCCAACGGGGACGATCCGAGCCGTTTCACGGGGGTCAGAGAGCATGCCGAGACGATGCGGCAGGAGACCTCCTACGCCCTGAGCACGGGCATCGGGGGCGTGGTGTACGAGTATTGCTGGTACCTCCGCGGGCTCGAGCGGTGGTTCATGGACATGCTCGACGAGCCCGCATTCTGCGAGGCCCTGCTCGACCGCGTGCTGGCGTACTGGCTGGAGTACTACACGCACTTCATGGCGGCCGTGGGGGACCTGGTGGACGTGGTGATGATTGGCGACGACCTGGCCTCCCAGCCCGGGCCGCTGTTCAGCCCGGACTTCTACCGGGCCGTCGTCAAGCCGCGACAGAAGAAGCTCGTCACCCATATCCGATCGCTGACCGGAGCGAAGATCTGGTACCACACGTGCGGCGGATGCTCGCAGTTGTTGGACGACCTGATCGACAACGGCGTGGATATCATCAACCCCGTACAGATCAGCGCCGCGGGCATGGACCCTGGTGACCTGAAAGCCCGGTTCGGCGAGAGGCTGGTCTTCTGGGGTGGCGGCTGCGACTCCCAGCACGTGCTGCCCTTTTCCAGCACCGACGAAGTCCGCCAGCACGTGCGCGAGAACGTCCGGGCTTTCATGCCCGGCGGGGGGTACGTCTTCAATAATGTCCACAACATCCAGTACGGAGTGCCTCCGGAAAACGTGGTCGCCATGTTCGATGCCGCCTACGAATTTGGTTTCTACGGCTGACCCGCGCGAGTGGCCCCCGCTCCAACGCAACTGCAATCTGTTCGCGATGAACTCGAAGGAGATGAACCATGAGACGTGGCCACCTGACCATGATCGCCGCCGTCATCGCCGCTTGCCTGCCCGCACTTTGCTCCGTCGAGGCCCGCGCCGGTGACCTCGAGACGCAGTTCCGCACGCTATCCATGCGGGCCCGGCGCCTGACGGGCCCGTTGTTCTGGCTGCACGGCGCGGAGAGCAAGGAACGGCTCGAGGACTATGTCGCGAAAGTCGCCGAAGGCGGCAACGGATGCTTCACCGCCGAGTCGCGCCCGCATAACGACTGGCTCGGGCCGACGTGGTACCGCGACCTGGGCATCTGCCTTGCCGCGGCCAAGAAGCACGGCCTGGACATGTGGATCTTCGACGAGCGGTGGTGGCCCAGCCAGATGATCGGCGGCAAGGTGCCCCCGGAATACGCCACCAAGATGCTGGTGGCCGAGGGCATGGACGTGGCCGGCCCCAAGGCCTTCGAGGCCGACGGCTGCGGCGGCCCGCGTTTCGTGGCCGCCCTGGCCGGCAAGCTCGCTGCGGGCGGCGCGATCGATGGCGAGAGCCTTGTCGATCTGGCCGGGCACATCCGCGACGGCAAGCTCGCCTGGCGTGTGCCCGAGGGCACGTGGAAGATCATGACCTTCTCCCACAAGCAAGGCCCGCCGCTGGGCCAGGGCAGGGCGCTGAGCGTAGACGGCGCCAGCAAGGACTGTGTGGACTGGTTCATCAAGACCGTGTACCAGCCGCACTACGACCACTTCGGGGCCGACTTCGGAAAGACCATCCCGGGTTTCTTCTACGACGAGCCCGAGACCCGCGGCGACTGGGGCACGGAACTGAAGGCGGTCCTGGACGAGTGGAAGGTGGACTGGAAGAAGGCCTACGTCGCGTACAAGTTCCACTTGGCCGGCGACGACGACACCGCGGCGCGGTTCCAGTACCTGGACGCCATCGCCGAGACCTGGGGCCGGACCATGTACGGCGGGATATCTCGCTGGTGCCGCAAGCACGGGGTCAAGTCGATAGGGCACTTCATGGAGCATGGCTTCCTCTACGTGAACCCCATGTTCTGCGCGGGCGACATGATGCGCCTCCAGAAGTACAGCGACATGGGGGCCCTCGACCTGGTCTGCCGCCAGATGTACCCCGGCCGGCGCCCGCAGAGCATCTACCAGACCCCCAAACTGGCCAGTTCGATCACGCACGTCTACGGCAAGGACGACGACGTGACGATGTGCGAGATCTTCGGGGCGTACGGGCAGGATATTACGTATCCGCAGATGAAGTGGCTCACCGACCAGATGCAGGTGCGGGGCGTGAACTTCATGATCCCCCACTCGTTCAACCCCAAGAGCCCGCACGATAGGGATTGCCCGCCGTACTTCTGGGACAGCGGCTTCGAGCCGCGCTGGCCGCTGTACCGCGTCTACGCCGACTGGACCAGTCGGCTGAGCCTGATGCTCTCCGGCGGGCGGCATGTCTGCCCGGTCGCCCTGCTGTTCTGCGGGAACCTCCGCCGGGTGGGCAAAGCCGTCCTGCCCGAAGACATGACCTCCGCCCTCCAGGACGCCCTGTTCGACTGCGACTGGCTTCCGATGGAGGTCTTCGAGAGCGACGCCTGCGGCCTGACCGGCCAGGAGATTACCCTCCACCAGGAACGCTACCGGGTCCTCATCGTCCCGCCGACGGAGGTCATCCCCTACGGAACGCTAGCCAGGGCGCGGGCGTTCTTCGAGAAAGGCGGCGTGGTCGTCGGCTACGGCTTCCTGCCCGCCAAGTCGGCGACGATCGGCAAGACCTCGGCCGACATCGCCGCGTGCCGCGAGGCCATCTGGGGCGACGCAGCCCGGCCCGGAACGAAGGTCTGCAAGACCAGCCCGGCGGGCGGACGGTCCTACCTCCTGCCCGAGAAGCCCACGCCCGAGAAACTGCAGCAGGCCCTGACCGCCGACGCGGGGATTCACCCCACGCTCGAAGTCGTCCGGGGTCAGACCGATCACTGGCTGCACGTACTGCACCGCGTCAAGGACGGGCGCGACGTCTTCCTGGTCTGCAACCAGCAGCACGAGGGCAAGACGAAGGACTTCCGGTTCCGCGTCACCGCGGCCGGCGTGCCGGAATGCTGGGACGCCATGCGCAACGAGATTGTCTCCGTGCCGCACAAGCGCACGGGCGATGTGGTGGACGTGGACCTGACGCTGGCGCCGCTGGAGAGCGTGCTGCTGGTGTTCCGCCCCGAGAAGCGCGTGCTGCCCCCGCGCGATCCGGGCCGACCGATCGGCCAGCCGATCGCGATCACGCGCCTGCCCGCGCCACCGGCGAAGCCCGCCCCGCCGGCCGAGGCCAGGCCCGCCAAGGCCGGCGACCTCAACCGGTGCGCGTGGATCTGGTATCCGGAGGGCAACCCGGCGGCCAGTGCGCCTCCCGGCGCGCGGTATTTCCGGAAAGCCGTCTCACTGCCGGCCGGGGCGAAGGTGGCCCGCGCGACCTTCTTCCTCACCGCGGACAACGACTTCGTGCTGTACGTCAACGGAGCCAAGGCCGGCGCCAGCAACGGCGGCGCGGAGAACTGGCGCGCGCTGAAGAAGCTCGACGCGACGAAGCATCTGACGCCGGGCAGGAACGTGCTGGCCGTCCGTGCCGTCAACGCCACCGACGAAGCCAGTCCCGCCGGCCTGATCGGCCACCTGGTCGTCGAACTCGACGGCGCGAAATCGGTGCACGTCCGCACGGACAAGACATGGAAGAGCTCGCAGAAGCCGCCGGAGAACTGGCAGGCCCCCGGGCTGGATGATTCCGTCTGGGCCCGGGCCAAGGAATGCGCCCGCTTCGGGCAGCGCCCGTGGGGCCGGCTCGGCGGCGCCTCGCGCGGCGGCCGATTGACCGTTGGGCCCGTGCCGGCCGATCCGTTCCTGGGCCGATGCGACCTGCCCGCCGACCTGGACGCCTCGCGCGTGCGCGTCTTCGTCGAGACCGGCGCGATCGGCCCGGAAGAGGCGGCCCGCGTCACCGTCAACGGCGCCTACGCCGGCGGGTTCATCGGCAAGCCGCTGCGCCTGGACATCACCCGCCACGTTCGGCCCGGCACAAACGAGATCCGCATCGAGCCGTTCGCCCCCGACTCCGCCTGCGTCAGAATCTACGCGCGACCGGCCGGGCCGTGATCCGGCGCCGTGGCGCAGCGCAGGCGAAGCCCGCAACCCACGTGCCGGGTGTCGGGTGCCACGGTCGCTTCAGCCAAGCCACTGGCAGGGCTGCACGGCCGTGTCGCCAAAGGCGGACCTCGCCTAGGGCGGGCTGTTCCACCAGGATGGCACTGCCGCCTGCCTGCCGGTAGGCAGGTTGGCGCCTGTGGCGGAAAACGACAATCGCACCCGACAACATCATCGCAGAGCGATGATCTTCTGTTCTTTGCGATGCAGGTCAGAGCCCGTACCGCCTCTGTCTGCTCACAGTGTCCGCAGCCGTGCGCGCCGCTCAAACTGAAAACGTGGTAGGAAGACAATGAGAATTCGTGCCGTCTTGACGTGTGTGGCCCTGTTGCTGGCCCGGTTCGGCGTAGCCGGCGAACCAACAGCCCCCGCGAACTGGGATGCCCTGGTGCGAGGCTTTGCGAAGCCGCCGCAGAGCGCGGGGATCCGTTGTTTCTGGTGGTGGCTGAACGGGAACGTCACGAAGGCCGCGATCACCCGCGACCTGGAGGAGATGAAGGCCAAGGGCTTCAGCGGCGCGCTGATCTTCGACGCGGACGGTTCCGCCCAGCGCGGCAACGCCCGCGTGCCGGGGGGGCCCATGTTCGCCTCGCCCGAGTGGCGGGCATTGTTCGTCCATGCCGTCCGAGAGGCGAATCGGCTGGGCCTGGAATTGAGCCTGAACATTCAAAGCGGCTGGAACCTGGGCGGGCCCGGAGTGACGCCCGAGCAGAGCGCACAGCAACTCGTCTGGTCCCAGACGCCGGTCCAGGGCCCGGGCCCCTTTCAGGGAAAACTGCCCGAGCCGAAGGGGCGGTACAGCTACTACCGCGACGTGGCCGTCGTGGCCGTGCCCGCCGCCCGAACCGCCGAGCCGTCGTTAACGGCGAGTTCTTCGAAAAGCCCGTTCCTGCCGTCTCGGGCGGTGGACGGCAATCCCGGGACGTTCTGGGTCTCCATGGATCCCCCCAGCGCGGACAAGCCCCAGTGGCTGCGTTTCGCCCACGACCCGACCGTGCCGGTGACCGGCGTGAAGCTGCTTGGCCGGCCGGGCTACGGGCCGAAGCGGTGCGAACTCCAGGAGTCCAAGGACGGCCTCACGTTCCGCCGCGTACAGGCTTTCGACGTGGCCGACGGCAAGGAGACCACGGTTCGCTTCGATCCCATTCGCACGGCGCACGTACGCCTGCTCATCACGGATGCCTACGATACCCGTGCCCCGTCGCCCCGCAACGCCCAGGTCGCCGAGATCGCCCTGTTGGACGTTTCGGGCCGACCGCTCGGCGTGAAGGTGCGGCGGCCCATCCGCGACTTGGCGAGCAAGTCCAGCCGGCACGAGCTGGGCGGTTCCGCGCCGGACTGCCGTCGGCTGCTGTTCGGGGAAACACCCATCGAAGGCGAAGCCGACGCCAAGGCCTCGGATGTGATCGACCTCACCGGGAAGATGCAGGCCGACGGTACGCTGCACTGGGACGTGCCCAAGGGACGGTGGCGGGTCTTGCGGTTCGGTCATCGTCCCACCGGGGCGCGGGTGTCCACAGCGAGCGGGAAATGGCAGGGCCTCGTGCTGGACTACATGAGCGAGAAGGCCTTCCGCCGCTATTGGGCCCGCCGCGTCGAGCCGCTGGTCCAGGCCATCGGACCCCTGGCCGGCAAGACGCTGCGCTACCTTCACACCGACAGTTGGGAATGCGGCGGCATGAACTGGACGCCGGGCTTCGAGCGCGAGTTCAAGGCGCGCCGGGGCTACGACGTGATCCCGTACCTGCCCGTGATCGCCGGCTGCATCATCGACAGCCGCGACGCCTCCAACGCCTTCCTGGCCGACTTCCGCAAGACCATCGCCGACTGCGTGGCCGACCACAACTACGCCCTGTTCGCCGCCATGGCCCGCAAGCGAGGCATGGCGACCCATCCGGAGTGTTCCGGCCCGCACGCCGGCCCGCTCGATGGCCTGAAGAACTACGGACGCAGCGAGTTGATGATGAGCGAGGCGTGGGTGCCGTCGCCGCATCGTCCCACGCCCGACGCGCGGTTCTTCGTCAAGCAGGCGGCCTCCGCGGCGCACATCTACGGAAAGACACTCGTCGGCGCGGAGATCTTCACTTCGATCGGCCCGCACTGGGACGACGTCTTGTGGGCGGCGCAGAAGCCCACCTTCGACCACGAGATCTGTAACGGGCTCAACCTCGTTTTCGTCCACACGTTCACCTGCTCGCCGAAAGAGATGGGCCTCCCCGGCCAGGAGTACTTCGCCGGGACGCACTTCAACCCGAGCGTCACCTGGTGGCCTTATGCGGGCACGTTCGTCCGGTATCTCAGCCGCTGCCAGTATCTCGCGCAGCGGGGCCGGTTCGTGGCGGATGTGCTCTACTACTACGGCGACCACGTGCCCAACATCGCGCGGCGCAAGGGAGACGATCCGGCCGGGGCGCTGCCGGGATTCGACTACGACGTGATTAACGAGGAACTTCTCGGCCGACTGGCCGTACAGAAAGGGCGGCTGACGCTGCCCAGCGGCATGCGGTATCGCGTGCTGGCCCTGCCGGACCACCGCGTACTGTCCCTGAAGGCGATGCGCGAGGTGAAGCGGCTGGTGACAGCCGGGGCCACGGTGCTCGGCCTCAAGCCCCTGCGGGCGGTCAGTCTGGAGGGCGGACCGGAGGGCGTTGCTGAGTTTGGGCAATTGGCCGACGACCTGTGGGGCCGGGGCGAGCCCGCGCCCAAAGGCAAGCGAACGGTCGGCGCGGGACGTGTGGTCTGGGGGCCGACGGCGCGTGAGTTCCTGCTGGCCGACGGGCTTGCCCCCGACTGCGAGTTCACCGACACGGCCGAGAATGCGGTGCTCGACTGGATCCACTACACCCTCGCCGACGCGGACGTGTACTTCGTGTGCAATCAGCGTGATCGAGCGGAACGGTTCACGTGCCGGCTGCGTGTAGCCGGAAAGCAGCCGGAACTGTGGGACGCCGTCAGCCCCTCGGTGCGCGATGCGACCACGTTCGCGATGAAAAGCGGGCGGACAGCCCTGCCGCTGGAATTACCCGCCTGCGGCAGTCTCTTCGTGGTCTTCCGCCGGCCGGTCGCGGCAGGAGCCAGCACCGCGCCGAACGAACTGACGTTCCGACCCGTGCGTCAGATCGCGGGGCCGTGGGAGGTCCAGTTCGATCCCCGGTGGGGCGGCCCCAAGTCGGTGCAATTCGAGAAACTGGTCAGCTGGACCACCCGGCCGGCGCCCGGCATTCGCTATTACTCGGGCAGCGCGGTCTACAAGACCACGTTCGATCTGGCCGGGGCCGGCGGGGCCGCTCCCGCCGCGCAGCCGCGTGAGAAAGGGCGGTGGGCGCTGGACCTGGGCAAGGTACAGGACGTGGGCATCGCACGCGTGCGCCTGAACGGCCATGACCTGGGCGTCGTGTGGTGCCCGCCGTTCCGCGTAGACATCACGCACGCGGTCAGGTCGAAGAACAACACGCTCAAGATCGAGGTGGTGAACTCGTGGCGCAACCGTCTGATCGGCGATCGCGACGTGCCGCCTGCGCAGCGGCACACGAAAACCAATATCAGGGTCACGAAGGGATGGAAGCTGCGGGAGTCCGGCCTGCTGGGCCCGGTGACCATCCAGGCGGTGCGGCGATGAAATGACTACTGTCAGCCATTTTTCTCGCGGCCCTGCAAAGCGTCGCGATAGCCGGTGGGCTTGAGGGCGAATTCCGTGCGCCCCCCAACGCGGCTCGTCCCCGGGTCTACTGGACCTGCCAGGACGGGCACTACTCGATCGAAGGCACGACCGCAGACCTCGAGTCGATGGAAAGGGCCGGCATTGGCGGCGTGCTCCGGATGGATTGCCGCGTCGGCGGCATTCCCTACGGAGGCACACCCTACCTCAGCGAGAAATGGCGCAAGCAGTTCGTTCACGCGGTCCATGCCGATCCGATCACCTGGCATGACGACGAACCGGCCGAGAGCGCGGCCATGCAGATCATCCATGCCCTGTTCTCGGTTCCCCAGATATCGCGCAAGCTGACCGAGTTGACCGAGCCGCATAGGCGCATGCTGCGACAGCAACTGGCTTTCTGGCGTGAGCATCGTGACGTGCTTCTGGAAGGGCAATTGCGTTCACTGCAGCCCCAGCAGCTCTATCCGCTGGTGGTGGCCCGGAACGACGTCAAGCTGCTGGCAGCCTTCTACTCCGCGTTGCCGCTGACGCTGGCTGAGGAGATCCCGGACCAGTTGATCCTGGTCAACGGCAGCTACAAGCCGGACCTTGTACTGTACCTCTCGGCCCCGCTGGGCCGAGTCCGCGTCAAGGTCACGACCTGCACGGGCGAGATGGTTTCAGACGGCAAGATGGCCCTTGGTGCAGGGCTACACAAGATCGCCGTGCCTCCGACGGCATAGGCTGTCATTCGGCGGACGCAGGGGTAGCAGCGCCGATGCCGGGGGGGATCACCGCCGTCTCCACGGGTACTTCCAGGCGTCGGAGTGATGCGCAGTGGTCATAGGGATACCGGTAGACGCGTTGGGCGTTGTCCGTGAGAATGTACTCCCAGACCAGTTCCTTCTCGGGGGTCACCTCAAACAACCTTCTGCAACTGGATTCGAGGATCAAGGTGTTGCCATTGGGCAGGCGCTGGCAGTTGGCGGTGAAGCGGGCGAAGAACTTGTCGCCGGCGTCATAGACCCAGACCAGGCTGTTGTCGCTGGGGTTGATCTCCAACACGTACGAGCAGCCGCAATGGGCCAAGTTGCGGGGGGAGGAACCGTTGTCGAAGACGATGATGTTGCCCGCCCCGGGCAGGCCCTTCTCGATCATGTGCGGTTCGTGCTGCCCCGAGAGTCCCCCTTTGTAGTCGCCCGTGTAGGACCAGGCGACCTCGCCGGTGTCGCGGTCGACGATGCTGATCGTGTCCAGTTGCCGCATGCTCTGCAGGACGTTGCCGGGCCGGAATCGCGTATCGCCCGCATCGAACCACTGGTTCTCCGGCAGGGCCTGAATGGTGTTCGTGTGGGTCCAGTCGGCCAGCGTGTTGTTGTGTGCTCCTCCTTCCCAGTCCGGGCTGGCCGGCGTGGGGTTGCAGAGGTTCACATCCATGTGCTCGTGATGCACCCAGCGCCAAATCACGTCTCCCTCCCGGCTGACCTCGATCAGTTCATCCCCGGAGACCTCCAGTTCGCGCCTTCGAAGATCTGTGATCTTCTCCCGGCATACCGGGGGCAGCTTGATCTTACAGATCAGCAGCACCGAGTCCCTTTCGGTGGGCCAGAAATCGTGATGCGCATAGCGCTTGGGGGTATACCGCCACGTCTCGTTTCCGTCCCAGTCGAACTCCGCGACGTGTCCGGCTTCCTCGCGAGGGCCGAAAAGGAGCATCAACGCGCCACTGGGCAACAGTCTCGCCCGGTGAATGAAGCCCTTCTGACCCTTCGGATCCACACGCCACTCGTGAGCCACGTGCCCGTTCATCGTGACCAGCTTCACGACGCCGGTGCCGGAGATCAGGTTATGGCCCGGGCTGCAACGCTCGGGCTGGTAGATGGTCGTTCCGACGGGAAACACACTTTTCATGGTCTACGCTCTCTCCAGTTCTGCGGACAGACAACAACACTCGCCCCGGTCCAACTGTAGCGGGGCAACTCTTGTACCGTATTCGACCCGGCAGGGGTATAGCGGACCACCGAGTTTGCTGCCCGCACAGTACCCGAACAGAGCTGGGTTCTTGATGGTCCCGCGTCGCTTGGTAACCTCTTGTCTCCGTGAGAATATTGAGTTCCGGAGGCCTGTCAGTGTGTGATCAAGTGCTCGCCAGCATCCCGCTGCCTTCTGGCTGGCCAGAAAACGTCAAGTCAGCCGTCCTGTACGTCATTTCACTGGCCCACTACGCCATCACCCGCGCCAGAGGCTGGGCGGCCAACAGCATCAACGCCCGGGTCCGCCTTGCAGCCAAGAGCGACCGGCTCCAACAAGAAGTCGAACTCCTTCACGAGCAGATCCGCATCAGGGATGCTCGCATGGCCAGGCTCGATCCGCGCCGCCGCCCACACTACACTGCCACCGAACGCATGGCCATCCTCGAGTTCAAGGCGGCCCGAGGATGGTCGCTTGCCCAGACCGCCAAGGCCTTCCTCGTCCAACCCAGGACCATCGCTTCTTGGCTGAAGAAGATCGACGAGGAAGGGAACACAGCCCTCGTCCAGCTCCGGGAGCCCGTCAACAAGTTCCCGGACTTCATCCGATACATCGTCCAACGTCTCAAGGCCTTGTGCCCGTCTCTTGGCAAACGCAAGATCGCGCAGATCCTGGCTCGAGCAGGTCTACACCTTGGGTCCACGACCGTCCAGCGGATGATCAAGAGCAAGGCGGTCCCGCCGCCAACCGATCCCGTCGATCAAGCCGACCAAGCGGACCGCGTCGTGACGGCCAAGCGCCCCGATCAGATCCAGCGCCAAACCGTGGTTCCTCGGCCCTCGAACTGGCCCTGCGAAGTACATGGTCCGCTACAGCAGCGTAGCCTGCAGCTTGTCCGCCGGGGACCTCCTCCTCCGAGAGGGGTCATATGTCTTTCTGAAACCGTCTCTTGCATTCGTTCTTCGGGTGGTGTCTACTCCTGGCGTGGGTGTTGTTCGCCAGCTCTTCCCCTGCGAGAATGCCCATTCACGGGTTTCAGCTTGTGGACGGCCATCGTCTGCCTCCCATTTTCTCCCAATTCTTGTCGTGCAGATGTTAACCTCGGGCGTTCCTGACCTATTTGGTCTATGGAAAGGGAGAGAATGGACCTTGAGGACCTGATCAGGAAGGTGAGATCTGGCCACGTGGGGAGCTAACCCGCATATTGCATGAGGGCACGGATTGTCCGGGTTTGGGAGCTCACGGGCCGGCGGCGATGTGCGAATGGGCTTGGGTCGGCGGCTACGCAGTTGTTCCAGGATGGTGGCCGGCATCTCGGCCAGCGGGTAACCGCTGGCCGGATGCAGCACCACCCGCGCACCGATCTTCAACAGCTTCAACCGGATCGTATCGCACCGCGCCCGGGCCAGCTTCGTCCCGCCAAGTCCCATCCTTCGCAACGCCTCCAACAGGCCATACGCCGCAGAAGACATACAACGGCAGGAAGCAGTAGCGATCGTAGTAGCCGTGGAAGAACCGGCCTTCGCATCCGTCAGACCGATGCGTCGGTCGACCTCGCGAAGAAGCAGGGCCCCGCCATCGGAGGTGATGGCTCCGCCGTTGAAACCGGCCGCGATATTGCGGCGTCCGAGCCTTGAGAACGTCAGGGGCAATCCGTTATACTCTGTCCTGTGCGAGGCCTTGGTGTTGTAGGGTTGGAACTCTGGTAAGTCCCCATTCTACAAACAACAAGGCCTTCGCGCCATATCCCCCTTAGCAATACTCATGCAATATGCGGGCTAGAGCTGTTCATGGGCCGGATGATGGACCTGGTCGACTAACCGTCCGTTGGAGAAGTGCTCCGTCGGCGAAAGGCCCGCTCGCAGCCGGGATGACTCTTTCAAGGGGCTGCTAAGGCGCCGCCTTTCGTGCAGTCGGCACGATGCGCATCGCTTGGCCGCCGTTGGCCGGCAGGTCGACCGCAAGGGTGTCGGCGGCCGTGACGCCGCGATGGCCGATCGCCACCTTTGTCCGCGTCGGGACGGTTTTGTCATGTGAATAGACGTAGGCCGTGTACGCGCGGTCGGCGGCGAGGAAGCGGAGCGGCACGTCGAGCTTTCGCGGCGTCGCGGCGTTCATGCACCCGAGGAACCAGCTCTCACCCCGCCGCCGTGCGATGACGGCGTACTTGCCAATGGCGCCGTGAATTACTCGCGTGTCGTCCCAGACAGTAGGCACGTGATCGAAGAACTCCAGCTCCGGCTCCTTGCCGATGCGGTTCCGCGATCCGCCCGCCCCGCCCTTCTTACGGGGGGCGGCTTCCGGCCGGTCGTACCAATAGAGAAACTGCCACGGGCTGTACATGCACACCGCCTTGGCGAGTTGATACGCATGACAGGCGTTTTGGTCGACACGCGGGTCGTAGTAGCAGATCGTGTTGTCGCCGGCGCCGCAGATCATGCGGGTGAATAGGATGGTCAGAGTTTGGGCGTTCGTGGGCTTGGTCTCATCGCCGGCGATGCCCTCCTGGGTCATCAGGTTCGGATAGGTTCGCGAGTAGCCGGTCGGCCGGTATTCGTCGTGCACGTCGACCATCAGCCGGTGCCGGGCGGCCTTGCGCACGGCGTCGTGCAGCCAGCGGGTGGCATCCTGGGAGCCGACTGGAACGAAGCCGTACTTGACGCCTTTGATCCCCCATCGCTGGTACAGGGGCAGGATCTCGTCGAGTTGACGCTGAAGCGCCCGGCGGTTGACGTACAGCAGGATTCCGATGTCGCGCTCGCCGGCGTAGCGGATCACCTCGGGCAGGTCGAGCGGCCCGCGCGAACGCTTGGGGTCCACGCTGACGGTTCGTGCGTCGGACGCGTTGCTGTACTCGTGCCCGTACCAGCCGGCGTCGAACTCGACGTATTGCAGATTATGCTCGGCGGCGAAATCGACACACGCCTTTGCCCCCACGGTGGTCAGCGTGACCTCGCGGATCACCTTGCCCGGCCGGATCCACCCCGTGTCGGCGATTGCACACGGATCGTTGAGGTTGACGATCAGATCGTTGTTCTCAAGCAACTCCCCGGGACGCGATGCTACCATGATCACACGCCAAGGCGTCGTCAGGGGCAGGTCCGCGGCGACCGGGCCGCTCAACGAGCTTACCAAGGCGTACGAGATTTTCGGCAGCGGCGCGAGCTTCATCCGCGCGTAGTCGACCAACCTGGCCTCGGCCACGGCAAGGTGGGTCCCCGCAGCCGTCCGGAGCACCAACGGCCGTTCGCAGCCTCGCTTCACCTTGCTCAACGGGACCTCGGCGTAGCGGCCCTGCGCGCTGTAAACCGCCCAAGCCGTATGGTCGGCCGGGAAACGAAACTCGCTCTGCTCCCGGGCGATCCGCACTCGGTTCCACCCCGGCTGCCTGGGGATCGTGTAGCAGAAGGCCACGCCTTCGTCATAGGCGCGAAAAGTCAGCCGAAGCCGCCGCGGCGGCGTCTGGTTGTCCCGAAGGTCGACGATGAGTTGACGGTAGCGGTCGCGGACTGTGCTCCGCTCGCCGTAGACCGGTTTCCAGGTCTCGTTGTGGCTCGACGGCGTGAGCTTGACGATCTGGAAGCCCTCGATCAGCGACACGGCGCCGTCGAGCACCAGCCCCAGGCCGGAATCCAGGACGATGGGCTTACCGCAATGGCTCACCGCGTATCGCAGAGCGGAAGCCTTCGTGACGTGGACGGCCACGGTGATCTTGCCGTCGGGCGATTTCAATTCGGCCGCACCTGCCACTACGGTCGGGCCGACGACCTCCGCCGCGAGCAGAGCAAGGGAGAAAACCGCACCCCACGAAGGCGACGCCCGGCGACCACCAGTCGGGATTTTGCGGGAACGATCCGTTGCGGCACGCCGGAAACGCTGCATGACATTCCTTTAGCTAATCGGGGTCAGCCCTTAAAACATAAGATAGTGGGAAGCGCTCGGCTGATCTCGTCGCCGATTGCCTCTTCGATGGCCGCCAATTGTCTTCGCAGCTTGGCTCTTGCCTCGGCGGCTGCCCGGGGCGTTTTCAGTTGCATACTCACGGTCGCACCGGTCGAGAGGCCCAGCACGTCGGCCGTCTGACGTTGCGTCAACCCGGCGTATCTGCACAGCATCTTCGCGGTGATCGGCCGTAGCGGCGAGCCCTTCTGCCGTCGGGCCACGTCCGCGGGGTCGGCCCCGAGCTTCCGGCAGACGATCTCGATGACACGCTCGGGCGGAAGGCGGCGCGACCGGCGACGAAGCGCGACGTCCTCGATTCGCGGACGCTTCCCGGCGAGCCGATCATGCATTCGGCGAACCGACTCCACGAAGTTCTGCGATCCGATCGCCAGCGGCGAGGCCGCGATGATCCGCCGCAGGTCGTCATCGCTTGCGGCGATCGCCGACTCGACGAACCGGCGGTACACCCCCGCACGACGCGCCTTCTCCGCTTCGCCGATCAGCGCGAGCATCGGGGCGTAATCGACGAACCCGAGCGGCGCGGCCCGTCCGATATAGCTTCGGTAGCTGCTCCAGCGGTAGTTGCGGAGCCGTGCGATCCGTTCTCGTAGCGGCCGTTGTTTGGCGCTGCGGATGAAGACGGGATTCAGGTGGATGTAGCGGCTGAGGCGGAGCAGGTAGTCTTCGCCGCGGACCACGCGGGCATCGTAGCGGCCCTGGGTAAGGTGTCCGCTGCGGCGGTGGCGGTGGTTGAAGTAGACGGTGTACGCCGTCTGAAGGCGATGCATGAATCGCCTGAGATTGCCCGCGGGCGTCTCCAGCATCAGGTGAACGTGATTGGTCATCAGGCAGAAGAGGTACAGGCGAACCTCGTGGGCCTCGACGCAATCGCTCAGGCGGACGAGAAAGCGCTCGCGGTCGCCGTCGTCGAGGAAGATGTCCCGCCGCGCGTTGCCGCGAACGGTGACGTGGTATATCGCACCTTCGTATTCAACCCGAAGCGGCCTGGCCATCGTGACAGACTACGACTCCCTCGCCAGTGCAGAAAGCCTGATTTGATATTTT
>Ga0272442_10006124_pt1 | contig 15929 bp, 21 predicted proteins | sample SSMForm2O_FD_200262 | JGI IMG/M metagenome (GOLD analysis project Ga0272442, IMG submission 200262) | Marine sediment archaeal communities from Little Sippewissett salt marsh, Falmouth, MA, United States - SSM-Form-2O | ecosystem: Environmental > Aquatic > Marine > Wetlands > Sediment ...
CATCCTCCATGATGAAATGTTTAAGGTTTTAGATGTTGTATAGAATCGGGAACCAAATAAGGAACCCTGAGAGCAAACCGGCTAAGCCAATCAATTGTTGAACTTCGATGGTTAATTCGATCATTTTCTATCCCCGGGAGATCCCCACCATTGATCGAGGGTTTCAGTGATTTCGTTTTCATTGGGGTTTGTGGCTCCGAACGGCTTTGACCTGTAAGGGGAGGTTGTTTCACAGATGAAATACCCTTCGATGTCATTTCCTGCCACTTTGGCCTTTTGTTTTCCCTGGAAGACTGTTTGGATTTTTCCCATTTTGCTGACCTCGCTTTTCATGACCTGGTTACGATTTTGACCAGCATGGTTATGGTGAAGGACATGAGACCGAAGACGCACATAATGGTGAAAAAAAAGTTGAAGATCTCGAATCCTTCACCTTGCATGACTTCAAGCACCTGGAATGTCATGACGCCGTCGAACATGGTTTAATTCCCTTCCTGGATGGCGTAATCAAGGTCGCTGTATCTTTCCCCGAGGAACGGCCTGAATCTGACGTTCAGGTTCAATTCTTTGTTCAAAGGCCATTTGCCATTGGTCCAGTCCTTGACGCTTTTCAAGTGGATTTGGCCCAGGTCGTTTTCTTCGTCCGGGTCGATCACCTTGAAGAACACTTCCGGTCTTCCACCCTTGTTCCGGACATCAGGAACGGCGTTCACTTCGATCTCTTTTCCCGGGGTGTATTTTTTGTCCAGATCTTCATCGAGGATTTTTTCAATCCGCATATACCGGCCACCGTTTGTCATGATCATGATTCCGTTCATGACCACCCCGTGATCCGTGACTTCTCGGACCTGTTGAACCACTCCCTTTATCCGGTGGATGAATGCGCCGTTTCTTATGATCTGCAGGACCTGGAATTCTTTTCCTTCATTGCCGTCCTTTCCCCTGGTTTTTTCTTTGACTACGTTTACGCATGTGCCTTTGATTATGTGCATGTTGCTTTTCCTCCTTTCGGGTTTGGGGTTACAGTGCCCTTGTCGATATGTTTTTCATGTTCCAGCGGAACCGCTTTGACGTTTTTTATGGCTCCGTCTATATGCACAAAACCCCTGTCGGATTGATGAACCGGGAGGGGTTTTTGTTGCAATTTTAAAGGCTTTGATTTTTCAATCATTTTTTTTAATAATAACAAATTGGCTTTGATCTTTTTCACTGCGCTCTTAATGATTAGCATATACGCTAAGTATTGTTAGCATGTCAACTAAAAAAACATACATTGAATTTGATTTTCCTTCCAGGTTGCGACGATTTATTGAGAAAGACCTTAAGATTTCTCATCGTCAGTTTGCCAGAAACGTTGGAACATCATCTGGTTATCTCTCCATGATGGTCAATGGCAAAACAGGTCCTTCAGCTGAGTTTATAGCTTCACTCTTTTTTAATTACCGCGATCACCTCGAATGGTTGCTATCCGGTTACAATAAACCTGAATCCATTTCCATCACCGATGCAGACCGAATATCCCAACTTGAGAAGCGAATTTCTGATCTCGAAAAGTCACATGATTCAGCATCCGAACCAATAAAAAAGGGCGCCATCTCTCAGGAATGAGAACGAGCGCCCCGAATCTTCTAAAATTATATCCTTATGTCAATATAGACTCAATAGAACCTTCCAATAATTCACGATTTTATTTTTTTTCCCCTCCTGCCGATAGTTTAATTATGCATAATTTTTCATTTTATTTCTTCTCATAATAATGGAGTTTTCTTTCTATGACTAAATTAATTCCACTTCTCATTGTTTTTATTTCTTTAATAGTAATCTTTAAAATATTACCTAATTTGATGAAGAGATCTAAAACGCTTAATTCCGCATCTAAACCTAATTTTTCACCAAATGAATTCCTTCTTACCCCTTCCGAACGTTCTTTTTATAAAATTCTTTATTTGGCCCTCGATAAGCAATATTTGATTTTCCCTAAAGTTAGACTTGCAGACGTCTTTTCCCCAAAAAAAGGCCTTGCCCGATCTGAATGGCAGAAGGCCTTTAACTCAATATCTAGCAAGCACATTGATTTTCTAATTTGTAATAAACTGACAGGTATTTCAGCAGCCATTGAACTTGATGACAAGTCACACAGTAGGCCCAAAACCGTCAAAAGAGATGATTTCGTTAATTCTATTTTTCTATCTTGCGGAATCCCTCTTGTACGAATTAAGGCCCAATCTTCTTACTCTATTTCTGAAATTAAAAACCTTTTATCTCCCATAGACTCCCCTTTATAGTATCACTTCAGTATCACCCTCTATCCAATCCCCTGTTTTTACTTATATCAACTCGGGTTCTAATCCCCGAGTCACTTCAATTGGTGCAATTTTGGTTCAGAACTCTATAACTCCCTGATTTTACTATTCGGTCTAGGGGTTCGACTCCCCCCGCCTCCACCAATAAAATCAATTAGTTAGGCTGGAAAATTCCGGCCTGGGGCTCATTTGGGCCTCTTTTTTTTGCCTTTTTCTCACGATTTTATTATAAAATACCAAATTAAATGGGCAAAAAGAGGAGTATGGAGGTACAGATGAAAACATTCACCGCAGTGATAGAAAAATGCAGTGAAACAGATCTTTTTATTGGCTACGTTCCAGGCTTTCCCGGGGCTCATTCGCAAGGCGAGACACTGGATGAATTGAATGAAAACCTGAAAGAGGTTATTGAAATGCTCCTGGATGATGGACAACCCAAAATGGAAAGTGAATTTGTTGGGACCCAAAATGTTATGGTGTCGTAACTATGGGAACGGCTCCCGTCCTGAAACCAAAAGAAGTTGCCGCCATTCTTGAGCGTTTAGGATTTCAAGTGATCCGGCAAAAAGGCTCCCACAAACAGTATCGTCATCCTGATGGACGTGGCACCACTGTGCCATTTCATTCAGGAAGAGATATCTCACCTATCTTGCTAAGACAAATCACAAAGGATATAGGGCTGACTGTTGATGAGTTTTTACAACACCGATGATTGTACCCGATCTCGAACTGGCAAAAAATAAGTTTAAAATCAATTAGTTGGGCGGGAAAGTTTCGGCCTGGGGCTCATTTGGGCCTCTTTTTTTTGTTCTTTTTTGGTATTTTTCCATGAACTTACTGCCGTCATGGTGGGTCATATTGGGAATATGCGAGAAATATTTGTCCGTAATCTCTGTTCCTTCAAGGCATCATAAACCATAGGCAGCATGTCGATATCACGATAGGAACTATTGGTCTTGGGTCTCCCCTCTTCCCCGTATACCCTGGTTTCGACCACTTTGATAATCCTGCGGTCAAAATCCACATTTTTCCATTTCAGAGCCGACATCTCTCCGGCTCTCATGCGGGTAAAAAACGCCACCACAAAGAAGGGCCGATAAAAGAGAACGACGCATTCCAGGAAACTATCGACCTCCTGTATGGGCAGGGGGTTGACCTTTGGTTTCTCAATTTTGCGATTTTCCAGGATGACCGCCGTTGAATAATGTTCGGCAAGGTCATGATAGGTGGGGTCGATGTCCGGTTCATATTTGCACATGTGGGTCACTCCGGTTTTGAGGTTGTCTGGAACAAGGATCTCGGACACCCCGCCGAAGTACTCGAAGGCGTGAACATGGGATCGGATGTGGAAAGCGAGATCATTGGAGGGGGAGGTTTCGGCGTAAGTATAGCTGCTGGCGCCAAGGGCGGCGATAAAGATCTCAGTTTGGGTACTTTCTCAAGATCCCGAGATCTCCTTTAATTAAATGATGATGAAATATTTAACAAAAATATTATTACATTAATTATATTAAATAAAAAATATTAAAAGCTTGACATATTATAATTGTTAATGTAAACTATATTTAATTATAAAAAATGAATATTTTGCTAATTATTTTATAAAATAATAAGAAATATTTATTGATAACCTCCTGAAATTACTTTTCGATTTAGTCGTTCTAGCGGGGTTCAGGAGGAAGGTTAGAAAGATAGACAAAATCTATATTAGAATTTGAGTGCCGCCCAACTTCAGCACCGACGAAAATAAACCATGCGATGGCTAAAGGCCTCCAAAGGTTATATTCAAAAAAGGGAGTATGAGGTGGCACTTAAAAGGCTTCTCGAATGTGCGTGCATCTTTTTTTCCGGCCAGCCTCAACATGATTTGCGTAAAGGGTTGCATACGAAGAGAATAACGACATCTTAGGAAGCCACCAAATACATCGTCCTGTTGGCTTATTAATCACCAACCCAATCCAATAGCTGCCAAATTTTAATATGATTATTAACAGGACATTAAGATTAAGGGAAAAGGTTTTGGGTGCCTACCATCTTTTAGCCCCAAGAAAGGGCCTTCCCATGAAGAGACGACTCAAAATGCCTTAACCATGCTCCCGATGGGACGCGGGTGTTCTGTTGGGAGTTTGAAATATCCTGGCGAAAAAGGGTCTTGTATAATAGTTTAAGGCTGCAAGAAGCGGTTTTTCCCCCTTATTCTTCTCCCTCCCTTTTGGATCGCTTACCCTTTCACTATGTTCTTATCTTACAACCTCACCTTTTTTTCCAAGCTAAATGTATTTTAGCTAATGGGAGCGGTATTGATTTCGGTAAGCCTCCAAAAAGAAACGGCTTTCATTTTCCGAATGGACATCCGTTCTCTGGAGTAACGAGGCTTAACATGGTTAACCCTTTTAAATTTAGAGGAGACAACTCATATGAAAAAGCAAGATATAAAACCCTTTGCATGGGGTATGGTGGTCGGCGCGGTTGTGTTGCTTATTGTCACTTTTTCGGCAGGATGGGTGGTGACCAGTGGCTCTGCAAAGGCTGAAGCTAATATAATGGTTACAGACGCCGTCATGAATCGTTTGGCGCCGATTGCTGTCGCACAGTTTATGCAAGACCCAAACAAGGTAGCGCGACTCAAGGAGATGAGAAACCTGAAATCCTGGGGTGAGAACAGCAGAAGTGACTATGTGCAAAAACAGGGCTGGGCGACAATGCCCGGTGAGAAGGATCCTGATGTGCAAGTTTCCGATGAGGTTGCCAGGCGGCTTATGGATCTCAAAATGTAAGGAGTGTCGGCTCACCGACAGGAATACTACGTTAGGATGAATAAGGGGAACAAGAATGAAAAAGTTGTGTACAATGTGTCAACTTCGGGGCGTTTGGGGAAAGGGGGTTGATAGGTCAAACTCGGCAGTGAATTACAAGAATCCAGTGGACAAGCTGACATCGACAGTCAGTTGGCCCACTGTATACAGCAAATACTGCTATTTTTGTGACAAGAAACACGATGGCCTCATTAGGCTTTAGGATTGCGATTAAAAGGCTTCTTGAACGTGGATGGAGCATAGGGCTGGGGTGCAGCTTATGGGTTTCGCGAGGATCTTTCCTGGCGCGGGAAGGATCCTTGCGAAATAAGTCTTTTTGTTCTTTCCTGCCACGGCCCAAACTTTTCAAAAGTTGAAGACGACACAGGAGAATCTATTTTGGCACAGATCATGACAACCAAAGAAATGGCGAAGTATTTAAGATTGCATGCAATAACCATATGTAAATTATCCAAAGAAGGTAAAATCCCTGCAATTCAGATAGGTAGGGTCTGGCGATTTGACAAGGTGGTCATTGATGAATGGATCGCCAAAGACGAAAATATCTAATTCAGACCGCCTTCCTTGGGAGAATGAAGCCGGAGGATGATTTGGTGTATAATGCTGTCAGAAAAATCAGGGAGGAACTCCTTATGAGCAAGGCGGAGCTTGCCCGGAACGCAGGGATTTCCCCATTGACGGTTGATAGAATCGAGAAAGGTCTGGATTGTCGAATTGAGACAAAAAGAAAGATTATTTTGGCCTTTGGATATGACCTCTCCGACAAGGGCCGGATTTTCATCAATGATTGATGTTTTTGCCGGAAGAAACGATCCACTCCATTTCCCCGCCTATACTATTCACTCCAAACTGGAAACCCGTTCAGACACCTTGGTCACAAGGCTTATATATTAATCGCACGAATTGGACTGATCTCCTGATATGGCATGTATGGTTTGCTGTCATTAATGGACGGGCCGATTCTAATGGGCAAAAACCTAAGAAAGCCTGACACCTTGAAAATAGAAAAAGGAGCAATAATGAATGAAGGTACAAGAAATCAATTAAACGCAAAACTTAAAAAGATGATTAATCATTTTGATCAAATCAAAGCTAAACAAAAGCAACCAATAACTCAATCAGGTACCGGCAATATTATTCGCCGTAGGGCAGGTGAAAAAGAACGGCGTTTTTCTGCATGAAATAAGAGAAATTTAGAACAAGAAAGGCAAAACAATATGCCATTTTTTGTGCAGGAAAACATCCCTGTCTCCTGCGTACGTCTATGCACAGGCGGGAATGGGCGGGGCATTGGCAACGCCCTGATTCACCATCAAGGCATCATCTGCGGCGTTGCCTTCGATCGTTCCTCCCACCTAGCGGCGTATTGCTTATACGCATCAGTCGTCACTCCTCGTGCTCCCGCTTTTGAGCGGGATTTCGCAATCTCAACTTGCAGATATTCAATACCTTACTGGTGCCCGGGGATGTGCCCAAATCCCTTGTCCTCATTGATGATGTAGAATTTGACGGTGGACTTAGGCGACGGGTCCGGGCTTGCGTTTTCCCCCCCCAAGGCATATAATTATTTATCTCATCATTAATTTTACACGTTCCCAATAAAACTAAATTAACGTGTTGATTTTACCAATGGATAACAACCAATCATTCGAAAAATTTGAACAAACAGCGAAGGCGTTGGGGTATGATAAAGGGAAGTTACAAGCCTTTATCGAAATTTTTGATAACGTCTTAGGTTCGGTCCGTGAACCCTTAGTGGTGCTTGATTCTGATTTGAAGGTTGTAAAGGCCAATCAGTCCTTTTACCAGGTCTTCAAGGTCAAACCGGAGGGAACAGAGGGGGTATTAATATATGATCTTGGCAACCGGCAATGGAACATCCCAAAGCTTAGAGAATTGCTTGAAGATATCCTTCCTCAGAATTCCACCTTTAATGACTTTGAGGTGGAACATATTTTTGAGGCCATCGGCCGAAAGATAATGCATTTAAACGCCAGGCGGATTTACAAAAAGTCGAATCAAACCCAACTGATCCTTTTAGCCATCGAGGATGTGACCGGCCGGGAATATTATAAAAGAGATCTTGAGGAGCTTGTTGAAAAGCGAACGGCTGAACTTGTCGCCGCAAGGGAAGAGGCGGAAAAAGGTCAACAAATCGCTGAAGCCGCACTTTTCGAAATAAAGAAGCTAAAAGACCAACTTGAAGCTGAGAGAGCGTATCTACAGGAAGAAATCAAGCTGGAATACAACCATGAGAACATTATTGGTCAGAGTGATGGGCTCAATTACGTGCTCTATAAGGTTGAACAAATTGCCCGCAACGATACAATCGTCCTGGTTCTTGGCGAGACAGGAACCGGCAAAGAGCTGGTCGCCCGTGCCATTCACGGCTTGAGCTTGCGCAAAGAACGAGCCCTGGTGAAAGTAAATTGCGCCACACTGCCTCCAAACCTTATCGAAAGCGAGCTGTTTGGTCATGAAAAAGGGGCTTTCACCGGATCTCATTCCAGACAATTGGGGCGATTTGAGGTCGCCGACGGCACCACCCTTTTTCTGGATGAGATTGGCGAGTTGCCGCTGGAATTGCAGCCCAAGCTGCTCAGAGTGATCCAGGATGGCGAGTTTGAAAGGTTGGGCAGTTCCCGTACGATCAAGGTCGATGTGCGGATTATTGCGGCCACAAATCGCAATCTGGAAGAGGAGGTCCGCAGAGGCCGGTTCCGTGACGATCTCTGGTACCGTTTAAATATTTTCCCGATTACCATGCCACCGCTCCGTGATCGTTTGGATGACATTCCGCTTCTTGTGGACTTTTATGTCAAAAAGATCTGCAAGCGAATGGGCAAGTCCATCGAGATCATCCCGACAAGCGTCATGAATGCCTTGCAGAATTATCACTGGCCCGGCAATGTCCGCGAATTGGAAAACGTCCTCGAACGTGCGGTGATTAACTCCTCGGGACCCAAGCTGCGCCTGGTGGATGAACTGAAGACTCGTCAAAAGGATTTATCGACGACACAAAAAACGCTCGAAGCGGTTGAGCGCGAACATATCGTGGGAATCCTCGAGCAAACTCACTGGAAAGTGAGTGGGAAAAACGGGGCAGCCGAGATCCTTGGGCTCAACCGCAGCACTTTGCGGGCCCGCATGCGAAAACTCGGTATCCGCAAGCCATAACGCCTGGGAATTCCTTTTTTCATCCGATCCATGATATGGGGCGGCGGATGTGAAAGGCAAAACCAGGTCATTCATCAACTTCGGAAGATAGAAATCCGGGGAGGCCTTCCCTGAATACTCGCCTATTTTTAGTGACCCGCTTCAAGCCATTCTTTGTAACGTCATGTACCCCCAGCATCACAAACTTTATCTGAAAAATGCTAGGGCCATGTTCGTATTTGACCATTTGCCATATATGGCCACCATTTCGCGTCAACCCGGCCCTCCGCCACCAGCCTTTCGATTTTGAACATTCAAAGACAAATCGATATGTTGGATCGAATAAAGCCATACGTATCCCCTCTGGCACGAAGCTTGGATAGATTATAATGTAACGCTTGATTTTTTTGGACGGCAGACAGGAAGGAGATATTCCTGAATTTGGGCATATACTGTGACCCAAACCTTTGCGATTTCCATGCAGCATTTCCGTAAAGTCTCGAAATTGAATAACACCGAATGAGACAAGGATGAGACCATGTGTAGATCGTTTCTATTAAAGATGTCGATCATAACAATGCTCGACTGCACCCTCATGACCATCTGCTCAGGCTTTTCTGAGACGGGATGCCATATGACACGGCCATGGGGTTTAACAAAGGGACCGAGGAAAATCAAGTCTTTGAAAAGAAAGGAGGCCGATTTTGAAAAGAGTAGTGATCCTGAAGGGATCTTTTATAGATTCCTTAGAAGATTATGTCCTGAGGGAATGTTTAAGAATAATGTTTCCCGAGTGCGACATCGTGATTCGATCACATCCACCTGTATATAGTCCGGATGAAGAAATACATACTGAGCCCGTTAAAAATCAGTTTGCTCTATGAAAAGGGAAAAAGGCGAACATTCGTGATTTCTTACATCGTTTACGCCATAGATGGAGGGTGAAAAGGCACCATATTGATCGTGGACGATCAGCCCCATCTTCGAGAACTATTCCACGAGGAAATGCAGGTAAATAAGATGATGCTGAGTGAGAAAAAGATGGTTGGATCTATAGAGAAAGCAACCAATATCCTGGTGGCCTGAATGCGGGACTATCCATTGGGGGTAAACTAAATCCCGCAAATAAGGAGGTGCACAATGGCAATAGTAAGATGGGATCCGTGGCAAGAGATTGCAGACAAGTTCGACCGCTACACGAGAGCGGTGGGGCAGCCGCAGGCTGGAAGCCAAGAGGTCATCGCAACAGGCGACTGGGCGCCCCGGGTAGACATCGCTGAGACCGCCGAAGCATTCATTATCAAGGCGGAGATTCCCGAGGTCAATAAGGAGGATGTCAAAGTTACTGTAGACAATGGTGTCCTGACGTTTCGGGGAGAGAGAAAACAGGAAAAAGAAGAGAAAGGGAAAAAGTTCCATCGAATCGAGCGATACTATGGGAGCTTCACCCGTAGCTTTACGTTGCCTGAAAATGTCGATGAAACTAAAATTAAGGCTTCGTTCAAGGATGGCATGCTGAATCTCCAGATTCAAAAGACTGAGAAGGCAAAACCGAAAGTCATCGACGTCAAAGTGGACTAAAACGACATAAGCTCCAACGATGAATGCGGGCTGGGAAAAGATGGCGCTTTTCCCAGCCGGTTAGCCGTAGGAGATAAACTGGAATGAATAAAACGGATATGGTTCGCTCGATTCAGCGGGCAGAAAACAACATCCCATGCTTTGTCACAGAAAGTGCAGAATACTGCAATGAACATGCATGCCTATGGAGAGATGATTGTCTCTCAATGAATAATAGGAGGGTCTATGGAAACCATGAGGAATAAAATCCTTATTGTGGATGATGACCCTCTGCGGAAAATGCGGAGAGATTTGCCAGTTCAAGGCCATTGTGGTTATCGGTGAAACCGTGTTGCCTTTCCACGAACTCTGCCACAGCTGCGGAGGCTGCATGGAGGTATGCTCCGAGAAGGCTATTACCGAGGTGGGGCGTGAACTGGTAGTGATCGAATTCGGGCATAGGAATGGCATGGAATTCGTGCATGGGAGGTTAAGGATCGGGGAGGCCATGTCACCCCCTCTTATCCGGAGAGTACGGAAATATACGCGACCGAGGGGTCTGACCATCATCGATGCCCCACCCGGGACGTCCTGTCCCGTGATCGCCTCCATGAAGGATGCGGATTTCGTGCTGTTGGTCACGGAGCCGACGCCCTTCGGCCTGCATGACTTCAAGCTGGCTGTCGGGGCCGTGAACATCCTCGGGATTCCCTGCGGGCTGGTCATCAACCGGTCGGACATGGGCGATGATCAGGTAACGACCTATGCCCGGAAGGAAGATATCCCCGTGCTCATGGAGATCCCCTTTGATCGACGGATTGCGGAGACCTACTCCAAGGGTGAGATGATCGTGGAGGTGATGCCCGAGTGGAAGGAAAAATTTCAACGACTGTACCATCGGATTGAGGAAATTGCAGGTTCGAAAGGGTCAACGTCATGAAGGAACTGGTTATCATAAGTGGCAAGGGTGGAACAGGGAAAACGAGCATACTGGCCGCCTTCGCTTCCCTGGCAAAAAGCAAGGTGCTTTGTGACGCGGACGTGGATGCTGCGGATCTCCATTTAATCATGGACCCCGACATCAAGGAAAGGCATGATTTTGAGTCCGGTCATACAGCCGTAATCAATCAGGATAAATGTACCCAATGTGGTCTTTGCCGGGATTTGTGCAGATGGAACGCCATTAGCGAAGATTTTGTGGTGGACCCCATCGCCTGTGAGGGCTGTGGTGTATGTCACTATTTCTGCCCTGAAGAAGCGATTGACTTTCCCCTGAACACATGCGGAGAGTGGTTCATTTCCGACACCCGCTTTGGCCCCATGACCCACGCCAGGTTGGGCATTGCGGAAGAAAATTCGGGGAAACTGGTGACCATTATCCGGCAGCAGGGCAAGAAGCTTGCGGAAGAAAAGAACCTCGGTTTGCTTCTCGCAGACGGTCCCCCGGGGATCGGTTGCCCGGTAATCGCTTCCCTTGGCGGGGCCACGGCGGTTCTTATCGTGACCGAGCCCACGGTTTCGGGCAGGCATGACATGGAGCGGGTTGCAGAATTGGCCGCCTTTTTCAGGGTCCCGTCCATGGTCTGCGTGAACAAATTCGATCTCAATCCCGACCAGGGACGGGCCATAGAAGACTTTGCCAGCGAGAGACAGATAAGGGTGATGGGTCGAATCCCATTTGATCCTGTTTTTACGAGGGCAATGGTCCAGGGGAAGACTATTTTTGAGTATGATGGTCATTCCGAGGGCGCCAGGGCGGTCAAAAAGATTTGGGAAGATCTGGCACAGCATTTTTAAATGTGAACCCATCGAGATTTTTCCCGTTAGACCAAGACCAAAGGAGGTAAGCAAAATGCCGAGAGGAGACGGAACAGGGCCGAGAGGCCAGGGAGCAGGCACAGGTAGAGGCGGCGGTAGCCGAGGCCGAGGAAGTGGTGGACAAGGGCGAGGAGGTGGTTTTGCGGCAGGCCCTGGTGGTTATTGCGTTTGCCCCAACTGTGGTGAAAGAGCAAGCCATCCATTGGGGAGCCCCTGTTATGAACAGAAATGCCCCAAGTGCGGAACGGCCATGACACGGGAGTAGGACCGGTTTCCCATTCGTACCCTTCAAAAGGTGAGAAATGATGGGGAAAACCGGAGTGTGTTTCCCATAAAGGACCGGGCTATGTGCTTTCAAATGGAGCTGTGAAAATACATATCATATCAGCGGAGCAGATAGGGCAGGCGATCAGTGAGATCGTCGCTGAAGGTTTATAAATTTCATGCTCTTTTTATCAAATACCTACCAATTCAAAACAACAACATACACGGCGTATAAAAAGCAGTATGTTATGCACATCACGCACACCGAAACAAGAAAACCGGGGACGATTTCCCTGAAACATCGCCTGTTTTTTTGACCGGCTTGAAGCCATCCTTTGTCCGCTCATATACCATCTCCGGGCATTACTCATTTTACTTGGAAGATGCCGGGGCTTTGATCATATTTGACCATTTGTCATATTTGACCCCTTTTATATGGCGGTTAACGACTGCCCCGAATGTGCTTTTTAGACTAATTGTTCATATAAATCAGAGTGTTGGGTGACAAGGCCCTTAGCGCTAGAAACTTGGCATAATTGTTGAGTACATAAGATAGTGAGTAATAGCACTATTGTTCTCATTGGCCGCCTTTCTACCGCTATCCTCATCAGAGTCCATATGAAAGAATTGAGAGGGATTTAAAGATTTAATGCCGCCAATTTTTATAAGGGAAATAATGTGATGAAAAATAAATTTATCAACAGAATATCGATAATACTGGTAATGATTTTAACTTTCATGCTGGCTTCGAATGCCTTTGGGCAAGACAGGAGAGCCGACAGTTACAGCGAAGGATATGGCTCCCATGGCATGATGGGCCAGGATCCTGATGAAATATTGAAATACGGCCGGGAAATGATGAGATATGGCTTTCATGAGACGGGGATGCCGGGGGGATCAACCAAGTATCCGGGGTATGGCCTGTATTTAAGCGACGATACCATAAAAAAACTAAACGCTGAACAAGAAGCCTTTATCAAGGCGACTGAAGACCTCAGGCAGACAATATACGAGAAAGAGCTTTACTTGAAAGTTGAGCTTGCCAAGAAAGACCCGGATCCCACTATAGCCTTAAGTTTTCAGAAGGACATCTCAGCGGCTAGAGGAAAATTCGAACAAAAAATGATTGAACATTTGATCAGGATGAAAAAAATAAACTTGGATGCCGAAAGAAAATAGGGCTGCGATGAATAATCTTATGATCATCATTGTTGTCTTGAACTGCATTTCAAGTATTTCACTCGGATCCTTAGACTATGTTTTCCTGAATAAAATATTTTTTAAACTTTGCAAAAGTACTTTATAAGCAAAGGCTTCCATATTGATGGTTCTGCCAACTTTTAAAGACCGTTATTGCCAACAGGTGACCGCTATGATCATTGTCAGAATCACAATAAATGTGCTTCCGGAAAAGCATAAAGAAATTATGCAGACACTTGTCTCAATGATTGAGCCGGCGGGAAAGGAAAAGGGATGTCTGAGCTATGATGTCTTTTGTGATCTGGAAGACAACCACGTTTTCAGTCTGATCGAGGAGTGGGAAACCCGTGATGACTTGGACCGTCATCTGGGGTCTGAAAGATTCGGTGCTCTTCTCGGGACAAAGAGCCTTTTAGCCAAATTGTTGGAAATTAGCATACACACGGTCTCCCATTCGGAAGGGATGGAGGTCGTCAATGCCCTCAGGGGCAAGGGGATCTCCAAAAAGAACTTCTAAAAAGAAAGGAGGATATCTATGCCTTGGGATAATAACCCAGGAGGACCGCAAGAGGGCCCACCAGATCTTTCCGAAATGATCAAAAAGGCGGGAGACTTGCTGAACTTCGGGAAGGGCGGAAAGCCTCTGTGGCTTATTGTGATCGGCATTGTTCTCGCGATCATCTTGGTCTATTCCGCATTCTACACCATTGCCCCCGGCCATAAGGGGGTCATTCTGCGATTTGGCAGGTATTCAGGGCTGGTCCTGCCGGGGCTTCACTTCAAGATCCCTTTTGGGGTCGACACGGTTTTCAAGGTGCATACGGAACAGGTGGACACGGAGACCTTTGGTTTTAAAAGCGTCCGCCCCGGTATTCGGTCCCAGTATGAAAAGGGCGCCGCAACGGAGCTGGAATCTCTCATGCTCACCGGGGACCTGAATGTCATCGATGTGGAGTGGATCATCCAGTTCCGGAGGGAAGACCCCCAAAAATACCTTTTTAACGTGCAAGACCCTATTATGGCAATCCGGGATATCAGTGAATCCGTGAATCGGCGCATCGTGGGGAACAGGAGCTTTGACTATGTCCTCCAAAACCGTGAAGAAGTGAACAAGATGGCTCGGGAGGAGCTTCAAAAGATTCTCGATGAGTATGAAACCGGAATTCGCGTCGTCAACGTGAGACTCCAGAATGTGGTGCCACCTGATCCTGTAAAAGGCGCCTTCAACGAGGTAAACGAGGCCCAGCAGGAAAAGGAGAGGCTCATTAACGAGGCTCAGGAGACGTATAACAGACAGATTCCACAGGCCAAGGGAGAGGCGGAAAGGGCCATCAACGGAGCCCGGGGGTTCGCGCTCGAGCGGGTGAACCACGCCAAGGGTGATGTGGCCAGATTCTCGGCCGTACTCAAAGAATACCGAAACGCGAAAGAAGTCACCAAACAGCGCCTCTATCTGGAGGCCTATCAGACGATCCTGCCCAACGCCAGGCAGATCTACATTATCGACAGTGAGCAGAAAGGCTTACTGCCGCTTCTCCAACTCAATCAGCAGGACACGAAGGGGGGTGAGACCCAATGAGACGAATGGGAGCTTTCATAGGTGTCGTAATCGTTATCTTACTGGTTCTCTTGTTCTCAGGCGCCTTTTACACGGTTAGCGAATGGGACCAGGTGGTGATCACCCAGTTTGGAAGACCGGTTGGAAAACCAAAGACCGAGGCGGGCCTCAGATTCAAGATCCCTTTCATTCAGGACATCCATCGCTATGAGAAGCGGATTATGAGGTGGGATGGAGACCCGAAAGAGATACCCACCCGGGACAAGCGGTTTATCTACATGGATACAACGGCCCGGTGGCGAATCGTGGATGCGCAGAAATTCCTTGAGGTTCTGGGTACTTATACCCAGGCCTATGCCAAACTGGACGATATTATTGACGCTGTTCTCCGGGATTATGTTTCGGCGAACCCTCTGGTGGAGCTCGTCCGGACTACGAACGAGATGCCGAGCGTGGAGAATGTGGAAGGCAAGGTTCTCTCCCCGTTTCAGGACGAAGCAACCGCTCCGGAAACCGTTCGCCTGGGCAGAGAGAAGATCACCCGGGCGATTCTGGTCGAGGCGTCAAAGGCCATGTCCGCCTTTGGTATGGAACTGGTCGATGTGCGCATCAAGCGGATTAACTATGTCGAGCAAGTCCGTAAGAAGGTTTACGAGCGGATGGTATCGGAAAGAAAACGCAAGGCCGCTCAGTTTCGATCGGAGGGTGAGGGCAAAAAAGCAGAGATTCTCGGTCAGATGGAGAAGGAGCTGAAATCCATCATCTCTGGAGCATACCGGACGGCCGAGGAGATCCGAGGAGATGCGGATGCCGAGGCCACCAGGATCTATGGAGACGCTTACGGTCAGGATCCGGACTTCTATGCCTTTTTCAAGACGCTGGAGACCTACAAAGGGGCCGCCTACAAGAACGCCTTTGTTATTCTTGGAACCGATTCCGACTATTACCGGTTCCTGAAGACCATCCCCAGATGAGCAAAAATGGCTTTGATATGCGAAAGGAGAACCTGTGAAAATTTTGCTGATTTATCCGGAGTACCCGGCTACCTTTTGGAGTTTCAAGTACGCCCTTAAATTCATTCACAAAAAGGCGGCCCTGCCTCCGCTGGGGCTTCTGACAATAGGAGCGATGTTGCCCAAAGAATGGTCTAAGAAGTTAGTTGATGTGAATGTGGCAAAGCTCACTGAAAAAGACCTGGAATGGGCTGATTACGCTTTTATCAGCGGCATGGTTGTGCAAAGAGAGTCGGCGCGT
>Ga0272442_10006125_pt1 | contig 15928 bp, 16 predicted proteins | sample SSMForm2O_FD_200262 | JGI IMG/M metagenome (GOLD analysis project Ga0272442, IMG submission 200262) | Marine sediment archaeal communities from Little Sippewissett salt marsh, Falmouth, MA, United States - SSM-Form-2O | ecosystem: Environmental > Aquatic > Marine > Wetlands > Sediment ...
AGCGGCTCTTCAGAAATGGTTACCGGAAGGTTTGTCTCCTGCCTGAGCCGCTTATCCAGTCCCTTGAGCATACTGCCTCCGCCGGTCATCACAATACCTCTTTCCAGGATGTCAGATGCCAGTTCCGGAGGAGTCTTCTCAAGACAGAGGAGCACTGAATCAATTATGGCCTGAACCGGTTCGTCAAGCACTTCCTGTATGTCAGACGCCGGCACTTCAACGGTACGCGGGATTCCGGAAATAATATCCCTGCCCCGGACCTGGATCTTCCTGGCATCAGTACTGGGCGCTACTGAACCGTGGTCGATTTTCACTTTCTCCGCCATGGTCTCACCTAAAAGCAGGTTATGCCGTTTTTTAAAATACTGCACAATCACATCATTCATTTCATCGCCGGCTATGCGTACCGATATCTTGGATACAATACCCCCCAGGGAGATGACCGCTATCTCTGTAGTACCTCCCCCGATATCAACCACCATGCTGCCCACAGGCTCTTCAATGGGAAGGTCCTCGCCTATGGCCGCGGCCATAGGCTCCTGCAGCAGATATACCTGCCTGGCGCCGGCCTTCTCGCCTGAATCCCGTACAGCGCGCCGTTCCACAGCAGTGATTCCCGAAGGAATGGATATAACCATTCGGTGGTGGGAAAATTTTCTGAGACGCAGTTTCTGGATGAACTTTCGTATCATCATCTCTGCAAGATCGAAATCTGCAATAACACCGTCCTTCATCGGACGCACTGTCATAATTGTTTCAGGAGCCTTCCCCCACATGACCCGGGCCTCGTTTCCCACGGCTACAACACTGTAATCATCTTTGCGCACTGCTATCATGGACGGTTCATTGAGCACCAGGCCCCGGCCCTTTACATATATGAGGGTATTGGCGGTGCCAAGGTCTATGGCAATATCTCCGCCGAATATATTTCCAAACCAAAACGCCATACATCTGCCTCTGTTAGTGTTTAAAATGACGAGTACCGGTCATTGCCATTGCAATGCCCAGTTCATCACATGCAGCGGCCGAATCTTTGTCTCTTTTCGAACCGCCGGGCTGCACAATATACCTGATGCCCAGGCTTCCTGCTTCACGTACCGTGTCATCAAAAGGAAAAAACGCGTCTGATGCCAGCACCATTTCTTTCACCGCTGCCAAGAGATACTCCTGGAACTCCTGTTTGCTGCTTTGTGCGTCGAATTCGATGCGCATGTTCTCGCGCATCTTGGTGTATGCCAGTTTACGGAGGGAATCGACACGGTTGGGCTGGCCTGCTCCCATGCCCGCCACTTTAAAGAGCCCGGGCCTGTACTCACGGGCCAGTACTACAGCATTGGATTTTGTATGTTTTACTGCAACACACGCAAACCTGGCCAGTTTCTTTTTCACGGCGCTGAATTTCTTTTTGGTGGCCGGAGTAAAATCTTCCCATACTACTGCGTCTTTTTCCATCACCAGCATGCCGCCGGTAATCTTTCGGCAGGTAAACAGGTCTTCCTGTATTTTGGAGAACGGGCCGGTCTGCAGAAGACGGATGTTCTTGGTCTTTGACAGCAGGTCCAGCGCATCTTTTTCAAATCGCGGAGCCACTATCACTTCAACGAATTTCACCGGCACTGTGCGGGGTTTCAATGTGCCGTCCTCTATAACATAACTGATATGTTTTTCATTCCGGCTCTTGAGAAAATTGGCGAAATCCAGGTCCACCGCCCGGTTGCAGCTTATTACAGACCCGTACGCCGAAACCGGGTCTCCGTCCCACGCGTTTTCCAGGGCCTGCCTGGGGGTCTTGCCCGTTGCCAGTCCGCAGGGATTGGTGTGTTTGACAACAGCAACTGCCGGCTCGTCAAATTCTTTCACTATCTCCAAAGCAGCATCAGCGTCAACATAGTTATTATAGGACATCTCCTTGCCGTGAATCTGACCGGCTCTGGCAACAGATGTGTCGTATACTGATTCATCAAGATAGAACCGCGCGCTCTGGTGGCTGTTCTCGCCGTACCGCAGGTTCTTTCCTTTTCCATAGAAAAAGGAGATGCGCTGCTCATCAAGGATACGTTCAGACAATACCCGGTCTATACAAGCGTCATAGGCGGCGGTCCGCCGGAATGCCTTGACAGCCAGTTCTCTGCGTAATTCAGGGGATACTGCCCCCTCATGGGCCAGGCTCTCGGCCACCCGGCTGTAGTCCCGCGGATCAACAACAACAGTCACATACCTGTGGTTCTTTGCCGCGCTCCGGATCAGGGTAGGGCCGCCGATATCGATATTCTCTATTAATTCCTCATTATCGGCGTTCTGCTCCCGGGACACGCTCTCAAAAGGATAGAGATTGACAACAACCATGTCAATCCAGTCTATGCCGTGCTCCTCAGCCTGGCTCGAGTGATCGGTATTGTCCCGCATACCCAAAATACCGCCGTGAATACGCGGATGCAGGGTCTTGACCCTTCCGTCCATCATCTCGGGAAAACCGGTCACGTCATTGACCGGAATAATTGCGATACCCTCTTTCACCAGGTGAGCTGCTGTTCCGCCGGTGGAAAGGATATCAACGCCCAGATTCTGGAGAGTTCTACAGAATTCAGCAACACCCTCTTTATTGGAAACGCTGACTAAAGCCCGTGAAACTTTTTCCAATTACTCCTCCGTTCGTTATATACTAAAGGCCGGGTACCGGAAAACAGTACAACATGGGCTGTTTCCGGCCGTTTTTAACCGACATTTGATTGAAAAAAGAAAAATGCAAACAAAGTGCCATGGTTTTCTCCGGCACGGCACTTTCCTGCATATCTTCTGTTCAGAAACTGTTTTCTGTCTTAGAATTAAGAAAAACCGTAAGTGAACCGGTGGTTCTGCCCGGGTTCCTGCACCCACCGGAAACTGCACTGGGCCTGCAAAGGGTACACTACTCCACTGTCACCCGGTTATCTTTGACATTTACCCTGCCCTCAGCAAATTTCCCAATGACCCGCCACAGCATGTCATGCTCTGTTTTGAGAACCCTGGCTGCCAGATCTGCGGGCGTATCATGAGGCATAACAGGAACACACTGCTGTGCAATGATAGGCCCCCTGTCATATTCCCGGTCCACAAAATGTACAGTCACCCCTGTTACTTTACAGCCCGCCTCTATAACAGCCTCATGAACATGCATGCCGTACATCCCCTTTCCCCCGAACAGAGGAAGAAGGGCCGGATGTATATTTATTATCCGTTCCTGATACCGGTCCAGCACCTCATCAGGAATCTTCTTCATGTATCCTGCAAGCACTATCAGGCCCGCACCCGATTCTTCCAGGACATGAAGCAGATTCGCAATAAATTCTGCGCGTGTTTTGTACATGGCCCGCGCCATGACACTGTGCGTTATGCTGTACTCCCGGGCCGTGTCAATGCATCCTGCACCGGGTGTTCCGGCTATAAGATGTGTAACCTGCGCATTGAGTCTTTTCTCTTCAATTGCCTCCAGTACAGCCCTGAAATTGGACCCGCGTCCCGAGGCAAAAACCGCAATCTTATACATGGTGCCGTCTCCTGACGATATGCATGACAGATTCAGGCCGGCCTTTCGGCCGGTACTGCCCCTGTATTACCGGGCGCGGCTTGCTGTCTGCCAGAACAGGTCCCGGTTTATAAGCCGATATTCTCCGAATCCGTGGTCATCCATAAAATACAACTGTACATTAAAATGCTGATAAAACCAGATTTCATATGGTTTTGACGATACTTCAAAAGGATGGCGCTCAACATTGTCCGGCGGCCCCAGAATAATGTATACCATACCCCGGTCTGTTTCCCATCCGGGACCGAAGGACCCGAAATTCTTCATGGCTGTGTCGACTCTTCTGTAGTATTCATCCATGACTTCATTCTCTTCCGTGCCCGGTGAAGGGTCAACGCTCTTCCAGAACCCGGTAAAGGCCTGCCGCTTTTCTTCGGTTCCCATTTTCAGCATTTCATTTACAAATGACTTTTTTACGACCCAGCGCATCTGCCTGATAGCATCATCAAGGTCGGCCTTTACCGACGGTATGCCGAGCCATCGGATCCGCACCTGCCGTTTCTGGCCTGCCATGTACTCATCACTCTCGGCTGTCAGAAGAATATCATAGGTGCCATTGGTAATATCCTGCCTGCTCACCTCCACATACAGCGGTGTAACCGGCCCTGAGAGGCGCTGTTTGAACTTTTTCAGATCTTTCTTGTTGTCCCGGTCCAACAGAGACACCTTGATCTCGGCTTCAGGTATATTCTCATCGGCATATATCTCGGTGTAAATAAAGATGCTCTCCTGTTCGTCACGGAAATTTCCCAGCACATTGGGGAAGATTCTGAAAGCACCGGCTGAATCGACAACAATCGTGTCAGCAAGCAGAATTTCTCCCACCTGAAGTTCATTGGAAAAGTATTCCGGCACCTGGTAATCAGTGTTGTATTTGCGTGTCTTTTTCGCGTCCAGGTCCATCAGAGATACCGATACGGTATACACCCCCGGCTCAAGAGAGAAATGAGCCTCTGCCGCGGAAAATATCTTCCTCGAATTTGTTTTGTCATACACCGGTACAGCAACCTTTTTTTTCTGTATGCTGTAGGCGCACAGCCTTTCATCTTCATCGAGGAACTGGATTACCAGTTCGTAGGAGGCGGAAAATCCCGGATCGGCCTTGACAAACTGGAGTTCATCAAACCTGATCTTGGTATACACCGATACTGATGTACTGTCCTTACTCTCTTTGGCAAATGAGACAATATCATAAAAAAAATCGGGCGTGCCGGCGCTCTCTTTGTAATTGAATTCAGGCAGCTGCGCAAACACATTGCCTGCCATCACCACAGTAGCTACTGCCGCACCGATAAGAGAAGCAAATCTTTTTTTCATAAATCACCCCTGTCCTGCTGTTACACCGATGCAAACAGATCGTATGCATACCCCTCTTGTATAACAGCATTTAGTATGTCACCCCTTTTAACCGCAGGATCATAATTAATCCATACAGTCTGATCTATTTCAGGACAGTCACCCCTGGTGCGCCCGAAAAACATGTTCTGTTCTTTGTCGAATCCGTCAATAATCACTTCCAGAGTCCTGCCCTCCAGCGAGCTGTTTATTTCACCTGATATTTCCATCTGCATTTCCATAAGCTCTCGTGCCCTCTGCCCGGCTACAGATTTTTCCACCTGCCCGGGCATTGTAAAGGCCGGTGTATCCTCTTCCGGTGAATACACAAAACACCCCATGCGTTCAAACCGCATACTCTCCACAAAAGAAACCAGCTCTCTGAAATCCTCTTCAGTCTCTCCGGGGAAGCCGGTAATAAACGCTGTACGCAGGACAATGCCCGGCACCCTGTTCCTGAGCATGGCAATGACATCTCTGGTCTGCCTGCTGTCCATACCTCTGCCCATACCCTTGAGAACACTGGTTGCAATATGCTGCAGCGGTATATCCAGGTAGTTGCACACCTTGGGTTCAGCCGCAATAATATCTGCCAGTTCTTCGGTTACCCTGGCCGGGTGAGTGTACATGATCCTTATCCATTCGATTCCCGGCACCGGAACAAGAGCCCGGATAAGCGCGGCCAGGTTTTCCCGCCGGCCCAGGTCTTCTCCATAGGCGGTGGTATCCTGGCCCACCAGTATCAATTCTTTAACGCCCTGGCCTGCCAGCTGTTCCGCTTCACCCACAGCCTGCTCCAGGGGAACCGAACGCATCGGCCCTTTGATAAGGGGTATTGCGCAGAATGTACACCGGTGGCTGCAACCGTCGGCTATCTTCAGATACGCCACATGGGGCGGTGTATAGATACGTTCTGGACGCCCGGGCTTTGTGCCCGATGAATTACAGAGCGCCTGCTCCATCTGCGAAAAGGCCTCAACCCCGAAATACCCGTCAACCTGAGGTATCTCCTTTTCCAGCTGGGTTTTGTAACGCTGGGACAGGCAGCCCCACACATACACCTTTTTCGCCGGGCTGTTTTTTTTCAGCTCCACTGCCTGCAGGATGGCGTTTATCGATTCCTGCTTTGCGTCCTCAATAAATCCGCATGTATTGATGCATACAACATCGGCTTGTTCAGCCGAATCAACCAGGCGCATGCCCCGGGCCTGGAGCACACCCCACAGGTATTCTGAATCCACATCATTCTTCGGGCATCCCAGGGAGATAAGGCATACGGTTTTCCCCGGTGCGTCAGCCCTGATTTCTGCATCATTCACCGACAAGCCCCTGTGCAAACACCTGGGCGTCAAAAGGGGCCAGGTCTTCCATTCCCTCTCCCAGGCCCGCATACACCACTGGTATTCCCAGTTCCCGGCAGATAGCCACAACAATGCCTCCCCGGGCAGTGCCGTCAAGCTTTGTCAGCACAATACCGGTTATGCCTGTGGCCTCGGTAAATATCCTTGCCTGGCTCAGGCCGTTCTGGCCTGTTGTAGCGTCAATAACCAGGAGCACTTCATGAGGTGCATCAGGTACCTTCTTCTGTATTACCCGGTGGATCTTACGCAGTTCCTCCATAAGATTTACTTTATTCTGAAGCCTTCCCGCTGTATCAATGAGTATAACATCGACACCCCGGGAAAGGCCCGCTTCAATTGCGTCATACGCTACTGATGCCGGGTCTGCCCCCGGCTTCTGCAGTACAATATCGGAACCGGTTCGTTTTGCCCACATACCCAGCTGTTCTGATGCTGCAGCGCGGAATGTGTCTGCCGCGGCCAGAAGCACCCGTTTGCCCTGTTTTTTATACATTCCTGCCAGTTTGCCTATTGTGGTTGTCTTGCCGCTGCCGTTGACTCCTGCCACCAGGATAATCCTGGGCCCCGGTACCGGGCCTGCCCCTGACTGCTGTACTGCAGAAACCATATCTATGACACACTGCCGCACAACCTGGCGCACTTCTGTTGCTGTCACTGCCCGCCCCGCACACTGTTCTTCCACATGCTCCATGATATCCATAGCCGCGTCAACCCCCACATCAGCCTCGACCAGGATCTCTTCGATAGTATCAAGGAGGCTCTCATCGATTCTGGTTTTACCGGAAAAAACAGCTGCCAGCCTGCCGGCCAGTCCCTTGCGTGAACGGGACAGACCCCGCTTCCATAGTGACTCTTTCATGCTTCGGCTTTCTTTATTGCCAGGAAAAACTTCTGTACATACACCCATGTTGAATACAAAGTAAACAGCACAGCAATACCCATAAGCACCGGCGCGTACGTAAAATTAATCATATAGCTGACAACAGCCACTCCATTGAAAAAGGCCGAATACTTGCCGGGCTTCTCGGCCTGAAGAACAATCTTTTTTACTGCAATGGCATACAGCCCCCCCAGCATCAGCAGCAGTTCCCTTGCCGTGATAAATATCAAAAAACCCAGCGGCATGCGGAAATCCGGCGACACTACCATAAACATGACAATGGATAGTATAAACAGTTTGTCAACAACGGGGTCAAAAGCCTTTCCTATGTCTGACACCTGATTGAAACGCCGGGCAATATATCCGTCAGCCGAATCAGTTACCGCAGCAATAGCCACAAAAAGCACGGCCGTTACTGTCTCGCCTGTGTTCAGATAATAAATTGCCGGCCAAATGCAGGCCAGCCGTATCAGAGTAAGCAGATTGGGAATTGTGAATATTTCATTTTTTTTCATACAGAACATCCTTAATCGATATATCACACGGGTTTCTGTCTCCATGACACTGAGTATGACTGTTTCCCGTATCAGAACATAGACCTGGCAACAGCCAGGAGAAGCCCCGGTTTAGACACAAGCATCGTCCTGAAAAAGGAGAAATAGGTGCGCCTGTGCAGGGGGATCTTCAGCATTTTTACAGCCAGGTCATTGAAAACACTGTCTGCCGTATTATCAATGACATTTCGCAGCTTAAGGCTTACCCTGTGCTGTCTCCCTGTATATTTATCCCACTCCCTGCGCAGAGCAGCCAGATTTTCCGCTGACGTATCATGCTGCTCAAGAGCGCGTATGCTGTGCTGCGCTGCCATTCGGCCGCCGTACATACCCAGGGTTATGCCTCCGCCCGATATGGGGTCCACCTGGCGTGCCGCATCTCCGGCAAGGAGCACGCCTGCAGCAGTCATACGGTCAAGCCCCGGAATAACAGGAACGCCTCCGGCACGCTGCGACACTACTGTTCCCCGGGGGAAATACCTGTCCATAAAGGCCCGCAGGCTTCTGGCCGGATTAACCTGTTTCACATACGTGCCCAGGACCCCCAGGCCGATATTGGCGCTGGTTTCAGACCGCGGGAACACCCACGCATACCCTCCGGGCGCGAATTCCCGCGTAACATAAAACTGCAGCAGGCCCGGGTCTATGTGAATCCCTTCTACCACATACTGATAACAGGACTCTATATCTTGAGGCCTGAGGGCTGTGTCTATACCCGCCCACCTGCCTACCCGTGATTCGACACCGTCAGCGCCGATGACCAGCCGGGCAGCAACTTCGGCAGAACCGCCGGGCTGTTCAGCCGAGATCTTCCATGTTCCGTCTTTCTGACGTTTCATACCTGAGGCAAAGGTCCCGGCCTGCAGGTCTGCTCCAGCTGCAACAGCCATGTCAGCCAGGGCCCGGTCAAAGATCCTTCTGTCAAGAATGTAACCGCCGCCCTCTTCTTTGGCCATGACCCTGGTTCCATCGGGTGCTATCAGTTCAGCGCCGCGTATGCGCTGCAATACCCACTTTTCATCAATATCGACCAGGTTCTGAAGCGCGTCCTCGGCCACGCCTTCAGCGCACCGGACCGGCATTCCCGGATGCAGGTCTTTTTCCATAAGCAGCACATCAGCACCTGACTGGGCTGCTGTCCTGGCTGCCATGGACCCTGCGGGGCCTGCTCCCACAACAGCAATGTCATACTGTTTTTTCACGGGGCGCCCCCCTGTACCGGCACTGCCAGAGGGCAGACTGCAACGCACCTTCCGCACCCGGTACACTGGTCATGGAGAACCTGTATGCGGTCTCTATACAGGACAATGGCATCAGCCGGGCATACAGCCACGCACGTGCCGCACAGGTCGCAATTGTCAGTTTTGATAACTATATTGTTCTGTGTCATATTACTCATTGCTGCTTTTTAATGTGGGATAATCAAAGTTGAACCGTTTTTTATAATACCACTTTGTCACAGCCACCAGAAACAGAACCGCTGCAAACATAAAGGGAAACATGATACATACCGCAGCAAGCAGGGAAACAACCGAAAATTTAATGGCCCGTACCGCATTGGAAAGAGTCGGTTTTACCGCGCTTACAATAAACAGGGGCAGTACAACAATGCCTGCATAGAAAACCAGCCTGTCATGGAGCAGAAAAGCAGATGCAACGGCAGCAAATTCCAGCAGCGCTGCCAGTCTAACGCACGGCTTTATACCGTATCTGACAGCAAAGGTTATCTTGCCGGCCTGCCTGTCTCCCTCCATGTCGGGCAGCGTTGTATCAAGGTACACGGCAGCTCCTGCTATGGCATAGGGAATGACACTCAGAGGGATCATACTTTCTCCCCCCCCGGTCACCCATCCTGCCGAGAAAATGAGCAGGCCTGAAACACTGTTGGTGACCATGCCCATCAACGGCCGGTCTTTCCATTTAAAGGGCCGGTAATTGTATCCCCAGCCCGACACTAAAAGCATGCCTGCCATCAGCATAAAGAGTCTGAATGACAACACAAGGCTCAGGCCCAGGCCGGCGGCTGCCAGAACGCCCGCCTCCATATACGCGGCCCTGTCACTCACAATTCCTTCGGAGATCAGGAACAGTTTGTTGTTGATCCTGTCGGTCTCTTTGTCACAGATCTGGTTGAGAATAAAAAGCGCGCCGGCAACACATGTCAGGCACACAAACACTCCTGCTGTCACATACCAGGATTCAGCCTCACCGCCAAGCCTGCCTCTCCAAACACCGGCCATAAAAAATGTCCACACCGGATACAGCAGCATAGGGCGGAGAATAAACAGCATATCCAGATGCTCTATCCCCCGTTTCATGTTTCCTCCTTGGATACCTACTCATATTGTTCTTTCTGGAATTCAGTCTCAACAGCAACAGGATAGCTGCCGTTGAAACACGCTGTACAGTATCCTCGCCCCTCACTGGGTACAGACTCCTTAAGGCCCTCTATGGAGAGGTATCCCAGGCTGTCCACACCCAGATACTGCCTGATCTCTTCTACAGATTTATCTGTGGCAATCAATTCTTCTACAGTGGGGAAATCCATGCCGTAGTAGCACGGAAACCGTATAGGCGGCGAGCTGACCCGGACATGCACCTCTTTTGCTCCGGCATTCCGGATCTGCTGCGTAAGCATTCTCAGGGTAGTTCCCCTTACAATTGAATCTTCCACGACTACTACCCGTTTATTCTTGAGCACGCCCCCCACAGTATTGAATTTTACTTTTACATTGAAATTCCGTATTGACTGCTGCGGCTGGATAAAGGTCCTGCCTATATAGTGGTTTCTGATGAGCCCGATCTCAAAGGGTATACCCGATGCATTGGCGTACCCCAGAGCAGCAGTGTTGCTGGAGTCAGGAACCGATATGACAATATCCGCGTCAGCAGGATGCTCCTGGGCCAGCCGCCTTCCCAGTTTCCTGCGGGTCTTGTCAACGTATTCGCCGAATATTCTGCTGTCAGGCCTTGAAAAATAGATAAATTCGAATATGCAATGGGTCGATTGGCCCTTTTCACAAAAATATTCCGATGTAACAGTGCCCTCTTTATCTATGATAACCAGCTCTCCCGGCTCCACATCACGGATATATTCGGCGCCGATAAGGTCCATGGCGCAGGTCTCCGACGCGATTACATGGCCGTTTTCCAGTCTGCCCAGTGCCAGGGGCCTGAATCCATTGGGGTCACGGGCGGCAATGACACGGCCCTGAATGAGCATAATCAAAGAGAATGCGCCCCGTATGCGGGAGAGAGCGTCTTTTATCTGGCTGATACTGTCTTTCTCTTTGGAATGGGCGATCAGATGCAGAATAAGCTCACTGTCTGTTGTTGTCTGGAAAATCGCTCCCCTGTTCTGAAGATAGGACCGGAGCTGTATGGAATTGACAAGGTTGCCGTTGTGGCCCAAAGCCACAAATCCCGACTTTGTATTGACAAGCAGGGGCTGGACATTCTCCTTGCGGTCTGTCCCTGTGGTTGAATACCGGTTATGCCCTATGGCCCTGGACCCTTTGAGCTTTTTGAATATTTTCGGAGATGAGAACACATCATTGACCAGGCCCTGCCCCACGTGGCGGTACACCAGGCCGTTTTCGCATGACACGACTCCTGCGCCCTCCTGTCCCCTGTGCTGCAGCGCATACAGGCCCAGGTATGCCAGCTGCGCCGCTTCAGGATGTCCTGCAATGCCTATGACACCGCAATATTCTTTTATCTGTTTCATAATATTGATGTCCTTCCTGCCCGTTTAGGGTACAATTGTAACGGGATTTGAGTATATCCAGCCTCTGCTTTTACGGAATATCTCTACCCGGTATACACCGGGATGCCCGGCTTCAAAGGACAGGTCCCTGCCCCGTTTCTGCATAATGACCCGGCCGTTATGCATAAGCCTGATCTTTCCGTACAGAGGCGATGTAACACAGAGCTGCACAGCCCCCCCCTGTTTTATTCTGCTTCCCATGGGAATCACAGACCCGTTTCTTCGCCCGTAAAATTCAAATCCTGTGCCGTCGCCCACCGAGTAGTTAACTATGAAAAGCCGCCCGTTCTTTATGGCGTCGAATATCAGAGACTCGGCCTGTTTAAAATCACCGGCTGCCACCGGTGTTTCCAGGGGAGCATTCATGAGCAGGTGCGTGCGTATGGATTTGAACTGGACCTTATACGGGTATATTTCCAGATTGATAAATCCCAGGAACTTCTTCATGTACCCGTGGACATCTATACCGCCGAACCCCACAACCCGCCTTTCCAGGTTGTATGCATCCCACCGGTCAAGGGTCTCTTGTACCGGTTTATGTATGGAACGCAGGGGATGAAGCAGCCTGTACAGGAAATTGATCCTGGATATGCCCTCCATCCACTCGGAAAGCTGGTTCCATATCTCAATGCCGTCAAATCCGTCCACTTCCCAGTCGGTCCACGGATACGGAGGATATTTTTCCGAAAAGCTCCGTTTCTCGGCCGGATGCGCGATAACCCCGAATCCGCCCTGCTCTTTTACACGCCGGACATACTCAGCGGCCCGAAGCCCTGTGGGGATTTCCCGGTCAACATTAAATGCCAGGTAATGATTCCTGTCATCAGGGTCATTGAGTTCGCACCCGATAATAACAGCGACCCTGCCGTATATGCCTTCAAGCCCCATATGTTTGGGCTCAAGTGTATTATGGTCGCTGAAAAGCAGAAAGTCAAGGCCCTTTTCATCGGCTATTTCCGCTATCTCGGGAATCGGTTTTGAACCGTCGGAAAAGCTTGAGTGCAGGTGCACCGCGCCGAATGATTCATAAAACCCGTCTGTACGCTTCTGTTCTACCATGCCAGGATTACACTCCCCGCAAGCACGCCGGCGGCATCTGCTGCCAGGTCGCGCCATGAAAAATGTCCTCTGCCTTTTTTATCCATCACTTCTTTTATGATACCGGCTGAAACACCCACGGTTATTCCGAAAAACCGGCTCTGCCCCGCGCTACTTCCCCACCGGTGTTTCGCCGCCCACATACTGCTTCCTGTTATTACCATCGATGCCAGAAAATGTTTTGCCTTGTCACTCCCGAACCATTTGTCTGGTATCGTCTGTTTTTCAATTGAGCTCTGCACCAGGCGGTTTTTAAATGCTGAGCTGTTGCCTTTTTTAACCGGCACATCTGCGGCATTGCATGGCATTGACAGCAAAACACAGAGGCATGCTGTGCATGCGGCCTGTTTAAAGCCCCAAATCACTGCTCACTGCCTGCATGGCTTTCAACGATTCGGAAATAAATTCATCAAGAGGCATACCCAGCTCTTCACAGCTGCGTATCTGGTCGCGGTTGGCGCCTGCAGCAAAACGTTTTTCATTGAACCTGCGTTTGATAAATTTTGGATCGACATTGACCAGTTTCTTTGACGGATGCATCAGCGTGGCAGCCACAATGAGCCCGGTAATGGGGTCGGCTGCATACAGGGCCTTGTCCATGCTGCTTTTTCTGGGGAAATGTCCCGGATGGCTTTTTATTGCGTATTTAACCTCTTCAGACACATCATACCCTTCGAGCATTTTCACTGTCATCCTGCCGTGATTCTCAAAATCATCGGCTGTGCTGTCATAATCCAGGTCGTGCAGCAGCCCTGCCAGGGCCCATGTTTCCGGATCTCCGCCGAACCGCGGCGCCAGCCGTTTCATAACAGCTTCCACAGCCAGCATGTGCTTTATCAGGTTTTTGTTTTTAACTTGTTCGCGTACAAGTTCAAGGGCTTGTTTCCGTTCCATCATAACGCTCCGTTAAATATTACCAGGACCAGGTAAGGCTCACGCCGTACACCACGCCCTGTTCTGTGCAGGCCGAAAGATCTGGCCCGGTATCAAAGTCCCACAGTTTGGCATCAACATACGCGTCAATAATATTCACGAGATACACCAGCACCGCGTATACAATATACTGGTCTCTGTCATTCTTGTAAAAGGTTCGTTCTTCTTCTATCTGGGCTGCCATGGCCCGGCCGTTCTGTATATGGGCCGCGTACCCCAGGCCTATTATGCCTGCCACATACCCGGCAGCCTTCAGGGGCTGCCTGTTGTACACCTGCCCCAGGCCCGGGACTGCAGCAGAAAACGCCATCGCCTTTACAATGCTGTGCCCTGCCGGTTCTGTTGCGAGTACCGAATCGGGTTCAGCGCTGAACACCTGTGCACAAACGCACAGAAACATACATATGGCCGCGGCTGTTTTTCTCATTATACCCTACTGGATATGAGCAATACACTCGATTTCAACCAGCACATCTTTGGGGAGCCGCGCAGCTTCAACAGCTGACCTGGCAGGCAGCCCTGTGCCGAAAAACTCATTATACACCTGGTTCATTGCTGCAAAATCATTCATGTCCTTCAAAAAGACTGTTGTTTTTACTGCTGTTTCCATGGACGCGCCGCCCGCTTCCAGCACGTGTCTGAGATTGGTCAAAGCCTGGCGCGCCTGTTCTTCAATGGCTGCTCCGACGATTGTTCCCGTTTCAGGGTCCATGGGTATCTGCCCGGCAGTAAACAGCAGCCCGCCGCCCTGCACTGCAACTGCCTGGCTGTAGGGCCCGATAGCTGCAGGAGCCTTGTCTGTCTTAATGATTTTTCTTGTCACTATTCCGCCTCCCGGGCAGGGCTGTCCTGCCCATTATTCCTGAACTGCATGGTATACAGTTTTTTATACAGCCCCCCCTTTTTCAGAAGGCTGTTATGGGTTCCCTGCTCCTTAATGCGCCCTTTTTCCAGCACAATGATCTTGTCAGCATGCTGTACTGTTGAAAGCCGGTGCGCTATAATCAGCGACGTGCGGTTCTGCATAAGCCGGTCAAGGGCTTCCTGCACCAGCAGTTCCGATTCTGTATCCAGCGATGATGTGGCCTCGTCAAGTATGAGTATAGGCGGATTTTTAAGCACTGCCCGTGCTATGGCAATACGCTGGCGTTCGCCGCCCGACAGTTTCACGCCGCGCTCGCCTATCATTGTGTCATACCCCTTCTGCATCTTCTGGATAAACATGTGGGCATTGGCGATTTTTGCCGCCTCAATAACCCGGTCCATGCTGATGTCCTGCATGCCGTATGCGATGTTGTTGCGCACTGTGTCATTGAACAGAATGGTCTCCTGGGTCACAATACCCATGAGGCTCCGCACATCTTTCATTCGCATCAATGAAATATCCGCGCCGTCTATGAGTACGCGTCCCTGTGCCGGGTCGTAAAAACGGGGAAGCAGGTCCAGCAGGGTCGATTTCCCCGCTCCGCTTGGCCCCACAATGGCCAGTATCCCGCCCTTTTTTACCGTGAGGCTCACTGAATCGAGTATCAGTTCTCCGTGTTCCTGATAAAAGAATGAAACATTCTCGTATTCAATGGATGTGGAGAAGGGTTCCATATCAACGGGGTCAGCCGGTTCTTTGATCTCCGGTTCAGTGTCCATGAGTTCAAAAATGCGCTCGCCCGCTGCCAATGCTTCCTGTATTCTGTTATTGACAGTATACACCTCTTTTGCCGGCTGCATAATGGAAAATATCACGATAAGGAATGTGATGAATTCGGCCGGGCTCAGGCTTGACCCGCCTGCTGCGCCGCCCAGAATCTGCTGGCCTGCGTACCACAGAATACCCACGCCCACTGCTGTGCCCAGCACTTCGGTTATCGGCGAGGTAAGGTTCTTTATGCGCGTCAGCCGCAGCAGTGTGCTGAAATAATTGTGTGTTTCACGGGAGAATTTCTTCACTTCGAAATCCTCCATGCCGAATGCCTTTACAATGCGCGTGCCTGATATGGTCTCGTGAAGCACTGAAGTGACATTTGCCATTTTCTGCTGGGAAACCCGGCTGTCCTGCCGCAGTTTGAGGCTGAGCCATCCTATAATGCCCAGGCTGACCGGCAGAACTATGAATGACGCCAGGGTAAGTTTCCACGATATGACAAATGCGATGGACAGCGACGCCAGAATGAGCAGGGGGTTTTTCAGCAGGGTGAAAAAGCTGGCTGAAAGCCCGCCGTTAACCAGGGTCACGTCATTGGTTATACGTGATATGAGCTGCCCGGTCCTGGTGCTGTTAAAGTAGCTGAGAGACAGGGTGTTTATGTGCCGGTATATATCATTTCTGATATCCCGTATCACTCCCTGCTCCACATACGCCATAAGATATGCCTGGAAATAGCTGAATATGTTCTTGAGCAGCATGATCACTACCAGAATAATGCAGATGCGGTGCAGCGC
>Ga0272442_10006126_pt1 | contig 15928 bp, 9 predicted proteins | sample SSMForm2O_FD_200262 | JGI IMG/M metagenome (GOLD analysis project Ga0272442, IMG submission 200262) | Marine sediment archaeal communities from Little Sippewissett salt marsh, Falmouth, MA, United States - SSM-Form-2O | ecosystem: Environmental > Aquatic > Marine > Wetlands > Sediment ...
TCCCTGGCGGAGGATCTCAGGAAGATGGAGCTGTCGTCCCAGGTGGACGAGGCCGATATCGGGATGGTCGCCGTGGGACAGAACGCGAGCTTCACCGTGGACGCCTACCCGGAGCGGACCTTCGAGTCCGCGGTCGTCTCGGTTCGGAACGTGCCGACCACCGATTCCAATGTCGTCTCGTACGAGGTGATCCTCACCGTCGACAACTCGGATCTGTTGCTCAAGCCGGGAATGACCGCCACCGTGGATATCATCACCGAGGCACAGCACGACGTCCTCCTCGTCCCCAACAAGGCCCTCCGGTTCAAGCCGCCCGACGAGGGGAGTCGCCGCCGGGGCCCGCCCATGCCTCTCCTGGGACGGGGCGGGAGAAAGAAGGGCGGCGGTGATCGCTCGAAGGCCAAGGCGGGAGTCATGGGGAACCTGGGTGAGATGGGGGCCAACGACGCAGTCGTATGGATCCTCGAGGGGAGGGAGCCGAGCCCCGTGAAAGTGCGGAAGATAGCCACCGACGGGATCAAGACCGCGGTCGATGGGGAGGGCCTGGAGATCGGGGCCAGGGTGATCGTGGACATGACCGACGGCGGCCAGGAGTGAAGATGGACGCGCGGAAAGACAGGGGCGAGGAGGTTCCGGCGGTCCGGCTGGATCGGGTGACCCGGGTCTTCGGTCGCGGGGAGACCGCGGTCCACGCGCTGAAGGGGATCGACCTGGACGTCTGGGACGGGGACTTTGCCGCGGTCATGGGATCGAGCGGCTCCGGAAAGTCGACGTGCATGAACATCATCGGGTGCCTCGATCAGCCGACGTCGGGAAGCTACCGCTTCGAGGGGATAGAGGTGGGCTCCCTGTCATCGGACCAGCTGGCCCTGCTGCGGCGGCACCGGATCGGCTTCGTCTTCCAGGGGTTCAACCTCATCGCCAGGACCAGCGCCGTGGAGAACGTGGAGCTGCCCCTCATATACCAGCGCGTTCCCCGCCGGGAGCGCCGGGCCCGCGCCCTGGAGGCCCTGGACATGGTGGGGCTGTCGGATCGCGGCACTCACCAGCCGAACGAGCTGTCGGGGGGGCAGCAGCAGCGGGTGGCGATCGCCCGGGCGCTGGTGACGAGGCCGAGGCTGGTGGTGGCGGACGAGCCCACGGGGAACCTCGACTCTTCGACCTCCGTGGAGGTGATGGAGCTCCTGACAAGGCTCAACGACGAGCAGGGGATCACCATCGTGATGGTGACCCACGAACCCGACATGGCGGCCTTCGCGGGGCGGGTGGTTGAGTTCCTCGACGGCGCGGTCACCCGCGACTCGCTCATCGGGTCGACACCCCCGGGGGTGGGTCCAAGTGTTTAGCAACACCCTCTTCATGGCCCTGAGGGCCATCCGGCGCAACGCGACGAGGTCCGTCCTCACGATGCTCGGGATCGTGATCGGCGTCGGCGCGGTGGTGTCGCTGGTGACCATCGGGGAGGGAGCGTCAGAGCAGGTCACCTCCGAGATCGGGGCCCTGGGGAACAACCTGCTCACGGTCAGGCCCGGCGCGGATCGGCGCCGCGGTGGGCCGCGCTCGGCGGCGGAGGGGTTCGCGCTCGACGACGCGGAGGCCATCGAGCGCGAGATAAACGGGCTCGACGCGGTTGCGCCTACCGTCTCGTCCAAGGCGACCCTGGTCTACGGGAACGCCAACTGGACGTCGTCCGTCTACGGCACGACGAGTTCCTACCTGGACTGCAGGAGCTACGAGATCGACCAGGGGAGGAGCTTCACCAAGGCAGAGGACGCGGGGGGGAGCCCTCTTTGCATCGTCGGCAAGACGGTGATCTACGAGCTGTTCGACGATGTGGATCCGCTGGGGCAGCGGATAAGGGTGGGGAAGGTTTCGTGCACGGTCATCGGGACCCTCAAGTCTAAAGGGCAGGCGGTCATGGGGATGGATCAGGATGACGTCGTCCTGATGCCCATCAAGGCCTTCCAGCGGCGGATCGCCGGCAGCGACGATGTCTCCTCGATCGAGCTGTCGGTCAGCGAGGGCCGGAACACGTCGGTGGTGAAGACGCAGATCGAGGCGCTGCTCAGGGAGCGGCGGAAGGTCCCCGCCGGAGGGACCGATGACTTCAACGTGCGGGACATGCAGGAGATCGTGTCCGCCATGCAGGAGACGTCCTCGGTGCTGACAATACTCCTGAGCGCCATCGCGGCGGTGAGCCTCCTGGTGGGCGGGATCGGGATCATGAACATCATGCTCGTCTCGGTGACCGAGCGGACCAGGGAGATCGGGATCAGGCTGGCCATCGGCGCCACCGGGAGCGAGGTGATGCTCCAGTTCCTGGTGGAGGCGGCCGTCCTCTCGGGGCTGGGGGGGATCTTCGGGCTGGTCCTCGGCAACGGGAGCGCCGTGATTGCGACGTCCGTCCTCAACCTCCCGTACAGCCCCTCGCCCTTCATCGCGGCCGTCGCCTTCGTCTTCTCGGTGGTCGTCGGGATAACGTTCGGATTTCTTCCCGCGCGCAAGGCCGCGCGGCTGAACCCAATGGAGGCGCTGCGCTATGAGTAGTCGTGTCGTGGTAGCCGCAACAGTGTTCGTCGCATTCGCCGCCCTCGGCGCTCCGTCCCCGTGCGCGGCGCGAGAAGGCGGGGAGATCCTGGGATCCCGCGAGGCGATCGGAGCGGCGCTGGAGAACAACCCGACCCTGCGGGCGGCCGTACTGAACGAGGAGCAGGCCGGGGTGGCGGTCCGGGCGGAGGAGGGGCTCTACCCCCTGATGCTCCAGCTGGACGGCGGGTTCACCCACGCGTCTTCCCCGCGGGTCGACACCAACGGGAGCATCGCCCACTCCTCGTCGGACACGACGGTCCTGGGCGCCGAGCTGAGCAAGACCTTCCCGATCGGCACCGAGGCGGCGGTGCGGGTCGAGGGGAACCAGCAGCTGCCCGGCGCGGACGGGCCCGGATACGGTCTCGCGGCGCGGCTCGGGCTCACCCAGCCCCTCCTGCGTGGCGCCGGGAAGACAGTGGTGCAGTCGAGCTGGAGGCAGGCGGTCCAGGCGGAGAACATCGCGGCCCTCCGATCGAGGAGGGTGGCCAGCGAGGTGGCCCTGAACGTGCTCGATACTTACTGGGAGCTCTGGTACTCCCTGCGAGCGCTGGAGATAGAGCAACGGGCACGGGATCTGGCCAGGACTCAGCTGGAGGAGGCGGAGGCGCGGGTGGAGCAGGGGGACACGGCCCCGGTGGAGGCCCTGCCGTTCCAGACCCGGCTGGCCACCCTCGAGGAGTCGGTGGTAGCGGCGCGGGCGAGCAGGGACAACCTCTCGGTGCAGCTCGCCGGAGCGATCGGCTTCGCGTCGAGGCGGGACCGGGTGATGGCGGACGCGGGGGAGTCGCCCGATATCGCCGGCCCGATCCCGGCCGAGCGGGAGGCGGTCGCCAGGGCCCTCGAGAGCTCCCCGGAAGTGCGCGAGCAGCTCGCCTCGATCGCCCTGGCCGAGGAGCGGGAGAGGACCGCGGGGGAGCAGATGCGAGCCAGGCTGGATATGATGGGCTGGCTCGAGGCGAACACCCTGGGCAACGGGGAGGTCTCCCCGGCATTCTCCCAGTTCGGGCAGGGCGAGGCCTACTCGGCCTACGTCGGGCTGGTCTACGAGCTCCCCCTCGATGACACGCGCAAGGAGGCGCAGCGGGCGTCGGCGAGGCTCGACGTGGACATCGCCGCGCAGCAGCTGGTCGCCACCAGGGACTCAATCAGGTCCCGGGTCCTCACGGTCATGGAGACAATCTCGTCGGCGAGGACCCGCCTCGAGTTGGCGGAGCGGACCCTCGAGGTCGCCCGCCTGCAGGCGGAGGCGGAGCGGGAGCGGTACGAGCTCGGCGCGGCGATCTTCGTGGAGGTGCGGGAGGCCGAGGAGTCGGTCCGGGAGGCCGATCTGCGGACCGTGAGGGCGAGGGTCGATCTCGTCCAGGCCCGGCTGCAGCTGGAGCACCTCACGGGTACACTCCTCGAGACCTCCGGCGATCCGGGGAGGCGGGCGCCCCGGAACTGAGTGATTTTTTCGGTCAACTCTAGTAGCCTGTCGCCATGACGAACCTCAACGATCACCTCGAGAACGTCCTGGAAGCCGTCTTCATGGCCCAGGAGCTCGGGGACGTGACGGTGGAGAAGATCCTCGAGCGGCGCTCGGAGGACGTCCAGGTGGAGGTGAAGCGCGAGGATCTCGAGAAGCTGGTCGGGATGGGCCTGCTAGAGCGGGACGGCGAGGAGATCGCCCTGACCGACGAGGGTCGCGCGATCGCGAAGCAGACGGTCAGGAGGCACCGGCTCGCGGAGATGCTCCTCTTCTCGATGCTCGGGGTCGATCGGGACCTCGCCTCGGAAATCGCCTGCAAGGTGGAGCACGGGATCCGCGAGGAGATGCTGGAGGGGGTCTGCACCATGCTGGGGCACCCGTCCACCTGTCCCCACGGGCGCCCGATCCCCCCGGGAGAGTGTTGCGCCGCGGGCCGCAAGGTCGTCGCGACCAACGTCATGCCCCTCACCGAGCTCCCCCCGGGCGAGCGGGGGAGGATCGTCTACATCCGTCCGCGGAGTCACCACCGCCTCCACAGGCTGGCCTCCCTGGGGATGAACCCAGGGGTGATAGTCGAGCTCCACCGCAGGAGCCCCGCGTTCTGTGTGAGGTTCGAGGAGACCGATCTCGCCATCGACAAGGACGTGGCCCAGGATATCCACGTCTCGCGTATCCCGAGGGAAGGAAACGGCGGCAACGGCCAGATCAGGTGAGGCCGATCGGGATCACCCCCCGAGCGCCTTCTTGAGCTCCGCCAGCTCGGAGGCGAGCCTCGGTGACACTGACCTGATCGACTGGAGGATCTTGCGGGCGTCCGAGGTCTGGCCCATTGCGGCGAGGGAGCTGGCGAGGATCAACAGGGCGTTCGGGTCGTTGGGCTTGACCTCGAGGGCCGAGCGGGCCAGCAGCGCGGCATCCTTGGAGTTCTGGCGCATCCGCAGGGACATCTCCGCCTTCTTCATCTGGAGATCGTAGAACATCTCCAGCTGATCCTTGCCGTAGATGGTGCGACGGTACTCCCCGCGCCGGGTCGGGTCCTTGAGGTTCTCCCACGCGCGATCGAGCCGCTCGCGGATTATCTCGAGGGCCTCCAGGTGTTCGGGGCGGGCGCTGGGGTACAGCGATGGATCGAACTGCTCTAGCCGCTTGCGGTATCGGGCCTCGATCTCCTCGCCCACGGAGCTGGCGTGCGCGGTCAGGACGTTGAAGTCGTTGTCCCGCTCGATGAGCTTCGAGAACGAAACGATATCGTTCAGGGGGATCGGCGCGTTCCCCTCCGGGTTGGTCTCGTGGAGGGTGAAGATCTCCTGGTCGATCAGATGGAAGACGAGCTTCCTGGACAGGGAGCGGAACAGGGTTGAGATCGACAGGGCCTCGCGCACCTGCATCGGCTTCTTGGCGATGTTCTTCACGAGGCGGGCCTCCTTGGAGGTGAGCCCCATCCGGATCAGGGTCCTGCCCGCGTTCGGATCGATGACCATGTATCGGGACGCGAGGGCGTCGAGCCGCTCCGACTGCTCCGGGGTGAGGTGGACCTCCCGCCAGTTCACCTTCGGCCGGTGCAGGGCCTTCAGCCGGATCCTGGCGACCTTCGGCGGGATCGGGGCGCCGGGGTTGATGGAGAAGGTCCCGTCCGTCCAGCCCTGGACCTCTCCGAGGATCGTTCCGCCGCGCCACGCCACGAGCCTGCCAAGGGTCGGACGGTCGGCTATTCCCGCCTGCATCAGCGCCGCGACGGGGCTCGAGGCGCCCCGCTCCAGGGCGGCCCTGTACGCCTCTTGAACGCCGTGGTCGATCTTTCCCGATCTGGCCAGCATGTCCCCGTGCTCGTGCTCCGGCTTCGTCGATTCGACCGCGATGGGGTTCCCCTCATCGAAGTGGACGGTGATCGAGATTCCGCCCCGCTCGAAGCGGATCCCGCCGGTGAGGCTCGACTCCTTCGCCCCGGCGATGACGTCCCCGGCGCCGGTCTTGTCCAGGGAGCCGGTGGTCACTCCGATCCAGGGGCCCTCTTCCGGCTCCCTTCTCGGCGGTAGATCCCCCAGCTGCCTGGCCTGGGGACGCTGCTGTGGCGAGGAGGCCGAGGGGCTCGGGGAAATGGAAGGCGGCCGGTCGTCGATGATCGGGCTCGTTGGCGCGATGGTATTATGGGCCGCCTGCTCGAGCACCACCGAGACTCTTGACAGGCGCTGACCCGAAGGGGCCCCGTCGAAGAGGGTCACGATCCGCGCCTGGGCCAGAGCGTCGAGGCGCTCGAGAATGTCGACCAGGGGCTGCTCCAGCATGTGGGAGATCTCGGCGGCGGAGCGCCGGCCGTCGATGGCCCGCAGGAGATCCCTGGAAAGCGTGTCGAGCCTGAACGCCGAGATGTCCAGGTGCGCCGACTTCTCGGGGACCTCTGCACCGCGGGAGATATCCGGCCTGCCGTTGTCGTCTTCGGGCCCACCCATAACCCCATTGTAACCCATGTGTTATCCGTTACGTCCCCCAATTGGATATTCGACGTTGACGTTGTCTTTCCACTGATCTACATAGCGGGGTCCTCGGTGCCAAGGGAGCACGGGGTCCGGAGGATCAAATGAAGAAGTACGATACCAAGAACATCCGTAACGTCTGTCTCGTCGGCCATGGCGGAAGCGGGAAGACCTCCCTGGGCGAGGCCATCCTCTTCGACACCGGCGCCACCACCCGCCTGGGCGTGGTCCTCGACGAGACCTCCACCTTCGATTTCGAGCCCGAGGAGCTTAAGCGCCAGAGCTCGATCTCGACGGCGTTCGCCGCCGCGGATTGGCAGAAGAAGAAGGTGCAGCTCATAGACACCCCGGGTGACAACAACTTCTTCGTCGACGCCCGCAACGCGCTCCTCGTCTCGGATATTGCCGCGGTGACCATCTCGGCGGTGGACGGGGTCCAGGTGATGACCGAGAAGATGTACTCGACGGCCGAGGACAACGATATCCCCCGGCTTGTGATCATCAACAAGATGGATCGGGAGCGGGCCAACTTCCAGGAGACCCTGGACGGCGCGCGGGAGTCCCTCTCAAAGCGGATCGCGCCGTTCATCATCCCCATCGGAGCCGAGGAGAGCTTCAAGGGCGTCGTCAACGTCCTGCGCCAGAAGGCCTACATGTTCCCCGCGGACGGCAGCAAGGGGATGCAGGAGGTGGACGTTCCCGCCGACATGGCGGACGAGGTGGAGGCCGCCAAGGAGGCCCTCGTCGAGGTCATCGCCGAGAGCGACGACGAGCTCATGGAGAAGTACCTCGAGACCATGGAGCTGAGCGACGAAGAGATCAACACGGCGTTGCCCAAGGCGATGCTCGACGGAACCCTCGTCCCCGCGGTGGCCGTCTCGGCGACGAAGAACGTCGGGATCGAGCCCCTCCTCGATCTCATCTGCGATCGCTACCCCTCCCCGGCGGAGAGGGCCCCTCGGAAGGGGACCGTCGGCGGCGAAGAGGTCGAGTGCGAGCCGTCGGAAGACGCCCCCTTCGCGGCGGAGATCTTCAAGACGGTCCAGGACAAGTTCACCGGCAGCCTCGCCATCGCGAGGATCTGGTCGGGCAAGCTGGACGCGGACAGCGGCTTCTACAACGTGACCAGGGACGAGAAGGAGAGGTTCGGCCAGATCCTCGTCCCGTTCGGAAAGAAGCAGGATCCGGTCCCTTCGGCGGGCCCGGGCGACATCGTCGCCTTCGCCAAGCTCAAGGTCACCAAGGTCGGCGACTCCATAGCGGATGACAAGAAGAAGGTACTCTTCCCGCAGCCGCCGGAGGTCAACCCAATTATCACCTACGCCATCCGGGCGAAGGACAAGAACGAGGAGGACAAGGTCGGCCAGGCCCTCAACCGCGTTGCCGAGGAGGATCCCACGATCCGGATCATCCGCGACGCCGAGGTCAAGGAGACCCAGATCGCCGGGATGGGCCAGGTCCACATCGACACAACCATCGACAAGATCAAGCGGAAGTTCGAGGTCGAGGTCGAGCTCTCTCCCCCGCGGATCCCCTACCGCGAGACGATCCGCAAGAAGGTGGAGAACGTCGAAGGGAAGCACAAGAAACAGTCGGGCGGCCGCGGCCAGTTCGGCGTCTGCTACATCCACGTGGAGCCCTTGCCCCGGGGAGGCGGGTTCGAGTTCGACAACAAGATCGTCGGCGGCTCGATCCCCAAGCAGTGGATTCCCTCCGTCGAGAAGGGGGTCGTCGGCAGGATGGCGAAGGGGGTCATCGCCGGGTACCAGCTGGTGGACGTCAAGGTGACGCTCTACGACGGCAAGTACCACGACGTCGACTCCTCCGACGCGGCGTTCCAGCTGGCGGGATCCAAGGGGTTCAAGGTGGCGGTCGAGAAGGCCGCGCCGTACCTCCTCGAGCCGGTCTGGAACCTCGAGGTCATCTGCCCGGACGAGTGCATGGGCGACGTCATGGGTGACATCAGCTCCCGCCGCGGCAAGGTGCAGGGCATGGAGGCGAAGGGCAAGAACCAGATCATCCGGGCGCAGGCCCCCATGGGCGAGCTGCTTCAGTACGCCCCCGACCTCGACTCGATGACGGGCGGGCGCGGGACGTTCACCGTCTCCTTCTCCCACTACGACGAGGTCCCCCACGACATCCAGGAGAAGGTCGTCGCGGCCTTCGATTCGGACGAAGACGAGGACTAGGCCTCGCCCCGGTTCCCATGAAGATCCTGACAAACCTCGACGGCTGCGAGCTAGGCCCAATAAGGCCTCCGAGCGAGGCGACCAGCCTGCTGCTCCGGGTGACTCGCAACTGCCCGTGGAACAGGTGCGCGTTCTGCGCGGTCTACAAGCGGACCAGATTCTCAAGGAGGGAAGAGGAGACCGTGATGGCCGAGATCGATCTCCTGGCCGAGGCCGCGCGGAGGGTCGAAGAGCGGGCGAGGGAGCGGAGCCCGGGAGGGGAGGTCACCGCCAGGGCGGTCCTCGAGCTGGTGAACGATCCCGGATCCACCGACGAGGAGCGGCGGGTGGCGCTCTGGATGAACCGGGGGGCGAGGAACGTCTTCTTGCAGGACGCGGACTCCCTCGTCCGACCACCGGAGAAGATCGCGCCGATCCTCGAGAGGCTCAAGGAGAGGTTCCCCTCCGTCAGCCGCGTGACGACATACGCGCGCTCGAGGACCCTCTACGCTCGATCGCCCGAGCAGCTGAGCATGCTCCGGGACGCGGGGCTGACCCGGATCCACGTCGGGGTCGAGAGCGGCAGCGAGGCGGTGCTGGAGATGATCTCGAAGGGGTGCCGGCCCGAGCACCACGTGGAGGGCTGCAGGAGGGCCATCGAGGCGGGCTTCGAGGTGTGCTGCTACGTGATGCCGGGGCTCGGCGGGAGGCGGCTGAGCACCGACCACGCCCGCGAGACGGCGTCGGTCCTGAGGGCCATCGATCCCCATCACGTGAGGCTGCGGACCCTCTGGGTGGATCCGGGGTCTCCCCTCGAGGAGATGCGGGACTCCGGCGAGTTCGAGCTGCTCGAGGAGCACGAGATAGTCGAGGAGATCAGGACCATGATCGCGGGGCTCCGCGGGGCTTCAGGGCGGCTGGTGTCGGACCACGATCGCAATCTGCTCGCCGATCTGGAGGGGCACCTGACCGACGACGCGGACGACCTCGACGCGGCCTGCGCCAGGTTCCTCGAGCTGGACGAGGTGACCCGGGACGCCTACGTCGTCGCGCGGCGCAGCGGTTACTTCCGCACACTGGGCTTCTTCCTGGCGGACGGGGGGGCTGTCGCCACCTTCTTTCCGGTGGCAAGAGAGCTGCGGGAGCTGGGGGACGGTTCGCTGCTGAGGGGGATGGAGCGGGGGCTCAGGCACCGCCGGATCTGATCAGCCGCCGAAGAGCTTCTTGAAGAACCCCTTCTTCTTCTTGCCGTCTTCGTCCTCGGCCTGGGGCTCCGCCGGCGGGACCGGGACGCTGGCGCCGGTGGGATCCTTGCCATGGCTGGCGTAGATATCCTGGGCTTTGGCAGTTGCCTCGGCGGGTCTTTCCCTCACCAGGCCCGGCGGCACGGCGTCCTCCGGGAGGGTCTCCGGGGGATCCGCCTCGCCGGTGAAGATGTCGTCGAGGGCGTCGGTGACCTCCTCGTTCTCCAGAAGGCTCTCGGTGGGCGCCGGCGGCGCGCTGTCTGCCGTGGCCTCGGCGATGAAGGAGTCGACCGCGTCGTCTCCCTCGAGGGAATCGTCGATGAGCCCCGTGTCGGTCTCCAGGTCGACCAGGTCCTCCGAGTCGGTCAGGTCACCCAGGATCATGTCCTCTCCCAGGTCCTCGATCTCCTCATCGAGGTCCTCGACCGCCTCCTCCTCGTCGGGGGTGATGTCCTCGATGTTGGTCAGCCCCGTCGGCGTATCGATGTTCAGCAGCCCGCTACCGGCCGCGTCCAGCACCGACTCCAGCTGATCGTCGAGAGTCTCGGACTCCCCGTTGTGGGGGGGGGGCATGAACGAGACCGTCGCCTGGGCCTCTGGCTCCGCGATGTCGGTCGGATCGATCGGCGGCTCGCTCAGGGAGAACTGGCTCTCCGGGTTCTCGGGAGGCTCCAGGAGATCGGTCAGGTCCCCGCCCACTATCTCCTCGTCTATCAGGCGGTTGATCGCCTCGCTCCTCGATCCTTCGGGGTCGGGCTCGACTTCTTCTTCGAACTCGGGCTCGACTTCCTCATCGAGGTCCTCCAGAGGTTCCGCTTCGAGCTCGGTCTCGACATCGGGCTCGGGTTCGACCTCCGGCAGAGCCTCCGAAGCCGCGTCCCCCGGCGGCACTGTCGGCATGGGGACCAGGCCGGACAGGGCGTTCTCTATCTCCGCATCGAAGGGGTCGTCTTCTTCCTCGGGCTCTGGGACCGGCTCGGGCTCTGGGACCGGCTCTGGCTCTGGAACCGGCTCGGGTTCTGGGACCGGCTCTGGTTGAGGCTTCGCCTCGACCTCATCAGCTGAGTCTTCTTCCTCAATCTGCGGTTCGGGCTCTGGGACCGGCTCGGGCTCGGAGGCCACCACGGGTTCCGCCTCCACTTCGGCCTTCTTCTCCTCGGTCGCCTTGCCCTTCCTGCGTCTCCTCCGCTTCGGCTTGGCGTCCGACTTGATGTCGGCGAGCATGGAGTCGATCGCTCCCAGATCCAGCCCGCCCTTCTTGGAGCCCCGTGTCCTCTTCTTCCTTCCCCCCGCCTCTTCCTTCGGTTCGGGCTCCGGCGGCGGCTCCCCGGCAGGTTCCGGCTCCTCGACAGGTTCCGGCTCTACCATCTCGGGTTGCGGGGGCGCAGCCTCCACGGCCGCAGGCGGGGGAGGCGCGTCCGAGTACCTCGAAGGGCCCTTCTTCGCCAGGACGATCCGGTCGAGCAGGGTCTTGCTCTTCGAGTCGAGCTTGATGAACTTGATACCCATCCCCACCGGCTTGTCGGCCTCCGCCGACTCACGCACCCAGGCGACCTCCCCCATGCCGCGCATGACCACCGTCCCGTCCGCGATCTGGAACTCGAAGCGCACCTCGGTCCCGATCGGCTTGGGTCTAGGCGTCTTCACGAAGATGCCGGCCTTGGAGATGTTCGGGGCGTATCGATCCATGAACATCTCCACGTTGGAGAACTTCAGTTTCGCCCTGATTGAAGCCGGCTTCCCCTTGGAGTGTGTCATGCTGTTACCGCCCCTGTGGTTGTTTCAAACCAGCGCCCGAGAAACCGCATCGTAGATCGACTCGGCCGCTTCGTCGAGCCTCGAGATGTCCGGGCCGCCCGCCTGGGCCATGTCCGGGCGACCTCCGCCCTTGCCGCCGACGAGGACCGAGACCTCCCTTATCAGCTGGCTCGCCTTCAGCCGGTCGGTCAGATCCGCGGTCACTCCGACGACGATTGCCGCCTTGCCCTTGTTCTCCCCGACGAGGCAGACTACGCCGGAGCCCAGCTTCTGCTTCCAGGTGTCGGCCGTGTCCCGAAGGGTGCCCGGGTCGCCCACCTCCACTTTCGTCCCCAGAACCTTCACCCCGGAGATCTCCCTGATCCGGTCTCCCGCGTCCGAGGAACCGCCCGCGGCGAGCTTCCGCTTGAGATCCTCGACCGTTCTGACGAGCTCCCGCTCTCTCCCGATGAGCTTCTCGATCTTGTCGGGGAGGCCTTCGGGATTCGACTTGAGGGTTGCGGCGGCCTTCATCAGGATTCCCCGCTGGTTCATCGCCCACTCCAGGGCGGCCCGTCCCGCGACCGCCTCGATGCGCCGCACCCCGGCCGCGATCCCCGAGTCCGAGAGGATGAAGAAGGGGCCGATGTCGCCACTGCGATCCACGTGGATCCCGCCGCACAGCTCGAGGCTCTCGTCCCCGACCGAGACCATCCGCACCGTCTCTCCGTAGGTCTCCTCGAAGATGGCCGTCGCGCCTCCGGCCCGGGCCTCGTCATAGGTCGTGATCCTGGTCTCCACCGGGGCGTTGGTCATGATCATCTCGGTAACGGCGACCTCGATCTCGACGATCTGCTCCACCGAGAGGGGCTCGAAGTGGGTGAAGTCGAACCGGAGCAGGTCCGGGCCGACCCGCGATCCCTTCTGGGTGGCGTGCGTCCCCAGCCTGGAGCGCAGCGCCGCGTGGAGGAGGTGGGTCGCCGTGTGGTGGCGGCTGATCGCGCGGCGGCGGCTGGCGTCCACCCGGGCGGTGACCGTGTCGCCCACTCGAACGCTCCCCGTTGCGACCACGCCCCTGTGGATCCAGAGGGTGGACAGCGGCTTCGTCGTGTCCTCCACGGTCATCTCTCCCGCGGTCCCTCGGATCGTCCCGGCGTCCCCCACCTGGCCTCCGGACTCGGCGTAGAACGGCGTCTTGTCCAGCACGAGCTCGACGGTCTGCCCTTCCCGCCCGGCTACCACCGTCTCCCCGTCCCGGATGATCGCGAGTATCTGCGCCTTCGCTTCGGTCTCGCCGTACCCCAGGAAGGAGGTGTCATCCAGGGAGGCGTCCAGCTCGGCGTAGACCGGGGCCACCGCGGCCTCCCCTATCTTCCCGGCGCCGGACGCCAGGCGGTGCTTCTCCTGCTCCTCGGCGAAGCCGGCCTCGTCCACCGAGAACTCCTCCTCCTCGCCGATCACCGAGAGGAGATCGAGGGGGAATCCGTAAGTCGCCGACAGATCGAACGCCAGCGATCCGGGAAGGATCTTTCCGCCGTCCTCGCCCTCTAGCCAGACATCGTTCGAGGCGATCAGATCCAGCCCCCTGGTCAGGGTCGCCCGGAACCGTTCCTCCTCCTGGCTGCAAACCCTGGAGATCAGCTCGGATCGTTCGACGAGCTCGGGGTAGGCGTCGCCCATGACCTCCACCACCGCGGCCGCCGTCTGGTCGAAGAAGGGGTCCTCGATCCCGAGGCGGTGGGCGTGCCGGATCGCCCGTCTCATCACGCGCCGCAGCACGTACTCCCGGCCGGTCTTCTCCGGGAAGATCCCCTCGGAGATGAGGTGGGCCGCCATCCTCGAGTGATCGGCGATGACCCGCATGGAGACGTCGTCTGTCTTGTCGTCGCCGTAACGCTTGCCCGCCAGGCTCGCCGCCTTCTCGATGAGTGGCGCGAAGAGGTCGATGTCGTAGTTGGAGTCGACCCCCTGGAGGACCGAGGCGATCCGCTCGAGGCCCGCCCCCGTATCGATACAAGGCGCTGGCAGCGGCCTCATGGGTCCGCCGGGCTCGTCGACCTGGTACTGCATGAAGACCAGGTTCCACAGCTCGAAGAACCGCTCGCCGTTCTCGAGGGAGGCTTCGCCGAAGGTCTCTCCCCGGTCGTACATGATCTCCGAGCAGGGGCCGCAGGGCCCCGTCTCGCCCATGGCCCAGAAGTTGTCCTTCGCCGAGCCCCGCAGGATCCGATCGGCTGGGACCTTCAGCTCGTCACGCCAGATCCCGAGCGCCTCCTCGTCCGCGGGGGCGTTGTCGTCGCCCTCGAAGATCGAGATCCATAGCCTGTCCCTGTCCAGGCCGAGGACCTCCGTCAGGTACTTCCAGCCGAAGGAGCAGGCCCCCGCCTTGAAGTAGTCTCCGAAGGAGAAGTTCCCGAGCATCTCGAAGAAGGTGTGATGGCGGCTGGTGCGCCCGACGTTCTCGAGGTCGTTGTGCTTCCCCGAGATCCGGATGCACTTCTGGACCGTCGCGGCGCGCTCGTGCTTTCTCGGGGTGGCCCCGGTGAAGACGTTCTTGAATTGCACCATCCCCGCGTTCGAGAACATCAGGGAGGGGTCGGCCTTCGGGACGAGGGGCCCCGAGGGCAGGATGGCGTGGCCGTTCTCCTCGAAGAACTTGAGGAATGATCTTCTTATCTCGGCTGTCGTCTTGGGCATTCGTCACGCTTCAGGGGTCACCGCCCCTTTTGTCAGATGGTCTGGAAACGGAAAAGTAGCAGGGAAATCGAGTGGTTGCAACAGGGGTGAAACGGGATCTCGGGTTCAGAGGGAGAGGACCCTGAGGACCTGGCCGAGGATCTGCTCGGAGGTGAAGTGCTGGGCCCGGATGGCGCCCGAGGGGCAGGCGGCAGCGCAGGTGCCGCACCCCTTGCAGAGGGCGGTGTTGAACCTGGCCACCTTCTTTTCGATGTCGAAGTCGATGGCGCCATAGGGGCACAGTCCGACGCACACCTTGCACCCGGAGCAGATCTCCTCTTCGTGGTTGACGACGGCGGCCTCGGTCTTCACCGTGCCGCTGGACAGAAGCTTGATGGCGGCCGCGGCGGCGGCGGAGCCCTGGGCCACCGTGTCCGGGATGTCCTTGGGGCCCTGGACCGTCCCCGCGATGAACACGCCGTCGAGGGCGGTCTCCACCGGCCCCAGCTTGGGGTGCTTCTCGAGGAGGAAGCCGTCCGAGCTGCGGGAGCACTTCATGAGCTGCGCGATGGCGTCCTGATCGGCCCGGGGCTTTAGCGCCGGCAGGAGGACCACCATGTCCGCGGACATGCGCAGGTTCTTGGCCAGCATCGTGTCCTCGGCCTGGACCACCAGCGGCCCCTCCTCTTCCTCCAGGAGCTGATCGCTGACCTCCACCATCTTGCCGCGGACGAACTTGACCTTCTCGTCGAGGATCCGGTGGTAGAACTCCTCGTAGCCCTTGCCGAAGCAGCGCATGTCTATGTAGAAGTTCGTCACGTCGCACTCGGGGAGGCGCTCCTTGATCAGGTGGGCGAACTTGAGGCCCGCCATGCAGCAGATCCTCGAGCAGTACTCGTGGTGGTTCTTGTCGCGGCTGCCCACGCAGTGGGCGATGGCGATCGACTGGGGCGTGGAGCCGTTCTTCATGACTATGTCACCCCCCGTCGGCCCGGCGGCGTTGAGCATCCGCTCGAACTCCAGGGAGGTGTAGACGTCGTCGTACTTGCCCAGGCCGAGACGATTGATCGCCTTCGCGTCGAACAGGTCGTAGCCGGTGGCGAGCACGATGGCTCCCACGGGGATCTCCCTGATCTCGTCCTGCTGCTCCCAGTCGATGGCGCCGACCTCGCAGTTCTTCTCGCAGGCCCGGCAAGTGCCCTTCTTGAAGTAGACGCAGTTCTCGCGGTCGATGACCGGCTTGTTAGGGACCGCTTGGGGGAAGTCGACGTAGATCGCCTTGCGCTTCGCCATCCCCTCCTCGAAGGTGGACAGAACCTTCTTCGGGCACTTCTCGATGCAGGCTCCGCAGCCGTTGCACTTCTCGTAGTCGACGTACCTGGCCTTGACCCGCACCCTGGCGACGAAGTTCCCGACGAAGCCGTCGACGGCCTCGAGCTCGCTGTAGTTGAGCAGCTCGATGTTGGGGTGCTGGCCCACGGAAACCATCTTGGGCGTGAGGATGCAGGCCGAGCAGTCGAGGGTCGGGAAGGTCTTGTCGAACTGGGCCATGTGGCCGCCGATGGACTGCTC
>Ga0272442_10006127_pt1 | contig 15926 bp, 16 predicted proteins | sample SSMForm2O_FD_200262 | JGI IMG/M metagenome (GOLD analysis project Ga0272442, IMG submission 200262) | Marine sediment archaeal communities from Little Sippewissett salt marsh, Falmouth, MA, United States - SSM-Form-2O | ecosystem: Environmental > Aquatic > Marine > Wetlands > Sediment ...
TCTTTTTTATCCTGAGTCCAGGGACCGCTGAAACTGTAGCCTTTCTGAGGCAGAGACCTCTTGTCGCCCAGCCAGCGCGGTTCTCCTTCTTCATTGACCAGCACATTGGTAAAAATGATCTCATTAGGCCTGGTAATCGCTTCCCAGATCAGAGGATCATGCTCACTGTTAATATCCTGGATAATACCGAACATCCCTTCTTCCACATTGACCGCAAAGACTTTGCCTTCCCTCTGGCGCAGATAAGCGATATCATCTCCCACGATCAATTCATCGGGAAGCATGGCAGTAGAAGTTTTACCGCAGGCACTGGGGAAAGCCCCGGTAAAATAAGTCTTTTTCCCCCCACAGCCTTTGACTGCCATGACAAACATATGTTCTGCCAGCCAGCCTTCCTGAGAAGCTTTATTGATAGCCAGACGCAAAGCCGGTTTTTTCAAACCCACTGTATTACCCGCATACTGGGTATTGATGCTGTATACTGTGTTTTCATCGATATCAATGTAGATCCTTCTTTTATCAACATTAACACTGACCGCATTTTTCAGTTCTCCGGCACTGTGCATAAAACGGAAAAACTGTTCCGGTTTTGCAGTTCTGAAATATTCATAAGCTTTGCGGTAAAGTATCATTTCCGAATGCGCCACATAATAAGAATCTGTAAACTGCAAAGCAGGTATGGAAAACTCGGAATCAACCGGTCCCAGACAGAAAAAGGCAATGATCAGTTCTTTATCCTGCAGACAATTTTTAAACATGCCTCTGATCTCAGCCAGTCCCTGATCTTTATCGATACTGTTGACTGCTTTATCCAGTTTCTGTTCCGGATTTAAAAGATATTTAGTAACTTTTTTATCCCTGGCCTGATCATTGTACCCGTCATAATGAACAGTATGACCGGACACAGAAAGAGTGGTTTCCTCGCCTTTGGATATAGCTCTCTGACGGATATATTCCCAGTCCTGTTCCGAATCGGAACAGACGAAAATACGTTTAGGATCGGTCAATTTGACCCAGTTTTCTATTACGGCCATCAACTCCGGATTGTTCAGAGCCTCTAATTTTTCAAAACTTCCCGAAACACATCTTGTCTTCACTATATCCATGTTTTCTCCTTTAAATAGTATTGCTTGCTGCAGACTTACAAAGCTGATCTGCCGAACCTTTACGCTGAATAAAAATTATGTTTTCCCGTGGTCTGAGAACAAAATTTTTACCTGTAGATAAAAATAAAACCTATAGACCCAGGCTACTATTATAGGTAATCAAAACCGCAATGCAAGTTAAAAATCGCTTTTACTGTAAAAAAACACTCCCCGCGATATCCGGGGGAGCGTTTTTCCTGCACTAGATTTACAAAGATAAGTATCTGATTATCAGCTCATTAAATACTTCAATATTTGAACTCCAGCTGCCAGCGGAAAAGAAAAGGATTGTCTTTTGTTTCGGCATAATAATCGCCCAGATCAAAATATTCAGCCAGGATATGGCCCTGAATATTATCATTGAATTTATAAGTCACAAACATCTGCGGGCTCCAGCCCCGCTCTTTTCCCGAATTTGAATATCCTGAACTGCCGCCGAAAGTGTTTTCATCGGCCCGGAAATAACAGATCGCGGGTTTAATGCAGAGTTTTTCCGTAGGCTGAACAGTCAAAGCCAGCTGATAAGCCTGTGTATTAGACCAGTATCCGATCTCTTTTTCTCCTGTCAGCATATAAGAATAAAGTTCATTCAGCCAGGGAATATGAGAAAACAGAGGGTCCCAGGACTCATTAGTATCAGTATCGGGATCATCTCCGGAAAGATAAGCTCCGCCGAAAGTAAGCATCGGCTTACACCCGTCCTCCTTGAGCTTATAATCAAAAAACAGATACCCGCCTATACCCCGGCGGTCAGATGATCCGTAATCACCGAATTGATAAGCCGCTTCTGTACGGATTTTCCAGGAATTTTTATTCCAGACCGAATGAGCCCCCAGAGTATGCAGTTTGGTCTTGGGCGCGGATTTTTCCAGTTTATAAAAATAATAGGGTTCAAAACAAAAATCATCGCTGCCCTTATATTTTCCGTACAAACCCAGAGCTTCTTCTTTCTGGGAAACCAGGCTGCGGTTATTTTCATTGATCACAGGCAGACGTCTTTCTTTAGGGTCCTGGCGCATACCCAGAAAATCCAGGTCCCAATCTTCTAATTTCAAGGTAGCTTTGGCAGCATTAAAATAAATGGTCCGGGACCCATCCAGAGGAGTGCCTTCGGCCATAATAAACCCTTCACCGTAAATAAGGTTCTGCCGGCCCAGACGCAGGTCCAGAGGCAGATCAAAAGCATCCTTCACATCCAGATAAAGATTTTCAAAAACAAACTCACAAACATCATACTTGGTGCTGGGCACGACATAGGCCCGATTTTCATTTGTCAGCCGGGCATAAAGAGAAAGATCCTGCGAAAAATCATATTTCCCCCAGAGACTGGTCTTAAACCGGAAATAATCATAATTTTTCCCTGTACTGTTTTCCAGATCTATAGCGCTTTTACGGTATTCCTGGCGGACACGCTCATAAACCCCGAACTGAAAATCATTTTCCTGCGCAAATACAGCAGAAGCAGAAAACAAAATCAACAACAGCAGACAATACCTCATGCTACCCTCCTTTTACCTGTTTTAATCCCTGTGCTGAAAACAGATCTAAAGATCGTAAAGGCTTTGATCATCCAGCACTGTAAACCCTTCTTTTTCCACACTACTCTTGATCCCGTTATAATCAGATACTTCCACGCAGAGTACAGCCTGTTTCCTGGATTCAATGACAAATCCTGTAGCATCGAGCATGTTTATCTGATTCCGGGAAAAAACTCTGGTCAGCTGATGCAGGCCTCCGGGCTGATCTTCCAGCACAACAGCCAGAACATCTTTTAAAGCACAGGCAAAGCCCTGATCTGAAAGTGCCAGATAAGCTTTTTGCGGGTCATTGACCAGAAGTTTCATCAGCCCGAACTCGCCTCTGTCCTGAATAGACATGGCCCTGATATTTACCTGATTATTGAACAGGGCTTCAGTGACTTTTTCTACTCGGCCGGGCCGGTTCTCCACAAATACAGTCAATTGCTTGGCCATGATACCTCCTTATAATTTTATCCGGTTATCCACAACCCGTTTCGATTTCAACTCATAAACCGGCAGACTGCCCGGTTCATGCAGCTCGATCAAAGGATTAAGCACAACCTGAGCTTTGATCTCTTCTCTGATCTTTGCTTTCAATTTATCCAGAGCCGCAGCAGAACCTTCAAACAATTTAGAATAGATCTCTACTTTTACCACCATTTTTTCCAAAGCGCCTTTATTTTCCAGATAGATCTGATAATTAGTGCCTACTTCCGGTATTTTCATCAGAACTTCTTCGATCTGAGACGGGAAGACATTGACCCCGCTGACGATCAGCATATCATCAGATCTGCCGGTAATACGGGCGATCCTGCGTCCTGTCCTGCCGCAGGCACAGGGCTCAGGTATTATAGAAGTCAGGTCACGGGAACGGTAACGCAGCAAAGGCGTGGCCTGTCTGCGCAAAGGAGTAAAGACCATCTCCCCCTGCTCACCTTCTTTCAGATTTTCTCCTGTGTCAGGGTCGATAACTTCCAGGATATAGCAATCTTCCCAGATATGCATGCCGCATTTATGCACACATTCAAAGCCCACTCCCGGCCCGTTCAGTTCGCTCATACCGTACGAATTATAAATATCAATATCAAACATCTTTTCTATTTTCTTTCTGGTATTTTCCGAGTAAGGCTCTGCTCCCAGATAAGCTTTTTTCAAAGCAAGACTTTTGGGGTCGATCTTGTTTTCGATCAGCTTAGCATTGACATGCAGCATATAACTGGGCGTGGCGTGCAGTACAGTTGAAGAAAAATCCTGCATCAATTTTATCTGCCGGGCAGTATTACCTGTGCCTGAGGGTATGATCATCATACCCACCCGCTCAGCACCGTAATGAAATCCCAGGCCTCCGGTAAACAGGCCATAAGAGATCATATTCTGAAAAACATCATTCTTGCCTGCTCCGCTGGCCAGAACACATCTGGCCACAAGATCAGCCCAGACATCTATATCCTTTATTGTATGATAAATAACCGTAGGTTTGCCTGTAGTGCCGCTGGAAGCATGCATCCTGACCACCTGTTCCTGGTCTACGGCCAGCATGCCGCGGGGATAAGATTCACGCAGATCATCTTTAGTAGTAAAAGGAATACGTTTCAAGTCATCCAGGCTTTTAATATCCTGCCCGGAACAAATACCTGTTTTTTTAAGACGGTTTTTATAAAACGGGGCCTGTAAAGCCTGATCAACCGAACTTTTAAGCAATTCCAGCTGCAAAGCTTCCAGGCTTTGCCGGTCCAGAGTCTCCAGATCATTCTGCCAAAAATCAACTGACATTTCTCTCTCCTTACCTTGAATCAACGGTTACGTTTAACGTTTAAGATGCCCGTATCGGTTAAGGGCAAACGTTTTTCGTCTTTTTATGTATCACCATTATTTGCACGTAACCGTCAAACGTTAACCGATACCGGCTTCGTAACCCTGACCGCTAAACGTTTTACATTTGTATTTTAAAGGTTCTCGATTTCCTGTTTACCGATAACATTAATAGAATTTTCTCTCAGCACTTTTATGGCCTGGTCCGGATCATCAAAACGGAAGACCAGCAAAGCTTTTTCCGAAAACCTTTCTACAAATCCGTACATATATTCTACATTGACCGAATTATCGCAAAACACTTTCAAAACCCGGGACAATCCGCCCGGTTCATCAGGCACTTCCACAGCCACGATATCTGTAAAAGTAGCCACAAACCCTGCCTTTTTCAAAGCCTCAACTGCCAAAGACGGTTTATCGACCACAATACGCAAAACACCGAAATCTTCGCTTTCCGCAATAGTCAAAGCCCGGATACTGATGTCCTTACTGCCTAACAAAGAACAGGCATCAAAAAGCCGGCCCTGCTTGTTTTCCAGAAACACCGAAATCTGTGTTATTTTCATCTTTACCTCCTTGCTCTGCTTTTTAAAATCTGAGCCGGATCATTTTTTCCTTTTATCAATAACCCGTTTAGCTTTCCCTTCGCTGCGGGCCAGAGAACGGGGCTCTACCAGACGCACCCGCGCGCTCAGGCCCAGAACAGAATTGATCTCATTCTGTATTTTAGCGGTTATTGCCCGCAATTGCTTTACTTCATCGGAAAAAAATTCTTCTTTTATTTCCACCTGTACTTCCAGATCATCGAGACCGCTCTCCTTCCTGTCCACGATCAGCTGATAATGAGGCTGAGTTTCTTCCAGATTAAGCAGTACATGCTCGATCTGAGAAGGAAAAACATTAATGCCGCGGACAATGATCATATCATCGGTGCGTCCTTTGACCTTACTGATCCGGGGGGAAGTACGTCCGCAGGCACAGGTCTGATAAGTTATAGACACTATATCTCTGGTGCGGTAGCGGATCACGGGCATACCTCTTTTGGTCAAAGTAGTGACCACCAGTTCTCCGTCTTTACCTTCTGCCTGTTCCTTTCCTGTGACCGGGTCGATCACTTCAGGGAAAAACACATCGGAAAAAATATGCAGACCCTGTTTATAAGTGCATTCCTGAGCCACACCAGGACCGATGATCTCGGAAAGGCCGTAAATATCAGTAGCAATAATATTCCATTCCTCTTCTATTGACCGGCGCATTGACTCGCTCCAGGGTTCTGCTCCGAAAATACCGATCTGCCAGTTACTCTTTCTAGGGTCCAGACCCAGATCTTTGGCTGTTTCAGCCATGAACAAGGCATAACTGGGAGTACAGGCCAGAATGCGCGGTTTAAAATCCTGCATCAGTTTAAGCTGGCGTTTGGTCTGTCCGGAAGAAGCCGGGATCACAGTAAGCCCCATTTTCCTGGCCCCGTAATGCACACCCAGTCCTCCGGTGAACAAGCCGTAGCCGTAAGCGATCTGGATCATATCTTCAGTTTCTGCACCGGCACAGCAGAGAGCTCTGGCCATGACCTCGCCCCAGAGCTCAAGGTCTGATTCTGCATATCCCACCACAGTGGGGTTTCCCGTAGTGCCGCTGGAAACATGCAGTTCATTGATCTCAGTCACAGGCTGAGAAAAAATACCGAAAGGATAATTATCGCGCAGATCGTCTTTAGTGGTAAAGGGCAGTTTTTTTATGTCCTCGATAGTTTTTATATCCTCTGCTCTTACCTTGTGCTGCGCGATCTTTTTTTTATAAAAAGGCGAACGCTCTCCCGCATAAGAGACCAGAGCAGCCAGTCTTTCTGCCTGCAGTTTTTCCAGTTTTTCTCTATCCAGACATTCATACTGTTTATTCCAGATCATAAAATACCTCCGATTTTCTCTAAAAATACGTTTTACACAAAAGCTGTATCTTTTTTCGCTTTTCTGTATCTAAAAAATATTTTAAAAGATATGGGCAGATCATTCCGCAACAGCCCCTTTACTCCCTTAATTATAAACAGGAGCGCGAAATAATCAACCTTTAAGGCAAGTCAGAAACGATGAAAAGTCAGGTCTTAAGATGCAGTATCAACCGGTGTATTTATCAAGATCTCCTTAAAGAGATGATATCCATGGTGCGCGGGGGGGGACTTGAACCCCCACGGATCTCTCCATATGCCCCTCAAGCATACGTGTCTGCCATTCCACCACCCGCGCGCAGGTAAATTTATTATTTTTTTATACCATAAGAGCATTAGCTTAGCAAGAACTATATAGAAAAGCTCCCTGAGAACCGCAGAAACTATGATATACTGATTTTATCATGGCTAAAGTAATTTTTCTCGGCACAAGTTCCAGCCTGCCTGCAGCCCAGAGAGACAATACTGCTCTGGTTTTAAAATACAGGCAAAACTGTCTGCTCATAGACTGCCCAGGTTCTGTCTGCCAGAAACTGCTAAAATCCGGTATAGACTATACTGCGCTGAACAAGGTCATTTTGACCCATCACCACCCTGACCATGTTTACGGCATAGTACACCTGGTCCAGGCCCAGTACAGATTAAATAAAAAAATCACAATTTACACCAATAATGTAACTGAAAAATTGATCAAAAACCTGATCAAACTGTTTCAGCTTGGCCGTAAAGATTATCCGCAGATAAAATTCAAAAACATATTCGAGCAAAAATATTTTTTTAACCGAAAAGAAATAAAGATCAGGGCGATTAAAAACCTTCATGTCCAAAATTCTTTCGGCCTGCACTGTCTGCTGGGAAAAAGATCTCTGGTCTACAGTTCAGATACCAGACCCTGTCCGGAAATCACTGAATCCGCTTTGTCCTCGGATTATCTGATCCACGACTGCACAGGCTCATCTTCTTATTTTAAAAAATATCCCGGATTATCCCAAATGCATACAGATTCCAAAACCCTGGCTGAAACATTCAAAAATTCTAAAATTAAAAAGATCATACCTGTACATTTTCTCTTATTGCGTAAAGGAGAAGAAGCTCGCATCAGAAAAGAACTGGCCCCTCTGGGCAGAAAACTGTTCTTTCCCAATGATCTCGACCAGTTCACGCTATAACAGTCGATAGTCAATGGTCTATGGTCGATACATAAAGGCCAGAGGCTACAGGCAATAGTCTAGAGGTGCGCTATCGCGCAATATATTTATTATCTGATACGGGCAGACACAGGGGTCTGCCCCTACATATTTTTTGTTATTTTTCGGAAAAGGGCAAGGCATGCCCCTACAGGACTGTCTTTTTTCAATTCAACCTTCAACATTTTCCTTGCGTGCGCAGCACGCTGCGTGTGACATGTGACTTGTGACTTGTATTCACTCCGCTATCTGAAAATCTCCCCATATTCCCAGGGACCCGTCACAGGCGCAGATCAGGCCCTGAATAAAAGGAAAAGTCCTGGCCTGATCTATAATTTTTTTAATATCCTGTTTGGTCTTAAGTTTATTGGCTAAGGCAGTGGCAAAAGTATCAGCCAGAATGGCGCTGTCAGCTTTAACTGTAACCAGATCGGCCCGGCCCAGACTGATGCTGTGTCCAATTTTTCCCGAAGAACTGCAGATGCCGAAAGGTTTTGGCTGCGCTTTTATCCTGACCTTCAAAATATCAGGAAAAAAATCAGGGCCCAGATATAGACCCAGAACTGTTTCTTTACTCAAAGCCAGAAACAGATCTCCCCCGTTTTCTACCATCAGCTGACTGCTGCTGCTTAACAGATCGCTTCCTACATACTGCGCCATGGCACCGGCCACAGCGGAAAAAGGGCCGATATTGCTTTGCCGGGAAGCTTGGAGCATATCCTGTACGATCAAAGGAGCAGCCGGATCTTCGCTTAAAGGAGAAAGAGAACGGGAAAATTCCGGATATTTCAGGCAATAATCAGAGATCTGGTTGTAATATTTTTCAATCAGGTCTTTTACTTTTTCCTGAGACAAAGGCAGGTCACTGCTTATCAGCAGATCAGTCTCCTGGAAGGTGACTTCACAGCGAAAACTCAGAGTTTGCGGAAAATTTCTGTACCAGCGTTCCTGATAAGCTGCCATGAAAATTCTTTCAATAAAGGGGATCAAGCACAATAATCATCGGATCCCGGGGCAGAGTATTCTTAGTCACTCCCACGCATTTCCGGTTTTTCATGACTGCTTCTTTTTTCGCAAGAAAAGAAGTAACTCTGTCTATATCAAAATCCAGTTTATCGGTCTTATAATGCATGGGTATGGTTATCAGCGGTTTGATCTTATCAATCAATTCAGTGGCTTCTGCGGCATTAAGAGTGAAAGTGCCTCCCACAGGTACCAGAGCTATGTCCGGCCTGCCGATACTCTCATAATCTATATCCAGAGTGCCCAGATCTCCGAAATGTACCAGAGTTATGCCGTCAGCCTTGATCTTGAAAATAATATTCGGGCCTCTGTCCCGTCCCTGGTTCTGATCATGGAAAGAAGGCAGACCTTTGATGATCAGATCTTTATATTCAAACTTTCCCGTGCTGTCTATTATTTTAGCCTGGGTAAAAGGATCAGTATACGCATGATCAGCATGGCTGTGCGAAACACAGACCAGGTCAGGCTGAAGCTCTATCGGTTTGTATTTTACTGCCCCGGAATAAGCGCCGGACTGATACGGGTCTGTAAGCAGAGTGCTGCCCTGTTCAGTTTCCAGAAAAAACGCAGCATGGCCCAGACAGCTTATCTTCATCTTTTATTCCTTTAACAAAAATTTACGGCTTATCTTTTTTAACTCCGACCAGAGCAAAAGCAGCTGCCAGAGGATCTTTCTGCTTTACTATCGGCCGGCCTACCACACAATAATCTGCTCCCTGCTCCAGCACATCGGAAAAAGCAGCCACTCTTTTCTGGTCATCGACCAGGGCCGGACGTATCCCGGGAGTTATGGTCACCAGGTCGAATTCTTCTTTGATCCGGGCTGCTTCCCAGACACTGCAGACCACTGCTTCCAGATCGCTCTCATGGGCGATTTTGGCCAGAGACATAACTTTTTTCAGAGAAGCCTGAGCAGAAGTAAGTTCAGTTACACCTACGATCAAAGGAGCTTTGACTTTTTTTTCTTTGGCATATTCGAACACAGCCTGTTTCAAAAGAGTTAAAGCCTGTTTACCGGCTTTGATGTGCACAGTAAAGGCCCAGACTTTGTTATCCACTGCTATTTTAGCTGCTTCGATCATAGTATTGGGAATATCAAAAAATTTAAGGTCAAGAAAGACTTCTGCCCCTTTTTTCTTTATCCATCTGATGATCTCAGGTCCGCAGGCAGAATAAGTTATCAAGCCTACTTTGAATTTTTTAACCTGAGGATAAAGAGCATTGACTATTTTCTTGATCTCTTTTTCCCGGGGCAGGTCCAGGGCGACGATCACTTTGTTCAAATCTTTTTTACTCATGATTTATCCTTTTTTCAAGGCAGAGAAGATAATATTTGATCTCAACCAGAGGTTTTAATCTTGCCGGTGATCTGATTTATACTCTTCAAACCGTGTTTTTTCATATAAAGACGCAGGCCCTGGGCCATGATCTTAGTAGCGTCAGGGTCAGTGAACAGGACTGTGCCCACGCTTACTGCAGTTGCTCCGGCCAGCAAAAATTCCACAGCGTCTTCGGCCCGGCTCACTCCCCCTCCTCCGATCAAAGGAAGGTCTGCAGATTGCGCTGCTTTCCAGACCCGGTAAAGGCTTAAAGGTTTTATCCCTTTACCGGAATAACCGCCGTAAATATTTCCCAGATAAGGACGTCCGGTATCGATATTAATGGCCATACCGAAAAAAGTGTTGACCAGAGATAAGGCGTCAGCCCCGGCATCGCTTACTATACGGGTAATGCGGCTGATGTCTTCGGTTTCTCCCGTAACCTTGACCACCAGAGTTTTTTTAGTCAAAGCCCTGGCTTCTTTGACCAGAGTTCCGGTCAAAGCCGGGCTCTGAGAAATAAGTTTTTTCAAACGCAGATTGGGACAGGAAAGGTTCAGCTCGATCGCTTTTACAGCCCTGACCTTATCCAGCCGTGCGACCAGTTCTTTAAATTCCTCTTTATCATGTCCCCCCACACTGACCAGAAAAGGAGTGGTGATCTTTTTGATCCCGGGCAATTTTTCCCGGATAAAAACATCCAGCCCCGGATTTTCGATGCCGATGGAATTAAGTACTCCGGTTTCAACTTCCATGATCCTGGGAGGAGGATTTCCCACCCTGGGCTGTACAGTAATGGTCTTGGTGACATAGGCACCGATAGACTTGAAATCAGCCAGACCTTTCATTTCCGCGCCATAACCGAAAGTTCCTGAAGCGCAGATAAAAGGAGTCTTCAGTTTTAATTTCCCGATCTTTACACTTAAGTCTGTTTTCATAATATCAAGTTACAAGTTACATGTCACAAGTCATCCCGAAGCTTCGTTCGGGACAGGCAAGTCACAAATAAAAATCAGGTTACGTTTAACGCCTGCCAGCCCTCCCTTCGGTCAGGAGCAGGCTGGGTTACGGTTAACGTTTACGTATCCGCTTCGCGATATTTAATTCAACATTCAACCAAGTCACTATGTCCGGTTGTCTCTTCTCTGGTGTTCTTCGGACATCCGGGAGCCCGTTTCTCTCCTTTGCTCCACTTCGGGCGAGTGAACCCTAAACGCTATCCGCTATGCCCTATTTCCCGAATACCATTTTCAAGGCTACCAGCAGAAGAAACACACCGAATACTTTTTTCAGCACCGGGTCACTGATCCTGTGCGCGATATGCGCTCCCACCAGTCCTCCGAAAAAAAATCCTGCGACTACAAAGGCAGCTATGGATAAACGGACATTGCCTTCCTGAAAATATTTCCAGGCGGCAAGCAGGCCTATGGGCAGAACCATGATCGCCAGAGTCGTGCCCTGGGCCTGATGCTGGGTCAGACCGAAAAGATAGACCAGGACCGGGATCATGATCGATCCTCCGCCGATACCGAAAATACCGCTGGCAATTCCTGCCACCAGTCCCAGCACTATATAAGCTAAAGCTAACATCGCTTTATCTCGTGTACCGTTAACCCGGCTGCTCCCGCAGCCTGTGTACCGTTTACCGTAAAATCTCTTTTCGGGACACGGTGAACGGTCAACTGTAAACGGTTTTATTAAAAACTAGTATCTATACAGAAAGTCTTGTACTTTCTGGAACCTTTCAATGCTCCCAGAATAAAATACCAGTTCGTCAAATATTTTATTTTACAAAATTCAAACCAGCGGTCATACGGCTGAATATTAAAGGCCGGTTTGAAAAACTTAAACACAGTGACCAGTAACGGGACCAAAGTGGCCCAGGTGAAAAACTTAAGCCAGAACGACATTGCAAACGGCCAGTGCAGAATAAAAAACAAGAGAAACAGCAGGCCGTAAATATGCATCAAATGAAAATTTCCGATATAAATAAACCCTTTTACCGGGAAGAGAAATTTATAGGATTTATGATTGGGCCAGAATCCTCTGAACTGAGTGACTATTTCCATAAAAGTATCGGAATGAGCAGCCAGCAAAGGGGGATGAGCCGCACCATAGGAAAACCAGACTTTAAGCAGAGACTTAAGGTCTGCCCTGTGCATGTGGTCCACACTGGCATCAGGCAGAAAATAAAATTTCCAGCCTTTTTTCCTGACTCTCAGACCGAAATCCATATCTTCTCCTGTGGGCAGGTCCCAGAAACGTCTTTCCCCGTCTTCCACTGCCTCTTTTCTATACGCCACATTAGCAGTGACGAAAAAATAAGCATTATGACCGCAGATCTCCGTAGGCGCAGGTTCTTTGCTCAATTCCGGGTAATAACCTTCCTGCAGATTACCGTATCTCCAGGCTACCCGGTTAAACCCGAAAGCCTCGCAATAGATCTCATAAAGATTGTCCGGATCATCGCGTAAAGTATAGATCTCGCCTCCCACAGCACCGATCTTTTCATCTTTGGCAAAGACTTTCAGCATTTTATATATCCAGTCCTTGCAGGGAGCGCAATCACCGTCAGTAAAAAAGATGAAATCCCCTTTGGCTTCTTTTAAAGCCTGAGTCCGGGCATAGCCGGGAGAAGGACAATTTTCAATCTCCAGAAGTCTGACATGGGAATTCTTTTTACCGTATTCCTTGATCATTTCAATAGTCTTATCAGTGCTGCCGCCGTCAGCCAGGATCAGTTCCATTTTTTCCCTGGGATATTCAACCTTATCCAGATATTCAAAAGTCTTGCCAATAGTCCTTTCCATGTTGCGCACCGGAACAATGATCGAGACAAAAGCTTCTTTCATTAACACGGCCTCCTCTTAAAACACATCTTTTATATTAAATACCGGCCCGTCTTTGCAGACCCGTTTATACCCCTGTCTGGTAGAGATCACGCAACCCAGACAAATACCGATACCGCAGCCCATAAACTGCTCAAACGATACTTCACAATCTATTTGCGGCAGCGGACGCAAAACTTCAGCCAGAGATTTGAACATAGGTTCTGGTCCGCAGGCATATATTTTTATTTTTTCCTCTTGTTTGCCGGGCTTATTCAATTCTTCTTCCAGCAGGTCCAGACAAAGTCCCTGCCTGCCGCAGGACCCGTCATCAGTGATCGTTTTTACTTTCCAGCCCAGTTGCTTGAACCGCCCGGCGCACAGCAGTTCTTTTTTGCTTGCCGCACCCAGAAGCAAAGTCAATTTTTGATCTTGAGAGGCGGTTTTTTTTCCGTTTAAGACTTTAGCCAGAAAAAACAAAGGAGCAACTCCGATGCCTCCGGCTAAAAGATAAATACGGTCATAAGACGATATTTTTTTCAGAGAAAAACCATTACCCAGAGGGCCGATAATGTCCAGACGATCGCCCGGTTTAAAGCGGGAAAGACTTTCCGTACCTTTGCCTCTGACCCGGAATAAAACCGAGATCTCATCCCGGTAAATGTCATGAATGCTTAGAGGCCGACGGAGAATAACCGAAGAATCAACTTTAAAATGCAGGAATTGTCCGGGTACTGCTTTAGAAGAGAAAGACGGAGCGCTGAAAGTCAGGCAAAACACATCAGCCTGGATTTTTTCAATTTTTTTTAAGGGGTATCTGGCCCGGCGCATCAGTGTCCTTTTTGATTTTAACCTTTATCACCAGGGCTGAAAACAGGCCCAGGGTGTTAATCCTGTTTATTATAGCATAGTCTGAAAAAATTTATTACTACTTTTTAACCGAAGCGGAAGTCCGGATCATTTCTGGCAGCAGGGACAAAAGCAGGTGCCTCTTCCCCCTATATTTTTTTTGTGCAAAGGCCGGCCGCAGACAGGGCAGGGCTCTCCTTTTCTCTGGTATACGGAAAAACATTCAGCCATACCGCCTGACTTTCCGTCTGTCTGGCGAAAAGTATTAATGGAAGATCCTTTTCTGGCAATAGCCTGTTTTAATATCTTTTTCAGACAGGCATGCAGTTTTTCGGCCTTTTTCCCGGGAATTGTATCGGCTCTGCGCTCCGGATCGATCTGAGCGCAGAACAAAGCTTCCTGAGCATAAATATTACCGATCCCGGCAATAAATCTCTGGTCCAGAAGCAAAGGTTTTATTTGAGCCTTGCGCTTTTTTAAAAGAGCAGCGAATTGTTTCCCGGTTATGTCTTCGGGTTCCGGGCCCATAGTCCTGATTATCGGCAATTGCTTCCAGTCTTTGACCAGTCTGACCTCGCCCAAAACCCGGGAATCACAGAAAGTCAGATCTTTTCCTGAAGAAAGATGAAAAATAACTCTGGCACAATGTTCAGTCCGGGAAGAAAGCATGATCCAGCCGGCGATACGCAAATGAAAAACCAGAAAAAATTCATCTTCCAGATTAAAAATAAGAACTTTTCCCCTGCGGATTATTTCTTTGATCTTTTTATTTTTCAGTTTAGCTTTAAAACTGCGCAAAGAAATGTCTTTGATCACTCTGGGATCAGGTGCAGATACAGAGATCATAGTCTTATTGACAATAGTGCGGGAAAGCTGACGTTTGATTGTTTCTACTTCAGGAAGTTCAGGCATAATTAGCTCATGGCAATAAGGTGACAAGTCACATGTCACACGTCACAAGTAAAAAAGGCGACAAGTAGTACTAAGCACTACGAACTAGGAACTAGGCACCTTTCGATAATCAAATATTTTTCTGTACTTTTTACTTTTGCCTTTTTACTTTTCACCGCAGGTGACCGCTATCCGCTTTCCGCTTGTCCTGAGCGAAGCCGAAGGACTAGACGCTATACCCTGTTTTTATTTATCGGCAATGATCTTAATAAAAACATTGCGGGAGCGGGGACCGTCGAATTCGCAGAAATAAACACCCTGCCAGGTGCCGAGTACCAGTTTTCCCTGATCAATAATTATCTGCAGCGAAAACCCGAGCAAGGAACTTTTTATATGCGCGTCGGAATTTCCTTCAGCATGCCTGAACCTTCCCTGCTCCGGCACCATCTTTTCCAGATGAGCCAGAATATCTTTCTGCACGTCAGGGTCAGCATTCTCATTAATAGTAAGACCGGCCGTAGTGTGGGGACAGAAAACCAGACAGATCCCTTTAGCCACCTCTCTGACCTTTTCCTCTACCTGAGAGGTGATATCCAAAAATTCCGCACGCTTATTCGTGCGCAGTTTAATCGTATGCATGTTTAAAGATGGTTATAAATTCCTTTATATCCTTCGGTCTCTGTTACCGGGAAAAAAATCAGCTGAATCACCCGGGCATTCTGTTTCAGGTCCAGGCCTTGAGGATTACCGACAACCAGAACAAATTCGCTCCTGCCGCTGAACCCGGCATCCCAGACTCCGTTATGAACAAAAGCGCCGCAGCGCAAAAGAGTACTGCGGGGAAAAGCTATGGCGGCCAGATCATTGGGCAAAGAAACAATTTCATTGGTACGGATTTTATAAATCCCTGCTTTAAGATGCCACCAGCCGAACTTATCCTCAGCAGAGGTCTTAACCGGGTTTAAAGCCAGTCCTTCAGGCAAAATTCTTTCTTTATTGGAAAAATCAACTTTTCCGGCAGAAGGAAAAGAGAACAGTTCTCCGGCACTCAGATCAAAACCGTTAGGCGTAAGCTGGGTCTCCAGATTTATATATCCGGAAATTAATTTTTTTTCTTCTACCAGTTTTCTGATCTCAGCTTTGTTCAGCATCTTTCGCTCCTTGTCTGTTTCTGGTCCTGCGGTAACCGGCACATCCCGAAGCTCTGTTCGGGACAGACGCTTTTCGGTAAACGGTCAACGGTACACGGTACACAGTACACAACAGAAAAGCTCATTTACTGAGCTTTTCTGTGTAATAATCCTGCAAGGCTTTAGGCTCAGCCTTTCCTTTTTTAGTAGCGGCAATACCTTCAATACTGGCGCCGGCTGCGGCCAGAGAAGTAATATAGGAAATCTTATTCTGAAT
>Ga0272442_10006128_pt1 | contig 15921 bp, 13 predicted proteins | sample SSMForm2O_FD_200262 | JGI IMG/M metagenome (GOLD analysis project Ga0272442, IMG submission 200262) | Marine sediment archaeal communities from Little Sippewissett salt marsh, Falmouth, MA, United States - SSM-Form-2O | ecosystem: Environmental > Aquatic > Marine > Wetlands > Sediment ...
GCTCGATGCAGCCATCGTCGTTTCGTCCAGCAGTTCGGGCACGTCGTCACTACAGTGCCAGGCCGGGAACTCCTGCGCGCGACCGATCCACGGTGTGGCAATGCCGATCATCGGGTCGGTAATCATGTGGTCGGCCAAGCCCAGCTCGTTCTCGTATCTCCAGAAGTACGCGTCGGCTATGTCCTGAGGCAGCGACTGAAGGACGAGCCCCGCCACCCCATTGGCCACCGAGGGCGTGGCGGCACCGATGCGGTGCAGTTTGAACGGGTAGTCGGCGCGGCTCGCGTCGCCGACGGTATCGAGGTAGAGCCCCACGAAACAGTGGCGGGCGATATCCGGCCGCTGGGTCATCAGACCCACCGCGCCGTAACATTCGTTCGTGACGAACCATCGGATGCTGCGACGCGGGGCCGGCAACTTGCCCGATGCGATGAGTTGCCCCAGTACGCGGGCCGCCTCCAAAACAGCCGCCACGCCCGACGCGTTGTCGTTGGCTCCGCTCTCGAAACCGTGAGCCATGACCAGCACTTCCTGGGTGTGGTCGCGACCGGCCAGCCGAGCGGTGGTCACCGGCATGGTGCCCGCCCCGACGCTGCCGTCGATTCGGCCGGCCAGTTCCACGTTGCTGCCGCCGTCCGCCAGTTCGCGAAGCTCCTGCCCCACGCGCGGCGGGATCATGAAGACCGGGATTGTGGGCTGACCCGCCCGCAGCCCCCAGCAACCGTCGGTCGAGATGCTGTTGCACCATGTCGTGCGGTGGTCGGCGTAGCCCTTGACCACCCACGAGCTGACGATCGCGGCCACCCCTGCCTCGGCAGCGGCGGCCAGAACGGCCATGGGATGCTGGTCGGTCAAGACGAACGCGCCGCGCTGCGGGGTCTCGCCCTCGCCGAGTACCTGCATCGGCCCGCGGATCTGGCCGTCGGTCGGTGCCGACCACATGGCGATGCAACGCGGCTCATCCTGGCGTCGGCAGAGTAGTTTCTCGGCCGGCTGGATCAGGCGAAGTTCGCCCTCGTCGCATTCCCATGCCAGCGGCATGGTCCAGTCCTGCATCCGCGTTTGGCCGTCTGCGGGCAGTTGCACCACCTCGGCATCCACCATGCCCGACTCGGCCAGCTGCTCCTTGGCCCATTGGGCCGATTGCTGAAAGGCCGAACTCGTGAAGAGTCGGTCTCTCGCATTGACCTCCCGGCCAAACCAACAAGCTCGGGCGCCGTCAACCGCGTCGGCGATCGTCGAAACAAGCTGCTTAATCATGCTCGAAAAACTCCTTCTTTTAGGGCAACTGATATGCTAACACAATCGGCGGGCCCGACAAGTGAACAGGCATGCCCGTCCGAGCACCAGGCTCGGCCGGAACGGAGTCGCACAGCTGCTGAAGGACTATTGCTGTCGGTGAAAGATGAAGTCGGCTACGGCGGCCAGGGCGTCGCGCGCGGCCGAAGGTTCCAGGACGTCCAGATTGCGACATGCCTGCTCTATTCGCTTACGGGCCGTGCCCATGGCGTACTCGATGCTCTGGCTGTTCGACAGCAGTCGCCGAATGGTCTCGGCTCGGCCGAGGTGCCCGTTGCCCAGCACCCCCAGGGCTTCGGCCCGGCCGGCCGGTTCGGCGTGGCGCAGGTAGTGCACCAGGGGCAGTGTCAACTCGCCCTGCTCCAGATCGCGTCCCAGTGTCTTGCCCGTGCTTTCCTGATGTCCGACCACGTCCAGCACGTCGTCGACGATCTGGAAGGCCACGCCAACCTCATACCCGTATTGCCTCAAGGCTGAGACGACTTCGGCCCCCGCACCGGCGTAGTAAGCGCCCAGCACGCAGCAGGTGGCCGTCAGACTCGCCGTCTTGCGCCCGATGATCTCGAAGTATTCCTCTTCCGTCAGGGCCCAGTTGCCCCGATGATGTACCTGGAGTAGCTCCCCCTCGCAGATGGTGTTCGTCGTGCGACCGATCAGGTCCGAGCCGAAGGGCAGTCCGAGGCTGTTGCAGTAGCGGAACGCGTGCGCGATCAGATGGTCGCCCAGCAGCACGGCCGCCTCGTTGCCCTTTAGATGATTGACGGTAGGCAGCCGCCTACGAACATCGGACTCGTCCAGCACATCGTCGTGCACCAACGTGGCCACGTGCACCATTTCAACCACGGTGGCAAGTCCGACGTGGTCCTGCCGTAGTCGCCCGCCCGCCTGGCCCGTCAGCAAGACCAAGGCGGGGCGCAGCATCTTGCCGCGGAACCGCGCGATGTGCTTGCACAGGTCGTTTACGAAGGGGACATCGCTGCGTATCTGAGCGTCGAAGGTGCGACGCACCTCCGCCAACGGCTCAGCTATACAGTCATAGAGCGAGGCCAGAACAGCCATATCAGATGCTCCACGCACACCGCCCTGCTAACAGCCCATGGCGGCACAACTTAGCGACATTCTAGTGCGACTGCGCCAGAGCAGCATGTGTTTTTAAAATTTTTGAAAACTTGATGTCGCCCCAGGCCTTCCCGGGCGAGCGGAAGAGCGCAAGCCTTTGTAAAATAGAACGTTACAATCATGTAGCGTATGGCCGGGTTGCGGGGTTGGCTCGCCGGTCGGCGCTAGGGTAGGGGTTGGTTGTCGAACTCGAACGGCTTGTGCCCGATCGTGGGCGGGCGCTGCTGGGCGATGCTGATGACGATGCCGATCGCCACGAAGCTGCTGACCATGCTGCTGCCGCCAAAGCTGACAAGTGGAAGCGTCATACCGGTGATGGGGGTCAGCCCCACGGTCATGCCCACGTTGAACAGGCACTGCACGCCCAGCAACGCCACCATACCGATGGCCAGCAGTCGGGCGAACGGGTCGTCGGTCCGCGTGGATACCTCGAAGCCGACCATCACAATGATGCCGAAGCAGGACAACACCGCCACCGTGCCGGCCAGTCCCCACTGGTTGCCGATCACCGAGAAGATGAAATCGTTGTGACGGTCGGGCAGGAAACGTGAGTAGCGAATATACGGACCTCCCAGCATCCCGTGCCCGTCCACCCCGCCGCTGCCCAGTGCGATCTTGCTGTGGATCAATTGATAGCCCTGTTCGAAATCCCAGCGACGGATGTCGGTCGGTCGAATCCCCGTCAGCCGCCGGAGGCGGTCGCTGTTTTGCAGGCGCTGTCGGAAGCGTTCGCTCTGCATCAACGGGCCCAGGACGCGCATCTTCTGGTAGTCGCGCATCACGCAGGTGAACATCAACGGCGCCGACAACACACAAGCCGCCAACACGGCCAGCAGATGACGCGACTTGGCTCCCGCGGCGAACAACATCAGCAGCAGAATGGGCATCAACAGCACGACCGTGCCCAGATCCGGCTCGAGCAGGATCAGCACCATGGGAACGATCGTCAGTACGAACGGGCCGATCAGCCCGACCAGGCGGCGGTAATTCTTGCGGTATCGCAGGTACCATGCCAAGGCCATCACGTACGCCAACTTGGCAAACTCCGATGGCTGTACCTGCACGAACGACACCTGCGGCAGACGAAGCCATCGTCGCGCGCCCGTCTCGCGAACGTCGGACGGCACGAAAGGCAGGTCGACGAAGCGGTCGGCCAGAAGAATCGCCAGCACGACAAGCGTGAAGGCGTAGATGCCGTACGACCACTGGCCGAGGCGCCTGTGGCCGATCCGCGCGACAACCAGCATGGCCACCACGCCCGCGCCCACGTAGGCGATCTGCCGTCCGGTATGGCCCAAGCCGTCGCCGGCGAGTTTCCGCTCGCTGGCGTGCACGGCCAGCACACCGAACAGGCAGAGCAATGACGCAGCCCCCAATAGCATCCAGCCGTACTGTGTGGGGTTGTAACGCGCCCAGGATCGCATTCCGTGCATACCTGCCGCCGCTACGGGCGGGTCGCTACCAAAAGATACTCTCGCCGGTCGTTAAGGATCTTCGCAAGAATCTTCCGCGCGACGGGTCCGGCCATCCTTCCGCCGCTGCCGCCGTGCTCGATCACCACAGCCACCGCCAGTTTGGGTTGTCGGTACGGCGCGAAGCCCATAAACCAGGCGTGTGTGGCGCGATCCGACCTGCCGGTCTGCGCGCTGCCCGTCTTGCCGCAGACTTCGACCGCGTCCATGCGGACCGTGCGATAGGCTGTTCCGCCCGGCTCGTTGACCGCGCGGTACATGCCCTCGCGAATGACTCGCCACTTTGCTTCGGGCAGATCGAGTATGAACATTGGGCGATCCCGCCAGTCGTTCATCAGAATCGTCGGCGGCAGCCAGCGGCCGGTTGCTACGGTAGCGGCGATATTGGCCACGTGAAGCGGTGTGGCCGTCAGGTCGCCCTGGCCGATCGCCAGGTTGCGAGCGTCCCCGATGCGCAGCGAGCCCCGGCCGTGCCGCTCCCGCCAACTTCGCGTAGGTACGATGCCCGAACGCTCCTCGATCAGCCCGGTGCCCGGATCGCGTCCGAGCCCGAACCGCTCCAGCCAGCCGACCAGGCGGTCCGGGCCCACATCCTGGGCGATCTTGTAGAAGTAGACGTTGCAGCTTTTCTTGATCGCATCGCTGGCATCGACCCAGCCGTGACCGGGCAGGTGTCGCCAGTGCGTCCAGCAGTGCCACCCATTCACATCCTCGAACAGGCGGCCCGTACACAGCTTCTTGTCGCTTGGGCTCACCACGCCCGTGCTCAGAGCTGCCGCCAGCGCAATGGGTTTGATCACCGATCCCGGATTGTAGGTAGCCGAGACGGCGCGAGCCAGTAAAGGAGCAGCCCGCCGTTGGGCGGCCAAGTCCCGGTAGAGTTCGGTCCGCCGTTCGGGATCGAACGTTGGATAGCTCACCAGCGCCAGGACGTGACGCGTCTCCACGTCCAGCACCACGGCCGACGCGCCGCCGCCTCGCGCGTCGGGGTTCGATTCCACCGCATCGGCCAGGATGTCCAGGATGGTGTTCTGAAGATCGGCATCGATCGTCAGCCGCAGATCGCGGCCCGGCTCGGGTTCGATCCGCTCCAGGACGTTGCCGTGGAAGTCCTCTCGCACCAGACCGCGTCGCCCTCGCAGAATCCGCTCGCCCAGCCGCTCGACACCCGAGTAGCCCATGGTGTCGTCCAGCCAGTAGCGGTTGAGCACGTCGGTCTGGAGGTTGCCCGCATCGTCGATCACCTCGCGCGTGACCGGGCCAAGAATTCCCAGGATGTGGCAGAGACTTTCTGCGCCGTCCCTATAGATCCGCTTGTTGGCGACGCACACTTGTGCCCACCGGTACGGCGCGAGCGCCAGCCGCAGGTCGATCGCCTGTTGATCGTTGAGCCCGCCGACGATCGAATGAAACGTTTCCTGCTCCTCGATTCGGGTCTCGATCCCGCGCCTTTTGCTGACGGCCTCCGCCACGGCGTGGACGCGTCGGCAGATTCTCTGCTGTCGACGAAGCAACTCGCTTGTCTCGATGCCTGTCAACTGTTCCACCTCGGTCCACATCGTCTGAAGCTGATGGCGGAGATCGCTCGCGGCGCCCTGGATTTCGTCGCGAGGGCTGCGGCCGCCGATGCGGCGACGCGCCAAGTTGACGAAATAACGATCCGCCTCGGCCGGATCGAGCACCGCGTAGTCCACCCGCAGCTCCCAGCGCGGTTGGTCCTCGGCCAGCACACGTCCGTGGCGATCGACAATCCGGCCTCGAACAGTCGGGATCAGACGCGAGGGTCTTCTCATCCATTCCGCGGCGCGCTGTTGGAACTGCCTGGCATGGACCGCCTGGAGGTTGATAAGGCGGACAAGTACGACCAAGGCCGCTCCGCTCAGAATCGCCAGCATGATCTTGAGTCGCCGGTTGTACATCCGTACCCCTGTAAGCCGACGGCGCCGCCGCAGCGCCCGGGGTCTTTCGGTCTTACGCGTTGCGCCGTGCCCGGAGCCGACTGGGCGGCCTGAGGCCAAGGAGCCCACGCAAGCGCAACATCAACCATAGCACATAGGGCGCGAGGACGGCTGTGTAAAGGGCGGTGTAGAGGGCGCCCAACAGAACATCGGTCGGCGTCCAGGACAGCCTCGGTTCGAGCACGGCTGTTATCGATCGTGCGACCACTTGGACCAGTTCACAGCCGACCAAAGCCAGGAACAACTGCGTAACGGGATGGTCGCGAAACACGAGTTGGCGAAGGCGAAGCAGGGCCAGGCCCACGAGCCCGAAACTGAAGGCGAACGTGCCCAGACGCACCTCGCTGAACAGGTCCAGCGCCAGTCCCGCCAGCCACGCGGCGATCAGTGCGTCGAGCGGATCGGCGTGGAGCAGGTAGAACAGCGCCAACAGAAAAACAAGATCGGGTCCGATCTGCTGGATGCGGATCCACGACACCACAGTGCTTTGCAGCACCGCGGCGATAGCCAGCAAAATGACAAACCCTACCCACCGCATGCCATGGTGCCTGCCCGTTCCGACTCTTTGCAACTGTCCTACTGCGCCGCCCGGCCGGCTGTACGACCGACGTCGGGACTCCCGGCAGAACGTCGGTCGACGATTTCCACGATGGCCTTGGCTGCGGCAACCCGCACCTCAGGGGCATCGGTGCGCATCGCCCCAGCCAGCGCCCCAAGGGCGGATTCGTCGCCGATAGCCCCGAGGGCCAGAGCGGCCATTGCCCGTTTACGTGCAATCTGCTGTTCGGGCGGGTCGACCTTGACGACCTCGGGCGACAGGTCGGGCCGATCGAAGTGCAGCAATTCCAGCGCCAGGCGCAGGCCGTCCGGCTGCCCCAGCCGCCCGAGCCCGCGAGCGGCCACCAGCCTCGTCTCCGGGTGTGGGCCTTCCTCCAGGCGATACCGGAACAAACTTTCGCACTTGGGCTCGGCGAGCAGGGCCAGCTCCAGCAAGGCGAAGGTTTGCCTGTCACTGAAGCCGCTGTGAGCCGAGTAGACCAGTTGCTGGACGGCCTTCTCGCTGCCCAGTCGAGCCATGGCCGCCGTCGCTTCCCATCGGACGCCCTGATCACGGTCGCGCGTCGCGCGGGTCAGCAGCATCATCGACTTCGGTTCGCCAAGCCGCCCCAGCAACTGGGCGGTCAAACGGCGAACCGCCGCATCTTCGTGCTCGAGCAGAAGCGATGCGAGTTCACTGGTGTGTGATTGATCTCCCATTCGGTGCATCGCCCAGATCGCCGCCGCTCGGACCGCGTCGTGGCTGTCCTGGAGGCGCTCGCGCAGAAGATGCATCGCATCCTGGTCGTGCACCTTGCCCAGCCCCACGCACCCCTCGAACCGCACGCCCCAATAGTCATCTGATACGGCATACCGGAATCGCTCGACCGCCTCGCCCGCTGATGTGTCGGACAGGGCCTCGAGTGCGCGGACCCGTATCGCCGCCGAGTCGTCGAGGCAGTACCACTGGAGGTAGCGCGCCGCCTCGACGCGCAGTTGATTCGAGTCGATCGGTGCGAGGTGACTACATCCTATTGTGCCCGTGATCGCCCACAGGGCGGCCAACGGGATGATCTTTCCAGATGGCAAGCTGATTTTCGACATGATCCCTTCATCCGGACTGCGTGGCGCCCGCCTCATCCGCCGACCGATGCAGCCTCCACCACCGCCGAAGCCTGCCGATCACCGACTCAATCAGCACCGCTGCGGTTAGCAGGCCGCACACCAGCGCGAAGCAATCTCCCCACCGCGTGTAGGGCGCGAACCGATCCGAAAGCTTCAAGGTCCTCACCAGATACCCCGTTTCACCCTCGTCGATCATCCCGTGAACTCGGCCGATCGGATCGATGAACGCACTGACCCCCGTGTTGACCGCTCGCGCGATCGCCACGCGGTTCTCGACCGCACGAAACACACATATCGCCAGGTGCTGCACGTGCTCGGCCCCGTGGTGAAACCATCCGTCGTTGCTGATGTTCAGCAGAAAGTCGGCCTGTTTGGCCTCGTGTCCCTGCCCAACGAACGCTCGGCAGACGTATGGCATGCAATCTTCATAGCAGATCGGTACGCCGAAGCGGTAGGTGCGATCGTTCTGCGAACGCGCCCGTAGCGTCAGCACCTTGAACTGCGAGCCAGCCGTCAAAGAATACTCGGTTCCGCTGCGACCCCAGGGCGTAATGTTGTTGAGGCTTTGGTACAGAAAGTGAAGCCGTCCGTAGCGAAACGGCACAAACTCACCGAACAGCACCAGGTGTACCTTGTCGTAGCGATCGGGTTCCTCTCGTCCGGTCGATTCGTACAAGTACGCCGAATTGTACCGCTTGATCTTGGGGTAGACGGCCGTGGGGAAAAGCTCATACGCCAACGAGCCGACGAGCACGTACGTGGGGTTCAGCCCAGCGATATCGCCCATCCCGATACCGAGGGCCCCAAGATGGGTGACCATCGCCTCCTCGTCGCCCCGAGCCAGGGCGCGCAGGATGGCGTCGGTGCGTCGTGAGTAGAGTTGCCTGGCCCGGCTGACGTAACCCGCAATAAGTGTTTGCGCATCCAGAAAATCCGGATTCAGCACGTCGCCCCATGCCGTTTCCGGGAAGGCGAGGATATCCGGCTCATCGTGTGTCGCCTCAACGGCCAGCCTCAGATGCGCCGCCAACTTCTCGAACACAGACGGTCCTTCGCCGTTGTCGAGCACCTCGAGTGGATAGTGTTCCTGAGTCACCGCTACACGCGGGCCCTCCGTGAGCGCGATGACGGCAAGACAGTAACGCCCATAGGCAATCGTGGCCGCCAGGCTCAACACCGTGACGACGACCGACACACGCACCATCCGGCGCCGAATGCGCCACGGATGATGCCGAACCCAAACCCACCCCAGCAGCAGGTCCACCATACACCCGTTGACCATCGCAATGACGAAGGTCACCCCATATGCGCCCACCAGGTCGCTTACCTGAATCAGAGGAAGTACCTGATAATGGCTGTGAGCGAGGAAGAACCATGGGAAACCGGTCATTACCCATGCTCGCAGCACCTCGCTGGCCACCCAGACGACCGGAAAGATGATCGCGGCGGGCAGGCGCCAGCGCACCCACGCGTGGTGCACCGGCCAGGCCGATAGGGGGAAGTAGACCGCCAGGTACACGGCCAGGGCAAAGGTGCCTGCTGGCCAACGCACCCCGACCGCCTCGACGAACGCGACATCCCACAGCCAGTGCAGATTGACGAAGAAGAAGGCGAACCCCGTCAGGTAGCTGCTGAAGTAAAGCCACCCTTGCCGTTGGGCCGTGCAGACCGCCACCAGCCACGGCACCATGCACACGTACGCCAACGGCCACCAATTGACCGGCGCGAAGATCAGGCTCAGCAGCAACCCCGTCAGCATCGACAGCCCGAGCGTCGCCCATCGCGAACGCATCCGCAACGGTTCGCGTTCGTCCGTGTGCTTTGATCCCGGGTCGGCCTTCGACGTGCCTGAAGAAGTCTTCAATCGTGCTTCCCGTCGCCCGCGTGTGCCACAACTCGATCGTGAGGGTGCAACCGGCTCCGCCGGTGACGTACGCATGATGCGTTCGTCCTGGACGGGCGCACAAGCCCGCTCACCGCCTTGTACAGTTGCATGATTGTGGCAGAATACTTCGTGCCAATCAAGCGGAGGCCTGGGGATGGGGCCCGCCCGCGTCGTAGCCGTTCGGATGGGCGGCAAACCACTGCCACGCCGTCTGGACGATGTCGTCGATGCCCTCGAACTGCGGACGCCACCCCAGTTCCGAGCGCAATTTGCCTGCATCGGCGTATAGCTCGGGCGGATCGCCCGGGCGGCGGTCGGCCTCATCCACGTCCATGGATCGGCCGATGACTCGCCCTATGGCGTCGATCACTTCGCGAACGCTGTACCCACGACCGATTCCGCAGTTGTACGCCCGCATCACCCCCGGCTCGGCCGCATCGAGCGCCAACAGGTGGGCTGCGGCCAGGTCGTCGACGTGGATGTAGTCGCGTATGCACGTGCCGTCGGGCGTGGGATAGTCGGTGCCGAAGATCTTGAAGCCGTCGAGCCGACCCATCGCCGCCAGCAGCCCCCGAGGGATCAAATGGATCTCGGGATCGTGATCCTCGCCAAGCGTCCCGTCCGCCGCGCATCCCGACGCGTTGAAATACCGCAGCGATACCGCCCCCAACCCCCAGGCCGAACCGCAATCCCGCAGCATGTGCTCGACCGTCAGCTTGCTTTGTCCGTACGGGCTAACCGGGCTCTGTGGGTGCTCCTCGGTGATCGGCAACTTCTCCGGCACGCCGTACGTGGCACAGGTGGAACTGAACACGAAGCGCCGAATTCCGAACTGCTCCATGTGTTGCAGTAGGACGACGGTCTTGGCGACGTTGTTCTCGTAGTACTTGAGGGGTTGGGCAACCGACTCCGACACGTTGAGATAACCCGCCAGGTGAATGACGCCCTCAACCTGATGCTCAGCCAGCAGGCTCCCGAGAGCCGACCGATCAGCCACGTCCGCCCGGATCAGCACAGCCTCGCGATGGACGGCAGCCGCGTGCCCGGCCGACAGATCGTCCAAAACCACCACCTGATGTCCACCCTCGCAGAGCAGCTTTACACAGTGACTGCCGATGTACCCCGCTCCGCCCGTGACCAACACCTTCATCCGCGTTTCCTTCCTCCCGCCGCTGCGTCCCGGGTGGATGTCTCTGGGCTCCTAGCCGATGACCTCGTCCAGCAGCGACGCGCTGATTACCACCGATCGCATGACGAGTACATGACTGCGATTGGCGCGTATCCCGTGCAGGCTCGCCTCCAGTACGTATAGCTCCTTCGACGCCTGCCCGTCGTTGCGGTCGTGGACGTCCGCGTCTGTCAGCCAGTACCCCTCGTGATGGATTCGCTCCAGGGTGCCCAGATACACGACCGGCCCTGCTGTATCCAGCACCACCTGCCGACCGATCCACTCGTTCAGTTCCGAATCGTCTTGCACGACGAACACCCGCCTGCGACCATGGTTGTGCTCGCGAACGTGCGTGTATACTACGTCTCGTTTTCGGAGGCGGTCAAGGCTTTCGCGACGCGGGCATGGGTGGGCGAGTTGTGCTCGGCCCGACGGCGGTCGGTTTGGGATGGAGGCAGCGGTGTCGTTGCTCCGGTCGGAACCTGCACGGGAACTCGTCGACGTTGCGCGTCGACGTCACCTGGTTATTCACCGTACCGACCCGTTTGATCTGCCCTCACGCTATGGTGCACTGTACCTCTTCACGATCGGGCACGACCGCTGGGTGACCTGGGCGGCGTCGGGTTCCTGCCCGGCTGGCCAACTGATGGCGTTTGAGTATACGCATAGGCTCGGCGCCTCGCAGCGCTGGGCGCGCGTGGTCTGGACGGTCGTCGTCTTGGAGAGCAGCATGCCGCGCCCGGGCGCCTTGTTGCAGGGAGTGGTCGAGCCGATCGCCGTTGGATCTTTTGCCCGGTATCGGCACGCGTCGCCCGAAGGTGCAACCGAACCGACCGAGCCACATAAGCTGTTCTGTGAGTCGGCGGCGGCCCTTCACCGCTGGGTGGATGCCGGCCTGGCGGGCTTTCTCCAGCAGCACGACCCGCGGACCACCTGGGAGCTGCGGGGCAGACTCATCGCCGGGTACCGACCCGATCCAGCCCACGCCGCCGAAGTCGATCGTTTGCTGGATGCGGTCGTGGGGCTCCATGATCTGACCGACCCCACGGGGCGTGAACGATGAGGTCCGAGCCGGACAGAACGGCCGTGCGTTCAGCAGGGTCATGGCCGTATAATCACTCGCGTCGCTCGAACGACGAGGAGAAAAGATGAGCTGTATGATAGGGATTCTCATGGCTGCGATCGTTTCGCCTGCCCCAGCCGCAACACAGCCTGCCGGGCAGGGCGTGGTCATCTCGCCGCGCGTCACCGTACAGGGTCAGCCCGATTACAGCGATCTGGGCCGATTCGTTCAGTTTTTCAGGGACAAGGGACTCACCGGCCAGGATCTGGCCGTCGCGTTGTGGCAGCGACTGTGCGGCACCGAGACCGGGCTGTACCACTTCAACGAGATCTTTGAGGGTCGTGAGACCGACTACGCGCTGGGCAACAGCCGCGACCCGCTCAAGAATATGAACGTGCACAATCACGGCTTCTGCGGCATCCAGGGGCCGGTGTTGGCCGGCGTGTTTCGAGCCGCCGGCTTCGAGGCCCGCAGCTTCAGCGTGCCGGCTTGGAGTCATGTGGCTACCGAGGTGTGGTACGACGGCGAGTGGCACTATTTCGATCTGGATCTGCGAGGTGCCTTGCTGCGACCCGACGGAGTGGTCGCCTCGGCGGTCGAGGCCCGCACCCAGAAGGAGCTGTGGACCGACCCACAGCAGACGATCGAGCCCTTCTTTCCGAATGTCCGGCCCAAGTCAGTCGGTTTTGACCGGTTCTCAGAGAGGCCCCTCGACACCCAGTATCACTGGTCGGTGCGCGGTTGGACGACCGACCACGTGCTTCGCCCGGGCGAGTCGCTGACCCGCTGGTGGCAAAACCAGAATGGCCGGTGGCATCACTGGCCTACCTATGTCGATTGGATGCGCAAGCTCCTGGAAAAGCTTCCTCGCGGCATCAAGCCGAACCACGCCGATTTTAGCATCTGGGGCGTGGGCTCTGCCCTGATGCACTACGTGCCCGATCTGACCGACAGCACCCGCGACGTCGAGTTGGGTGCGTACCGCATCGACAACCTCAAGACCACACCGAAGGGACTCACGCCCGCCGAGCCGGGTCGAGGGTCCGTCGTGTTCGAGGTGCTCAGTCCTTACATCATCGTGCCGATCATGGACGATCTGGACGACCCGAGCAACTTCCAGCTCAACCGCGACGCGGCCACCGTCATGGTGGATGCAACCTCGCCGGTAGAGGGCGAAGTCAGCACCGACGGTGGACGAACCTGGACGCCGCTCGGAACCCTGCCCAACAGGGCACGTCTCGATCTGACGCGCTTCGTGCGAGGAACGTATCAATACCTACTGCGGCTCGCCGTCGACGGTCGGCCGGACGCAGCCGTGGTGCAGCGTCTGGAGCTGCGAACGTGGGGTCAGGTTGCCCCCATCTCCATCCCGAGACTCGCCAAGGGCACCAATGTGCTGCACGTGGCTGTCAACGATCCGCGGGGGCGGCCTACGCGACTGCTGCCCGTGCTGCCCTATATGGGCGATCCGGACGACGTCAAAAAGTTCAACATCGAGATCGACGGTGAGTACCAGCCCAAGCAGGCCACTACCCGATTGACGGGTCGGGCGCTCGTGCCCGTGCAAGCGCCGCCCGGTCAGCAGATCGAGTGGCTCAGCATCGGCGGAATGTTCCGGGCGCATCGTCTCTCTCGCGCCCACCTGACGGCCAACAAGATCGAGGTTGCCACCGCGCCCGCCGGACCGTTTAAAACCGTATACGACGCAACCGGCACCGTGGCCGACTGGAACGACCATTGGCATTACGCCATGGATGTCGACGTGGTGTTGGACGAACCCGCACCTGTGGTCTACGTCCGCTATACCGGTGATCCCGCCTTCAACGCGGTGCGGATCTACGCCCACTGTCGCGACCCGCGCCCGGCCAACACGGGGCAGATTCGCGTGACGCACGATTACTGCCTCGGCGACGAACGAATCATCAAGTCGGTCGATGTGCCGGCCGGCGGCGGCTCGTATTCGATCGAGTGTCCGTCGGCACCAACGAATCTGTCGCTCAAACTCGAAGTGCCCCATGCGTCGGCCGCCCAGCCGTCCGACGACTGACGCAAGCAAGGGCATACCAAGGTCGGCAGGCCGCCCAACGGCGCGTGAACGATCAGTGCCGAAGTAGCGCCGGCACGGGCAGCGAGAGTTGCCGGCACAGGTGAGCGTAGGTTGCCTCGAGCCGCCGACCGACGTCGCGTGGCGGCACGTACGCGTAATCCTCAACCGTCTGATGCAGCACTTCGCGAGCGCGGTCGAGGACGTCTTTTTCGCCGCCATCAAGCCACGCATCGGTCATGCCGTAGTCGAACAGCTTCGGCGCCCAGTACATCCGCTGCTACTGCATCAAGGTCTGCTCGTGCGACAGGAACGTACCGCCGGCAGCCGCCTGTGCCGATATCCGCCGACGGTGTTCGTCCACCATATCGTCGGCCAGGGAACGGTCGTTGCGTGCCCGGTCCTCAGTGAAGGTTATCCCGCTGTGATGGCTGAGGCGGTCGCGGAGTTCGCCGTCGGCAACCTTGATACCGATGGTCTTGAGGACCCGCAGCGCTTCATCGTGCAGTCGAGTCAACTGGTCGGTCGAGAAGATCGACGGCAATCGCACAGGGTTACTCCACATAGGGTGTTCAGGGCATTACAGCAAGACAACGATGGGAGTACGCTAACAGATCGCCCGTCGGTTCGCAGCCTCGTGGTCCCGTCGAACCTCCCCAACCGATCAAGACGGTCCCACCCGAGACGGCGAAGTGTGTAAATGCTTTTATGAAAGGGCTTTATGGCTGTTTCGATGCAGCCTGCCTCGCAAGACGCACCGTGCAGTTCGGTCTTTGCCGCCTCGTCGCCACGCACCTGAGAAGATGGGCCGGGCGACCTGATCGACTTGCGGCCAGGCCGTTGGCCGCGTTCCGGTTCGGCAAGATGGCACTCGGCAAGATTGTCTCAACGCGGCAATCAAGGCGAGTCAGCCAACGCGGGCGTTGAAGGGCGGGCAGCGGCGCACGTATAATGCGTCTGTAGCAGCGAACTGTTCACTTCAACGCAAGCTGGGTCTAAGGAGTCTGACGGTCATGTCTGAAGACGCCCTGTACACCATTCAGGAAACCATGGAGCGCCTTGCAATCGGCGAGGAAGAGTTGAAGGAGTTGATCAAGAGCGCCAAGCTTCACATGATCAAAAATGGGGCGGAGTTGGCCTTTCGCGCCGATGAGGTGGATCAGGTTCTCACCGAGCGCGACCAGCCCGAGCCGCTGGTGGCCAGCCTGGACGATACCGACGTGGAGGCCCAAGCCGAGCAGGAGGAAGATGAACCCATCAGCCTGACCGACGAGCCCGAGGGAAAGGCTGAGATCGCAAGCAAGATTCGCAGCTTCGGCGAAGGCGGCATCACGGCCGGGCAGGGGGTGGTCGATACTTCGGGGCTCAAACGTACGATGCTCAAAGGGGCGACCGCTTCGCGATGTCGCACCTTCCACTCCAAGCTGAGTGACGCAGCCGTGGCTTATATGAACAATCAGATCAACGAGTGGGTCGACGCAGACCCCGAGATCGAGATCAAGTTTGCCACGGCGACGATCGGCGTCTTCGAGGGCAAGCACGCCGAACAGAATCTGATCATCACGATCTTCTATTGATACGTGGGCAAGACGCTTGCCCAATCCCCTCGACCCCAGGAGCGACAGTACGGGCATGCCCGGACCGCGGAAGCGTGTCGGTACGCCCATTCAACTCAAGGTTCGAAGCTTCGGACTGTTCATACGGGGAATGTGGCTCTCGTGAGGGCCATGAAGCAGGCCGCCGGCCGGGCGTCGGGCGTCACGACGCCGGACGCGAGAACTCACCTACGGTCGGACTTTCGACGTGCAGATAGTCCTGGTAGCGCATACGGATCGATTCGGTGTGCGAGCCGGCATTGAAGTTGATCTGCTCACAGTCGCCCAGGCCTGTGTCACAGAAGGTGGGCAGGCCGAAGAGGCTGCCGAATGGGGGGATCGATCCGGGCTCCAGGGTGGTCAGCTCGGCGACCTCCTCGCGCGTGGCAAACCGCAGGCTCTTACCGCCGGTGAGCTTCTTGCTCGCCTTGCTGTCCAGCTTGCAGTCTCCGGGCAGCACCAGCAGAACGAAGCCGGCCTCGGTCTTTACCACCAGGGCCTTGGCGCCGCTGTGAAGCGGCTCGCCGCGGACCCGGGCAGCGTCGGCACTGGTGTAGACCGGCTCGTGTGAGCGCTGCTCGAACGTAACCTGATGTCGTTCGAGAAGATCGACGATTCGTTCCAGAATGGGCGCCTCTGATCGGTCAGTCATAGGT
>Ga0272442_10006129_pt1 | contig 15920 bp, 15 predicted proteins | sample SSMForm2O_FD_200262 | JGI IMG/M metagenome (GOLD analysis project Ga0272442, IMG submission 200262) | Marine sediment archaeal communities from Little Sippewissett salt marsh, Falmouth, MA, United States - SSM-Form-2O | ecosystem: Environmental > Aquatic > Marine > Wetlands > Sediment ...
AGCATACGTGGTCGGCACGCCCTGGCGAGATGACTTCGTCAACGTGCAGCCCTTCGAGGACACGCTCGGACCGTACGGCGGGCCGACAGGCTTCGACAGCTGGTACGACGAGCTGTACGGCACGAACATTTTGCCTCTCGAGATCGAAGCGTTCGACGAGGCGTGGGGCAACGATTCGTTCAGCACGTCGGGGCCGATGTGGTCGCCAGGCACGGCGCAGGATGCGGTGCTCCGCGGCAAGCCGCTGACCTTCCCGCTCGAGGTGCCGCCAGACAAGGCGCTGCTGGTGGTGATCACCGACGTCGCCGGGCCGGGTCTGCTGCACGTCACGCCGGGAACCTACAACACGATCGGCGACCTCATCGTCGAGCTGCAAACGCAGTGGGATCTGTACATCGGCTTCGCGTCAGGCATCGCGTGGGGAAGCTGGAGCGAAGGCGGCGAAGAGGGGTTGACCTTCGGATGGGATGGCGTGTCGTTCTCCGCCATGATGATCATGTTCGGCGAGCTGGCGAGCCAAACCGCCAACGACCTGCGCGAGACGATCGGCATGATCGGATTCGGCATCAACGGCGCGGCGACTCGGCTCGTCGTCGGCGCGTGGCTGTTCCCGCCGATCCCGACAGTCGACCCGACCGACAAGTTCTATTACGACAACTGGTCGCTGATAGACTTCGTGGTCGACACCGACCCGTACATGGCAGACTACCCGCTCGTGTACGAGCAGTACTATGCGCTGTTCGACACCGCCGTACCCGATCCGACCTGCGTCGAGCGCTTCACGCTCGAAGGGTGGGTGTCGCCGAGCGCGGTCTGGATCGACGAGTACTCGCCGACCGACCTCGCGGCGGCGATGTTCGACGGCGGCACGGTCAACATGGAAGAGTTCGATCCGGCCGAATGGCCGGACGAGATTTGGACGTAAGGAGTGAACGATGGGACAGGCCGATTGGGGTGATCTCGGAGGAGCGTTGAGCGACGCGACGCTCAAGCGCGGCGTGACCGCAGGCATCGCGGGGCCGGCTGGCAGCAACGGATTCGTGTTCGGCTTCAACAGCTTGGACGGCACCGCCACCGGCGCGCACGGCAAGTTCGTCGACCTGCCCGGCTTCACGCCGACAGGCAGCTTGCTGACCAACCCCGACGGCGGCGGAGGCGTGCGCGGCGCGGTGAAGCGCGTCGCCTCGCCGAACAACACAGGCATGACGCCGGTGCTGTTCTTCTGCTGCCAAGGTGGACCGCCGACCGTCAACGACGAGGCGTACATGCTCGGCCTCATGGACCGCGACCCGTACAAGATCGTTCTCGCCAAGGGACCGATCGTCGGCGGTATCACCGAAGACATGGAGGACGGCAAGCTGCTAGTCGAAGGCTCGCAAGAGTTCGCGATGGGCGACGGCCTTTGGCACCACTTGAGGCTTGACCCGATCGTCGAGCCGAACGGCGACGTGTTGCTCAAGTGCTACTACAGCGATCTGAACGTCCACGACATACACACGCCCGACTGGCAGCTCGTGCCCGGTTTCAGCGCCGACGGCTACATCGACGACGCGCTGCATATCGAAACGGGCACCGCGCCGCTGTGGGGTGGATACGTCGGCTTTGCGTTCGCGATCAATCAGGCACTGAACAGGAGAGGAGCGTTCGACGCGCTGCAAGCGTTCCGAGCGATCTAGAAGATGGGAGCTACTTGGTTCGACCGAGATCGTGGTGTCCGCTCAGGGCGTGTGGTTCCGTCGGTGATCACTCCCGCCGACGGCGAGCGCGTCTTCGTGCTCGGCGCAGAGGCGCTCGAGGAGCTTGCACAGGTCGGCGTCGGCGACTTCACCGAGGTGACGCAGAACATCGACCTGACAGGCATCGACATCGTCGGCGCGACGCTCGACACGATCGGCACCATGATGGGCCAGTACCAAGCGCTCGCAGGCTTCGACTACTCCGACCCGCTGCACGTCTTCGGCTTCGACTTCAAGGTGCCGAACGTCCCGGCAGCGAACAAGGTGGCTGGCGGCTTCGCGCTCACCGACGCAGGCGACATCGAGTCGGCGAAGGAGACGTACTCGCCGAACGAGTCGTACTGCAGGGAGATCCCCGAAGGCGTAGGAGCCGCGTCACTCGTGGGCGACAACGTGCCGCAGGCGTTCCCGCCATTGCTGCCGCAGTTCACGTTGCAGTGGTGGATGAATTTCCGAAGCGACCTCTACCCGTCGTCGACAGGGATAAGCCCCGAGGTGCTCAACGCGTATCAGACACTCGTCGGCGGGTTGCGTCTCAGGCTGTTCGGCGCAGCGGGTTTGCACGAGTGGCGATTCGGACTCGAGATGCACGCGCCCGCGCTGTTTCAGTCGAATTTGATCGGCGGCTTCGTCATCGACGCGCCGCAGGGCTGGCGGCTGTACACGATCCGTTTCGACCAAGCGCTCGCGCCACCGAACCAGCTCGAGGTGTTCGTCGACGACGCGCTCGCGGCCGGGTGCCTTGGCAACTATCCGTTTGTCCCAGCGGCACCGCCAAGCCCCGCGAGCATCGTCTACGGCGACCCCGAGCTTGTCGGGCAGGTCGACGACATCCGGTTGATCTCTCGCTGGTTGTCGGACGTCGAGATCGCGGACTCGTATGCGGGGTGCATCGCCAACCCCGCGCCGGTCGACTTCAAGTGGGTGATGCAAATTCGGATCGACGGACGGCTGTACGCCGAGCGGACGATCGCAAGCGACGAGCAACGAACGTGGACGGACTTTCTTGCCCCGGTGCGACTGCTGACCGGGCCGCATGAGGTGACGTTCCGCCTCAAGCTCGAGCTGGCATAGGAGAAGCGATGTTCAATACGCCGAAGATGGGTATCCCGTGGATGAGCGAGTTCGAAGACCCGTTTATCGTCACCGACCAAGCGAAGGCCGCGGCCGTCGACAACTGGTTGCAGGCGATCTACGAGAGCACGTCGTACGGAGTCAACACGACAGGCCCAGTAGACGTCGATACAAGCGCGAACACGGTGACGTGGCACAATCCGATCATCGTCGCATCGGCGCAGACGGGTGGCGTTCTGCGCGTGCTCGCCAACACGCACGCGTGCGCTGACGGCGAGGTGCTCTACATCGAAGCACCAGCACGCCCGCTGCCAGTTGGCATGACAGACGTGCCGATGCTGAACGGCCCGGCGCTCGGCGTGTCGCAGACGGCGATCGTCATCGGGCGGCGCTACGGCGGCGATTTCTACTTCGCGAACCGCGCAGTCGAGGCGAATTACCACTACTTCGGCGAGTCCTCGTTTTGCGAACTCAAGGAGGAGCAGCCCGCCGCGACAGACGCTGGCGACTTCAACTCGGGATCGTGGGTGGTGCGCGCCCTCAACTCGCAGCAGGCAGGACAAGGCGACGACATCGCGTTCACCGCACCGCCGACGGTCGAGCTGCAGAAGGGAACCTATTTCGTCGAAGCCTCCGCACCCGCGTACCGCGTGGACAAGCACCAGACGCGGCTGCGCGACATAACGACAGGCACGACCCTGTTGCAAGGGTCGACGGAGATGTGCGGAGCAAGCACCGGACTTTTCATCGACGTCTACGTCCAGACGCGCAGCTTTGTCTCGGGCTACATCGATCTGAGAGACGTCACCGAGGTGCAGCTGCAGCACCGCTGCTTTCAGACGCGACTAGTCGACGGACTCGGACTCGGCGTGTGGGGACCGGGCGACGACTTCGGCGAGACGGAATGCTTTGCTAAGATGCGCATCAAGCGCGTCAGGTAGGAGGAGCCATGCAACCGACCAACCGAGAAAAGTTCCAGTGGGGAACGGTTGAGCTGACCGGGCAGAAAGAAAAAGAGGTCAAGTTCGGCGAGGCGTTCGACGACGTGCCGCAGAACGTACAGCTGACGCTGGCCGGTGCTGGCGACGGCTCGCCAGAGGTTCACGACACGAAGAAGGACGGCTTCAAGGTCAAGGTGCCGAAGAACTACAACGGCAAAATCATGTGGCTCGCAATCGGCAAGCTCGACAAGGACAAGGCCACGGCGAAAGAGATCGAGAAGTAGCAGATGCCGCTGACTATCGACCAGTTGCTCGCAACCCTCGCCGTCGACGCGGCATCGGCGACCGTCGTCGCCGGGCGCATCGCGGTGATCCAGCGCGACCCGCAGCCCGACGAGACAGGGATCGCGATCGACACCGACGTCCGATTCTTGATCGTCGACCTCGACGCCGACCCGCTCGCGCCTGGCGTGCTGCCGACGTTCGACATAAACATCGAGGGTGCGCTCGCAGGTTCGTACAGCGGCGGCGTGTTCACGCCAGCAGCGCCGTGGACAGGCAGCGTCACGCCGACCACCGCGGCCGACCCGTTCGTCGGTTGGTATGTGGTGCTGCAGCAACCCGCGCCGCCAGTGTTCAGCAGCGAGCAGATCGTCAACGTCGAGATCGAGGTGTACCTCGGATCGGGTTGGGGATATGGGCCGTGGGGACACTTCCCGTGGGGACACCCGCCAGCGGCGGCATCGATCAAGGTCGAGTACGAGTTCACGATCGAAGACCTGACGCCGCCGTGCATCGTCTCGGCCGAAACAGTAGACCCGTTCACGGCGCGCGTGACCTTCGACGACGAGATGGCGACGACCGGACCCGGCAGCGTGCTCGACGTCGACAACTGGATCAACACGATCGTGCGGCTCAACGACGACCCCGAACCCGGCGTGAGCCTCGAAGTGGTCGACGTCGCCGAGGTAGCGGGCAGCGGCGGCACTCAATTCGATCTGACGTTCCAGTGGGAGATGACGCCCGGCTGTCTCTACCGCATCGACGTCGACCCGCTCATCGAAGACTCGTCGGGCAACAGCATGGACGTGACGTGCTCGTCGACGCTGTTCTACGGTTTCCAGCCCGACGTGCCAGCGTGCCGTTTCTTCGACCACTGGCGGCAGATGGTGCCGCTCAAGAATCGGATCGAAGACGAGGCCCGCGACCTCGAGCGCTTCTCGCTCTGCGCGCAGGAGGCAGTCGAGCTGCTGCTCTACCAGATCGATCGCTTCACCGACCAGTTCGACCAAGACCTTGCGAGCGATGCTGTCATCGACGCGATGCTCTACGACGACGGCAATCCCTTCGAGTGGGCCGACCTCGAGCTGGACGCGGACCAGCGGCGCAAGCTGCTGCGCTACTTGATCAACATCTATAAGCTCAAGGGCACGTCGCCCGGCATCGAAGACACGATCTTTTTCCTGCTCGGCGAGGACGTGACCGTCGTCGAGTACGCGGCGGAAGGTTGGGTGCTCGGCGAAGACGAGCTCGGCGAAGGCAACATCGCAGAGGTGCTGTGCGACGCGGGCGAGCCGTACGACTTCTCGGTTTCCCGCGAGCTGCTGCTCGAGGTCGACTCGGAGCCACCGCAGACGATCACGTTCGACCCGACGGACTTCGTCGACCCGTTCAACGGCTTGGCGTCGGAGGTCGCGGCGGTCGTCATCGCACAGATCGTCGGCGGCGGTGCCTACGTCGTCGCGGCAGGCACGCCAGCGATCTACACCTCGCCCGCTGGCCCGTTCGCGCTCCTCGGCGGCGAGCAGCTCGACTTGACGATCCAGGGCGAGGCGCACAGCGTCGTGTTTCACGTGGGCGACTTCGGCGTGCCGGGAGCAGCGACACCGGAGGAGGTCGCCGCAAGGCTCGAGGCCGAACTCGAGGGCGTCGTCGTCTACGTGGACGGCGCGACGTTCGGCATCAAGACGATCCACACCGGAGCGGACGCGGAGATCGTGTTCGTCAGTGGCTCTGCGCTGGCTGGTTTGGGCATAGCGCCAGGCACGACAGCGACCGGCACCGACGCCAAGCGCGTCGCCGTTTACTCGAGCACCGCCGGAGTCGATTCGTGGGTGCGCGTCGACGGCGGCACCGCGAACGACGTGCTCGACTTCGACACCGACACCTATGGCGGCACGGGTGGCGCGATCCTCGCGCCGGATGACTCGTACACGCTGTATTGCTTCGACATCGAAACACAAACCGATCTAGACTCTGAGACGAAGGCAATCATCCGCAGGATCGCGGACTACATGAAACCGGCGCACACGCACTTGATCAACATCAGGACAGCGCCGCCGCTTCCGTGGCCCGACGGGTGGGTGCTCGGTGTAAGCGAACTCGACGTCTCGACAATGCTGACGTCGTAGGAGGGACGCCATGAACCTGTTTGATTTTTACTTCCGGCAGATCGTCACGCAGACCGTGATGGACTGGACGTTCGCGCAAGCGCAGCTCGCCGATCACGACCAGTCGGTCGACAACGTGTTCGTCGGCATCATGGACGGACTCAACGTAGTCGAGAACCATCTCGGGCCGGACCTGAGCGTCGACATCGACAACGGCGTCGCCTACACGCAAGAGGGTGCGCGGGTCTTCGAGGCCGACGTGCTGACCAATCTCAACTGCGCCGTCGACGAGTACAACGTCTCGACCGCGGTCGTGAACCCCGGCAACGAGCGGTGGCTCACAGTCTTCGCTCGCTTCACGCGCGACCTGCAGGATCCCGCCATCGACGGCAACGGTCTGGAGGTCTACACGAAGCAGCTCGAGGACTGCGAGCTGATCGTTCACCAGGGAGCGGAGGCGGGGATCGGACTCGCCTCGCGACCGGCGATGATCGACAACGCGGTGTTGCTCGCCGACATCAACTTGCAGTTCGGGCAGACGACGATCCAGACCGCGCTGCATATCCACTACGACCGCCGACAGGACTGGACGCGCGTGGTCGGTACGACGCTCGCCGACTTCGTCCACGGCAACGCGAAGGACGCCGTCGAGGAGCTGTACACGACGCTCGACTCGTGGGCCGCAATCGGTTCGCCGTTCGTGTTCAGCGAGACGTGGTGGGGCGTGCAGCCCGTGCTCGGCCCGACGCCGCCGCCGGTCAACGTCAGCATGGCGCTCGACGCGATCGTCTACGACCTCGCGCGCGCGTTCATTCCGAGCGGCGCAAGCCGAGTCGGGATCGAGACGTTCACTGGCCCAGGCGCGTACGTCTCGTGGCCGAACACGAACATCGAGTCGGCGATGGGAACCATCGGCACCGACCTCGACGCGCACATTGGCGGAGCGCCGCCGCAGCACCCCGCGACGTCGATCACGTTCGACGACACGATCCTAGATTCGATCTTCGGTTGGGGACCGGGGACGTACAACGACGTGCAGGCGGCGGTCGACGCGGCGTTCCAGATCATCAACACGTCGCTCGCTGGCAACGCCGGATCATCGTACATCGGCGTCGTGTCACTCACAGGCGACCCCGAGAGCAGCGCCGCGCCGCACGACCTCTCGACGGTGCTGCAAGAAATCTTTAATCACCTCAACGACCGACCGGAGCGCAACGTCAGCGAGGCGATCCCGAACGACATCAACCTCGCGCACCCCGCCGTTGGTTGGTTCATGACTGGATCTCGCTTCCCGCAGTTCGGCACACGCGTGAACTGGAAGCAGCAGATGAACAAGGAGATTTACCGCAACAGCGCCGGAAGCGTGCACTATCAGGGCGCGTACGGCGCATGGAACGAGCCGCTGCGACAGGTGCAGCCCGCGCCGTTCGACAAGATGCTCGACATCTGCCCAGGGTGGGACGAGGACCGCGACAACCCCGTCGCGTTCGTCGTGTCGGCAAACTACGCGGGGATCGGACAGGTGAACCTGTACAGCGGAGGAGTCGACGTCGTCGCCGCATCGATCGTCGGAACGGCTCCCGCAGGCACGAACACGTACGTCAGCATCTGCAGCGATGGCTGGTTTGTGTTCCTGGCAGGTCGGCGGAACGCCGACGGTGCGCTCGTGGTCTACCGCTACAACACGAACACGAACCCCGGACAGCTCACGTACGAAGAGCACAACTATTACACGGGATCGCCGTTCGCCGCGTACGCCAACGCGAACGAGCGCACGCGCATCAAGGCAGGTCGACACACGATCGCTGTGACGTGCGCCGTCAACGCGGTCGACGACTCGCTCGCGATCATCGACAAGTACGATCTCACGAACGGCGTTTTCGGGCGCGGCAACATTCCCGCTGGTGGTGGCGTCGGCTACTGCGAGGGAGGCCTCGACTGTTTCCGCGGCGACATCTCGAGCAAAGAAGACCTGTACGCGTTCACGATCTGGGGCGACGGAACGGGCACGCTAGGCAATACCGGCTACTTCGCAACCGCGCGCGTCACGTGGGCGGGAGCGACGATCACCGGCGTCGTCGCGCCAACCGAGGCAGAGCTCGCCGCTCCGCAGCTACTCGGCACGCACTGCTACGAAGTGCTGTACGACGGGCAGTCGGTTTGGATGGCAGGCACCGACCTGCTCGTCGCCTACTACTGCGACGTCGCGAGCGCAGTCGTAGGCGAGAGATTCGACACCGTCTATCAGTCGAATTTCCTCGAGCCGATCTTGCCCACGAAGCCGCGCCTCGCGTTCGACGGCATCCGCCTGTGGTGGTGCGGCCGACAGCGCTTCGGCACCGGCGGACAGGACCGGCACTGCGCGCACGCGATCGAGGTCGCGAAGGGCGTACCCTACACCGGGCCGTGGCTCGTCACGCAGTTGCCCTTGCAGGTCGACGTTCACTACACGCCGACGTACCCGCCGCCCGCTGGCGTCGAAGTCGGTCGCGTGACCATCGTCGGCGATACGCTGTTCATGATCAGCGAGGAGGGTGGCGGCGCTGTTCTCAAGGCCGTACCGAACCTTGCAAACCGACTCAACACGGCGACGTGGTAGGAGGACACAATGTCAGAAGCACCACTGTTTGAAAGGAAACCACGCGGATCGATCGACGGCGTCACGCTTCGTGGCCACGTGACAGTCAGCAGCGGCGCACGCACCGAGGAGCAGGCGCTGCCGATCGAATTCGACAACGAGGTCGCGAGCGAGATGGTGGTCATGCTCACGCCGACGCAAGACGTTGGCGCTCGAAACTACTTCGTCACCAGCATCGCGGGCGACAGCTTCACCGTCGAACTCGACGACGTCGCAGGCAGCGACCTGACGTTCATGTGGCTGCTGTACCTCCCGCCGATCGACCCCGACGTATTCGGCGGGCCGGAGGAGTAACGCGCAAGCACGACCAACGGAAAGAGCGAACGGTGAACCATGCCCGACCACGACAACGACATTCGAGTCAGCTGCGCCAAGCGCTTCGCGACCATCGACGGATCGATCAATTCATTCGAGCAGGCGCTGCGACAATTCCAGTTGACCAACGAGCGCGTGGTCCGAACCGAGGAGTCGGTGCGCGGGCTATGGAAGGAGCTGCGCGAGGACGTCATGCCCGAGCTGAAACAGGTGCCGCGCGACGTACGCGAGGCACTCGACCAGCAACGACGGGACACGGCGACGGCGCTCGACACTCACCGACGCGACATGGTCGAGGCGCTCGACAAGCACGCCTCTGACTGCCCAGCGCGGACGAAGGCGATGCGTCGAGCGACCGGACAGAACGGCACGACGAGCGATCCGCCGCCGACAGGACGCATCGAGCTAGAACCCGCGCCACCAGTGGCCCAGCCGCGCCGATCGCTCTTGCCCGTGTCACCAGTGGCGATCCGCTGGTTGATCTACATCGGCTTGATCATCGGCGGCGCAATCGCAGGACTCGCCACCGCGTTCGGCGTCGAACTCGGATTGCCCGACCGAGCGCCAGCCGCCACCGCCACCGACCACGACGGCAAGCCACCGGCCGCGCCAGCAGATGCCCGCCCCGCCCGTCCAGCCTTCCCGAGATTGAAACCGATCGGCGACTAGTCGCAAACCCGTAGACCACGTGGGCCAGCGGCGATCCTGACCCCCGACGGGATCTGCGCTCACCCGCGCCACGAGTGGGTTTCCGCGCCTCGCGGCAAACCGACACTCGAAATCGCTCTCGCCAGCTAATGACGTGGGTTTCCGGTACACAACGTCGAGAACGGCGGCAGTTCGCGCAAACCCGCACCACGAGTGACCGCCAGGAATCAACCGGAATCCGCCGCCCCGCACCCCGAAAACAGCCGAAAAACGGCCCCTTGGAGCAACTAAAATTCGTGGGTTTTCGTGCACTTAGAAAAAACATCAAAAATAAGTTGTACGCGTACTTGAAAACAGCGATAAAGGGAGTGTAGGAGGTTGTTGTGATGAAGACGAAAGCGGAAATCAGGAAGGCAAACAGGGCGGCGCGGAAAGGCCAAGAGCGCCCGACCGGTCAGTGGATTCGGACCGACGCCCGCCTCGCCGTCTACCTCCGCGACGAGTTCAAGTGCGTGTACTGCGGGGCCGACCTTCACGGCGCGGCCAAGACCGACGTCACGCTCGACCATGTTCACCCGTACAGCAAGGGCGGCGAGAACACGCCCGACAACCTCGTCACCGCCTGCCGCAGCTGCAACTGCGCACGCGGCGCTCGCTCGCTGGCACAGTACGCCGACCCGAGCACCCGCCGCGCCGTCAAGCGGCAGACCGCCCGCTCGATTCGCAAGTACCGCGACCTTGCCCGCTCGATTCTCGAGGGCGAGTCCTTCGAGGCCACTTGCGACGTGTGGGAGATGGAGAAGTAAACCCGGCGCGGACACCGCGCCACAACGATGCGGCATCAAGCCGCGAAGCCGTAGGAGGCAAACCATGACCACGAAGACCACGAAGAAGAACACCGCCGCCAAGAAGCCCGCCGCCGCGACGAAGGCCGAGAAGAAGCCCGCCGCCGCCACCGCCGCCGACGACAAGCCCTGGCGCAAGTACGCGGACAAGTTCGACCGCGTCACCGTCGACGCCGAGGTGCCGGGAGTCGGGACCATGAAGATCGACCTCGTGCAGGTCGAGCTGGACGGCGAGAAGTTCCGCGCGCCGACCCGCAAGGAGTGCCAGACGTGGCTGCGCGAGCAGCGCAAGGCCAAGGCCGTCGAGCTCAAGATCGCGCGCGACGCCGAGCGCGAGCGCAAGTCGCTGGAGAAGGCCGAGAAGATGGGTCCGGCCGTGACCGACCGCCTCGCCAAGACCGCCGCCCGGATCGAGACGCTCGCCACGAACCCGACCGTCGACGAGGCCGACGCCAAGGCGCTCGCCGACGCCGTCGCCGCCATCCGCGCCGTGGTCGCCAAGCGCGTCGCCGCCGACGCCGCCGCCGACACCGACGCCGACTAGAGTCCCCTGGCCCCGCGCTTCGGCGCGGCGGCCGTTGAGCGCACGACCTCGCGGTGGTGCTCTCAACCGTCGCCACGACGATAGGAGGCAAACCGTGACCAACAAAGAGAAAGCCAAGTTCTTCGAGCAGCGCGACCTGTGGGCGCAAGCGATCCGCAAATCCGAGCGCGAGAACATGCGCGCCGTCGCCGCCAACGACTTCGGCAAGCCGCAGCGCCCGTACGGGCATATCATGCCGAAGGACACGTTCGCGTTCGTCGGCGAGATCAAGGTGCCCGTCCGCACCGCCGTCGCTCACTTCGGCAAGCTCTCGCAGGAGTTCACCGACCTCGACGACGCGAAGCGGTGGGTCGCGGAGCAGCACCAGAAGTGGGAGTCCGAGCACGGAGCCGACTTCGAGAAGCAGGTCGCTCGCGTCGAAGCCAAGCGCGAGATCGCTCGCGTCCTCGACACGATGAACGAGCTGCTCGCCAAGTTCGAGGAGTCGCTGACCGACGAGCAGGCGAGCCTGCTGGCAGACGCCGACGCGCTGCTCGCCATCGCGCACAAGACCATCAACGCGGACGGCACGACGCGCACGATCGTCGAGGCCAAAGACAGCGCCGCGTAGTCGGAAACCCGCGCCGTAGAAGGCGCTCAAACCAAGGAGGCAAACCATGACGAAGTCAGAGGTGATGAACAAGCTGCTGGCGATGCAGGAAGGGAAGCACTTGGGCGACCTGTGTGGCTGGTCGCTCAACGGCGCGCACCGCCAGTCGGCGGTGATCGCTCTCGCCGAGCAGTACGGACTCGACGAGGATCTCGGACTGCCGAAGCTCTCGCCCGCCAGCGCGTACCGCCGCGCGGTCAACGACGCCGTGAAGGGTGGACGCCGCGACGAGCGGCGCTTCGCGGCGGTCAAGCTCGAGGAGAACGAGTTGAAGATCGTGCACGCCATCGTTCGGCGCGACATCGTCGACGCCGCAGGCGGCTCGCTGTCGCCGAAGGACGCCGCGTTCGAGACGGAGTGCAAGGTCGGCTTCGACAAAGAGGCGTACAAGGACGGCAAGCTGCCCGAGGAGATGCTCAAGCTGTCCGACGAGACGCACCCGATCGCGCAGAAGGCGAAGGCGTCGTACGAAGACCTCTGCGTCCGCTACCTGCCAGGCGACATTCGCGTCGCGTTCCAGCGCGCGTTCGAGCGGTGGGGAGCGATCCGGCTGCTCGAGCACGGCGGCTTGTGGTGGGTGCCGTCGCCGAACGCCGACCGGGTCCGCGCGTGGAAGGAGTTTATGACCGCGCTCGGCAACTCGACGGTGATCATCCCCGTGTTCGACACCGAGGAGACGATCAGCAGCTTGATCGCGGCGTCCGAGGAAACGCTCGAGGCGCGGCTCGACGGACTCATGGAGCAGCTGCAGTCGTTCTGCTCGAAGGGGAACACGCGCGTGTCGACGCTGGAGAAGCGGGTCGAGATGTTCGACGACCTCCGCGACCAGATCGAGCTGCACGCCCGCGTGCTCGGCAACAAGCAGGACGAGCTGATGAAGCGGCTCAACGACGCGCACAAGGGACTCGTCGCGTCACTCGCCGTCGTCGAGGAAGCGAAGCACAACTAGGGCGCAAGCCCGGCGCTTGGAGGAGCGCCGAGGCCCGCTTGCCAAGTGGATGAGCGGGCTTCGAGGTTCCTCGAGGTGAGAGGACCGAAGGAGGCAAACCGATGAACGCAAAAGCACAGAAGCCGCAACCCGCATTCGAGCAGCCGAAGTCGCTGCCCGACCTCGACGACGCCATCGCGCGCGCCAAAGAGGTGACCGCGCAACTCGACGACGCGTTCCCCGAGCGCACCTCGCTCGTGCGTGGCGCGATGACCGCGCTACTCGCCCGCGAGCACGTCCTGATGCTCGGACCTCCCGGCACCGCGAAGTCGATGTTCGCGCGCACGTTCGCGAACGCCGTCGCTGGTGGATCGTACTTCGAGATCCTGCTGACCAAGTTCACGACAGTCGAAGAGGTCTTCGGCCCCGTGTCGTTCAGCGCCTTGAAGAACGATCGCTTCGAGCGGATGCTCGACGGCTACGCGGCGAAGGCTCGCGTGATCTTCGACGACGAGATTTTCAAGGCGTCGAGCGCGATCCTCAACACGAAGCTGACGCTGATGAACGAGCGCAAGTTCCACAACGGCGGACAGCTCGTCGACTGCGCCCTCGAGATCATGCTCGCGGCGTCGAACGAGTACCCGCAAGACGACTCGCTGCAAGCGCTGTTCGACCGCATCGGCTTCAAGTTTTGGGTCGACTACATCAGCGACCGCGACTCGCTCGCGAAGCTGCTCGCCGGAGGCAGCAAGCCAGTGACGGCGAAGCTCGAGCCGGGCGACCTCGACGTGCTGCGCGACGCCGTCGAAGCGATGCCGTTCAAGAACGGCGAGATCGACACGCTGCTGAACATCAAGGCGGCAGTCGAGGACGAGGGTTTCGTCGCGTCCGACCGGACGTGGGTGAAGGCCGTTCGGATCATCAAGGCGCGCGCCATGCTCGCCGGTCGCGACCACGTCGTGAGCAACGACTTCATGGTGCTGGCCGACGTGCTCTGGAAGGAGCACAAGGAGCGCGAGCGCCTGTCGACGATCATCGGCAACGCCGCCGACCCGTACGGCGCGCGCGCCGAGGCGATCATCGACGCGGTGAAGACCGCGATGCGCGAGCTGCCCGACATCTCGCTGCTCAAGAGCGGGCAGATGACAAAGGTCGAGATGATCAAGAAGATCAGCGACGTGTCGAGCAACGTCGCCAGCCGCCGCGACGCTCTGATGGACGTCATCGACGAGGCTGGCGACGACAACCCCGCGATCGCCGAGGCCAACGAGACGGTGAGCGCCGCCATCGCCAACGTCGACGAGATGATGAGCACGGTGACGTTTTTCCGCCAGAAGAAGTAAAGGTGCGCGATGTCTGAACCTCTCGTCTACAAGCCAAGCGGCTTTCAGCGTCATCTGTGGAAGTACCACAAGATGGTCGACCAAGCCGCAGAGCAATCCGACCGAGTCGGACGCGACCGCTACGAAGCGTTTTCGGACTTCTCGTCGGAGGTGTTCCACCGTCTCTATGCGGAGCAGCCCGACAAGCTCGAGGAGCCAGCGACCGGAGCTGACGTGTTCGTCAAGCTGCACGAGCGCATCGACGAGCTGCCCGAGGTCGAGGACTTCCGCCAGCGCAGCAAGGGCAACGAGCGGTGGGCCGGAATCGGCACAGCAGCTGTCATCGACACGCTGCTCGACTCCGTGCCAGCGCCCGAAGAACCCGTCGAGGATCTGCGCGGCGACGAGGACGTCATCGAGTACCTCGAGCGGTTGCGCGACAAGGCGGAAACCGACGAGGAGCGCGAGGCGCTGCAGGAGACGATCGACGAGCAGCTCGACCCGAGCAACCCGAACGGACTGCCCGCGCGCAAGCAGCGCAACGAGCAGGCGGCGTCGATGCTCGACGACACCGACGTGCGCAACGCAATCCGCGAGGCCATGAAGAAGGCGAACGAGCAGGTCGACGCCGAGGAAAGGCTCGTCGACGCGTTCAGCTTCGGCATGGAGCCGCACAGCGGGCGAAAGGCGCGGATGGCCGTGCACAAGAAGCTCGCGTCGGTGGTGAACCAGAACTCGCGCCTCAAGCGGATCGCAGAACTCGCAGGCAGGATGCGGCGCATCGCGATGGAGCAGCAGCGCCAGAAGCCACAGAAGGGGACCGACGAGGTGACGGGCGTCGAGTGCGGCGACGAGCTTCGCAAGATGGTGCCCGCAGAGGCGCTCTACACCGACGACGACATCGACCTCGTGTTCGCGTCCAAGCTGCACGAGCGCTCGCTGCTACAGTTCGAGTTGTCCAAGACGCCGAAGAAGGAGCAGGGGCCGATCGTCATGGTCGTCGACTCGTCGGGATCGATGAGCGCCGGAGACGCCGACGTGTGGGCCGCTGCCGTCTCGCTCGCGTTCCTCGAGATCGCCTACAAGCAGAAGCGCGCGTTCGCGATCGTTCACTTCGGACGCAACGTGCTCCGCGTGGACACGTTCACGAAGTGGGCCGACATCGACCGCGAGGAGGTGCTCGCCGCCGTGTCGTTCTTCGCCGCCGACGGCGGAACGAACTTCATGGAGCCGCTGTCCGAGGCGGTCAAGAAGATCCGCGACACCGGCGCGTTCTCCGAGGCCGACATCGTCATGGTGACGGACGGCAACGCCAACGTCGACGACTCGTGGCTGGCGCAGTTCAAGGCGGCGCAGCGCGAGCTGTCGTTCTCCGTGTACTCGATCCTCGTCGGAAGCTACACGAACGCCGACACGAACAAGCTGTTCAGCGACGAGACGGTGCACCTCGACGAGGTGCTTCGCAACGACGAGGCGATGCACAAGTTCTTTCAGAGGGTCTGATGGAGTGCATTGGCTGCGGCTACTGCTGCCGAACGGTATCGTGCGGCATCGACCGCACGGAGGTGAGCCGCGGCCAATGCAAGCACCTCGAGTGGGACGGCCACCGCTGGCGCTGTAGCTACTACGAACAAGCCGACAAGCAGGAGAGGCGTCGAGTCGAGCGTGTGCTCGGCATCGGCGCTGGTTGCTGCAACGGACTCAACACGTACCGCATCGTCGACTACGTGCCGACGCCCGACGAACTCGAGGACGAGCAAGCGCTGCTGGCACGACTCGGCGCTCGCTACACGCAAGCGCTGATCGCTAAGTCGCGCACATGGAAGGAGGAGCCATGATCTGTTTCAGGTTCGAGCAGGCACTCATCGAGGTGTCGATCTTCGGCAGCAC
>Ga0272442_10006130_pt1 | contig 15920 bp, 8 predicted proteins | sample SSMForm2O_FD_200262 | JGI IMG/M metagenome (GOLD analysis project Ga0272442, IMG submission 200262) | Marine sediment archaeal communities from Little Sippewissett salt marsh, Falmouth, MA, United States - SSM-Form-2O | ecosystem: Environmental > Aquatic > Marine > Wetlands > Sediment ...
GTCGTACTCATACAGGGTGATTGCCGTGCCGCTATCGCCAAAAGGTACAGTGGAACTCGTCCTATTTCCGGATGCATCATACAAAAACGTTGACTTGAGATTCAGATTTTTTGGCTCTGCGCGTTCGTCTACAGTCACTTCCGTCGGCTGCGCGTATCCGTTGTATTCGGTGTGGGTGACAATGTTGTCCGGCGTCTTCACCCTCTTCACACTCCCCACCACAGCCTGGTCGCAAAGCTCGGCATCGACATCGTCCTGAATCCAATAGGTATAGAACGTGCCCCGGCCCAGGGCGTCTTTACTGCATGTCACCCAGTCGGTTGGAAGGGTGTCGAGCACGGCAGTACTCGCGGATGGGTTCTGCTAAAACGCCTCCACGCCCTGAGAGAGCTGTCCGTTGGCGGGAAGACTCAAAGAATGCGTGGCTTCCAGGCTGCCGTCATTTTTCCAAAGAGTCAGGGTGGGTGAGATGGCTGTGGTGTCGGATGGATTGGCCAGAGCGAACAGGGTCCACCAGTCTGTCGTTACCTTGTAGTGGGTGAGATAGAGTTCGGTTCCGACTTGTTGTGAAGGAAGTCCTGCCAAGCCCCAGGCTTTCTGGGAATCGTCCGCAGCGTGCAGGAAGTGAAGTCCCACCAGGGGACCGTCTCCATCCGCTTCGATCCATCCTGTTTCATGGGCGCCGAGAGTGAAGAGAGAAGACACCGTGCCTAAGATCTTGGTCAACGGGGGCAACATCGTTTCCACACTGTCGATCAAGGTTCCGTCCTGGGCCTGCGCCCGCAAGGTGACGTTGAGGTCTTCGGTGGAACTCGGATTCACCCAGGCAACGCCAGTCCACCAAGAAGGGTTGCTCGTAAAATGCGTGGCGTAGGCGACGGTTTGAGAGGCGATGCCAGGCAAAGCCGCCAATTCATTGGGAGAGGCTTCCCTTTTGCCGCAAGCCAGCATGCCTGCCACGGTTCCGTCGGTGGCCGCTACCGAGATCCAGCCCGACTGGTCGGCGGAGGGCAGAGCGAAAAGGCTGTCCACCAAACCCACCAGCTTTCCTTTCGGAGGTACGGTGGCTTCGATCTCGTCCAAAAGAATTCCTAGCTGGTCATAGGCGGCCAGAACCACAGGGACACTGCTATCGGCGGGATTGGCTAGGGCCAATCCTGACCACCATAGGTCGCTGGAGTGAAAATGCGGGACGACGAACTCGGATGCTAACGGACAGCTGGGTAGAGAGGCCAAGCCGCCGTACACCTTGTTGCCGTAGGCTTCGAAGGACAAGATGGGGTTGTCGCTTGTCACATGAAGCCACCCGGATCCCTCGGAGAGTCCCAATAGCGAGGTAGCCAAGCTGGATACCTTGGCCTGAGCCGGAAGATTCGTGGTTGCGTCGCCGAGAAGATTTCCATCGGCATCGTAAGCGTACAGTGTGACCGAAGCTGCTTCAGAGGGAGAGGGATTGGACAGGACCAAACCGGTGTACCAGATGCTGGATTGATCGAAGTGACAGAGGACGTGTTCGGTAGATGCCGTTGCGGTGGCCGGATGTCCGGCCATTCCCTTGTTGATCTTGTTGCCGTACAGGACCAGGCCGGCGCAAGGATCCCCAGCATTCGCCCAGCCCCAGCCTTCCAGCGGTATGGGCGTTGGTGTCGGCGTGACCGTGGGCGTCGGTGTAGTGGTCGGGGTGGGCGTCAGCGTCGGCGTCGCCGTGGCGATGTGGGGGGTGTAGGTGATTCCCGCGGAATACTTGGCGATGTTGGAGTTTTGGTATCGGATGAAAAGATACCCGTGCTCTCCCCAGCCTGTTCCCCAACTGTTTTTGGCAATCCAGTACTGATTGGCGTCGTCCCATCCCACGATGACTACGCAGTGACTCGCCAGGAGCGATCCCCATACATGCTGATAAATGCCCTCGCCATAGTAGACTAGGTCTTCATAGGCATCGAGCTTGGTGATGACGGGTCCCTCCAAGAGGGCGGTCTTGACGGCGAGATCATTGAAGGTGCCGCTGGTGATCCAGTGGAACGAATCGATTCGTTCCACCCTGTTTGCCCAGTTGGGACAGCGCCAGGAACAGTTGTCGTCCCTCTCGTAGTAGGGTAAACACGGTTCATCCGGAGTCCCTGTATCCCTGAGAAAGGTCAGCATGGTGCTGATGCCAATGCCTTGGGTGCAGGTGCCGCCGCTACAAGAGATCGCAAACTGTTCGGACAAGTCTACCCAGAGAGTGGGGTAGCCGGTTTCGATGCGAATGACGCCCTCCAAAAGTCCCACCGCCGCAAAGGCGGTGCAGGCTCCACACGATCGCTGATCTCTCACTCGGGTCATCCACGCTGTCCAATCGAAGGCGTCTGGGAGAAGGGATGCATCCAGGGCCTGAGGCGATGCACTGGAAGAGAGGGACGGTAGGGCTTCTTCCTCCATCGGTTTCCCTTCTTGAAGAAGAAGCGCCTCGTAAGGTAACTGGGAGAAGTCAGGCTCCCTCGCCACCCAATGCGCTCCTTTTTGATGAATGAGCGCCTGAATATCGTTTACAGGACTCGCATAAAGGCAGGAAGGGAAGAGAATAAGCAGCCAAAAACTGAAATTGCTATAGAGTTTCTTCATTTGCGGCACTCCCAGTGGAAGCCCTTTGCCCATAGAACGAACGGAATGCTTTGGGGGTTCCGGTATTGACATACCTTAAAGCAGGAAAAGGGGGCCTGAGCGGAATGGGTGAACTTCACTGGGAGAGGACATATTCCGCCAAATCCTGGAGCTCCTTTTCCGAGAGATCCGATGTGACGCCGTGTTTGTCTTCCGGGTTGTATTTCGTGAGGACCTGGATCATGCTGGCGGCCCTGCCGTCGTAGAGGAAGGGTCCTGTTCGCCAGTTCTCCACCAAGGTCGGCGTGTCGAATTCGACTCCATTCTCCCGAGCGATGCCGGAGCCCACGTCATAGCCTTCCTGGTTGGTAAAGAGCGGCTGAGCGTGGCAGTCGGCGCAGCCGGCCCTTGCGAAGAGTTTCTTCCCTCTCTTGGCGTTGGGACTGAGCTTGCCTTTTACCAGGAAGGGACTGGGCACGGGTTCCAAAGAGGACAGGTAGGCATCGATAGCCTGTGCGTCTTCCTCCGGCCTCACCGCGAACTGGATATAGCGGATGCCGGCGCGAACAGCCGTCTCCGCCTTGTCCCGCACCCCTGTGATCATGGCAGGAGGCGTGCGGTGGGCCCACACCATGCTCTTGGTGTTCTTAGGATTCCCCATGCCGTCGTTGAGAAGATCCCAGTTGAGGCCGTCCGCTCTGCCGTCCGGGTGGCAGCTGGCGCAGCTTTGCCACTTCTGAAAACAGAGCTGGGCGTCGTTGAAGAAAACTTCGCCCTTCCGAACAGGAGAAGGCTCGGGTTCTGGACCCAAAGCGATGGAGCGAGGCCTGTGGTACGCTTCAGGATCCAGATCCGCCACGCCCACACTGTCCGTGAAATACTCTGCAGCATATACCTTGCCTTGGCAGGTCACGATGCTGCGGGGACCGTTCCCGGCCAGAGCCAGGCGACGTTTGAAACCCACAAGGAAGGCCAAATCGTTGGGCACGTCGTCCGGCTCCTTGGACACTTCTGACACTGCCTCCCCGGCAGCCACCTTTTCCAGCTTGTCGTGAAGAGCCTGTCGTTGGATGACGCAGACTTCATGGGTCCCGGCCAGGCTGGCGCACAACCATTTTCCGTCCTCCGAACAAGAGACGTCCCATGGATTGGCTGCCCCCAGATCCACGTCGTCCAGCAACACCGTATTGATCAGCATAAGCTTTTCGGCGTCGATCACGCTCAAGGCGTTGGTGTTCATCCAACCTCTTTCAAGTTGTGTCGTAGGGAGGTGAAAACGGGCCAGTCCGTGCGTCACGTAGACGAAATGTCCGTCCGGAGACGCACAGATTCCCCGCAGAACGATACTTCCGTTAACGAGCGGTATCGTTCTATAGAGCTCATTTTTTTCCGTATCGATGACCGATACCGATGCTGCTACCACATCCGCGTCTGCAGGACCTGCGGGTAGAAGATGGGTGAGGAACAAGAGCGCCCCCCCCTTTGCCAAAACAACCGACACTGGTTCGCGGAGGACGGGAATTCGATGAACTTCATCCCTTTTTTCAAGGTCTACCACGGAAACATCGTTTGTGAAACGATTGGGGACATAGAGAACAGATTCATCCTCGTTCAAGACAGGACACATCGGAGTATGTCCCACGTCGATACGGTATAGGATTTTTCCTTTCTTCACGTCCAGTGCCACAACTTGGCCTTCCGGACCGTCCAGTGTGATGTAGAAAAGATCCCCCTTGCCATTCCGTGTCATGCCTGTGGGCGCGTCGGGCAGTTCATAGGACTTCACAATCTTCTCGTCTTTCAAGTCCAGAACATCTAGACGGTTCCCTGAATGCTCCAAAACGTATAACCGCTTCCCCTTTTCCCCGGCCAGGAGGTCTACAGGAGACAGGTAGCTCGCATCCGCGGAGATAAGGCGGTCCTTTCCCATGCATGTCGCGGAAAGACCCAGATGGAGAACAAAAAGAACATGGAGACGTTTCATCGCATCACTCCACTGCAAAACCTGTTTTTTTCGACTAAGTTGCCGATGACTCCAGATTCATCCGGTGGAAGCACTCTGCTCGACGATGGAGTCCTTTCAAGCTATTGTATCAGGAACTGAAACGATCTTCCGGCCGCGTTCGCCGCATCGCAAAGACTGCGGCGGGAGGAACGCGTTCCGAACGGTTTGAGACATGGCCCAGAAGTGAGAAAGATGTCTTGTCGCCGCGTGATCTCGGTGTGGAGTTGGATCTTGTGGTTGACTCTGTCCGCTCACTCCAACTTGGAGGAGGCCAACATTTATAGAGTGCGCGATTTTGGGGCCACGGGGGACGGACGCAACGACGATACGCTTGCCTTCCAGACCGCCTTGGATCGAGCAGCGGAGGTGGGAGGAGTCGTTCTAGTGGATCCCGTGGGGCCTGGCAGCGGATATGTTCTGACCGACACCGTGGTCCTTCCACAAGGAACGAGCTTGATGGGAAGTTGGGCAGGGATGCCTTTCATCGCGTGGGAGGGCGTGCGCCGGGAGGTGCAAAGAGGGGCGGTCATCCTGAGCAGGCCCAAGCCGGCTTGTTACGAGACCTTCCCCAAACGTCCTCTTTTCAGGTTGGAAGGCGGCAACACCCTCCGGGGACTTTACATCTTGTATGACGAACAGCCGTGGCCTTCGGACGAGGCCTTGGAGGACCCAAAGGGTCCGTACCGCTAAGAGACGGAGGAGGCATTCAGGGAACGGTTCGTACAAGAGCACGTGGCGCCGTGCGGACCCACCGTTTGGATTCGACCCGGGGTGGCTTCGGTCACCGTGGAAGATATCACTTGCGGCAGGTACTACGATTTTCTATTCGCTCCTGCCGGGGGCAAGCTTATCGTTCGGAGGTGTTATCTCTTTGGATATGGAAGAGCCTTCGCTTTTCGGGAGGCCAGGGACGTGGTGCGAATTTCCGAGATTCACATCGTCCCCAATGTGGAGGATCCCATCTCTTGGGAACATGCTCGACTTCACGCGGCTATCACCTCGAGTCCCAGGAATACAGCATTCGATTTTGGCGCAGTGGACGGCTATTCCGTGAGCGATGTGGCGGTCTTCCTATGTCATACAGGCTTTAAACTGGGCGCTACCAAGCGGGAGCCTTTCCTGGATCCCATCACAGGGGAGAAGGTGTTCTTCCCATGGGGACAGGGACCTTGGGGCTCCTTGCAGAACATCAAACTGGACAACTGCGTGGTGGGATTGGATTGCTGTTTGGGCACGATACTCACCAATCAGCTGACGAACGGTATGGTTCACGTGAGCATTCGAAGCCAAGCTGCGATGGAAACTTCCGAGGGCATCGTGGCGAGTCAAGCCGCCTTTCTTGTTCGCCCTCTTTTCGCGGGCGCCACCTTCCAGGTGCAGAATTTGTCTATCAGTTCCTTTCGTCCCAGCAGAGTGGTGGCTACCGCCGGCATGGTTCACGAGTCCGAGGGACGTGCCTTCCTGCTGGATTGTCCCTCCGGCCTGGCCCCAAAGGACTATGCACAGAGGGAGGAGGCCCATCTGGAGATCATGGGAGGCGTGATCAGCAACATCCCGAAAACGCATTTTTTCGCGGCCACAGAAAAAACCCTGTCCCAAGTGAGAATCAGGGGGCTTGTCCACAATGGCGTGCGTGTCGGCGACACCCCGTTCCTCTTCTTCCCCGTAGGCACTAACCAGGGTCTCATCGTTCTATCGGGTCGACTTGAGACTCACGCTTGTTCGGTCCGGTCTGAAGACATAGTCGGGCCATAAGGGACAATTTAGATCGATCCAGGTCTTGAGTCGAAGCCAGTCGTCCTCCCTAAGCTTCACGGATTTGTGTCCTTGAGTGAGATGGTCACACAGCTTGCTCTTGAGGCTCCCCAGGCTCTTAGGAGGAAGTTTTTCGCATCCGCCGGAATTCCAGCCACAGTCCGCGTAATGCACCCAGCCTTGAGAGATCAGTGTCCTGTAAGACTGGGGAATATTTTGCCGGTCCAAGTCTTTCCGTAAGTTGATGCCGCGCACATGTTTGCCGTCATGGCATTGAACGCAATGGTGATCCAGAACAGGCTGAACGACCCGTTCGTAGGAGAAAGGTTTTCCCTCCCAGGTGTTTCGCCAGAAGAAAGAGAGATCTTTGGCTAGGGGCTCTCTTGTCAATGGCGGCGCCTCTTGCCTGCTCTCGTGGCAGCCGATACACCCTCGCCGTTCCCCTGGCTGCAACTGACACACGCTACGCATCCGCTGCAGTTCATTGAAATCGGCATCCAAAGCCTGGAAATAGAGCGTCCTGCCCGCCGGTGCAGAAAAACGGGCCGAACCGTCCTCCTCCACAAGCACCAGGCCCCAAGACGCCTTTGCTACATAGGTTGGCCAGCCAGAGGGACCCGAGACCTGGTCCACAGGCGAGGCATACCACAACAGAAAAGGCTCGTGGTCTTCCCTGTATTCTCCTGAAGGCAAAAGGTCCACTTGCGAGCGCACCTCTTCTACCACGCGGATATATCTCACCTCGCCGCGCCGCACATCTGGTGTCAACCCGTCGTAGACGTCTTGAAGGAAGAATTCGCCCATGGGCTCCTTTTCTCCGTTGGCGAGGTCCGCTTGGAGAGGAAGCATGGGGGGCGGTTTCACGGACTGGAATACCGTGGGACACTGACTGGAGATCTGGGGGTCGTCATAGAGAAGTTCCCTGTTCCCGAAGCGATCGATAACGAACAACATGAAACGATCTCTGGGGGCATAGGCGCACAGGATATGGTCTGGCGAGACAGGGACAGGATCCCTGAAGCATTCCGTCACAGGCCACATGCCGGGCCAGGGCACTTCCGGGGTGAGGGTTTCAATGCTATCCGCCTGGAACCTGCTTTGCTCAATGTCCAAGAGCGCGATGGGACCGTTCAAATCGCCGAAATGGGACACCAACGTGCAGCAAATCTTTTTGGAGCCGGGCATCTCTCTTCCGTTGGCGTATCCGTTGGGTTGAATGATGGTGTTTCCAAAGATCAGCTCAGGATAGGTTCCATCGGGACGAATCGCCCACAGGGTGTGGCCGAAGTCCGCCCCCTTGTCCAGATATTCCCACCTCATCCACAGAATTCTGCCGTCCCTCATCACCGAGGGGGCCCACTCGGTGAGGTTGGCCGAAGAAAGGGGAATGATTTGGGAACCGTCTCTCTGCATCCTGAAGAGCACCGCAGCTTGAGGCCGCCAACAGAGCGCCCTTGCCGTGCATCGCGTGGAGATGAAAGCCAAGTCGTGGTCGGGTAGGGGACAAGGCCAATAGTCGTGGAAGGGCCCTTCGGTGAGTTGCTTCACGTCTCGTCCATCAGGAGCCATGGAATAGATGTGATATTTGTCCTTCCTTCCCTGCCTGTAGGAGAAGAAGATGCTGTCGGCTGAGAAATCAGACGCTGGATTTCGGATGATGCCTTCGCCTGCATCGAATAGGGTGTGAACGTTCCCGGACTCAGGCGAAAGAACGCCCTTGTCCATGGGAAGGGACAAGACACAGACCCCGCCTCCTGGTCTGAAGGGCGCATCGAAGCAGGTGCTGTAGTTGTGGGAGGGATGGAAGGGATGTCGTTTTACAAAGAGCACCTTCTCCAGAAGAGCCAGTCTAGGATCCGAAAAGAAGAGTCTTCTTTTGACGCGTCGAACCGATTCGAGGAGGCGTCTTTCGGCGGCTGCGTCGAAAGTTCCCGGATTTTGGAGTTTCTTCCATCGATTTCGGAAAGCGGTCAACTCGGTCTCCTTCACAGGCGTCTCGAAATGCCTTGCCTTCATTCTTCGCCACAAGGCTTCCAGTTGATGAAGGGACTTGTCCACAGGATCGTAGCGGAAGAGATGGAGCGAAAAATCCCTTCCTGTCCCGTCCTCGAAGAGAAGCTGTCTTTGGGGGCCTGCCTCTCCGGACACGCCGGACAGGATGAGTGTGTGACTTTCTCCCTCCTCGATTTCGACCGGTTCACCTGCATATACCAGAGCTTCGTGTCCCTTGGGTACCGGACCAGCCTTCGGTGAGAGGCAAACAGGACCCCGTATCTTGACGAGGAAACTCGAAGCGTTCCAGCCTGCGGGACGTATACTGAAGTCTGCAGGCACCAGATGCACTCCTCTTCCTGTCCAGGTGGTATGGCGTCCTCCTAGTCCCAATCCCACGCGCAGTCCCTCCTCGGCGCGCTTTGGACAATGCTTCAAGGGGATTGCGAACTCAAAGCGATCGAGACTCCGGGAGCATTCTCCCTGTAGAGCGACGTCTTCCAGGAACTCCTCGTCCCCTGAATACCTGCTCAGTCGCAGCCCTTCGGGGGTATAGCGAAGGACGCGGCAGTCTTCCATCTTCTCGTCCGAAAGTACGGCCAGGTGCGAACTCAAGAGTCGGTTCGTTTGAAGTCCCAAATAAAGGGTGTCTTGGGTCCTTCCCGCGAACAGGGACGTCTGGACCAAGGGAGTTTTCCCGTGGATCGAGGGATCTGTGACGCAGACGCCTCCGCCTGAAGCCAGGTCCCAGAAGGGATCGTTCAGGGAGCCATCCAAGAGAGGCGGCCTTTTCAGGCGAGGCAACGGGAGGCGGTCTTCCATCACACGCCGCGGGTACTTTTTTACCCTTCCGTTGTACGGCACGAGTCTCGGACTCAGATCGGCGTGTCCCGCCATCTTGAGCCAAGCCTGTTCTTCCGCGAAAAAGGCGGTCTCCAGGGAGGAGACGGCCTTCGGCCTCTTCTCACCAGGACGTGGTGGCGGAGGAGGAGCGGGTATGCTCGGACCGGGACCCGTTCGTCTCCTGAGGTTCGGACGGCCTGCGCTGCTGGAAACCGAACGCACTTTTTTCCAGGATTGCTCATCCATGGAAATCAAGATCTCAAATGCCACCGGAACTCGATCGCCGTACTGCTTGTTTCGATCCCTGGAGAGAACCAGGCGGGACACCTGACAAGGTTCCTTGAGTTGGATCTGAGCCCATTCTTCGTCTGTACCTGCCGGAATCCAGCTGTAATCGTTTCCGTACAAACCGTCATTCAGATGAGCGGTGCGGTGAATGGAATAGCCTTTTAGAGAGGAGGAAGCGGATGCGACTGCGCCGGCTTCGGAAAGGGCGAGATTGGGCCCGCCTTCTTTCTCGGCATATACTTCCAGTTCGTCGATACAGGGCTGTGTTCCGCTGTTGGTCTTCAACAGGAGAAGCCGCACGAAGCGCGCCCTCACGCTGGGGAAGGTGAAGACATTGGGTCTGTCTGAGTAAATTAAAGGATCTTCTTCGGCCATACAGAAGAGGCTCAAGAGCAAACAGACCGTTTGGGTCCGCGCGAGACGTGCAAAAATGGAGATGGTGGGATGCTTGCTCATCGTCCCTTCCTCTTCATGCCTTCTCCTTCTATAATAGCCCACCAGTCGGTTTCTTTACCCGTCAACCGCGCACCAAGCGAAAGGGCACGCCATGGAAAAGATTCGATTCGGTTTTATCGGATGCGGGGGGAACGCCTGCGGACACGTGGGCAGAACCCTGGAAATCCCTGAGGCGGAGGTGGTGGCGCTATGTGATATCAGCGACCAGAGCCTGGAAAGGATGCGTGAACGCTGCCCCCAGACCGAAAAACTACCCACGTACGACGACTATAAAGAGATGCTGGACGAAGAGGAACTGGACGCCATCCAAATTTCCACCCCGCACACGATTCATTACGAAGAGATCATGGATTCTCTCGACAAGGGCCTTCACGTGTTGACCGAGAAGCCCATGGTGTGCACCGTGGCTCACGCCAAAGACGTCATTAGGAAGGCCAAGGAGGTGGACAAGACCCTGATGGTTTCCTATCAGCGGCATCTCATGCCTCCCTACCGTTTTGTGCGAAACCAGGTGATGGCCGGAGAGCTGGGGAAGATCCAGTTCATCTCCGCCCTGCAGGATCAGCACTGGTATGTGGGGACCCATGGCAGCTGGCGCCAGGATCTATCCCAGTCCGGCGGGGGACAACTCAACGACTCCGGGAGCCATCTTTTGGACATCATTCTATGGATGACGGGACTCGCCGTGGACGAGGTGCAAGCCTACATGGAGAACTTCGACGCGGAAGTGGACATTAATTCCGCGCTTTCCGTGCGTTTTAGAAATGGCGCTATGGGAAACATTTCGGTCGTGGGGGGGTCTCCCGTGGGCGGGATGTGGGAGGACATCACCCTCTGGGGGTCCAAGGCGGTGGTGTACATGCGAAACGGCAAAATAACCTATAAGTCGGCGCATTCTAATGAGGCCTTGGAACCTCAGGGACTCCCCGGTGCGACCAGTCCAGACAGGAATTTCGTGGACGCCCTGCTGGGAAGAGACGAGGTACAGGTGCCGCCTGTCTGTGGGCTTCGCGTCATCCAGCTCACCGAAGCGGCCTGGGAGTCGGCCAGGACAGGGAATCCCGTCAAGGTAGCAGCGGATGACTGACAACGATCCGTCCACATTTCGGGACTTCTCATGAGCCCATGGAGAAAAACCGTCTATGCCGCGTACGTGGCCCAGGTCTTCTCCATCATGGGTTTCTCCTGCGTTTTGCCCTTCATTCCCTTGTACATCAAGGAATTGGGAATCCAAGGAGAAGATGCGGTGGCCCGTTGGGCAGGGATCGTCACCGCCTGCGCGGCGTTGAGCTTGGCGATCTTTTCCCCCATATGGGGTCATTTCGCTGATCGTTTCGGCAAGAAACTGATGGTCCTTCGCTCCATGCTCGGCGGGACCATGGTGCTCACGCTGATGTCCTTCACAAGGACCGTTCAAGAGCTCGCCATTTGCAGGGCCCTCCAAGGGATGCTCACCGGAACGATCACGGCCAATACCGCCCTGGTGGCGAGCGTGGCTCCCAGAGAGAGGGCGGGTCACGCCTTGGGTATGATGCATGGCGCGATCTATATCGGAAACACTTTGGGACCCCTCATTGGCGGACTAGCCGCCGATCAGATCGGTCGGCGCGCTGCGTTTCGGGTCGGCGCGCTTTTTCTTTTCGTTGGGGCCTGTCTCATCAAGTTTGCTGTGAACGAAGGGATCTCTGGAGCGCAAGAAGAAGAGGAGGACGCCGCACCTTCAGGATCCTTTTGGACAGTGCTCACTGCCAAAGGCTTCCTTGCCGCCACAATGTGTCTTTTTGCGATTCGTTTCGCCAACTCCGTGGCCGCGCCCATCTTTCCTCTCCTGGTCGAGAAGCTGCACGGTAGCCAGGAGGCCATCAACACGATCACTGGCACCTTGATCGCCGTGGCAGGCATCTCTGCGGCGATTGCTTCCTGGTTCCTGGGATCGGTGAGCGATCGGTGGGGACACAAAAAAATGCTCATCGCGAGTTGTCTATTCGTTTGTGTCGTGTCTTTGTTGCATGTTGTAGCCAGGGGTGTGCCTGACTTGTTCGTGATGCGAATCCTGTTCGGCGTCGGGGCCGCAGGAATCATGCCGGCCGTGGGAGCTCTCGTGCGCAAGGCCACCCACCATAAGGACATCGGAAAGGCATTCGGCGCCACGGCCACTCTGGGAAGTCTGGGATGGGCGGTAGGCCCTATGGCAGGGGGATATCTCGCCGCGGAGTTGGGCTTGAGATCTCCTTTCGTCTTGATGGGAGCGGCCCTGGCGGTGAGCGCGCTTTTGGTCAAACTCACCTTGCCAAGGGACAGAAAGCAAGAAACGGACTTGTCAGGAGGTGCGACTTGAGAGGGAAGAGAAGAATAGCCGCTTTGGTATGGGGACTGGCCTGTGCCTTTCACGGTGTTCGAGGTGAAGAGGCGCCGGGCGGCCAAGAGGCGGGGCAAGTATGGCGCCTTGAGCCAGGCCAGGAGGGGGCTTTGCAGGAAGCCCTGACCCGTTGCCAGGCAGGAGACACCGTCTTTCTCGCGGCAGGCACGCATGTGTTGAGGGAGACGGTTCGCCCTTCTTCCAGAACGTCGATCCGAGGGGAAGGGATGGAAAAGACCCGACTGGTGTACGAGGGGACGTCCCCCTGCGTCTTGATCGACCTCTCCCAGCGCGAAGAGGTGGAGATTTCCCATCTGCTTTTGGACGCACGTCATGATCCCAAGGTGCAGGGAGGGATCATCGCTCACAATGCCCGGAAGCTTCACCTCCACCACGTGGGCATTCGCGATCTAGTCCCTTCCCCTTGCTTTGGTCCCCATGGCATCCATTTTCACGGGACCAATCCTGGCAGGGAGAAGGGGGTGACGGATAGCCTTATCGAGTCGTGCCATCTGAAGAACATCGGCGTGGGAGCGAAGTTCGGCTCCGGGATCAGGCTGGCCTGGGGATCCTCCAGAAACAGGGTGGAGAACTGTTTGATCGAGGAAACGGGACGAGGCGGAATCTTTGCGGATAATGGATCCGAGGATGTGGTGATTCGGGACAATACCGTCACCGGCTCCGGAGGGGAGGGACTGGGCATCGAGGTCTGGGGCGGATGTGAAAGGGCCGTGATCGAGGACAACGAGATCGACCATTGGCTGAGCGTTGGCGGATGTAGTTGGTGCGCTGCCAGACGGAACGTGATCTCCAGTGCCACAGGAACCTACAAATTCTGCGGCATCGAAGGGATCGGTTCCCATCTGGTCATCACGGATAATCGAGTGGAAGGGGGACAAAAGATTGGACTCTCCGTATCAGGCAAGCAGTCCAAAGAATTCGTTTACTGGGCCAGGAACACCGTTCGAGAGTGCAACCAATGGGGCGCCCAGTTCCAAGGAGAAGCAGGGGGCATCGCCTACCATTACTTGGTGGATTGCCGGTTTGAGTCGATGCCTTTGGATACAGGACCCGTCTGGTATCCGGGGGATGAGGGATACGGTTTCAGGATCAACGGACACTGTCATCATCTCACCTTCGAATTGTGCAGATTTATCGATAACGGTAGAGCAGGCGTCCAGATCGTGGGAGAGGATGTGGGGGACTTGAGGCTCCTCCATTGCCTCTTTGATGGGAACGAGGGTGGGTCCTTTAGGGGTCTTGAAGACGGGATGGTGATTGAACATGAACCTGAACTCGACGTATCTTTCGCGTGTCCAGACCAGGTCGCCGCAGGACGCGAAGTTCAGTTCCTTCCCACAGGTTCGTGGATCCAACAACCCAGGGCAGGACTCCTCTGGGATTTGGGGGACGGACCGTCCCGAGGAGAGGGATCGCCTCGACACACCTATGAGCGTCCAGGCGCCTACAAAGTTGCCCTGATCGTGTGGGACCGGGAGGGAACTCCTTCCCGAGCGGAAAGGCGCGTTGTGGTGACAAGTGGAGGCTAGCCGCCGCGTTTAGCTCGCCGAGACACCACTTCGCTCCGTCTCTGGTGAACGGCTTCAGGCTGCGGACCGTCGTTCAAGGGTCGGAGAAGAGGAACGTTGTCTTGATTCATCCCTGACATGCATCCTATGATTGTGCTATGTTCAGCATTCGGCCGCTCCGGACTTTTTTGTCGCGGAGGCATACCGTGCCCCATTCGACTCCGAGTTCCGTTGCGTTGTCCGAGAACCAGAGCGGTCGCCGCCGGTTCGACATGTTGGTTGTCGTGGGCGTGGCTGGTGCGTGTCGACTGCTGATCTATCCCCTTCTTTCCCCCCCGCTCCCTTTCTTCAAATATTTGCGGCTGGGAGAAGACGTGGCGAAGGTACATTGGATGACGGTGGGGAGGCCCTTTACCTCTTCACCTCTCTACGTCTGCGGGATGGCTCTTCTTCACGGAAAATTAGGTCTTCAGGCTCCAGCCATCATTGCCCTTCAAATGGGAATGGGCGTCCTGACTGCGCTGTTGTGCTACCGAATCGCCCTCCGTTTTTGTTCGCGTCCCGTGGCGCTGGGCACAGCCATCGGTATCGGAATTACTGGGGATCTCATCCTCTACGAGGCTCAGATCCTCTCGGAGTCTTGGGCGGTTTTTCTCAATATCGCGTCCCTTTTTGCTCTTTTCAAGGTGGACGCGTTGGACTCGGACACGAGATCTGCGTCCAGCAGCGTTCAGTCTCTCGACGGACCGACGTTTAGCTGGATTCAAGCTCTGTTCTGGATCGCGCTGGCAGGCCTCCTCCTCGGCCTGTCGGTGGCCATCAGGCCGAACGGCTTGCTCCTGGTGGTCGCGGCGAGTCTCCTGCTTCTGCGAAGACCATTCCTTCGCCATCTCATTCTCATCGGTGTTTTGCTCACCACAGCCGTTATTCCTATGATCCCTTTCACACTGCATAATTATCGCGTTTCCGGCGAGTTCATCCCTGTCTCAGCGTCAGGCGGTGTGATTTTGTATGCGTCTTGGCGCCCGGGTTCCCCCGGCCTTCGTTATTCTCCGCCGGATGCCGACGCAGAGATCGAACAGCTTCTTTTGAGAAGCTCTTTCCGGCAGGGGGAGAAGACGAGAGCATCCAGCGTTTCAGAAAGAGCCGCGGCGCGGCTGGTGGATATGGGCGTTTCCAAGGAAGAGATTGACAGGCTGACGGGTCCTGATGTCGAGCCCGGTTATCCCTATGAACACGACGCATACAGGATCCTTGCCTCGTTAGCGGCGGGACGGCCTCTTTCTTGGTATCAGGCGGACCAGTTCTACAGGGAAGAGGCCAAGAAGGTCATGCAAAGGTATCCCTTTCGCTGCGCCCAGTTAGCGGTGCGCAAGCTGGGGTATACGGTACATGCCTATTCGTCCCACGACATCCAGCCGGCGATCGTGGCGTCGATGATCATGGGGCCCTGGGACGACCTGAGCACAGGTCTGATTCTGTGGCTGGGCCTGGTCTTCTTCCCCTTCGGCGTTCAACGGATGAAACTGCCAGCCGCCTGGATCGCGGCGTACGGGGTTTCAGTGCTTCTCCTCTACACCATGGCCAGATTCCGAGTGCCTATGTTTCCTTTGTTGGCGTTGGTGGCCGGAGCAGGCTTTGAGAGGTGTCTTGAATGCTGGCGGGATCGCTCCTTTCGCGTCCGCGTTGCTATGCTGTTGTGGATCGCGGCGAGCCTCGGCTTGGTGCTCGCTCCGTACCCTCAGATTGAAAGGGACAAGGTGTTGAGGCGTGCTTTTGCGCGGTCGTACTGGTGGCTTCCCATGAGGACACGAAATGGAGATCTAGTCGAATCGTCCAGTACGTCAAGACGTCGACTTTTGAAGGTGTCCCCCAAAGCCGTGGCTCGAGTGGACCGATGCCTCTCCAAAAGAGACAATGAAAACGAAACCGTCCCAATGCAGTTGCCTGGTCCCGACGACCTGGAAACTGCCATGGAAATCGCCAAGGACCCGGAGACATCTGCCTGGGGCTACTATGTCGCGGCCGTTCATCACGCAAGAAAGGGCGATATGGAACAGGCGGGAAAGCGCGCGCGGAAATCCTTTGAGGAGGGCGGTAAGTTTCTCGT
>Ga0272442_10006131_pt1 | contig 15917 bp, 9 predicted proteins | sample SSMForm2O_FD_200262 | JGI IMG/M metagenome (GOLD analysis project Ga0272442, IMG submission 200262) | Marine sediment archaeal communities from Little Sippewissett salt marsh, Falmouth, MA, United States - SSM-Form-2O | ecosystem: Environmental > Aquatic > Marine > Wetlands > Sediment ...
TGTACGGCGGCACCGTCGAATATGACGGCACCACCTGGACCTACAGCACCGATACCGATCTGCCCGGCTACATCGGTGATGACAATGACCAATACGGTGAACTCGGATATGTTGCCGATGATTTGTTCACGGTCAATCTGTCCGGTGAACTGGGTGGTCAATACGACTACTGGTTCTCCGAGGAACCCGCTCCGAACGGTTATGAATACTACGAACCGGCCGATATCTTCCGAAAGGGAATATTCGGCACAGGCACACTGTCTGTCGATATTACCAACGAACTGCCGACGATTGATGGTACTGTAACCATTGAGCATATGAATGAAAACATCCAAAACCAGGTCTTTGCAACCGATCATTTGGATGGCAACCCCACCAACGAACTTGATGCACTCAGCGTCAGCGATATCAGTAATCCAGGTTTCGGGGATTTAATCCTGATCGATAACGGCAATGGCACTTACGCTTACAGCTATGATCCGGCAGAAGGTTTTGTCGGCAACGACAGCTTTGAGATTACAGTGTATGACGGTCAGCGTGATTATGTATTTGTTGACGGAGAAATCCAGAGCAACTCTCTTGTTCCGGTTCAAGGTACGGTCAAGATGAAAATGACCAATGTTATCCCGTCAGCGGCAGGCGATCTTGGGGAAGTTACCCCGGGCGATTCGACCCCGCAAAACGGTGTGACATCGCCGGTCCTTGTTACGGACCCGCTGGATGCTCCCCAGCAGGATATCCTTGACAGTTTGTCTATTATTCCGGGTATTTATACCCTTCCAAGCGGCAGTACGCTTGAGTTCACCGGTTCCGCGTGGATCTATACGCCGGCTTCGGGGGCTCCTGAACAGGAAACATTTAGAATTCATGTTTGGGATGGGCAATATGACTACACCAATATCGAAGTACGTACACCGGTCTACGGGGAAGGAACTGTCCAGGTAAGCGTCACCTCGACTCCGCCGGTCATTCCTGCGGCTCCGCTGCCGTTGCTGGAAATCCCCGAATTGAAGGGGTGCCCGGCTGTGATGGAAGCGGCTGCACTTGAACTGGCCGTCAATTCCGATGAGCTTCAACTGCTGATTGCCAACTCGATGGCTACCAACCCGAACCTACAGCCGTGCGATGCCTGTGAAAACCTGCTGGAAGCCGCTGCGGCCCTGAAAGGTATCAATGAACAGACCCTGGCCGCAATGAACGGGATATTTAATACCCTTGCTCCTATCGATGCCCCGTTTACGCCGGAAGTCTCAGCATCCATCCAGACCGCATTTGCGAATTTCCGTGAGAAAGACGCGCAACTGGCCGCGATGACCGATGAAGAGTACCAGGAATATCAGCAATATGCCGTAACGGAAGAGGTCATCGAGGCGTTCGTCAGCTATGTCGCTGTTCTGGACAATGACCTGAAGCTTCCGGTCGGCGATGCGATGACCCTTGTGATGGACAAGTATTTTGAATCGATCGATACCAGCGGAAACCCGAACATCGGGGCGTATATCATCGAGCAGATTCAGGCGTCTGAAGCGGCCGGCGAGTCAATCGTTGCATCCGCGGAATAACGCTCAAGTACAGTAATAAACTAAAACCGCCGAGGGCATTGAACCTCGGCGGTTTTTTTTATGCCGTTTTACCCCCTGGAAAAACGCTTGGACAGCGTTACCACAAACAACGCCATCAGGCACGCCCCCGCCAGCGACTCCAGCATGGTGACCGCGCGCGTCAGGATGTCCGCGGCCGGGTAAATATCCCCGAAACCAAGCGTTGTAAATGTCACCGTACTGTAATATAGCCCTTCCGGAAATGTTAAATGATCCGATTGCTGGATCCTTTCTAAACCGTATTGAAATGCAAAAGACGCAGCATCGGAACAATAAAAAAGGGCGCACAAAAAAATGATGACAGCCCCGGCCCCCAGGACTCGGATGGGGCGTTCGCCATACCCAAACAGCAACCGCCCCAAAACAAATTCCGGCAATAAGCGAACCCCCAGAAACCACCGTACCGTTTTTTTCGCAGCGGACAACTTCTCATAGCCGCAGCCCCGAAATCGCTGCCAAAAATACGCACAGCGCTCAGCGTAAAAACACTCTCCCGCTTGTTGGTAATGGCCCGCTTCCTGGCACACCTGTTTGACAAATCGCCAGAAGCTGACATCGTCCCCAAAACGGTTGCGCGTAAACGTTATATGATTATAGATCGGGACCGATTTATGACGGGAATACACACCCGCGAAATCACAGTTGTTCTCAACCTTGACATCGGAAAAATTAACCCCCTTTCCGAAGCAGGTATTCGTAAACCGCGTATCGCCTTTGAATCGGGTTCCATTGAAGAGTCCGTATCCTTCAAAGGTGGCCGTTCGGAACATGGTCAGCCCGTAAAAAACGGCATTTCGAAATGCACAGACCCGATGGAATATGCACCCGTCAAAACCGGCCAGTTTTTTGAATTGGGCATAGCTGAACCGTGTTTGGCCGATAAACTCCGACGAATTGAAGAGAACATCTTCCTCAAAAATCACGTTTAAGCTCTCCGGCTTCTCCCATGAGCCGGAAAAAACAACATCGTTCTCAAATATGCAGGCATTGAAGTGGATTGGCTGGGAAAAAACGAGCGTTTTTGAGGTCTCACTTTCAATTTTATTCAGCTTTTCGAGTTGAAATGGATTTTCATCTGAAAACAAACGATTCAAATCCAACGCTCCTGCGATGCGGCAATGATCAAGATGAACGGCGGCTCCGTCAGCGAGCGCCTGAATAAGATGTTCTGCGGAAATGGTCGTATTGGACTGGTTGAACTCCACCGGCTGCTCCTGTCGATGATTAATCCGGTTGGCTATGTAAAACGGTCAGAATTTCCTGTTTCCTGGGCAGCGCCTCTTGCAGTCCGAAACGGCTTCTCATGAGTGATTCGGCGGCAATCGCGAATTGAACCGCTCGATCCGGCGGATCTCCCGTGCCAAAACAAGCCGCTAATGCCCCGATAAACGCCGAATCGCAGCCGGTCTGATCGACGACCTCAGAGACGATGCCCTTCAGATGCCGCGGGCCCTTGGAGTCAATGACCAAGGCTCCCTGCCATCCTAAACTGATGACGACGCAATTGGCCCCGCGAGCCACTAACTCCGTGCCGATGAATTTGAGGTCCCCCTCGCCCCCGGCCCCTAATTCTGAAGCACACATCATCCCTTTGAAACGCAAAACAAGAATGTCGGTATTATAAAATTCCATCGGCCAATCGAGAGAATGGATGATTTTTCGGCTTGGCTGCGACAGTTTGGCGCTGAAAATCGTTCGGGTTTTGTGGATTTGGGCGGACCGAATCGCCGCAACCGATGCTTCCCGAGGAATCGCATCATCAATCAAAATCACGTCTGCGGAGCTGATCTGCTGTTCGGCGGCGGCATACTCAATCTCATCGGCGTTGAGGACACGATTGGCCCCGAAAGAGCGGCAACTGCGATTTTCGCCCTGACCATTGACAACGGTCACCATAATCCCCGTACTCATCGCCTGCGTGGGATATACCAGGTCCGTCTTGATATTGTGACGGGTCAGATTCTGGAAAATTAAATCGCCGAAACAATCCTCCCCCACCCGGGCCAATACGTAGGTATCGCACCCGCAAAGGGCAATTTGAACGGCCTGATTGACCCCTCTGCCGGAAGGAACAGTAGTGAATTCGCTGCCCTCGGTTACCTGTCCGGGGTCCGGGTACTCATCGCATTTAATGGCCATGTCAATAATGGCCGGGCCGATCACTATGACTTTTGGATTCCGTTCTGTCATCTTCACTCCTAATCAAAATTCTTCCCGAATTTTCCATTACTATACCGTATCCTGGTTCTTTTGGAAAGTATTTTTCAATTTAGATTCTGATGTATTCAGAGGGAGGTTTAAAAGCTTTTATTGAGGATTCTTTTTGCTTATAATGATGCCAAAATAAACAACAGGAATCCAATCGTGAAACATTATCAAATCCAGTTTCGGCCGGACAATTTGACCGCCCTGATCCACGGAGGAGCCACCCTGCTCGAGGCCGCCGGACAGGTGGGGATTATTCTCTCAACACCCTGCGGCAGCGCCGGACGCTGTGGTAAGTGTAAGGTCCGCTTGCTTCCCTCTGAAAAAGAGGTGCTGGCTTGTCAATATATTGTCGATGGGGATTTAACCATCTTTGTCCCTGAATCGAGTCGATTCTATCAACAACAAATCCTTGAACACGGGATAGACCGCAAAGTGGCTGCGATGGCATCGGTTCGAAAGGTCTTTATTGAAAATCCTGCCCCGCAATCGCAAACGTTTTGTAAATCGTTGTCAGCCGCTATTTCGGCCGAAATGGCCGTGCCGGATGGGCTTCATGACGACTTGTCAAGGTTGTCTCTCTATCAGGAAAACGGAGTCACCGCCGTTTTTGTCCATCCGTATAACAATGATGAATCCTGCTATATCCTGAAAGCAATTGAAAGCGGCAATACGACCGAAACACTGCTGGGTCTGGTAATTGACATCGGAACCACAACGGTCGTCGCCCGCCTGGTGGACTTAAACTCCGGACAGGTTTGCAGCACGGCTTCTGCAGGGAACCCGCAAACGCAATACGGGGCTGATGTTGTCAGCCGAATCAGTTACGGTGAAAAAGACAGCGGTCTCGACAGACTGCACACCTCTATTATTGACTGCCTCAATGGCCTCATCGAGAAGGTGTGTCTGCAAAGCGGCATTGAAGCTAAGGATATCTACGAAATCGTCATTGCCGGCAATACCACGATGACCCATCTGCTGCTCAAACACCCGGTTCGCCAGCTTGGGAAGGCCCCCTACAAAGCGTATTCCCTCGATGCCTGCGACCGGAGCCCCGCTGATTTGGGTCTTCAAATCAACCCTGCGGGCAATATTCATGTTCTGGCCAATATTGCCGGGTTTGTCGGCTCAGATACCCTGGCGGGTTCGTTGGCATGCGGCATGGACGTCACGACTGTCAATACATTACTCGTCGATATCGGGACAAACGGCGAAATCGTGTACGCATCTGACTCCCATCTCCTTGCCGCCAGTTGTGCCGCGGGGCCGGCCCTTGAGGGGGCCGGAATCACATTTGGCAACCGGGCACAATCAGGGGCCATTGAGCGCGTCCTGTTTGATGGAAAAGATATTGATATCGATTTGATCGGAACCGGCCAGGCCCGCACGATCTGCGGAAGCGGCCTGATCGATGCCGTCGCTGTCATGCTGAACCTGGGGATTATAGATGCCACAGGGCGTTTCTTTGAACGTTCCGATTTGAATCCTCTCCTTCCGGACACCATCCGAAGACGCTCGATCACACGCACGAATGAACCCGCCTTTGTCCTTGCGGGTACGTATTTGAACAAGCAGTGGGAACATGCTGTGTTTTTAAGTCAAAAGGATATCCGGCAACTGCAATTGGCGAAAGCGGCCATTCGTGCCGGGATTGAATTGCTGCTGAAAAAAGCACATGCCGATGCCGGCAGTATCCAGCAAATTTTACTTGCCGGGGCGTTTGGAAATTACATTCAAAAAGAAAATGCTGTCCGAATCGGCCTTCTCCCCCCGGTCCCCCTTGAGAAAATTCATTTTGTCGGGAATGCCGCCGGAACAGGCGCCCAAATGACCCTGATCAGTCGGGATGCTCGCAGATTGGCAAATCTGCTTGCTAAAAAAATCACCTATGTGGAAATCGCGCACGAAGCTGAATTTCAGATGTTCTTTAGCGAGTATTTGGTGTTCCCGGAAAAATAACGAATGCAAAACAAGATTCAGCCCTTGTTTTGCATTCACTCAATTTTAGACGTTATCCCGAAGAAAACGCCCTTAATATCGCAATACCACGATTATCAGGTAATCTTGTTACGGACTTTCCAACGTGATTTGCGTTTCTTGCTTCCGATTTTTCTTCTGCGTCTCGGCTTGGCCATGCATTTCTCCAGTTAATTATTTAGTTCTTTCCAAAATCAATATATCGTATTATAAAATACAATAAAAAGAATGCAAGTTTTTTTCAACGGGAGCAATGCGATGATCCAATGTAAGAACTGTGAATATTACAAAGAGAGTGAAAATGGGCAGCGCATCTTCGAATGTGACCCATTCAAGAATATAAAAGAGCCGGAATGTCTTATGAAATGGCAGCTTCTTCGCCTTGACCTGCTCTTAACGCATCAGCAAGCCATGCTTGCAAGTCAGAGAAAAATGGCACCGATGCAGGACAAAATCTTTAAGTATATCAAACGCGAATTGGACGATATAGAAGATGCTGACCGATGGAAGATTGAGGACATTCCGGACCCTTATAGCGAGGCCGAAGAAGATGATTTTTGAGTGTCATTAAAAAAATCTTTTTTATTGGCTTTAAGGGCCTTTATTTTGCAATAATAAATTTTATGTAACCGTTTATATTTATACAAGTGACGCCGAGATGGCTGTGCAACATGAGTTGGAAAAGCTAATTCAGAGATGTAAAAAAGGCGATTCGCAGGCGTTTGATGACTTGGTCAAGCGCTATTCTAATCGTTGTTATGCCTATTTTTATCGTCTGACGGGCCGGGCTGATCTGAGCGATGAGCTGCTCAGTGACTTGTTTATTCGGCTTGTTCGAAAAATCGGCTCCTTTGAGAGCGGCTCTTTTGAAAAATGGCTATTTACAGTTGCGTCAAATATCTTTCGTGACTACCTTAGACGGCAGTACCGCCAAAAGCGGCTCTTGGCTGAAAAAGCGGATTTGCTTCGTAATGATTCTGATCGCACCGAACAGACACCGGAAATTTTTGACAAACTTCATACCGCTTTGGAAAAACTCGATCCTGAAACGGCCGAACTGATTATCTTGCGCTATTTCAGTCAATTGAGTTTTAAGGAATTGGCTGAAATCCGGAGCGAGCCCATTGGGACAACTCTGTCCAAGGTTCATCGCGGTGTCAAAAAACTACGTAAAATTATGGAAAGCTTATGAAAAACGGAAATGAAAAATTAGATGAACTCCTCCGCGGGTTCATGGATGAGACCCATATTCGTGACCTCAAAGCGGATTTGGATTTTTCCGATCAGGTGTTTGCGGCTTATCCTGTCCCTGCTGTGCGGAAGGAAACACTCGCCTCCATTCAGGCCAAAATCCATCGAAAGCTCATGCAGCAACGGTTTTTACATGCCGGCAAGTGGATTGCCGCTGTTGCGGCTGTTCTGATCGTGGCAGTCTTGTCACGCGATTCTTTTATCAATACCCAAAGCAGAACCGCCGCGAACTCTACCATGGGAGACATCTGGACAGATGACTTTTATGCGATGAATTTACAGGTTGACTCGATCGAGCAGGAACTGACGGAACTGGCGGGGAGCATCCGTACCGTTCGCCTGGAAACGTATAATACAACCGACACATTTTCTTTGGATATGATGGAACTTGACGAAATCGAACACCTGGCAGACAACGTCTCTCTTGGAAAGGGTAGTTTTTATGCACAGTAACCATTCAACAGCATGGCATCTGCTTGTCGTTATAATGACGGCAGGGTTCATCGGGATGTACGCAGTTGCCGAGGAAGACAGCCCTAAACAGGATTCAAAAGCCAACCCGGTTCAGGAAACAAGTGATGATATCTGGAATGAATTTTCTTTCGCATTAGAAGAGGACCAGCAGTTCACCGAAAAACAAATTCAGAAAATCCTGGACCAACTCAAAAAAACAGATCCCTCCAAAGCCGCAAAGTTTGAAGAACTCCGGCGCACGGACGCCGAAAAATTCATTTCGGCAATTCGGGATGAAATCAAGCAGCAGCAGAAAAAAACCTCGCCCAAGCAGGAAAAGTGGAAAGACGCGCTTTTCAAAAAGCATGAAGCGTTTCTTGTTTGGTTCAAAAAACAGTACCCCCAGGATCACAAAGAACTGATCGGATTGCAGATTGAGGACCCGGAAAAATATGTCCAGCGGTTTATGGATTTAATGAAAATTTACGAACCGATCCAGAAGATGGAGAAATATAATCCAAAACTCTCCGAAACGATGAAGAAAAATCTCGACCTGCAGAAACGCCGGGACGCCCTGCTGCTGCAGATTCGAATTGCTTCAGAGGAACAGCAGCCCAAGCTCATTGAAGAGCTTCGCAGTGTTGTTTCGCAGCGGTTTGATACCATCGTTTTGGAAAAACGACTTCAATACAGATGGCTTCGCAAACGTCTTGCGGATTTGACAAAAAAAGTTGAAGCACACGCCGAGGAATTGGAATCGCTCAACAAGAACAAGGAACAATCCGTACAAGATCGAATGAACGAGTTGATGGAACGAACCGAAAAGGTCAACTGGGACTGATCCCCTTTCCTTGGGAAAAACCGTAAGGACAGTTAAACGACCGGGACAGAAAACCGTTTATGGGGGTAAAGTCTTGCTTGCGTTCAGGCGGTTGTACACCTGCTCGATCTGTTTGTTTGCCGGCGAGGCGGCCATCGCTTTTGCCAGGGCTTTCTTTAGCCGTTCGTCCGTTTCACTTTCAAAGGCATCATACAACCGCAGGAGGACCTGTGCCGCAGCGTCTTTGACGGAGGGTACCGAACACGATAAGGCCTCAACCAGGCAATCGATCGCTTCGGGGATCTTCATGCCGTGCCTGAGGATGATGTCCGGCAGTTCGGGGTCTGCCACCGAAGCCGCATCGGTAATCAAACGCACCGCCTGCACATGCTCCGGCAGTTCCACATTGGCCATCAGGCAGTATGATTGCACATAGTCCCGCAACAGCCGCAGCCAGCGATGATCCGTGGTGAAGGCGTTGTAGGACAGGTCCGCATAGCGCAGTTTCCGCGGGTTTCCTTTTTTGTCAACATACAGCAGGCGGCGGTTATTGAAATAGACCTCGACCGCATCCAGCATCGCCATCAACAGTGATTCTCCGGTAAAGCCGCTGAACTTAATGCCGTTGGGCGACGATTCGGTGTCGCCGAAATCGGCATCACAGACAGTGCGAATGAGGCCGTCCTGATGATGGGCGACCACCGGTGTGCCCCCGGCGTGGGCCTCCTGCTGGCTGATGCCGCAGGGTTCGCCGACTTCGCCGCCGGAAGGCATGACAAAGTATTGGCTGCCGACATACACGTTGCGGTAGAGGGATGGAGACAAGGCGCCTTGCGGGTAATATCCAAACCGCCCCTGAAACTGCGGCAGGGAGCGGATACGTTGAAAATGCATGTCAAACCGGCGTCCGTCAAACGAATCCTCGACGCTGCCGCAGACGACATATTGAATCCGCTCGTCACAGGCAAGGAAGTACTCCAACACCGTCGGCCCCATCATTTTCCAGGGTTCATAAACGACCCAGCGTTTGCCGTGATCTTCATAGACCTTCCAGTCCAGCAGCAGCTCGAAGCCCTTCTGCTTGCAGATACGATGGAGCATTGAAAAAATCACGTATTTATTGTGGTTGTTGTCCGGTTTCAGACAGATGTTGGGGTCATTTTGAAGACCCGCTTTGGCGAGTTTTTTGGCATGGGTGTATTTGGCGAAAAGCCGCTTGCGTGCCTCGGGGCGATACGCTTCCAGTATGCTTTTTTTGCTGCGGAACCAAAAACGCTGACGCGCGGCCATGTTAAACCCATTCCGGCGGCCGAAGAATCGCCCTTCCGCTTCCATCTGCCGGAAAAGAGACGCATATCGGAAAACCTGGGGTTCGTCGAGGATTCGCTGTTTCATGGCCCGGCTGACCGTTCCGATATGGTGAGAGGTCCTGAGCATCATATAGGTCATGTCGATTTGTCCGCCGGCAGGTCCTTCGGGATTGATGCAGGCGTCGGCATGGACAACGGCATCCATCCCCAGCACCAGGCAATAAAAATATTTGCGGAACGGGTTGGCTTCCTCCATTTTGATGCTGTATGACGGATGGGGGTTGTGCATCATGCTGACGACATGGGTGTTTTGAAAATGCGGGTCGGTATTGTATTCCGGCCAGCGCTCCAGATACGCCGGGACAAGCCATGTCGGCCACTCATTCGTCTGGATAATGGTCGGATAATAATTATAGGCCCGCAAGGCCTCCAGCGCTCCCTGCGACAAAACGCGCGCACGACGCAGCTTATCTTCGCCTGTTTGGCCGCCATAAGGCGCATCGAGGTATTTACCGTTTTCCAGGTAAAGCACCTCGACGCGAACACGCTTGCCGTGTTTTTGTCGGAGCAAGCTGGTGTGGAGAATGTTCACAACATCGCCAATCGTATTGCGTGAAATGGATTGGGTTTGTTCATCAAATTCCGGGAACTGAATCGTGAAACTGTGGCCGTCATAGTGCGGCGTATAGCTTTTGATGATTTTATCTCGATACTTTTCATATAAGGGCGTTACGACGACGATATGAAATCCAAGCTCGCTGAGGACATCGGCAATGTCCGTGGTATAGATGCCGACACCCCCGGCGTGTCCGCTGTATTGGGATTCGGGAGACACCAGCGCAATGGTGCCGAGGTTCATTCCGTGAAGGATATCCGCAGCGGCCTGACACGTATGATGTTGAAATTTGGCTCTGTCGTTGACCGCAACCCGCATCAGATACTGAATAATGGTCTTCCGCCGCCGGGCATCATCTTCACTGATTTCCTTCAGCAGCAGTGAAAGGGTGGTCAGGCCCAATTTATGTTTTTTGTGAATCCAATCCGTCAGCAGGACAAAAAGGGATGTAAATTTCGGATAGCCCTCTTTGATGTTAAAACCGGCAGCATCATAAAACGCATTGGCAATATAACTGTGTTGGACACGGTCATTTTTACCATACCGTAAATATCGGACAAACGAGTCCACCAGTAACTGCTGTTGGCTTTGCACATCATTTTTCGCTACGATCTCATAGACATGCGAGGACACCGGCTCGATCAATCCGCCAAAGCCCAGGCACGTCAGTTCGTGTCCCGACCAGTACTCTTTGTAGCGGTGGCGGCGCGAACGGCTTTCGGTGTTACTGTACAACTCCGTGATCTCATAGATGCTTTCCGGGTGAATCTGCTCTGCGAGGGATTCTTTGGATCTGTATTGCAAGTGGAAATTAAAGGCCCTTGCCACCGGGGACTGGCCCTCTGAATGGGGATCCGGAAAATTAAAGAGGCATAAATAGGCCTGCCCCTTATAGATTCTCAAGAAGGCGGCGATGCGGGTATTTTGCGTTTGAATCGGAATCAGTTCGCCCCGTATAAACGCCGTGTGCTTATCCACAAACGTAAAGAGCCGCCGGATGTATTTTCCAAAACCGAACAGGATCGGATAATTGGAAATAATCTGCCAGCGTGCGCGGTTTTCATCGTCCCAGGGATGTCGAAACCGATTGTTCACCCAGTGCTTCCAGCACTCGGTATAGGCCTCGTCAAAACGCTGCTGCATGGTACCGGCTTCCGGCCCCGGCAGACGGCTCATGTGATACATCATCGGTCCCTGACTGCTTAACACCAGCAGCGCCGCGGCGGGCCAGATCATATTCTGGTAATTGCTGGCGGGCGATTCTTCGTCATGGCTGTTAAACAGAGACAGCGTTTGTCCCCCCTGCCGGCGATAGACCGCATTCAGATACGAAAAATTATCATTGAGGCCCAGCGGCGCATTGACATCCTGGCCGCTGCGGATGTGTTCAAGATTTTTGATCAGTGAATTGTAAGGGATGGTACCGGACCGGATCATGCGTGTTTCATTGCCGTGCCACTGTTCGGAGTAAACCAGCAGCGCGTTGGGAACGGCTTTCTGCACCTTATAGCACAGATACAGCAGCGGGATATTGGCTTCTTCGGTCCCGCGCAGGTCCACCGCTTCAAACCCCTTTTCAACGACCTCACCCAGAAGACGGGCCGACCCGTCCAGGTCGGGGTGGACGGGAAACACCGTATCAAATCCGTGGCCCACATCCACACGCAGGCCGAATCCCATCGCAGCCAGTTGCGTCGCCAGTTCAGCAAGGGAATCGATGTTGGAAAAATCCCGCATGTTGACCATAAAGCTGTCGAGCCACTCACTCCATTCGCCGTCCCATCCGGCACGCGGGCTGAGGCCGCCTTTTTCGCCGACGATATACACCGGCAGCCGGTATCGAAACGAGGTGTTGGCGCGTGAATAGTGAGACAGGATACAAAGCAGCACCTTCATTCCCAGCGCGTCGGCCCTTTCCCGCAATCGTATCAGCCCTTCAAGTCCCCCCAAGTCCCGGCGAACGGTTTTGCCGTCCAGCACCGAGAACACCGACGGATCCGGTCCCGCTTCGCCCGCCCATCCCAATTCGAGCGCTCCCAGCGGATACACACGGGTATAGCCCTCATTACGAATGGCTTCGAGCTGATCGGCGATGTCATCGAACGTTCCATAGACAAACATCCCGTTTTCGTCTTTGACCGGCTTGTAGTGTTCGTCAATCTGAAGGTTAAACGTGTCGGCATAGAAACTCAAGACACGCTGGCCTCTTTCGTCGGCGATATACTTCAGCAGACCATGCGAATTTTCATCCAATTCCTCCCATTGCCAGCTTTGGCCACCATCCGTGGAAAACTGAACCGAATAATGAATCCAGCCGCTTCGGACCGGAAAAACAACAGAAAACGTCATGTCGCCCCCCTGCCGGATACTACCCACAGGCACCATCGGAATCGCTTTTTTTCTCCGGCCATTCACGGACCACAGCACGCAGACCTTGAAATTATCTTTTCGGACATTCCGGGGCTTACGAACTCCAATGGTAACGGCCGCGTTTTCAGAGCGAAACACGGACCGGTTGATCCGACTGGGCGGAAACGTAAACGGCCGTTCCGTCAAAACATCCTCCAGCAGCGCACTGGCTTCCAAACAAATGGACCGGCAGATCCCCTTGTCCGGGTTGTTCCAGTAGTACAGCGCCGAATACAAAATCTGATACGTCTGCTCAAGGCATTCCTTTCGGCGGATTTTCCTGGCAAGCTGGTCGATTGCGCTTCTGACCTGATGAATATCCTCAGACAGCATCATCTGCTCGAGTATTTCCAGGGAAGGGTCCTTTGAATACGCCTGGAGCCGGTCGATCCATTCGCGAATCCAATGACCGTGATCGTGAAAGATGTCCGTTCGCACGGAACCGCAACGAACAGAGCTGCAGGCAAATTCCGTACTCATGGCATCCATCAACCCGGCATCACAGAGGCGAATCACCTTGAAAAGCTGATTTGGTAATTGATAAACGATGATGACAGCGTCCTCGTCTATAAAAATCCTCTTGAAACCGGTCAGGAGTGTGATTTTCCTTTCGCCGCCATGGGGCAGTGTTTCCGGTGTCGTTTTGGCAAAAGCCGAAATCACCTCTCTGACCATGGGACGAAGGCGAGCCGTGGTTCCCCGTGCGGCGGCAAAAATGGTCTTTGCTGAAGACGTCGAAGCCAGGCGGCTCCAAAAACGGTCCAGCAGCATCAGATCGTCAACCTGGCGGAGTGATTCCAGCCAGTCGGGCTCATTGAACGCTTCCGGATGGTTCTGGATTTCCTGAATTGCGGCATTACGCAGGGTCTCCTGTTTCCAGAGAAATCGCAGTGTATGCAGACGAATCTGAGTCACATGCAGTTCCGGATTGCACCAGTGGTAAAGCATTCGATACAGGATTCCGACCAGCAGTTGCTGACGGTGCTTAAGCCGCCCCTTGTCGGGATTCAGCAACGCCGCCTTTAAAAGAATCTCATGGGACAATAAGCAGGCCGGCCCTTCCAAAACATCGACGATCCGCAGTTGAACCCGTTTTTGTTTTAAAGAGCCCCAAAAAGAAGCGGTGTCATTTTTGATCAGCTCATGCGTTTGCAGGAGCGCCGAATCGAGGAGCGATTTTTGTTCTTTGCTAAGTTCTTTGAATGATGATTCGGCGCAGGTGTACCGTAACGAACCTGAAGCATCATAATGAAATGAGATCATGGTGTTCATAGACAGTCCCTGAATACAATATTCGCACGTTGATCCGTTACGTTCAAATCCCTTTTTGAATCTATGGAAATACTTTATATGGAAGGAAATGAAAAATCAAACCTTAATTTATCGGTTTCATGCCTGCCCGGACAGAGATTCCAGGAAATTGAAGAGGTGCAACACAAGCAACTGTCATTCATGACGCAGCGATTCGATGGGATCCATGTTCGCTGCGCGATAGGCCGGATAAATCCCAAAAGCAATCCCTACAGCAGCACTAATTCCAAAGGCCATCACCAGTGAAGCGGGGGTAATGACCGTACGCATCTGGCCAAAATACGTTACCAGAGCCGGAACCAATGAACCGACCGCGATACCGAGAATACCCCCGCACAGAGTCAGGATAAGAGTTTCAGAAAGAAACTGCATGACGATATCAAGTTTCCTGGCCCCCAATGCGCGTCGAATGCCGATTTCACGGGTTCGCTCGCTGACTGTCGCCATCATGATATTCATAATGCCGATACCGCCCACCAGCAATGAAATGGCGGCGATGGAACCGAGCACAATTGTGAAAATCCGCTGAACATCCTTTGCACGCTCCATCAACTCAAGCGGCACAACAATCTCATAATCACTTTTCTTGTGAAATCGGGCCAATAGGCTCTGAACGCTTTGCCGGGTCAACAGAACCTGATCGATCGTCTTTGACTGTACGATGATCTCCTGCAATTCCACGCGTTCGAGAGTAGCACCGCTGGTTCCGATCTGAATGGATGTCTCGCCAAACCGGGTGCGGGCCGTGGTCAGAGGGATATATATTTTCCCGACATTGGCGCCGCCGCCGCTTTTTGCGGAACCGGGGACATTCATCCCGGAAGACGATTCCTGTTTTTGTGCCGTGGAAACACCGACAACCCGATAATAGTCCGTGCCAATCTTGACAAACTGGCCAAACGGGTCATCGAACGCAAATAGTTCCTTGAGCACAAATTCATCGACGACACAGATGGCCTGTTTATAATGTGTATCGGTGGACGTAATAAAGCGACCGTATTTTACCCGCAATGACGAGATTTCAGGGTACCAAGGCACGGTTCCGATCACTTCGACCGATACACGTTTGTTGCGATACAGGGCTTGTTCAGGAATACGACGGTTAGGAACGAGTACCCGAACATTTGGAATCCCTCCGCGAAAACGCTCCGCATCATCGTACGTTAAACCGTATTCTTTCATTGTCTGCTGCTGACCCACAGAAGATTTGTCTTCGGGAGGAGGCAGGGTTTTGACAATAATGTTGCGGCTGCCCAATTGAGATATCTTTTCCTGCGCATCCCGACTGGCGCCTTCGCCAATGGCCAGCATGGCGACAACGGAGGAGACACCGAAGATGATGCCGGTCATCGTCAATGTGGACCGCAGCTTATGCATCCATAAGCTCTTAAAGCCGAGTTTCAAAATGCGCTTAAATCGAAATAAGAACACCTGGCACTACCCTTTATGATTATATGTATCTTCAGCAATGCAGCCGTCAAACAACCGGATGACGCGCTGCGCCTGTGTCGCAATATTCTCATCGTGAGTGACCACAATCAGCGTCTTTCCCTCGCTGTGCAGGCGATCCAGAATTCCCAGAATATCTGCACCGCTGCTGGAATCCAAATTACCCGTCGGCTCATCGGCCAGGATAATCAAGGGATCATTAGACAGTGCCCGCGCGATTGCCACACGCTGCTGCTGGCCGCCGGACAGTTCGGAAGGACGATGTTTCATTCGGTCGCCAAGTCCGACCAGCGTCGCTAATTCCGTAGCCCGCTGCATGCTTTCATGCTCAGGCCGGTTTTGGTAGAACATGGGAATCTCAATGTTCTCGATTACATTAAGCTGAGCGATCAGATTGAACGATTGAAATACAAACCCGATTCGAGACCCCCGAATTGACGATAATGCATTGTCATCGAGTTGGGAAACGTCCATGTCACCGAGCCGATAGCTTCCGCTGGTGGGCCTGTCCAAGC
>Ga0272442_10006133_pt1 | contig 15916 bp, 16 predicted proteins | sample SSMForm2O_FD_200262 | JGI IMG/M metagenome (GOLD analysis project Ga0272442, IMG submission 200262) | Marine sediment archaeal communities from Little Sippewissett salt marsh, Falmouth, MA, United States - SSM-Form-2O | ecosystem: Environmental > Aquatic > Marine > Wetlands > Sediment ...
CTGGCCCATCACTGCCCGCATGCCCCGCTCCAAGCCAGGGGTGACGATGTCTGGGAATGCGTTCGAGATCGCCTGCGAGGGCTGTCGTCACCGAATCCAAGTCCCCTGCTCGCGTGCAGGTCAACTCATCGACTGCCCTTCCTGCAATAAGGGCTTCTTGGTCCCTCACAGCGCAGAGGCAGACTCTGATCTCAAGGAGCACATGGCTCTCATGGAGCCGCAGTTCATTCCAGTGTGGCGACTTCTCTTCATGGCGTCGTCACGACTCCACCACATGGTCGTCCATGACGAGACTCCCGATCCCGATTGTAGACTGATTTTCACACCTACTCCTGCCACGCTCTTCGAGGTCCGGACGTTCTGTGCGTATGGTCTGGAAGAGTTGCTGGAGCAACGTGGCCACGATGACCGTGTGGCAGGCGTGCTCAACTTTCATATGGATGACATGACCCAAGCCGAGTTCACTCCCGTACTCAACGTTGACGATTGGGACGATCTGTTTGCCCACAGACGCTACAGCTATCAAGCTCGCTCGGAAGACATTGAAGGTGATGAGCCGCAACTTGGGATCGTGCGACAACTCAGATGGCTCACCAATCTCCTGCAGCTTGCCGTGGACAGCGAACCAGTACCAGAGCCCCCCATTCGCCTAACGGGCTTCTTTGAGCATATCGACCTTGAGATGCACGTTGTAGCGGCGTACAGAGTGGTAATGCCTTTGTTCTATGGGGCAATGAACAGCTTGCTTTGCGAATGCAGCAACATCCTGGAGATATCCCCCGAACTATGCTCTGAACTCATTGATCGTGGACTGTTGGCGGCCAAAGAGCAGGAATCCAGCGGGCAGCCATAGCACACCACAAGTCCCATGTCTGAGCACAACAGCAGTTCACGAGCCGGTTGGCAGGCGGACCTGGGTTTCGGACGAGTCTGGTCACTGTCTACTACAGCTACAGCGACCCAGCCATGGTGAAGCCTGAGTGGGCGTGGGCGACAGGAACGCGTGGGGATCGTGACGCTGGACTTGTTGTTGGGGCTTGAACACCGCGCCGCCGTCGATGGCATGGTAACGACGCCGGCTGTGGAGATGTCAGTGGGCACTGCATTCTAGCACTGCAACGCTGCGACCGCCCCAAGGCGCTCTCTGAGCCGCGATACCCGTATGCCTTTCCGGCGAGGTCGCCGCAGCGTCCGGCGATGGCGAGACCACGCGGTGCGCCTGCCCTCCGTCTGCAAGTAGCGGGCGCACGAGCAACTGGCATCTGCCTTCGGTAAGGGGGGCGCTACCTCAAGAGCGCCGCTACGTGACCACCTCGTGAACATGAATGCCGGGCGCGAATCTGCGGAACAGCGCGATCACTTTGGCGTCGTCATCGTACACGACGCCCACACCTTCGCGCAGGCAGATGTCCACCTTCTGCCAGAGGTACTTCTGGTACCAGTCGAGGTCGGCGTGCGGACAGGCCTGGGCGGCATGCTCGGCGCTGTCGAGCACGTGCAGCGCGTCGTATGTGATCTTCCACTTCCGGAGTTGCCGCTCGGTCTCCAGCTGAGTCTCCGGGGCGTTCGTGCGTGACGTGACGATGATCACGCGGCCGCCCGCATCAGTGATCGCCGAGGAGAGCGTGGCGAAGAAGACGGGGTTCGTGGTGATGGTGTCGTCGATGTCGAGTGCCAGTACCACGACGTGTTCCTCTCGCAACGCGGCGGATGGTCTATGAGTGTGTATCAGCCAGCGCCTCCTGAGCGCCTGCTTCCTACGGCGTAGGCCAGTTCTTCGTTACTCCTTCGACAGTGATCTTCCTGAGCTGGTCGAGCGTGATCCCGAAACGGTTGGCCACTTCCTCTCGGGCCTTGGCGGTCGCGGAGTTGACAGCTTCGGCCTGTTTCATGACCTGCTCGCTGACGTTGGCACGCCTGTAGTCGGGGCTCAGGGCACTCGTGATGGGATGCGCGCGCTCTGCCCTCTTCATAGCGAGACCTTCGGCGATCCAGAGCGCGCGGAAGATCTCGCGCCGCTTCGCCTCACTCAACCCGAATACCGTTTTCGGCTTAGCATAGAGCTGCGAGACCAGATCGTTCCTCACCTTCGCGTCAACCTTGCTGCCTGCCCCCAACCTGCTCAGCATCGCGATCCACTGGCCCCACCCGGAATCGAAGTGCGCCTTCGAGGAGTAGAGGTACACGAACACGTGCGAAGCCTTTCCGCCGTGATGCTTGAACCCGGTCTCGTTGCCCGCTTGCGCGTACAGATCCTGGAGAACGGCTCTGAGGCCCGCCTCCGTGATCGCGCCCTTGACCACAGCGTGGACTTCGACCTGCGTCTTGATCGGTGCGTCGTACCTTTTCCGGTCGACGATGTCATAGGCCAGGCGCGACGTGCCCGATGTCCCTGGCGCGACGGTCCGGGCGGCCAGGCCCGGCCTGACGTGCGCAAGTTCCTTCTTGAGGCGCGCGATCTGCCGGCCCTGAGCCTCGATGATCTTCTGGGGGACCACCCGCTCACCGAGCTGCTTCCTGAGACGGTCTATCTCCGCTTGTGCTTCCGCGAGCTGCTCGCGTGTGGAATGGGCCTCGGCCAAAACGCTGACGTGCTTCTCGACGACGCGTTCGACGGGAACCTCCACGCGCTTCTCCACGACCCGGGGATTCGACCAGCCGACGAAGTACCCGACCGCAGCGGCAAGGAGAACACCGATCCCACCGAATACCAAGAAGGCCGTCTCGCGTTCGCTGAGCGGGTCCACGATGTCCTTCCTTTTCTCTGGTCCGAGCCGAACGACGAAGCTACTCTTATAGTATGCGCTGCGCCATGCAGCGCAAGAGTAGCGTCCAGCACACCGGCCAGTGCGCGCAGGTGGAGCGGAGGAACAAGATGGAATTCGAGAAGATCGGAGAATGGGGCTGGGTGGAGCCGGGCACGAAGGTACAGGATTCCAAGGGCAATCAGTACGTCGTCACGAAGCAGAATGATGCGGGGTTTCTCGCCCTCAAGAACATCTCGGGCGGCGAGTCCGTTGGATTCGAGTCAATGGCCCCCATCAACCATGAGGAGTTTCAAGCCGTGGAGTAGCCTGTGGGGCCTCTGCTCGGCCCACCCCCCAACTGGTGCGGCACATGCTGCCGTTGGCGGTCAGGCCGACCGATCTGGAAGGAAACGAAGTGGCACGAGGTGTGTCAGACGTGAAGTCTATCCGGTTCAGGAAGCACCTTGCGAGGACCATCCTCGCATCACTCGTCTGTCAAGACCTGGATTCGCTGCGTCGCCGCGCCAGTGGCTCGCACATCGACCGCAGGTCGACCATCACGAAGAAGCAGGCGCAAGTACTCCTGGGGTGGCACAAGCGAATCGGCCACAGCTACGCCACATCAACAAGCCTAGACGTGGGGCCGAAAGCGCTGGATCAGCTACTATGCGCGGCAGCAGCACATGTGGTCGGATGGGATAGAACGATCGACATGGAGTCCGCGTGGAGGATTCAGTTGGGGGAGAGCGAGGACACGACTACCTCGCAACTCGCTCAGTTTACTTGGCTCGCGAACGCTCCCGCATACGAGCCCACCGACAGACATCCCGATGAGGTCAACGCGGAACTGGAGGTATTCTCTGAACGCCTGTGGCTGTTGTGGCTACTGCAGGACATGGAGAAGGATCAGGCTCAGTTGGACGGGATTGCCAGGAGCATAGCCGCGAATTCATGCGCCGAGGAGGCTTCGCAGCGGGTGATGCGCACGGCATCTGGCCGAGAGGGCGTGAGAAGAGACCTTCAACTTGAGCGCCAAGTCGCTGAGGCGGCGTTCGGCGAGGCCATGGCCAGGCTAGCCGCGTTTCCCGCTCCGCCAGGAGTCATCGAGTGCCTCTCCGACCTGGTGGTTCGCAGCGCAGCATATGCACAGCAGGTGGACTCGCCGCTGACGAGTCCCCCACACATGGAGTCTCTGGTTGCCAGGACATGTTATACCAGCGACGGATTGGCAGTTCATCCGCCACATCCTTCAGATGTCGGGCGGCTGTACAGCCGTTTAGGCAGCAAGAACGACACCTGGGCGCGGGACATTGCGGCGGCGGTCAGCAGGGAAGCAAGATCCCATCGGTTCGAGGCGGCCCAACTTATATCACTGAAGGGCCTCGTCCCCGTTAGGGGCGAGTCCGACGTTGTGGTCTCGACCGAGATCCCGAAATGGCTGGTTGGTAAGCCCTATGTGGACGTGCTCCTCTCCCCCAATCCTCCGCCTGGGCAGAGGATGTGGCTTACGACAACGGTGGTATCCTCAGACTTGAGAATGGCGGCAGAACTAGCGAACCTTCGGTTCCGCTCGGTGCTGGATGCCGTGGCATGCCTTCACCGAGAACCAGTTGCCGCGCGCACCTCGGGGGTCGTGGTACATGATCCAGTGCGCAAAGCGCTGTTGCCCCCAGGTTTCTCCGGCGGAGCACGGCCAGAGGCGAGCGTGCAGATGACGAGTGAGATGCTCCGGGAATGCATGGAGGCAATCTCTGCCATGTCGCGTGATTCGCGACCGTGGGTGAGGTCGCTCCGCCGTGGGATCGGGATATGGCGCAGAGCGCTGCAAACCGATGATCTGGAACGCCGGTTCGTTGAGCTTTGGCGTGCCTTCGAGGCCATTGTCGGGAAATTCGGTTCGGTTCGCGCATTCGCATGTACGGATTTCCACCCGATCTTGCTGGCGCGAGCCACCGTTTGCGGTCGCGAAGAGATCGATGCGCGCTATGCCGTTGTGTTCCGGCTCAGGAACCACTGGGCCATCCACACCGCTGATGAGAGGCCTGACGTCGGGATCGAATTCGTTCCGGAGTTCCAGCTCAAGTCCGTGTGTCGCTGGCTTGCCAGGGATGTGTGGATTCTGCTGACGTATGCCACAGAACTCGCGCTGGCGTTCCCCTTGGCCGAGGAGCGCGCGGATGCCATCAAGTGCCTCGTTGAGCGAGACGCCAAAGAGGAGGCAACTGGCAGACAAGGTCATGGGTGCGGGGATCGACGCTGAAGTCGATAGGGGCGTGTCAACTGTGATGCGCTACGGTAGTCGATGGACCGCGCGTCACTCCGCCAGTAGAGGGAGACACAAATGAGACCGCTGTTCACGATCCACGCCGGTGAGTACCTGACCGGCGCATTCATCGAGAAAGCCCACCCTCGCTGGAATGTGTGGGTGCCATCCAAGGACACCGGCGTCGATCTGCTCGTCACTGACGAGAGGAACCGCAAGACCGTGTCGCTCCAGGTCAAGTTCTCGAAGGACTTCAACCCCACGCACTCATCGCCGCTCGACCAGACCTACCTTCAGGCAGCTGGCTGGTGGACGCTGGACACATCGAAGATCAGGAAGTCGAAAGCCGATCTCTGGGTCTTCGTGCTGCCGGCATTCGTCGAGAAGGAGACCAACTTCATCATCCTTCCCCCGGCTGAACTGCTCCACCGCCTCAAAGCCATCCACGGGAGTGCGAAGAAGAACGTCCACTCCTACCTGCGCGTGACGAAGAAGGGGAAGTGCTGGGACGCTCGGGGACTGCCGAAGGCCGATCAGGAGCTGATGGCGCTTGGCCGCTTCAAGGACAAGAACCGCGACTTCACGCAGTTCCTGAACGCGTGGAAGCAGATCGAGAAGCGGCTCAGATGACCGGCCTCCCAACGGACACTGCAGTCCGATAGGAGTGCGGCGAAGCCCGGGGCCATGCGGGGCCTCGGTCTCGTTGGGCGGGTCGTCCAGGTTCGTCCGCCGGTGAACTGCTCGTCGCCCGGGCAACGGTCGATAGAGAAGGATGGAGTACCGAAGCACGCGCCGCAGGAGGGTTGTCCGTGATAGTGGCGCTCGACATCGACGACACCATCACGACGTGTCCGGCCTTCTTCTCCGCCCTCTCGTCGTCCGTTCGGCGGGCCGGCGGACGAGTGATCATCGTTACCTCCCGCACGAACAACGCGCAGGCCCGCCGCGAGACGGAATCGCAGCTCCGCCGGTGGAAGATCCAGTACGATGCACTGCACATGCTCGACGGTGCCGGGCGTGCCGCAGAGATATGTCCGTATAGCGAACTCGACTGGTATGCCCGGTACCTGTGGCAAAAGATCGACATCTGCCTGCGTGAGCATGTTGACGTCGTCTACGATGACGACGCCAAGGTCGTCGCCCTGTTCCGCAGGTTCGCTCCGGGCATCCATGTCCACCGCGTGGTCGCGTAGCGAGTGCACGAGCGACTGCCGTCTGCCCTCGATGGACGAGGAGCGTTTCCTTGAGCATCTTCTGCAGACTGTCGACCATGAGCCGTGGATGAGGTAGCATGCTGTTCGGGGAGACGATGGTCGATGAACGCGTCCCAGCGCAAGGTAGCCGATCGCGTGGAGCAGGAGCTTGCGGAACTGGCCGCCGAATACGGGATGACCCGCGAGCGCGGCTTCCGCTTCACGATCACCTATAGCGAATCCCGAAAGAGCTTCCTCCTTCAGGCGACCAACGGCACCACGACCGTCGCCAACCACCTCGGGACCATAGTCGCTAATGTCGTCGACGTGCGATCCTGGTGTTCCGCGCAAGGCCACCAGATCATGGTCGGTCTCTGCGACATCTTCGGCATCGATGCCGGCCATCCCCCGCCCTCGTAGCGGGCACCGTCCTATCGTCGCCGCTCCCACCTCCGCCATTCCTCGTCGGTCATAAACAGCCGAAACGGAGGGACCTTCAACGCCTCGGCAATCCTGACGACGGTATCGAACCGGAATCCCATCTGACCGCATTCGAGCCTCGAAACCTGAGCCTGCGAGATGCCGGCCTTCCGTGCGAGTCGTGCGGTGGAGTACCCGCGCTCGTTGCGCAGGGCGCGCATCGTCGCGCCGATGTCCTTGGGCCTCATGCATGTCCTCCTCTATGGTGTACGGGACCCGGGCGCGCGCCGCCCCCGTCAGTCACTCCGCCCGGACGAGTTCCACGTTGTCGAGCCGGTCGAGCCCGCCGAGTTCCATCATGCGTATCGTGCGCCGCTCGGCGACCAGGACGACCGTCAGCCCTTGCCGGTTGGCCTCGATCGCGAAGGTGACGATGTGGCGCACATACGAGCTGGCGACGTAGTGCACGCCGGACAGGTCGACCACGAGCGGATTCTCCTGTGACGCCAGCAGCTTCCGCGTCGCCTCGTCGAACGGCGACTCGTTGTCCGGGCCGAGTTCGCCGGCGACGCGCAACGTGTTTCCGTTCACCGTGATGCCGTCGTTCGCCTTCATCGTGACTCACCGCCTCATTCTCCGGCTCCCCCGCCAGCGACGACGCGGATCATCCGTTTCTGTCCACCAACCACGGCAGTATACACCCTGATTCCTCCCGGATCACCCGTTGATCGGCGCGGACTTCTGCGTCATCATCGTGACCTCGACATCCAGAGGGAGGACACCATGAACCAGCCGCGCGTACTCCTCGTGGACGATGAAGAGATGGTCAGAAGCGTCGTGAGAAGGCTGTTGGAACCGGCCGGGTTCACCGTCAGTGTGGTGGATTCCGCCGCGTCTGCCAAGCCGGCCCTGCAGAGCGAGCAGTTCGAGGCCGTCATCCTCGACATCAGGATGCCCGACGTCGACGGCTGCGAACTCTACCGGTGGATGCAAGCCGAGGTCCCCGGTCTGACGGACAAGGTCGCGTTTCTCACCGGCGAACCCATCACGGGGACGTTGGCTCGCTTCATCGAGGAGACCGGTCGGCCGGTGATCAGCAAGCCGTTCGGCCGCGACGAACTGATCGAGTCCCTTCGCGCGATCGCGCGTGCGACGTAGGCTCAGTTCGGCACGCCGTCGCGACGGGCCGCTTCCCCGCAGCACCCCGCCTGGGGCCACGTGACCACCATACGTCGCGCCGCGAGATGCGCACAGAGAGCCGGGGGACCGCATGTTTCGGCTGGCAATGGCGTAGATCCGTTGCGCTGACACGGCCGAAGGGACGACATCACGCGTGGTCCATGTCACCCCCTTCACCGCTTCCCCTGCGATTACAGTGCGCGAGGCCGATACCAGGCACCGTTCTCGTACCGGGCCTCGCCGGCCTCGGAACGAATCTCGACATCGGTCAGGACGGACACCCGCTCGCAGTACGGGCACCACACGGCCGTCAGGTGTTTCCGGCGGCGTCCGACGGCCTCGGTCAGGCAGCCGCAATGCGAGCATCGACACAGCACCGGCTCGTCGCAGTCGCTTCGCATCCGTTGCCTCCCATACGTGGTACATCAAACTGCGTGCCGGGCGCTGGTGCCCGCAGAGCAGCTCCCAGAGGACGAGCCCGTGCGCCGGAACGGTACACGTGTCCCGGATCGCCACGGCAGATTCACACAAAGAACCGACTCGTCACATCGTGGGTTCATGAAGAGCGCATACACTTCAGCCGTCTCATACTGACAGTAGTACGAAGGCATCGCAGCAGGGAGCGGGGGATGTGATGAACGACCCGGCGACGCGGAACACCACGACCGAATCGGCAGACAGCTCCTGTGCCGAGGCGGTGCGCTTCAAGCTCGTTGACGAGGCCGGCAGGCTCCGGTTCCATTCCGTCGGGCCGACTGGCGCCGGGACGTGTCCGCCGGGAGCGATCGATCGCCTCGTGTCCGCCCTGGACGGCGCCTGGCTGGATGAAGTCGATCTGGACTCCCTCGCATCCATCGAATGCGCCGCGGGCAAAGCGTGCCACTCCTCGATCGCGGAGCTTCTTCGCGAACTCAGGGACCTGTCGACCCCGTGATCCGCGATACGCGCGTTCGCGCGCAAGCGGCTGGAGTAGACCTCGTCATCCGGGCTTCCCGAACCCGAAGTCGATCCGGTCGGTGTCCGACCGCTCTCTCATCTTCCTCTTGAGCCGCGCGGACGTGTCGCTGCCGCTGGCCACTTCGTCGAGCGTCGCGAGGAGGTCGCGCCAGTCGTCGCCCGCGTCACCCGCCGGGCTCTCCGCCAGACGCTTGAATGCCTCGGCCTGTTCGCCCTTCTCGGCGATCTCGTACGACCCGGTCGAGGCCAGCGCGCGTTCCGCCTCGCGCGCAAGGACTTCGGTGGAGACGTGCGTCGCCTCCTTGAGCTGCAGAGAGACGATGAGCCCTTGCCGCTGCTCCTGTGAGAGGCCGGGGATCAGGTCGCCGACGGTCGCGGGCACGGAGAAGTGCACGAGCGTCTCGGGCGGGAGCGCGGGTTCTGCGGTCCAGTAGCCCTCTTCAGCCACGACGATGCGGTACGGCAGCGTGGCGTACGACGGCGAGTCGGGGGTCGTCTGCGGCTTGCGGAGCTTCCCGTCGCAGAAGTACGAGACGACGGCCGCCTGCACGATGTCGCCCGGCTGGAGGCGCTTGCCCGGAATCCGTTCAGCCGCGATCAGCGAGTTCATCTTCCGCGCGAGGTCCGTGATCGCCCAGGGAAGCCCCTCGCCGGACCGATAGATGCGCGGCCGCGCAGCGCGCGGATCGCGGAACGTGAAGACCGTCGTCTCGTGCCCGTGTGTGCCGTCGCGGCCGGAGATGCGCGTCGACGAGTGGCGCTCGGTATCGTGGGGAACCGGCTGTGTCTCGTCCGGGCGGCGGGTGCCGGCAGGTCGTGCAGGACCCGGCACGGGCGTCGGGGGGTGTTCGTCACTGTTGGATGCCGCCATCACACGGCCTGTCTACTCCCGTATATGAAGGTACCCCACCCGGACCGGCTCCCGCAAGCAGGGCCTCCGGGTTGCGTCCGGGCCAATCCTCTGCCAGATTCTCCGTGCGCACCCATGCAAGCGGTGTATAGTCTAGCTACACACCCAGGTGCGTCGCCGTTGGGGAAGGGATGGCGATGCACTATCGATGCCGAGGATGCGGACACATCTGGGACAAGGGCCTCGCGATCAAGGGCTATCTCCACTGCCCACGATGCGGGGATGTGATGACGCTGGTGCTGCCCGGGCGGCGCGAGACGCCTCCGAAGACACAGAAGCGATCGCCGACGCCGCCGCAGCTGCAGTCCATCTGAACAACCCCGGAATGCCCCCTGCGGCCCCGCAGCCGCTCGCGTTTGACAACGCGGCTCGATGGGGTAACGTCCCCTGTCGGCGCCCCCCGCCGTCGATGTGTTGACATGTGAGTATTCCCTGGATTCGGGGGGCGCCGTCCCCGCCCCTTCCGTCCTGCGGTGAATCCTCCGACGTTCGCTTCCCGGAGCACGCACCCATGCCGCACCGCATCGCCGGCCTTGACCGAACCGTCCGTTCTACCCCAATATGGGATCATGTCACACGCGGCCCCACTTCGCCGATCCGCCGATCACAGTCCTCCCACCGGGCTCACGAGGGCGCAACTGAGCAGGGCCGATCCGGAACGCTACGTGCGCATGCTCGGAAGCGGCGCACTGGCTGCCGTGCCCGAGGACGGCGAGTACGCCGACGCGCTCTCGTACTACCGCAGTCACTACCGCGGATTCACGCGGGGGGAACTGTGGCGGACCGATCCGCATCTCAGTAGCGCCCTGTACGACCAGGGGGCTCTCGGCGCCGTGGGCAAGGTCGGCGAGAGGCGCAGACGCGTCGGCGGCAGACCGCCGGGAAGGCCGGCGCGCTGGGACGACCCCGTCGCGTACTACCGGTCGCACTACGCCGGCCTGTGCAGGGGGGAACTGTCAAAGGTGGACAGCTCCCTCTACACCGCGCTCAGGAAGGCCGGCAGGATGGAAGTCGTGCCGCTGGCGGACAGGTCGAAGTCGGGCAGACGCCCGTCGGCCTACGCCGATGATCCGGTGGCGCACTACCGGGGGCGGTACGATGGATACACGACGGCCAGGCTGCGGAAGGTGAACCACGCACTCTTCACCGCCCTCAAGAGAGCGGGGAAGCTGGACGTCCTGCCGCCGACGAACAGGTCGAAGTCTGCGAAGAGCCGCTCGCCCTACGGCGAGGATCCGGCCGGTTACTACCGCGCGCACTTCGCCGGCCTGACGAGGAGCGAGCTCTGGAAGGCGAAGTCCGGCCTGTACTACCGGTTGCTGAAGGACGGCCTGATCCATGTCGTCCCGACGGAGAAGGAGAAGGAAATCGCCGCGTTCGGCGATCCCGTTGCCTACTACGAGACGCACTTCGCGGGCCTGACGCAGGCGGAACTGCGCACGGCGCGGCCCGGCCTCTACGACCGCCTGAAGCGCGACGGCAAGCTGGACGCGGTCCCCGAAGGGACGAGGCGGCCACAGCCGCCGTGGGACACGGTGAACCGCACCGGCGGAGACGACGTCCCGTGCAAGCGGTCGTCGTGGCCTCGCGTGCAGGGGTCGGTCGTGACCCACCGCGCCATCGCCCGGGCCGCCGGCGTCGACCGGACGACCGTCACGAAGATCCTCAACCGCGACCCGAACCACTCCACGACCGCCGGCACGAGGGCGCGCGTCATCGAGGCAGCGGAGCGCCTCGGCCACGACTTCGCCATGATACGGCGTCCGTTCTATCGGCAGCATCCGCGCTGCACGGTCGGTCTCCCGTGCCGGCTGACCGTGCTGCTGTCGGAGGACCGGGTGTTCGACGCGGGCACCGCGGTCGTGGTCAACATGGGCCTCGGCGGCGCCCTGCTGGGCGAGATCGAGCTTCCACGCGACGGGCTCCCACTCGAACGCTTCACGTTCCTGCTGGAGTTCCCCGGCACCGCAGAACTGGCGGGAGTCGCCATCGAGGCGAGGCTGGCCCGGCTCGCGGACTCGGTGGCGGGTCGGCGACGGCTGGCCGTGGCGTTCGAAGAAATGCGCGGGCGCGATCGCGCGAAGCTGGCCGCGTACGTGCAGACCCGGCTGGCGCGCGTCGCCGCACGCGTGTAGAACGTGGCAGCAACTCTCCGGTCGGTTCCACCGGCTGCGCACGCGAGGACGACGCCATGGCGTATGAAACGAGCATGTCGCCCTACGCGGTCCTCTGCGTCGATGACGAGGAGCACTCCCTCAAGTACTTCCGCAAGATCGCGCGCCGCGCGTTCACGGCCCTGACCGCGTCGTCGGGCGAGGAGGCTCTTGAGGTGCTCGCGCGTGAGGGCGACGGGATCGGCATCGTCTTCGCGGACCAGCGCATGCCCGGCATGAAGGGCGTCGAGTTGCTGGCCTCCGTGCGCGCGTCGCACCCGAGCATCGTCCGCATGCTGACGAGCGCCTGGGGGGATCTCGAACCGGCGATCGAAGCGGTGAACACGGGAGGGGTCCACAAGTACGTCGTCAAGCCCTGGGACGTGAGAGATCTTGAGAACCTCATGCGCTGGGAGCTCGACTGTTTCGCCTGGCGGAAGGGATGCGAGGTTCTCCTTCAGGGATCGCTCGACGGCGTCCGTCGCACCCGCGTCGCCGATCGGATACGCAGCATGGTAGATCTCGCGTCCGGTCTGTCGCAGCGCGTCGCGGAATCGATGCAGTCCATCAAGACGTTCCTCGATGCAGTGCCGGCCCGCCTCGCGCCTGCTCAGAAGAACCCGAAGCCCGGTATTCCGACCCGAGGAATGCTCACCAGCGCGCGCCGCGAGACTGCACGCCTCCTCAAGATCACGAAGCGGATCACGGACGCTACAGTCGAGCCGAGCGGCCCGCTCAAGAGCAAGGTGACGCTCGAACGTCTTGTGGGAGATGCGGTGGCTCACGCCACAGCAGGTCCATCTGCGCCTTCCTCTGGTATCACGCCCAGGGTGACCGCCGGCACGGCGACACACCGGACGAGGGGAAAGGCGCTTGCGAAGATGGTGGGGCTGCTCATCGGCCGCGTAGTCGGGGCGAGCGGGAATGCCGGGCCGGTCGAAGTGACGGCCGACGGCGCATCTCAACTGCACGGTTCCCCCGCGTCGCGCATCACGGTCAGCTGTATGCGCGCGCCGTCCGACATTGCGGCGGCGCTGGCTACACCGTTTGCAGTGGTGGGAGACAACGACGCCGACTTCGGAGTCGACGTGGTGGTGGCGTACAGCATCTGTCAGCAGCACGGAGGCGAACTGACGACATGCGAGCGCCCGCCGCGCGGTCCGGGCTTCGAGGTTCTCCTGCCGCACGATCCCGATTCGGTCAGACGCATCCCCAGCAGCATCGACAGCCTCAGCGAGCTTATGGCTCCGGCCGAGGACCTGTCACCCCATCTCTGGTAGCCCGGTGGTGGCATGTGATTCATGCGGAGACATCGCATCGGGCGAATGCTCTCTCAACCCGCTGTTACCGTCCGTGGCTCCCGCCCGGCATCGGCGGTCGCGGCGCACTCGGTGCCGTCGGGGGACGAGGCACGTTCGGCTGCGGCAGGTGCGGTCGCGGCGACGGCGGCACGGTTGGCCGGGGGCCGGCATGCGGCGGGCCGGGAAGCCCGGGGGTAGGTGCCTCTGTCAGCCTGGAGATCCGCTCGTACTGCCGACGGTGATACGCGGCTTTCTTCGAATCCTTCCCGTCCCTGGCGTAGTAGACGGCGAGGTTCTTGTGCGGCAGCGCGTAGAGCGGCCTGAGTTCGATCGCCTTGAGCCAGTGTGCCGCCCCCTCCTTCGCGCGGCCGGACATCGCGAGGGCCGTGCCGAGGTCGTTGTGCAGGACCGGGTCGTTCGGTGATGCCGCCACCGCCGCGCGGAGGCGCACCACGTTGAGCCGGGAGCGCAGGCCCGGCAGGCGACGATCCTTCGGGTCCATCTTCGCCAGTTCCTCGATCCAGCGTTCGGCCTGGTCGATGCGCGAGCCGTCGAGCGCGAGGCTGGCCAGGTTGGATCGCGGCGTCTTGTAGCGCGGCCAGAGCGCGATCGCGCGCGCGAAGTACTTCGAGGCGAGGTCGGCCAGTCCGTACTCGGCGGCGAGGCTGCCGAGGTTGTTCATCGCCTTGTGCTCGTCCGGGCTCGCGGCGGCCGCCTTGCGCAGGAACTCCGTGCCGCGTTCCTTGTCGCCTCCCGAGAGCAGCCACTCGGCGCGCATGCGGTGGTACGACGCGGCGAGCGACCGCTCCATGGCGTCGCTGGAGACGGCCGACGCGTCCACGCCTCGCACGCTGATCTCGCCCCACACGTCGCGCCGTGTCACCCGCCTGTTGCGGGGGGCCACCCGGTAGAGCAGGCCCTCGGGCACGAGCGAGTACGCGGGGTCCGAGGCGAGCACCGAGCGGTTCGACACGTACACCGGTCGCGACGACCGGGACGCGATCGTGCGGATGATGTCGTCGTCGGTGGCGCGCGCCGCCTCGGGCGCGAGGCCCTTGAACAGTTCGTGCACCTCGGGTTCGAGCACGCCCGTCTTGTCGGCCAGAAGAACGTCGGGCCGTTGCCCCTCGACGCCCATGAGGTAGATGAGCGGGAACGTCGTGAAGTCGGCGCTCGGGAAGAGCACCGCGTCGCGCCCGGCCGTCTTCAGGATGCTCTCCGAGTAGTCGCGCGCGATCCAGAAGCCGCTGCGGTCGTTGTCGCCGTAGTTGACCACGAGGGGGAGCGCCGGCACGACGGCCATCGCCGCGACGGGCACCCAGAGGAGGCGCGATCGCCGCGTTTCAAGACGCCTGACAAGCAGGGCAAGTGCGCGCGAGGTCCCGAGCGCCAGCCACAGCGCGCACACCGTCCACGCCAGCAGGTAGTACGGCTCGAACCGCTGCCGGTTCTCTCGCTCGTACGTGAAACGGAGTATGAGAATGAGCACAAGCGTGTTGAGCAGGAAGACGCCCGCGCTCGACGCGAGCCGCCAGCGGTCGGCGCGCCACAGGGCGACGAGGCCGACGACCATCAGCGGCAGCGCGACCGGCGTGAACTGCCACGACAGCTCGTACAGCATGTGGCCGATGAACCGCAGCTTGGTGCCGGCGGTTACCTCGTGCGAGAACTCCAGGCTGCGGTAGCTTCTTCTAAGGACATGGTCCCGGAACCTGTCCCACGTATCCGGGTCGCCCCAGTTGATGAAGGTGTCATGTGACGCGGCATATGGCAGGTAGAGATAGGCCGAGAGCCCGAGGCAGCACGCGCCGAGCGCGCCGAGCACGTACTGCCAGTTGTCCTTCAGCCAGCGGCGATGCGGCACGACCATCAGCGCCGCGCCGGGCGCGGTGAGCGCGATCAGCATGTAGTGGTTCGACAACGCCAGTCCGAATGCGAGGCCGATGGCGAGCGTGAGCTTGCGCGCGCGCCCCCGTGCCTCGGGTCCGGCCGCGACGGCGGCGCGCCAGAGTTCCATCAGGAGCCACAGCCCCGCGAACAGAAACGCGTTGAGCGCGTACACCTCGGTGATGACGCTCTGCGACCAGAAGCGCAGCGAGAACGCCAGCGCGAGTGCCCCGGCGAACGCGGCGGCGCGCGAGCACGCCCACAGGCGGGCGATGAGAAAGACCACCGACACGGCCGCCGCGCCGTAGAAGGCCGAAGCCAGATTCGCCCGCCACGCCATGTCGCCGATCGGCACGAGGAAGAACGGTTTCGTGAGAATGCACCACAGCGGATAACCCGGCGGGTGGGGTACGCCGGTGAGCCAGGCCGCAGCAATGAGTTCGCCCGAGTCTTCGCCGGTGACCGTCGGCGCGAGTGTCATGAGGTAGACGACGAGCGAAATGACGAACGCCACTCCTGCCGCGATGGTATCGCTGCGGTCGATGCGCGGCTGGTCGTGGAGGCCGAGGCGCGCAAACCGCGCGAGCGCCGAGTTGTCACCGCTATCCGTCATGTCATGTGCCGTCGCCATGCCTGTTGCCGGTGCTCCAGCTGCCGACGCCCTCTACCTGGCCGTGCCATCGACGGGGATCGCGATCACCCGGTGCGCCGGGCACGACGTCTCGATCGTGATGTCCCCGCGTATCGGCCCCTTGCTCAGCGCGCTCCCGTCGATCGCGAGACGAACGGTATGCGTCCTGCCCGCGTCGATCCGGAGGCCCTCCACGACCGACACCTCGGCCCCCTCGATCGTCGTCGACGTCTTCCTTAGAGTGATCGGTTTCCTGGTCAGGTTCATCAACGTGA
>Ga0272442_10006134_pt1 | contig 15916 bp, 13 predicted proteins | sample SSMForm2O_FD_200262 | JGI IMG/M metagenome (GOLD analysis project Ga0272442, IMG submission 200262) | Marine sediment archaeal communities from Little Sippewissett salt marsh, Falmouth, MA, United States - SSM-Form-2O | ecosystem: Environmental > Aquatic > Marine > Wetlands > Sediment ...
GGGTCCAGGCCCGCGAGGAGGAGGTCCACGGACAGATATTCTACAACTACATAACAGAGCGAGGCGGGAAGGTGGAGCTAGAGACCATCGAGAAGCCGCCGACGACGTGGAAGGACCCGCTGGACATATTCAAGGGGGCTTACGCCCACGAGCAGCACATCACAGGCCGCATCAACCACATGGTCGGTGTGGCTCGTGAAGTAAACGACAACGCCAGCCTCCAGATGCTCCAGTGGTTCGTCGAGGAGCAGGTGGAGGAGGAGGCCAACGCCAGCGAGGCCGTGCAGCAGCTGGAGATAGCCGGCAGCAACGGCCACGCCAACCTCATGCTGGACAGGGAGATGGGCTCCAGAATATTCACGGCGCCCACCTCTGCTCCGTACTGGCCGGCCCCGGGGCAGGCTTAATCCACATTTTTCTTAAACTACCCAGTCATTCATGACACGTATTGAGCCAGCTATATGACCCCGAGAGGCTTCTGCTGAGCATAGCGGAGGACAGGCTGCACGGCGCCGAGTGGCTGAGCAACGCCGCCCTTGGCACCATGATCGCCTTCGCGTTGAACGCCAGCGCGGACACCGCCGACGAGCTCCGGGAGGCGCTGAGGAGCTACGCGAGGAGGATAGCCGAGTCCAGGCCCAGCATGACGCCCATAACCAACAAGCTCGGCATCTTCTACAGCAGGCTGCCTGAGGGAGCGACGCTCAGCGAGCTAAGGGCCGAGGCCACCAAGCAGGCTTCGTTGATGATCAAGGAGTCGAGGAAGGACAAGGCTAGGCTGGTGGAGAAAGCCAGGAATGTGCTGGGGGACCCCGGCACCGTGTTCACCGTCAGCGACAGCAGCACCGTCATGGACGTGATCCTCGGAGTGGGCGCGAAGAACGTCGTGGTGACTGAGTCTAGGCCCCAGATGGAGGGCAGGAACCTGGCGGAGAGGCTGGCCGGGACGGGAGTCAAAGTCCTGCTCATCGTCGACGCCGCAGCGGCAATGTTCATGGAGTCGGCCGACGTCACCGTCGTGGGCGCCGACAGCGTGCTGTACGACGGCGGCATCGTCAACAAGGTGGGCACCCGGACGGCGGCGCTGGCGGCGCGGGACCAAGACGTGCCTTTCTACGTGGTAAGCTCCACCTCCAAGTTCAACGTCATGAACTATCTGGGCCGCGGCGTCGAGCTTGAGGAGAAGGACCCTGCCGAAGTGGCGGAGATCGAGGGCGTCGACGTCAGGAACCCGTACTTCGAGGTGGTGCCAGCAAGGCTCGTGACGGGGATTATAACGGAGATGGGGGTCATGGAGCCGCTGGACATCCGCGGTAGGATGGAGGAGATGCGGAAACAGGTTGAACCCCTCTACAGGACACCCTAGTGTCGTCGAAGCTGACGCCTGCTAAGTTGCGTCAACCCATACGCCAGTGAACGACTCTAGATGTGCAATACATACGTGCAGACGTCGTCCCCAAATCCTATCGCCTTCTCGAGGTCTGCGCGAACCTTCCTCTTCAGGAGTAATCCGAAGATGGTCTCGACCCAGCCCAGGGAGCAGTAGCAGAAGACCCTCGTGTGCTTCACCACCCCGTTCTTCACGAGGGGACAGCCGCACTCCTCGCAGGTGCACGTGATCCTGTCACCTTCAAGCATCCAGTCGCCGCACCACGCTATCTCCTTGTTCATCCTCTCGATGATCGTCTCTAGGTTTTGTTCCTGTTCAGAGATACTTTCCGCTATGGCGACAGCGGGGCCCCACGTCTCCTCCTCGGCGCAAGCCCTGCCGCACCTCTTCATTATCTCCTTCTTGGACTCTTCGTCCACCGAATCCAAGCCTTCCATGACCGCATCTAAGATTTCTCCTGCGAGTCTCAGCAGGGTCTCGCTTCTCTCTTTCTCGGTGTCCATGGGTCAGCCCAGCCCGACCTGGTTGAGTTATCCATCGATATACAAAAGCTTGTGAGGTGGATGCTCACTGGCCCGTGTTGACGAAGCTGAATGAGGCTTCAGCCCATTTTCTCTCCAAGCCTCGAAGTATGGGCACGGATACCAGCAGAAGGATAATGGACACCGCTACCACGGCGTAGGTCGCCGCCGGCCTCATCGGAATGATGAGAGCGGCTATCTCCGCCACGATCAAGGGCGGGACCACCGCCGCGCAGAACCTGAGTATGATCCCGGCGTCGAAGAACATGGTGTTGGTCCAGAGACCCGTGAGGTAGCTGGTGACGCCGACCACGTACACGCTCGTAGCCGCCGCGAGGAGCAGCCCCAGTGGGACCAGCCCCATCTGGTGCTTCATCACGCCCAGCCCCACCACGTAGAGCGCCGTGACGCCGGCCGTCAGCGCGAAGTAGACCGCGAGCTTGCCCTTGACCACCTGGTCCACCGAGACTGGCTGGACGTTGAGGTACTCGTTGTGCTCCAGGTTGGTGATGAAGCTGTAGGTCATGACCCCCATGAAGCCCACGAAGCCGCTGTAGAAAACCACGTTGAACCCGAGGTTCACTCCTACGCCGCTCTCGAACACCCAGCTCATCAGGTAGACCGCGAGGAGGTGACCGCTGAAGCTGAACACCACGGGGCCCAGTGCTCCGCTGCGTCTTACCTCGATCCACTCCTTGGCCGCTAAGGTGCTCAGCCCCCCCATGAAGCCTAGGAGCTGATCGACGCTGAGAAGGCTGTCCCCGTAGCGGGACTGCCTGATCTCGTACTTCTCCTTCATCAGAGCCACGCCCAGGGACGCGAGCAGTAGCGACGCCGCCGCGGCGGCCGCTATGCCTTGCAGGTCTCTGGACGCCCAGTAGCCGAGGGAGGGCATCAGGCACTCCGGTCCAATCATTCCCAGCGGATGGATCATGGCGACGACGCCCGCCAGCGCGACGTACAGGGCGAGGCCAGCCGGCCTGGACCTCACCGAGACCGCCGACAGGGTGAAGCTGAGGCCCATTCCCACCATGAACGCCAGCAAGGTCGTGACGCCCAGCATGGCGACGCCCGTGAAGCTTGCCCCCGCCATGGGCGCCGCGACGGCGATCCCCAGAGTCAACGGGATGTAGCTGTAGAGGAGGTAGAAGACGGCGTCCTTGGCGTAGAACACCGCCATCATCCGCCTGAAGCTCACAGGGTAGGTCTGGGGCATCTGCATTATCATGCTCACCTGCCCGAGGCGTCTGGTCATGACGTGCTCCCCTATGCTGCCGAAGTTACCCACGAAGAGGCCGTAGGCTAAGCTCGCCGCGTGGAGCATGAGCAGAATCGTCGCCGTGGGCATCCGGCTAAGTAGTAGGGGAGTGACAACGGCTAGGAACGCCGTGAAAACGAATATCATGGCGGGGAAAAGCCCGGAGCCCAGGGGCCCCACCAGGCTCTGGTGTAGCCTCCACTCCTCCTTCATCATGGACTTGAAGAGGCGGAGGCTAAGCGACTGCCCCACCCTCCACCGCCCTCAGGAAGACCTCCTCTAGGTCGCCGCCCCGGCTTATGTCAGCGAGCCTACCCTGTTCAACTATGCAGCCTTGGTGAATGACGGCGATGGTGTCGCAAAGCCTCTCGGCTATCTCAAGTATGTGGGTGCACATGAAGACCGTACGCCCCTCGGAAGCTACCCCCTGAAGATACTCCCGGACGCGCCGCTGGTAGATGGGGTCTAGGTTGATGAACGGTTCGTCGAGTAGCAGCAGCTTGGGTTCGTGGATGAACGCCGCGGCCAGCATCACCTTCTGCCGCTCCCCCTTGGAAAGGTCTCTGCACAGTATGTCCCTCTTTTCTTCTAGGTCGAAGAAGCGAACCCATCTCTCGATGCGGCTCTGCACGCCGTCGAGGCCTCTGATCATGCAAGTCAGCTCCAGGGTCTCTTGGGCGGTGAGGAAGGTGGGCGGGGTCTCGGCCTCGGGGACTATGCCCACACGCTGCTTCAGCCTTATGGGTTCGGTGTTCGGCACACCCGCGGTGAAGACCGTTCCCGTGTCCTGCATCAGCTGCCCTGTGAGCACCCTTAGCAGAGTCGTCTTCCCGGCGCCGTTGGGGCCGAAAAGCCCGAAGAACTCGCCTTCCTCCACGTTCAACGAGACTCCCTGCAGCACCGTCGTTGCTCCGAAGCTCTTGGATACGTCGCTGGCCTCTATGACTGGCATGGCGTTCACCGTTGAATATTCTGGTTTCAGGCTGCCGCGGCGTCTAAAATGATTATGAAATGCTAACATGAGAGCTTTGTTCCACATGTACCCTGGTTGATGGCTGGAGTCTAAATCTCTGCTCCATCAAAGATAAATTACTGGAGGCGGAACAGGTGAGTCAGCGCTGCGTACCGCAGCCACCAGAGGGTCTAGAGTGGATGAGCTCACGGCTGACGGCGTCTTCGCCTTCGCTTGCCTACTTGCATCCATACTCTACTCCGCCATGGGGGACGGCAAGCAGGCCCTCTTCTTCCTCGGCTGCGCCTTCGTTTTCGTAGCCAAGGACGTAGCCACCAACAACAGGGTGCATACCCCAACACAGTGACTAATAAAAAAGGGAGGAAAGTCCCTTGGCCGATGCTATCCCTAGGATTCGAGGGGGTTCGGGGAACCGATATACTCCTTGACCGGGTTCGCACCTGGAGGCTCTAGTTGCTTGGCGAGGAACTCGTATATCTCTCCGCGTACGCCCTTCGAGAACCTGGTGTCGAGCCTGCTGAAGCCGTGGGCGCCCGGCGTCGGCGGGTAGACTTTGTACTCGAAGTCCCAGTTCTTGGCCTTCAATGACTTTATCAGGTGCTCCACCTCTAGGCAGTTCACGTCCTGGTCGTTCTCAGTCGTGTGGACGAGAAGCGGCGGGTGAACTTTGGCGTCGTACTCGGGCACCGCCCAGGCGGGCGAACGCCTCTTGTACTCGGCGTAGTTGTCGTTACCGCTCTTCCCTATGTGGTACTCGGCCTCGAACAGGTTCCTGTAGTCCTGCGACTTGTAGCCCATGCGGGCTATGGCGTCGCTCACAGGGACCGAGGCGTGGGCCGCCTGGTAGGCATCGGGGTGGTTGAATATGTTGAACAGCGTGTGCATCCCGCCGTGGCTCCAGCCCATGACTCCTATCCTCTCCGGGTCCACGTACTCGCAGTTCTCCACCATATAGTTCCGGGCCTCGTAGGTGTCCTCCGACTCTAGGCCACCGTAGTCTATTAGCTCGTAGAACTGCTGGCCGTAGCCGGTGCTGCCCCTGTACTCCGGTGCGACTATGATGTACTCCTGCGCGATGAGTTCCCTGACGACGGCGGAGCCCATGGAGTTGAAGTTGGAGTGGACCCCCCCATGGGGGAGCGTGATCAACGGGTACTTCTCGCCGCTCTTCACCGTCCTCGGTATGAACGTGTAGGCCACGAAGGTGACCCTGTTGCCGGCGCCCTGCGCCGTCGGGTTGGGCTGGTACTGTGACGGCGGCCCGGTGAGCCTCACCTTGTCTATGTGGGCCACTTCGCCGACCTTGTGGTACCAGAGCACGTCGTCCACCATCATCTGGGTGGCCGCGTGAGCGTGGGCTAGGGGCGCGTACTCCGCGCCGTTGACGACTAGTTTCCTCAATACCTTCTCGGCTATCTTCTCAATATCCTCTTCCGTTAACATAGTGTCTCGTTAAATACATGCATTCCCATTGTCACGTTGCTTGATGCACGCAGTGGGCTATCCCCCCGTCGTGGGGTTGAGTGCGTTCCAACGCTCCGCCGAGGCGGAGATCTGTTTGGCGATCCCTCAGCACGAGTTGAGCATTTTTTATTGTTTGGCAAATGCACACCAAAATTAAAAAAAGTGGGAGCTTTACATCGGGACGAGTCTCAGTACCTGTAGGAGGTACTCGATCCTTCCCGAGAGCATAGACATCCTGAATAGGACGGTGTTGCCGAACATTACGCCTAGAGCAACCATGACTATGAGTCGTCCCAGTCTCGCCGTTGGGGCGAGCACTCCCGTATGTTCTCTTGTGAACAGGAAGTAGGACAACGCGCATATCGTGCCGATGCCAACGTAGAGGAAGTTAAACCAATCCATCATGGTCGCGCCCGACGGCGCAGCAATGGTGGAGGTAATCTGGTTGATGATGTTGGGGATCAAGGTACCGCTCGTAACGACACCCAGCATACATCCTACAAGCACAGCGATGGAGTACCTTGATATCCATCTATAATCCTCTACGAAGACGGTGTACATACCCAATCCAAGAATTATCGGTATGATGAACACAATTTGTCCATTCAGTAACGGGGTAACCGCGATCCTGTTCGTGTTCTGAACCGCGACGACCGCTGTTATGGCAAAGGCGATGCCGATGTAGATGTGTTCAGCCAACCTGTATAGTGGATTCTCCTTGTAGAGCATATAGCTGTAGATGGCTACGGTGAGAACCGCACCCACCCATAGCCCCAGCAAGCCCCATAGCTCAGTTGGATACGCCATTTCAGCTTCCTCCTTTAATCTTATTGTATATTATCGGCAGGTTAGCTGGGACAATCAGTATCACGAAGAGTAGGTGAGTGGAACTGATAGCGTCCATTGTTGTCGTGGCTGCAGCAGGCATGCCAGCGAGTTTCTCTAGCTCCGCTGCTCCCCTCACGCCTACCGCTAAACCGAAGATGTCTCCGCTAGCGAGGTAAGGTGCAAGAGCCGAACCCTTCATTGCGATACCCATACCAGCAACAGGCACCCCGTAGGGCTCTCCCCACTGCTGTATCCACTTCACTTCTCCCTCCGCCGTGAATAAGACCATGGCATAGTCTGAGGCGCTGTTGGCGTCACTCATCAAGGGTAGATCATCGATGGGTGTCCCGAAGTGGTCTGCTGGGAATATGGAGCTCATGTCAACCGCCATCTGTGATGCAGCAGCATCTGCTCCAGTGTAGTAACCAAGAAAAACCACGTCCGTGCCATATTCCAGAGTTCCCAGCCTTGGTACTAGTTCATTTAAACGTTCCCAAGACCTAGAGACGTCTACGCTGTTACCCAAGTAAACAAGCCTTGCTCCTCTGTCGATGAGTGTGTTTGTCTCTACGACAAGCCCACCCATGCACTCAGGCCACGTGCTTACGCTCATGAAGATGTCGATGAGTACAACGTCGCCTTCTTGGACTGCCGTCAGGCCATCATATAGTGCCCTTGAGGAGGGCTTAACGGTGATTGGTAGTCCTATGGGGGAAACCAGAGGCCAGGCTATGACGATGACTATCAGCCAGTAGTAGATCCTTCTGTCGAGCTTGTCAAGTCTGTCAAAGATGGTTTGATTAGCCATCTATTCACCTCCGAAGAACCCTCTCTCGTTACCGGTGATTACTCTGTAGGCGTACACGATTGTCCCGAAGCCTGCGATCAGCATGAGAACCCTGTATCCAGGTAGCTGCCCTGGACCTAGGAGCCAGTCGCCTATCACGGGGAATCCTGACCAGATCACCTCCCCTATGGGGGCATTGGTAAAGACAACGATGCACCCAGCTATGAGTAGTAGAGCTGCGTCAATGTTTCTGGCTCTGAAAGCCCGGTAAGCTGAGGACACGATGAAGAAACCGGTGCTCGCGTACATGGTCTGCTGTAGAGTAGTGTACACATGATTGAACGCCCACGTGTACTGGGCTCCATTGGCGTTGATTGTACCCAGTATGAACACTGTTACGAATGTTATTATCGTCACTATGCTGTACTGCCATCTTCCCTCCAGTCTTCTCTGCACGTTCCTTCCATGGATCCTTAACAGGCTTATGACGCCTAATCCTAGAGCGATGTTTGAGATCACTACAGCGAACTGTCTGAGAACCTCAGCGACCGACCCCAAGCTAGCGATGGCGAAGAAGTAGTCGGCGATAATTACAGCGAATACCAAGATGGGTATGTATTTGAAGGCTGTTGATTTAACGAACGACACAGTATCACAACCCCAGTAGATCCACCAAGAACGTGATGCCAAGAGGAGCGAGAACCATGCCCAGGATCATTATCCCGAGAGACACGAATTTAATAACATCTTCAGCAGCAATAGGCCCCACGGCCCCCGCGTCGCCTGATACGGCTGCTGCTGCAGCGAAAAGCTCCTCCATTATTAAAGTGTAATCTGTGCTGGCAACGAGGAAGGGTATCTGATACAGGTTGACTGTCCCACTTATCTGCATGGCGCCAACAACGTTACCTGCTTCTGCGAGTACCACAGACTCGTATGCAAGGTAGCCTATCAGGCATGCAGCGGCTGGACTCTCTCTCTGAACTGCACCAAGATATCGAGACACCAGCGAGCTCTGGTTCGCGATCAGTTCAATGTTATCATCACTGTACTCCTCGACTTTTCCTTCAACAGCGTAAGCGGTTTTGATTGTTTCCTGGATAAGAGGCATGGCGTCAATCGTAACAGTGAACAGTCTGAGCTTAACACCCGCTTTGGCCGCGAAATGGGCCAGTCGTCCCAGTATAGTGATGCCTGCTAGAATGTACGCTCCGCTCGAGAGGCTTAGCGATGACCCGATACCAGGCATGTAGAAGATGGGTTTACCCATTTCGGCGCATCGTCCAACGGCCTCGGGTAACGCCTCCAAAGGCGCCAAGGTTCGAATTTTAAAGGGCTTGCCTTGCTCCATCATTCTGGTGAACAGGTAGTATAGGACAAACGAGCCAAACAGTAAAACGAAGGCAACGATCCGTCCGTCTTTTAGTATCATCTCATTATTTTTCTTTTTTTGCATTCCCTGTTATTCTGTTAACAGGGCGTTCACCCCGTCGTGGGGCATAGCGCCTTTCTGTCATCTCTTCATACACTGGTCGGAGACTCATTCAGCGATCTCCCAAGCGCGGGTTATGATAATATAAACCTTAGAAAATTTAAAACCATTCATAAAAAACTAATAACCATTATTAAGTAGTGAAATTTATATTTAAATATTGGATTAAAATAAACCAATATTATTATTTAATAAATAATAAAAATAAAAATATGGTGTGCACTAACTTTGCATTCATTCCTCACTTCTTTCTCTCATGCAAAGTACTGTATTTTAGGCGAGACGAATCAAGTCTTTTAACAGTTTCAGGGAATAGGCTTAAGTCTCTATGCGGTAGCAGCAAGGCATCCATGAAGGATTGGTTATACTCTCTCATCATCGCCAGCTCGATGTACTCGATCCTTCTGCTGACAGCTCGGGCCTCCTTTCGAACCCCCTTGGACAAGAGAACCATCCGTGCGCCTGTCCCCGCGGCGTTTCCAACCTGCTGAATATCAAAGGGGTTGAACTCCGGGATCATCCCCACGTTTACTGCGCCGTCACGGTTGATGTAGGTGCCGAACGCCCCGGCCATGTATATGTTGACGATCTCGCTTGGCTGCGCCCCGAGGCGGTTCAGCGCCATCTGGGCCCCCGAGAAGACCGCGGCCTTGCCTTTCTGCAGCTCACGGACGTCGAGCTGGGTGACCACTATGTCGCTTTCGAGGGCCGAGTCCCTCTGCCAAGCGAGCACGTACTCGGGGACGCCTCCGCTTCTCCTGATGCGCGGGTCATCTATCTCTGTCCGTATCCTTCCCGAGGTGTCTACGATGCCCGACTTCAGCATCTCGGACAGCGCGTCGATGAGCCCTGATCCGCAGATGCCGACGGGTTTAGCGTCGTCTATGGTTGTCAGGCTGGGTTCGAGGCTGTCCGGATCGATCCACACCCCCTCTACGGCTCCTGTCGCCGCCCTCATCCCGTGCTTAATGTGCGCGCCTTCGAAGGCCGGCCCCGACGCGCAGGAGCACGCGACCATATGGTCCTTGTCCCCGACCACTATCTCGGTGTTGGTGCCTATGTCGATGAGGAAACAGGGCTCGTCCGACGTGTGTACGCCTGTTGCTAGGATGGACGCGACGCAGTCAGCCCCCACGAACCCGGCGACTAGAGGGGGGACATGTACATTGCCTTTGGGGTTCCCGATGCCTAAATTCGCGGAATCTAGGTCTCTGGGTCCAAGGTTCTTCGGCGTGAAGGGGCTATGGGTCAGTGGGAGAGGGTCCAGATCCAGGAGGAAGTGGTGCATGGCCGTGTTTCCCACGAACACCAGCTCATACACGTCACGCGGGGCGGCGTCGGCCTTCCTGCACGCGTCTGTCAGCATCTCCCTGATTCCGTCCACCAGCGATCTGTGGAGGGTTTTTTGCTGTTCCCTGCCGCCCATGGCGTAGGTTAGCCGGGTCATGATGTCTTCGCCGTACCGTATCTGGGGGTTCATGGCTGTCACCACGGCCAGCGCGTCGCCTGTCGCGAGGTCCATCAAGTATCCGGCAAGCTTCGTGGTTCCGACGTCCACGGCGAACCCGTGGATAGGCGCGTCGCGGGTTGGGAGGGTTTCTATGACCGTGTCACCACGCAGGACCTGCGTGGTTTCACCCGTCTTCTGTCTACTTATGTTAGGTTCTAGCTTCACTGGGGTGTCAAGGCCCTCGCTCTGGAGCCGTTGGGCCCCCCTCCAGCTCTCCCTGGGAACGAGGATGACGGCGTCGCCCGTTATCTTTGAGCGGCACGCCAGCCTGTAGCCTCCGCCCAGCCTATCCCCGAGTATATCCACCTCCTCTGGGGTCGGGTGGCCCAAGCCTTCAATGCCCTGAAGAATCTTCACGATGCACTTGCCGCATGAGCCGGCTCCCCCGCACACCGAGTTGATTTCTACTCCGAGGGCCCTCGCGGCCTGGAACACGGTCAACTCTTCATCGAAACTGGCTTTTCTTCCATGGGGCTGGAACACGACCTCGAAACCTGGGGACAAGGGGCTCAGTGTAGATGACGCCGCCGGCCGTTTAGTTATTTGCATTTAAAAACATCATACACCACATATGATGGGAAGGTGGCATCAAACTGTTCGACTATTCGGTAGAGCAGAAGACCTACATGATCGGTGGCACATTGATCGGCGGGGAGCCCGGCCTCAACCCCACCGTGATGGTGGGCTCCATGTTCTACAAGGGGGATAGGACGGTGGAGAACCGGACAGAGGGCTTGTTCAAGAAGGACGAGGCCGAGGGGGTCCTGCGGAAGGCGGAGGAGATGTCAGACTCGACTGGGCTGCCGACGATGGTGGACCTCATCGCGGAGAACGCCGTGGCGGCGTCGAGGTTCCTGGACTTCGTGGTCGGGGCCACGGATATGCCCATCTTCCTCGACATCGTCTCCGAGGACGGCCTAATGGAGTCGCTGCAGTACGCCTCGGATCACGGGATGATGGACAGGATCATAGTCAACTCGCTTAACCCCCACTCCGGTGAACGGCTGTACGACAAGATCAGGGAGACGGGCTGCACCAGCGCCGTCCTGCTGCTTCACAGCTCCGAGTACATGTTATCCTCCGACAAGGACGCGCTCGTGGAGACGATGGTGCCCAGGGCCGAGGCGGCGGGGGTGAGAAACATGCTCATGGACACGGCCGTCATCGACATCCCGACGCTGGGATTAGCTACCAAGGCGATACACAGGATCAAGTACAGGTACGGTTACCCGTGCGGCTGCGGTGCCCACAACGCCGTGGCGTCTTGGAAACGGCTGAAGAAGAAATACACGAGGGACGCAGCCACCGTGGCGATGGGCGTGGTGAACGCGCTGCCCGTGGCCGCGGGAGCCGACTTCGTCATATATGGGCCGCTGAAGAACGCGGAGACCATCTACCCTGCTGTAGCGATGATCGACGCCGCCTACAGCCAGCAGATGATAGAGAAACGAAAAAGACCAAGTCGGGACCACCCTCGGTTCAAGATTGGTTAGAATAGGTGCGGGAGGAGGGACTCGAACCCTCGAAGTCCTAAGACACGAGATCTCCTACCCGAGAAACGGATCTTAAGTCTCGCCCCTTTGGCCAGCCTCGGGTACTCCCGCCCGCAGAATACAGGGCAAACAGACAGCCTAAAAAACTTGCCTAGTGGACCCGCCTGCTACGGTTCAGGGTCTTCCTGTTGTTCGCCGGATTCCTCAGCTTACTTGAGGCTCCGTACCCGCACGCCGCGCAGACCTTGTTCCTAATATGGTATGCGCGTCTGCCGCAACGCCTACAACGTATGTGAATGCGTTTACCGTGGTGAATGGGTGCTTTGGTGGGCATGTGTCTTCAGCTCTACTCCGGCGGCGGACTTATCATTATGACGTTGTCGCCGCGTAGCACGATGGTGCCGATCTCCTTGACGCTCATGGGGTCGCTTACCTCCTCGGCGTTACTCATGTAGAGGTTGACGTGCTGGTCGAACCCCTCGAGGACTCCTCTGAGGGTCCTGCCGCCTCTAACCTTTATCAGCACCGTCTTGCCGACGCTTCGCTCTAGAACTTTCTCAATCATGTCAGCCACTCACTTTTCATCTCCGGAGATATTCAGGCTTAATTCGAATAACAGGTATCGCCTATAAAAGTTTGTATTATGTGCGTCGAAAACACCCATATACTCCGGGTTTGCCTCGAAACCAAAAGAAGGCATAAAAAAGCCTCTCTGTGCGAGAGGATACATAAAATCGAGTAAAGTTTATTAGGGAGCAGTAGCCCATTGTTATAGCCTCGTTAGGGTTAGGAAGGTTTCTGTAAATAGGTGAATCAAGTTTAATGACGGAATCTGAGCCCTCCGACATTAATGAACCCGCCCTTACCCGTTTAACGAGTCAAACTCAAAAAAGGTTGATTTAATGCTTCTCACAGAAAACGACCTCTGGGATTTGATGAAGTCCTTCTACAACGAGGAGGGCCTCGTCAAGCAGCACCTGGACAGCTACAACGACTTCGCCAGGAACACGCTGCAACAGATAATAGACGAGATAGGGGGCATCCAGATCGAGGTCCCCAATCACACCTACAACATACGGTTCGGCGCCATAGAGATAGGGGATCCCCGGGTCGTGGAGGTGGACGGCACCAACCGGGAGGTCTACCCGCGGGAAGCCAGGATACGTAACCTCACATACAGCGCCCCCCTCTACCTGGAGATAGAGCTAGACGACGAGGGCCGCGAGACATATGAGCGGGTCAACATCGGCGACCTCCCCATCATGGTCAAATCCAACCTATGCCTCCTCAGCAGGCACACCGAGGACCAGCTCGTGAAGCTCGGCGAGGACCCCAAGGAGGTAGGCGGATACTTCATAGTCAACGGCAGCGAGCGCGTCATAGTGAGCCTGGAGGACCTGGCGCCGAACAGGGTGCTCGTTGAGACAGACACCAGGGGCGCCAGGCCGGTCTACAAGGGCAAGGTCTTCAGCACCACCGTGGGCTTCAGGGCCCGCATCGAGATGAGCCTCAAGTCCAAGGGCGAGATGGTCGTGACCATCCCCGGAGTCCCCGTGCCGGTGCCCCTCGTCATACTCATGAGGGCGCTGGGCGTCGAGACCGACAGGGACGTCGCGGAGATGGTCAGCCTCGACCCGGATATACTCAACGAGCTGGAGGCCAGCTTCAGGGAGGCTTCAACAGTCCAGAGCGTGGAGGAAGCCGTGCTCTACATCGGCAACCGCGTGGCCTTCGGCCAGGTAAGGGAGTTCAGGATAAAGCGCGCCGAGACCATCCTCGACCGCAACCTTCTGCCCCACATAGGCCGCGACCCCGATGACAGGCTGGACAAGGCCATATTCCTCGGCGAGATGGCTTCAAGGATCATCGAGCTCAAGCTTGACCAGCGCCAGGAGGACGACAAGGACCACCTCAGGAACAAGAGGATCAAGCTGGCGGGGCCGTTGCTGGCCGAGCTGTTCCGCTCCGCTTTCTGGAGCCTCTACAGGGACATGAGGTACCAGTTCAGGCGCATGAGCACCAGGCGCAAGGGGGTGCTCATAAGCGCCGCCGTCAGGCCCGGCATCATCACCAGCAGGATCCAGCACGCCCTCGCCACCGGCAACTGGAGGCGGGGCCGCGTCGGCATGACCCAGCTCCTCGATCGAACCAACACTCTTTCAACCCTTTCTCACCTCCGCAGGCTCCAGTCGCCGCTGAGCAGGAGCCAGCCAAACTTCGAGGCCCGTGACCTCCACAGCACCCACTGGGGCAGGCTCTGCCCCAACGAGACACCGGAGGGCGCCAACTGTGGCCTCGTCAAGAACCTGGCGTTGATGAGCAGCGTCAGCATCGGCACGGACGCCGAGAAGATTAAACGCACCCTCGAGTTCATGGGGGTGACCAGGGCCAAGGACGCCGACGAGCAGCTACGCCACGAAGGCACCAAGGTGTTCATCGAGGGCTACCTCCTGGGGTACAGCACATCGCCGGATATACTGGTCAACACCTTCAGGGAGATGCGCCGCAGGGGCGAGATAAGCGGCCAGGCGAACATCGTCCTCTACCACGAGTACAACGAGATCTACGTCAACTGCGACGAGGGCAGGATAAGGAGACCCCTAATAGTGGTGGAGGAAGGCAAACCCATGCTGAAGCAGAGGCACATCCGAAACATCAAGCAGGAACGGTGGACCTGGAGCGACCTCGTCAGGGAGGGCATACTGGAGTACCTCGACGCCGACGAGGAGGAGAACGCCTACATAAGCATCGACCAGGAGACCCTCACCGAGGAGCACACCCACATGGAGATATGCCCATACACCATCCTAGGCGTGGGTGCCGGCATCATCCCATACGCGGAGCACAACCAGAGCCCCCGTAACACATACCAGGCGGCCATGGCGAAGCAGGCGCCCGGCGTCTACGCGTTGAACTACAACGACAGGTCCGACACCCGCGGCCACCTGCTGCACTACCCGCAGAAGCCCCTGGTCTCGACGAAGCCCATGGAGGTAATAAACTACAACGACAGGCCGGCGGGCCAGAACTTCGTCCTCGCCATCCTAAGCAGCATAGGATACAACATGGAGGACGCCATCATATTCAACAAGGCCGCCGTCCAGCGCGGCCTCGGCCGCAGCAGCTTCTTCAGGATATACAAGGCCGAGTGCAAGCAGTACCTGGGCGGAGCCAAGGACAGGCTCACCATCCCCGAGGCCGGCATCCGAGGCTACCACGGCGCCGAGGCTTACAGGCAGCTTGAGAGCGACGGCCTCATCGCCCAGGAGGCCGAGGTCAAGGGAGGAGACATACTCATCGGCAAGACCAGCCCACCCCGCTTCATGGAGGAGTACCGCGGCATAGAGATACGTGGCCCCCAGCTCCGGGACACATCCATCGGGGTCAGGCCCACCGAGGTCGGCCTAGTGGACAGCGTGTTCATAACCAAGGACATCGAGGGAAGCCAGCTCGTCAAGGTCAAGGTGCGGAGCAACAGGGTGCCCGAGCTGGGCGACAAGTTCGTCAGCCGCCACGGCCAGAAGGGCGTCATAGGCATGCTGGTGCCCCAGGAGGACATGCCATTCAGCGCCAGCGGAGTAATCCCGGACATCATAATGAACCCCCACGCCTACCCCAGCCGAATGACCGTGGGCCAGTTCATAGAGGCCATCGCGGGGAAGGCAGCGGCCCTCAGGGGCGAGATCGTGGACGGCACGCCCTTCGCCAACGAGGACCCCAAGAAACTGGAGGACATACTCACCGAGCTGGGCTTCCAGAGCGGCGGCCGAGAGATGATGTACGACGGCATGAGCGGCAAGATGTTTGAGGCAGAGATATTCATAGGCGTCGCCTTCTACCAGAAGCTCCACCACATGGTGGTGGACAAGATCCACGCCAGGGCCCGCGGCCAGGTACAGATGCTCACACGGCAGCCCACGGAGGGCAGGGCCAGGGGCGGCGGCCTCAGGTTCGGCGAGATGGAGCGCGACTGCCTCGTGGGACACGGGGCGGCCATGCTGCTCAAGGACAGGCTCCTGGAGGAGTCCGACGCCTACACGATATATGTTTGTGAGAGGTGCGGCCGACAGGGCTTTTACGACATCAGGCAGCGCAAGTATGTGTGCCCGACGTGCGAGGGTAAGGGCGACATCGAGCCGGTCACCGTCTCATACGCTTTCAAGCTTCTTCTGCAGGAGATGCAGAGCATGTGTCTGTCGC
>Ga0272442_10006135_pt1 | contig 15915 bp, 7 predicted proteins | sample SSMForm2O_FD_200262 | JGI IMG/M metagenome (GOLD analysis project Ga0272442, IMG submission 200262) | Marine sediment archaeal communities from Little Sippewissett salt marsh, Falmouth, MA, United States - SSM-Form-2O | ecosystem: Environmental > Aquatic > Marine > Wetlands > Sediment ...
GTTTTTATTGGCAATTGACACAGAAATAAAATATTTTCCGATGTCGAGGGCCTGGCCGATGGAATAGTACATGGATTTAATCTCGGTTCCGGGAATGAAAGTCAATGAATCCTGATACAGATTTTTCCCTTGCACATTTATAATAGAATAGATAACTTTATGAGGGCTCGACGGCTCCCTGGTGTACAGGTAGAATTGTGTCCAGATAAGAGAGTCTTCAGGTCCACGCGCCGCAGGAAGCACAGGAAAGTCTGATTCTTCAGGAAGTCTGTTCTTTGTTTTATTGAAAAACCGGATTTCCGAGCAGGCAAGAGTTTTTGTATGAAACGAGGGGGCGGTCAATGTTTCGGAAATTGTTACCGGTTTACGTGTAGAAAGATCAAGGAGATTTATTATTAGTTTGTATCGGCCCGGTTCTACCAGAAACACAGCTTTGTCCTCTGCAGCCAACTGTTTTGAATTTGTATCGACGAATTCTTTTGTCTGTACTTCTTTCTGGATAATGCGGCTTTCAGCTACTTCACCTTTACTGGTCTCCAGGGCAACGGTAACTTCGGCCTTTGCAGTATACATGGTGTCGGTATGAGTAAAAAGAAGCATGTCATTGGGTATTTTAAAATAGACCGTGACATAGGTTTTGTTACTGGTTGACGGGGCAGTATACACTGAATGCGAGAGCATCTGAGCCAGGGCCGGAGGCAATGTGCGGTTAAACTGCGGAGATGAGATGGCAGTACCAGGTAGGCAGAACCATTGAATTAAATTTGCACCGAGCACTAAAAGGACACATCGTTTTATTTTCATTTTTAACTCCCATATGGTTTTATGCAGAAAGATACAATTTATTTACTATATTTTCAAGTCCCGGTTCCATGCAATCGAATAATGACCTGGATGATTTTCGTCCAGGTAAATATTGGCGGAAAATCTAATCTCGATTGATATTTTAATTCAAAACAAATAATAACAATGGTTTAGGGTGTTTTTGCGGGATGCAGTTGACTGGGACTCATGTAAAGGGCATGAATATTGCATAAACTTTATATCCGGTAATTGGTGTTTGAAAACAGTACACCAATGTCCAAACGTTTAAAAGTAAAGGCGTTTCTATATGGGTAAGAGATTATTGATAGCTGTTATTCTGGCGCTCACGTGGAGCGCTGGTTTGTGCGGAGATATTTCTGTAGCGGTGCTGAATTTTGATAATAATTCTCTTTTTCAAAAACAGGACTATTCTCCTCTGAAGCGGGGGCTGGCAGAGATTGTCAGCACAACACTCAGCAATGTCTCAGGCTTGCAGCTTGTAGAGAGGCGGAGACTTGATGCAATTTTTGATGAATTGAAACTAAGCCAGTCGGGCATGCTTTCTGAAATGGACGGCGTAGAGGTTGGTAAACTTGCCGGCGCACAATATCTGGTGTTCGGAAGTTTCATGGCCGGGTCAAAAAAGCGTATCCGTATCGATACCAGGATCGTTTGTGTGGAGACAGGCCTCACAGTTAAAGCTGAAGAGGTCACAGGGAAACAGGGCAGGGTCCTTTCCCTGGCTGATAAACTGTGCCGTAAAATTGTGAAGAACTTGTCTGAATCTTTCGACAATGTAAATATGGAAGCTGCAGGAAGACCCCGGGATATAGATTTCAAAGCGCTTTTATATTTTTCCCGGGGACTCGATTTTACCGCTTCAGGAGACACTGCTGCAGCAGTTAAAGAATACCGGCGGTCTCTGCAGGAAGAGCCGTCTTTTATCTTGGCTAAAGAGAGATTAAATAGTATATTAAAAGCAGAATAATTCCAGGTTCCTGTGTTCCCGAAATCCGGAGGGAAGGTTGTATGATAAAAAAGTATTTATTCTCAGCGCTCCTCATACTGTTTTGTGCCGGCTGTGCCACCAGCAAGTATGATGTAGCCGAACGGTATACTGAAAACAGACAGTATGAGAAAGCCATCCGTGAATACCTGAAGCTCATAAATCCGCATGTAAAGAATGGAAAACGGTATATCTATTATGACAAGGAAGTGGTGACACGGCTGGGTATAGTATACTGGAATATGAAAAGGTTCGATACAGCTGCCAAAGTGTTCGACCGCGTTGTGGAGAAAGATCCCTTTTACGGAAAAGCCCTGTTCTACCTGGGAATGTCCTATGAAAGTCTCGGGGATGAAGATTCGGCGATTTCAACCTATAAGAAATATAATGGTGTAGACAGCAGTGATCCATACCGCAAAGTGCTGATAGCCCGGCTGGACTGGATTGCACGGCTTAAAATAGCCCGTGAGGTTCAGATGATATTGAGGGAGGAAAAAGCTCTTGCCGACCGTGAAGTGTCGTCAGATGTTGTGGCAGTGCTCTATTTCCTGGACCTTTCCGATGACCCGCAGTGGCGGCCTTTGGCTAAAGGCCTTGCAGAGATGATTATCACAGACCTTTCCCAGATAAAAGACCTGAAAGTAGTTGAGCGGCTTCGACTCAGCAAGCTTATGGAGGAGCTGAATATTTCACAATCTTCTCTTGGTGAAGAGAGTGCAGGACAGCGCATCAGCAGGCTGCTGGGAGCAGGCACAATTATCAAAGGCAGTTATTTTGTCAGAGAAGGGATGAAACTTACTGTAAATACAGGTATTTATACAACTGAGTCCCAGGAAGAAGTCCCTGCTATTGATTTTGAAGGCAATATGGCGCGGCTTTTCAGAATGGAAAAAGAGCTGGTGCTGCGGATTGTCGACCATTTCGGGATTTCCCTTTCTCCGGTAGAACGGGAAAAAATATTGAAGATCCCTACAGAAGATATGTTTGCGTTTATGAAATACTGCAACGGCCTCGATGCTCTTGACCGTGGTGATATTGCAGGAGCACAGGTCTATTTCAGCGATGCATACAGGCGCGACCGGAGCTTTGTCCAGGCAAAAGACAAACTGATGGTGCCGGAAATATGGGATGCTGCCCATAACCGGAATGCCATGCGTGTCACCAATCAGATTGCCAGTCTGATCAATACAAAGATCGGCGGTAAATCAACGATGGTGTACAGGCCTTCGCCAAAACTGATAAGCCCATGGAACAGGCTTCAGGCTATGGCCCGTTATCAGAATCTGCTTTTCCTGCCTGACCAGGAATCACGAAAAGCAATACAGGATGCGGAAACTAGAGGTGCGGTTGTATTTCCTGTTGACCTTGGTACACCGCCATCGCCGCCAGGCAATGAGTAATGTGTGTCACCTTGGATTAAACCTTTGATATCGGAGAAGTAATTATGCGTAAAGCAATTACAATGTTCTTGATTATGTGCACTGCGGCGATTCCTGCTCTGGCTCAGAATGACGCCTATAATATATCTGTCTCAGGTCAGTGGAATAACGGCAGGTGCGAGGCCATATTCAGACGGAATGGATATGTATTTATCGGAAATGGAAGCAATATCGATATATACAGAAACCTTCAGTCAGGCGGTTATCAGAAAGTAGCCTCCCACAGTGTCGCTCATCCTGTGTATGACCTCTGGGTCAGACAGTACAATGATCCCGACTCTTATTTTTTAATCTACGCGGCCTGCGGCAATGAAGGTATTGCTGTTATCCGGTATAATGAGTTTACCAGGCAGTTTGATAATGTGTCCAGCCTCAATACGCCTGGATTCGCCAGCGGAATTATGCAGTTCAGCAATAAGTCGAAACTATATGTGGCTGATGGTGATGCCGGACTGACTGTAGTCAACCTTAACAGTGTCAACTATCCCAATGCTCCCAGTGTGCTTGGGTCATTCTCCACATCGGGTTTCGCCCATGAATTGTGGGTGGCAGATGATACAACAGTATATGTCGCAGCTGACCTGGCAGGTGTCGTAGCTGTTAAAACAAGCCCGTCGGCAGGAGGGTATGTGCCTCCTCAGCTTCTTGATTCAATCCAGCTCTCTACTGCATATTCGGGTACTGTCCCGGCATTAAGTGTAAAAATCGTTTCAGATGTCCTGTATGTGGCAGCAGGTATCGGCGGACTCATGACTGTACGTGCCGATGATCCGGAAAATCTTTTATACCTGGGTAATTTAAACGATACCGTGCCCTATACAGTGCATGATGTATGGCTTTCAGGAACCGACGCATATCTTGCCATAGGGGACGAAGGTATATACGGCCCTGTTGATGTGTCAAATCCATCGGTACCGGTTGATCCTTCATTTTCAGCTGTGTCCACAGGGGGGATAGCCTCACGCGTTGTAGTGTCAGGTGATACCGCTTTTGTCGCTGCCGGGTACGGCGGACATGTATTGGTTGATATAACCCAGGGATTTGAGCCGTCTATACTCTCCTCTATCGAAACAGGAGATTTTACCTATGGCGTTGATATGACCAGCCAGAATCTGTATGCAGCGTGCGGTAGAGCCGGAGTCAAGGTTTTCTCAACGTTATCGACTGGTTCAATACAGCCTGTCGGATCGGTCGGTACCCGGGGCACGGCACACAGTATTGCTGTTGAAGGCGGGTATGCGTACGTTGCTGACGGAGCATCAGGCATGTCAATTATTGACATATCAGCCCCTGCAGATCCGGCGTTGCTGGCTGAATCATTCAATCCGGGTACTATTGAAACACGTGATATTGCCATTGGTGCAATCGGAGGCACTTCCATGGCTTTTCTGGCCTGCGGTGCCGACGGTGTGAAAGTAGTAAATATAAGCGGTTCAATATTCCAGGCAGCAGAGCAGGAAACACCGGGCAATGCTGTTGCAGTTGCTGTCAATGGATCACGGCTTGCCATTGCCGACTCCACAGGTATCTACACCTACCAGGTTTCAGATCAGGGAAACATGAACCTGGAACGCTCCATGACAACCGGTTCCATACAGGCGATGGATGTATTCCTTTCAGGAGATACCTTGTTTGTGGCCAATGGCCAGTACGGTTTTATGGTGTGGGACCTGGTATCGAATACTGTTGATAATATTTCAACAGCAGGATCATGCACCGGTATATTTTCAAAAGGCAAGGCTCTGTATATCAGTGAAAGCAATCGCGGACTAACAATATATGATTTTTCTTCTTCAGGTGAGTATACTGAAGTGGGATACTATAATACCGGCGGCAGAGCCCGCGATCTGGCTGTGTCCGGTGATTATATTGGTGTCGCAAATGGAGAAGACGGTGTGTTTTTGTGCAAGAGTAGAATTAAACCGTCAATTCAGATGTGGCCTACAACACTGAATTTCGGACCGGTTCCCCAGGGTCAGGCCAGGCCAAAGATTATGTGGGTCAAGAACACGGGAACGACCCTTCTTAAAATTACCGGTATAACACTGGGCAAGGTTGAGTACAGCTTCAGTGAATCGGTCTTTGAAGTTGCTCCTGGTGATACGCACCGGGTTGTATGTTATTTCAGCCCCACTCAGGATGTGCCTCCCGATGAAGATTATCCTACAACAGCATCAGTGCGCACCAATGCGGACACCACAGTATACTGCAATCTTACCGGTGTGAACCACGCGTTTAACAACAAAGCGCCCTATGAGTCTGATATATTCGCCCGGGGCCTGTACCATTTTGATGAATCTCCGGGATCTCAGACGGCTTCAGATGCGTCAGGGCAGTTTCTGACTGCAACAGTCCACGGCGGAGTGCATACCGGAGAGGCTGATGCGGTATTTGGGACCTCCTTCAAGTTTGATGGTGTTAGCAGCAGCCGCGTTACTGTGGGTGCGTCGCCGTTTCATGATTTTCATGATACGCCATTTACCGTTGAACTCTGGTTCAAGATGGTGAGCCCCATGCAATCCAGATGTATACTGCTGCGCAGGGGCGATTATTCGGCACAGACCAGACAGTATGAGATCGGATTTCAGACATCGGGAGATTTGGGGATATACGGTATTGTATGGCCGTCAGAGGGTGAGTTTGTAACTCTGAGCAGCGGCGATGCCGCCAATATAAAGGCAGATCAGTGGTATCATGTGGCCATGACATGGGACAGTGATTCTCTGCGGCTCTATATAAATTCGGTTGTCCGTGATAAGGCTCTTTTCCGCGGTACTCTCTATAACGAGATATCGGAACCGCTGGCAATAGGCGCCAGTGCCAATGGTGACGCAGCCCTCAACGGATACGTCGATGAGGTGCGCATATCCCGGGGAGTTGCACGCCAGTCATGGGAGTACAATGTAAATCAATCCAGGGTAGCAGTAAAACAGGATACGGTTGAGTTTGGTAATGTGCTTCGCGGCAGTAGCAGGGATCTGATGCTGCGGTTGAGCAATCCCGGAACCCAGGCACTGACTGTAGACAGTATTTATACAAAAACCGGACTTGTAACAGTGAACCCTCTGGTTATTCCCGATATGAATTTTTATGTGCCTGCCAAAGGCGATACGGCCCTGTGGCTCACCTACGCTCCCACAGCAGCCGGACTGTTATCATCAAATCTTGTTATTACCAGCAGTGACCCCACGTATCCGCGGTATGAAGTGCTGCTTACAGGCCAGGCAGTGGAAACTCTGCCGGCCGGGGAATATGAGACTGACAATTACACCATTGGCCTGTATCATGTTTCACAGGAATCAGGTACCACTGTATTTGATGATTCGGGAAACAACTTGGATGGTGTATGGACGCCTGACACTAGAACAGGTTCCGCTAAATTCGGTGATTGGGCCCTTCAATTCGACGGGCAGAATGATGTATGTGTCATTACACCGTCGGGCAGCCAGTTTATCGGGCCGGAATGGGGAGGGCTTACCGCAGAAATGTGGTTCTTCCTGACAAACAATATTCCGGGGAGGCGGTCCCTTATAAGCCGCGGCAATGCCAGCGGCATGCAGTTCGATATTGCTCTTGATGACAGGCAGATAATTGGACGGGCTTTTTATCAAAACGGCACCGCCCGGACAGTGTCGGCCATGAATATTGAAAAAGGGCAGTGGTACCACACTGCGCTGGTGCTGGAGAAGGACTCTCTGCGCCTGTTTATCAATGGAACACAGCTCGATGCTGTTGAATTTACCGCGCCGGTAAAGGGGGCGCGGAAAGGATCTTCCTTTGATACAGTACCGTTATATCTGGGTAATTCCTATCTGGGCAGCGAACCCCTTGACGGATATATTGATGAAGTGCGTATTTCGAACATTGCCCGGCGCAACTGGGAGTTCAACGTGGGAATGGCACGGGCAGACCTGGATTCCACGTCCCTGCATTTCGGCACAGTGGTGCTTTCAGGAAAGAGGACCCTGTCTGTTACAATCAGGAATCCCGGTATTGATACACTGGATGTGACGGATATTCAGTCGTCGAACCAGACAGCCTTTTCCGTGCCGACAGCGGACTTTCAAATACTGCCGGGAGAATTAAAAGAATTGGCCATAACATTCGAGCCGAGTGACGCTATTTCATACGATGCTGAAATAACTATGAAAACAACAGATCCGTTCTGGCCGGTACTTACAGTCGATGTATATGGAAACGGCCAGGCCCAGGAGACTTCGGGCAGTTATCCAAATGACCTCTTTACATCGGCTCTCTACCACTTTACAGCTTTTGACGGTACTACAGTCCCGGACTCGTCATCCAACGGGGCCAATGGACAGGTACGGGGCGGTGTATCACTGGTAACCGGAGGGCGGTTCGGTTCTGCTGTTGCATTGGACGGTAGTTCAGGGCGGATGGTATTCCCCGTTGACCAGGACCTGATTGATTCCCGTTCATTTACCGCAGAGATATGGTTCTCAATTAACAAAAAACCTCTTACATCGGCCTGTTTATTCGCTATAGGTTCTGATACGCAGCGCCGTCTGAGTGTATTCCTGGACGCCCAAAAAGGGCTTGTCGGCGATTATCGGGACAGCCGGGGAGACCGGCACGAGATTCAGTCGGGCGATATGGATACACTGAAACTCTCGCAATGGTATAATGCTTCACTGGCATGGAACGGCCAGAAAGTATTCCTGTCTCTTAATGATGAAGTCGTTGACAGCCTGGTATTCAGTGACAGCCTGCTTACCACGGGAACAGACAGCCTGTTTATCGGTTCATGTACAAATTCAGCCGGCTTCTTTAACGGATTTGTCGATGAGTTCCGGCTGTCGCGGGTGTTCCGTGAATCATGGGAGGTCAATGTACTGCCCAGGAATATTACGGTTTCTGCAACGGTCCTCGATTTTTCAACAGTGCTTCTGGGCCAGGCACGAGACTTGCCGGTCCTTGTATCCAATACCGGTGACCAGGACCTCTATATCTCGGATTTTACACTGACCAATGCTGCATACTCGGTCGCTGACCAGGAATTTACACTGAACGGCTTAAAGAACAAGCTGATGTATATAACATATGATCCACAGACTGTGGGAGATGATACCGGATCAGTCATTTTTTATACCAATGACACTGATAAACCCAGTATACGGATCGTTGTTACAGGAAGCTGCGCCAGGGGTGGCTCAATCGGCGCTCCGGGGCTTGATTCGCATACTCTGGCATTATACCGTTTTGAAGAGACATCAGGCAGTACTGTATTCGATTCGACAGAAAACAAATACGATGGGCAGATCCATAACGGTGTAGCCAGGACAACAGGATACCTGGGACGCGGCAGGGGTCTGCAGTTCGACGGAGTCAATGATTACGCTGATATTCCCTCAGGTTCAATGCTTAATTTTGATATGGATCAGCAAAGCTTTACCATTGAATTTTATTTCAAGACCGATACCGTAACTCAAACACTCATTTCCATGGGCCAGGCAGGAGAAGCGCCTGATTTTGAGATTTCAGTGAATCCTCAGGGAAAAATTAATGTCAAAGGATTTGGAGAAGGGGGGCGGAGAGTCAATGACAATGTGTGGCACCACCTGGCGTTTACCTATTCCAATCTTGACAATACAACGGGTAAACTCTACATCGACGGCATGGAAGTATGGTCAAAGCCTAAAAGCTCAACAGAACTGACAACTGTTTCAGTGCCCCTCTACATTGGTGTTTCATACACCGGCACCGGCGGTGTTGAAAAGCAGTACGACGGATATTTTGATGAACTGCGCATTTCAGACATCGTGAGAATGCGCTGGGAATTCAATTTTATTGATGTCGGAGTCAAAGTTGATTCTCTTTCGCCGGCAAAACCTGTATTTCAGCAGGATGCCTCGGTCTATATTCACGTTCCGGCATCTCTTGAAGCGAACCAGGACAGTGTGCTTGTGCATTTCCGTAACGCTGGAGAAACCGAATTTACTGACAGCAAGGGAACAAGGATCAACGATTCAACCTATACAGCAGTTATACCCGGTTCGGGGCACTCGCTTACAGGAATTGAATATTATGTGTCTGTAGTGTACGGGCAGGGAGACATTTTTACCAAACCAATGGCAGATCCGGAGAATAATCCTTTGAGCGCGCCGGTAGTATTTACTGGCGTGAATTCAGAGCAGCTTGTGCGGGCCCGGACATTCCGTATGGTTTCAGTGCCATTCTCTCTTGATTCAACTGATGTGCCGGCGGTTTTTGAAGATGACCTCGGTGTGTATAATCCCTACAAGTGGAAACTGTTCTGGTGGCACCGGGCAGACTCTGTGTATGTTGAATACAACCGATCGGCTGACAGGCAGATTTTTGATGTGGCTCCGGGGCGGGCGTTCTGGATTATTACTGACAAGGATGAAACATTTGATGTTGACGGCGGCAATACCGTGACTACTGATTCGAGTTACGCCCTGTCAATACGGCCGGGATGGAATATGATAGGTGTGCCGTTCAATTTCGATGTACGGTGGGATGACTGCTCACGGTCTTCCGATTCTGTTGGAACAGTATGGTATTACGATTCAGTAAACGGCGCACAGATGGATTATTCCCTGTTGAAGCCATGGAAAGGATACTGGATACTCAATACTGATACAGCGACACAGACATTAATCATACCGCCGAAAAAAGCAGAGGAATCAGTTTCCAAACCTATTCACGACGGACTTCTTGCACATACTGAAGACGGGTCGTGGCTCATAAAGATATCAGCCAGCGCAGAAAAGTGCAGGGATATGGATAACTATATGGGAGTGCGGACCGGAGCCAGGAACGGGCGCGATAAGTATGACCGGTTTGAACCGCCTGTAATAACCGATTCTTTTGTACGAATTACTGTGGGCTGTGACGAAGAAACAGCTGATAAAGCAGTATACGCGGCAGACATACGGCAGCCTGGAGAAGACGGGTACGTATGGTACGCAGACTGTACCACCAGGAATCTGTCTGAAAACGTCACACTGACCTGGCTGTGCCATTCTCCTCTGCCTCAGGGTTGGGACGCATATCTCTTTGATCTGTATGAGGGCACTTCAGTAAATATGAAATCTGTATCGTCTCTGGAAGTGAAACCCATTGACAGCAAACTGTCAACCAGAAGGTTCAAGGTTATTGCAGGGACCAGAGAATTCATCGAATCAGAAAGCGGGGGAATACCTCTGGGGCCGGTATCTTTTTCTCTTCAGCAGAACTACCCAAATCCGTTCAACCCTGAAACGACAATCCGATACAGTATAAGCAAGCGCACTACAGTAAAACTGATGGTATACAATATGCTTGGCCAGGTTGTACGTATACTGAGGGATAAAGAGCAGAAAGCCGGATTCCATACTGTTGTATGGGACGGCAGAGACACAATGGGCAGGGCTGTATCGAGCGGCGTATATGTGTATAAAATAAGCGCGGCAGGAAAGACCCTTTCACGAAAGATGGTAATAGTGCATTAATCCAGGAAATCCTGCGATAAAACGAGGTGTATACATGAAATCCAAAGTACTGTTTGCAGTATTGATACTCTGTACGGCTGTTTCGGCCTTTTCCCAGGAAGAGGTGCTCCCTGTTGTCCGGAACACAACATTGTCAACCGGCGTTTTCTTTCAGGCCTGGAGTATTGAAAAGAGTGTCTCTCCCATAACCCAGGTCTCTTTTCCTGTTCACATTGTGATGCCGTTGAAACCTGATATGCATCTGTCTGTCACCCACACTCCGTCATTAAGCTGGTGGTATGATGACACCAGACTTTCGGGCCTTTCTGATACATGGGTTCAGGCCGCCTATGTATTTTTTAATGACAAGGTAATGGCAGATGTCGGGATTGGAATCCCTACAGGGAAAACACGTATGACCAATACTGAATATGAACTCTCAAGAGTACTGAGCAAACGGGTTTATCAATTCAAGACACCTGTTACAGGACAGGGTTTCTGCGCAAAGGCAGGCCTGGCCGGAGCCTACGATATTACCGAGTGGATGGTACTGGGCCTGGGAGCCAGTTATATCAAGAAAACCGCGTATCATCCGGTAACCTATGAATATACATACCAGTATAGCCAGGACAGTACTGTGACGACCCAGTGGGAAGGTAAATACAGGCCGGGCGATGAACTGACCTTCAATGTCGGATGTGATTTCAGTGTTTCTGAATCGGTTAAAATCATGTTTGATGTGCTCTACACACGGTATGGAAAGGATGAAAGGGACGGCAGCCAGGTTTTCAGTGCGGGAGACCGTTTTGATGTTAACCTGGGGCTGTTCTGGCGGATGTCCGACAGCAGGTTTATGTGGGCCCATGCAGTTTTGCGGCAAAGCGGGAAAAATGAACTTATGCAGGGGCTCTATTTTAAACAGGAGACAGAGAATACTAACGGGCCTCAGGCTGATCTGGACATCAATTACAAAGCCATTCCCTTTAAAGACGGAGGACTCTTCCTCTTGGCTGAAGGGCGTTTTTACGGCAGGAACGAAGAAGGATGGGGGGGAGCACAGGTCATAGGAGGAGGCCTGCGAATGTCATACAATTTCAGTCAATCATCGAGTTTCTTTGCCCAGATAAAATATTTCGGCGGTGCACTCAAAGGTTTTCTCACTGATACTGGCATCGATGATTCAGTCTCGCTGGAAGGATTTGAACTGGGAGGAGGATTCACGTTTACATTCTAGAGGATGTAATACATAAACCTGCTACTGATTTTATGTAATTATAAAAACAACGGCAGCTGCGGATAATGAAACGCAGCTGCCGTTGTTTTCTGATAAAAGCCGTTTTTTACTCCATCGGCAGTGAACATCTGTACCGGGCCGAACGGGCCGGATTTATACAAAAAATTCCACTGCAGAACATGCTGAAACCTTGCCATAAACATCGAATATGCACGGGGATAGTAAATAGTGCATATCCCTTCAGAATATTCATTCCTCTGTCTGCTGCATGTTTACATGCTGCTGCCATAGTATTTCCACATTCCCACGGTGGCGGCTTTTCCCGGTGCTGGATTCAGCGTCTTTATTCCGCAGTGCGGGGAAGGCGTCAGAAAGGCGCCATTTTTTCTGTATACTTTCCAATGATATCCTGTTTTGTACATCATTGCCAATGCCTTTCCAGAGCCGTTCAATGTAATCCATATACAGCCTGAGCCCGGAATCGGTAAAGAGGGCACCATGTCCGGGGACAACGCAGAATGGTACTCTCTGTTCTTTGAAAACAGTGTTCAGGGCCTGTGTCCACTGCATTACACCGAGATTTTTCCGATTCCCAAAGGGGGGGAGGGTGTTTTGATAGAACAAATCGCCTGTCGCAACAATATGTTCCCCGGGGAAAGAAACAATAATGTCGTTGTCAGTATGGCACCTCCCGTAGTACAGCACGCTGATTCTGATGCCTCCGGCATTGATTTCAAGCCGGTCCTTGAATGCAATGTCCGGAGGCGTAACCACATATCCGTTTTTACCGGGTATGAGAATATGGCTTGGCGGCGGCGGAGGTAATTCTCCTTGGGTCTCTTTCTGTATGGCGGGTTCGGTAATGGGCATGGGCATCTGTTTAAGCATGGCCCCTCGGCAGTTATAATGGCCTATGATTGCAGCGTCGGGAAAAACCTGATTGCCCTGGACATGGTCCCAGTGATGGTGAGTGTTAATCACATAGATAAACCGCTCTGTATGAAAAATATGTTCAAGGGTGTCTCGGACTGCCTGTCCGTACTCAGGCGAAATGCCCGTATCAACAAGAATGATACCTTTGTCTGAACAAACAGCCAGCTGATTGGTGTCAAAATATGGCGATGAAACAACAACCGTACGCCGGCTGATACGGGTGAGTGTAATGGAAAATTCAGCCGGGTTGCTGAAAACAGAAAATAACGGGTTGATCATAAATAGTAAAACCCATATTTTTGATAGTGTGTTTACCATAACCAGTGATTTCCCCTTGTTTTTTTCGTGTTCAATGAGACTAAGCGAAGTCTGTTAATCTGTTTTACCAGCTGTGATAATGTCCAGAATCATGAGCAACGGCGCGTTGGGGTCATAATTGTATTTTTCATATGTCTTAAAATCCAGGGGAGTATCGGGTTTCAGCAGCCGGCCGCGCTCTTTATCTCCGGGAAATGAAAGGATCTTTTTCACGGACACCTGAAAGGGAATGTGTGAGTGATTCAGCCCTGTTACCGGCTGAATCCCCATGCCGAAACAGTTGCCCGGCTGACCCGAGGGAACACCGGCAAAGGCGGCTCCGCATTTTACGAGCCTTGACAACGTTTCAAAACCGGCGCTGAATGTTTTGTCACTCCCGATTACATAGATATGTCCGGGTGTGTAAAAGCCCGCATGGGTACCGATTTTATATTCGTGATAAAAATCAGGGGCTGTTCTGTATGTGGAGGCAGGTATGAGGGGATAGTGTGATGTTTTATTCATTTTTTCCCAAATTTTCATGGAATAAAAATCGTAATCTCCTGTTGAAAGCGGAACAGCCTGTTTTCCCTTACGTTCCTTATTGATGGTATCGATGTCCAATGATGTGGCAGTTTTCATGTTCAGTTCTGAATGATAGCTTATGACAATATTTTCCGCGTCTGTCTTTGCCAGGGCATCTTTCCCGAAGAGAAAGTAGATGAGTATGTCTGACATCAGGGAGATACCGCCGCGGTTGTTCCGTACATCGATAATCAAATAATCGGTCCGGTTATCCTTCAGCTGTTTTGAAACACCTGTCATGAATTCTGTGAACGAAGGCAGGCCCTGTATGAGCAGCTCCAGACTGTCCGGGCCTTGTACTTCATGATACCTGCTGTACCAGGCATGGGCGTATTTGAGATACTGCTGCCTGTAGGCTCTCAGCGTGCCGGGATTTTGTATGGCATTTAAATTCGCAACGGCCTGCTGTGCGTATTCACGGAATTCATCCTGCTTGTCAATGCGCATATAGCCGATATCGCTGTCAGGGCCTATCCAGTCAAAGACAAAGTCACATGTCCTGGTCCCGGGCAGGTCAACTGCCGATTCGGCGATACCGTGCGTTTTGTACACTGCTGAGGTGTCAGTATTCAGGATGATAGTATGGGTACTGCTGTTGTTGTCTGCAATATCCATGGAAACCGGTTCACCGGGTATCCATTCAGGTATAAGGCGTTTCATATAATCAGCATACCACAGGTATACTCTCAGGTTGCGGAAGCAGTCAAAACCATTTTCTACAGGATACAATGTTCCGACCCGTTTCAGCAGATCCTGCATAGTATAGTTGTCAATTTTTAAAACTCTGCATCCAATAAATTTTTCATGTTCAGGCCTGGAAACTTTGCTAACAACAATGGCTGAATCTGCCATGATACTGAACTGCATGGGGATGCCCCCGGGGAATTCAGTATCGGGGTATTTAATAGGGCGTACAAAGGTATGGCCGTCTTTGATTTTGGCTGTAAACCCTGAAAGCATCCACCAGAAGTCCTCAACCCCCATGCCTTGTTCAGGAATGCGTTCAAGCATGTTCCTGAACGCAAGGTGGAACTGAATTTTGCCTCCCATGGCAGTGTACGGGTCAGGATGACATTCTTCTATAACCTGAACCATCTGCCGGGCATCTTCTATGGCATGATGTTTAGAGATATGCTGCGCTTTGACCGATGTAAATACGGCCAGACATGTACAAATAATTGTCATTCTGGAAAAGTTGTTGATATTCATAGCCGCTTTCCTTCTTTAAAGTTCATGTATCAGGCTGGAAATAAATCTGCCCCAGGATACGCCGCTGCCATCGGTGCCCAGACGGATAACAATGACATTTTTACCGGGTGAAATATAGAGGCGCTGAAAGAAGTGGCCGTTGGCTGAGTACCTGTCAAGGGAGCCGTTTTCCGAGAACCCCCACCACATATTTTTATAATATTCTTTTTTAGTACCAGAAGACCAGTTGAGACCCAGCGAGTCAGCAGTGGTGTAGGTCGTCGATGCGTGTACCCAGGAAGCAGGTATGATTTCCGCGCCATCCCATTGTCCGTTATGAAGCATAAGCCGGCCGAATTTTGCCAGGTCGACGGGGCGTACAACGAGACCGCTTTCGGTCTTTTCAAATCCGTGTTCTTCGCTGTCCAGCACAAACATTGCCGGATACTCGGTGCCGATACGTGTCCATAAAATTTTTTCCAGAAATGCTGAGACACTCATGCCTGTGGCACGTTCAAGCACGAATCCCAGAAGCTGAGCACTGTAGTTTTCAGTCCTGAACCTGGTGCCCGGCTCAGCCTCAAGGCAGATCTTGAGAAGCAGAGAGCGGATATCTGGTTTGTAGTACATTTTAGCTTCGTCACTCCACGGGAAGTAGCTGCCGTCATAGCGTATTCCGGCTGTGCCGTTAAGGCACTGCTGGATGGTTATCTTCCCGGTGTCTTTCCCCTCCAGTTCGGGGATATACCGGGAAACCGGATCGTCAATACTGGTAATATACCCCCGGCTTTGGGCTATTCCGATCAGGCTCGATATAACATTTTTAGTAATAGAAAAAATTTTGCAGGGTGTTTCTCTTGTATGGCCGTTGAAATACTTTTCATAGATCAGTGTGTCGTTTCGTATTACAAGGAAAGCTGTGGTCCTGCGGCCGCTTATAATTGTTTCAGGGTCTTTAAGGTACCTGTTGCCGTATTT
>Ga0272442_10006136_pt1 | contig 15914 bp, 6 predicted proteins | sample SSMForm2O_FD_200262 | JGI IMG/M metagenome (GOLD analysis project Ga0272442, IMG submission 200262) | Marine sediment archaeal communities from Little Sippewissett salt marsh, Falmouth, MA, United States - SSM-Form-2O | ecosystem: Environmental > Aquatic > Marine > Wetlands > Sediment ...
TTTCTTTTAATATCAATTTTGCATTTTTTCGTTTAATACCTTTAATTTTTATCAAATCCTTTAAAGATAATTTTTCTAAATCATCAATTGTTTTTATATTATTTTCAACGAGTAACTTTGCAATATTGTTATCAATTGAATCTATACCCTTAAAAACATCTGCTATTCTTCCTACATTTTCTGATCTTTTAATTATAAGCTTACTTTTTTTGCTTAAGTCCTCTTCAGATTCAACCTTTTCAGGTTCTGTAGGTTTTTCTTTCTGTTCTTTCTTTTTGATGTCCTTATCTTTTCGAGAAGCATCACCTGATTTTCTGATTTTTTGTAAAAATTCATTTGGATTTTCTGCATAATTTGATATTACCTTTGCAACCTCTTTGAAGACTCTAACATCATTATCATTCATCCATTTCAATATTTCTGCTCTTTGTCTTATTTCATTTGAAATCTGCTCCTTTGACATATCCCATCGAGCTCTTATTCCTTCCAAGACATAGCTTTTTCCAGTATAGATAAATTTATCTTCAACCGGATCCCACCTGAAAACCTCATTTGTTAAAATCTCTTTTGTAGTAGGATCGATATCAATAATTTCAATAACCTGCTTACATCTTCTTACACGGCGACCCTTAACACGGGTTGTAAAATGAATTGAAACAACATCAAGTGACTGTAGCATAATCCTTGGTATTTCAATAGGTTTACCTTCTAGCCTATGAATCAAGGATTTTGCGGAGTCAGCATGAACAGTTGAATAAGTAGTATGACCTGTTGCCATTGCCTGAAATAAAACATAAGCCTCACGACCACGGATTTCACCAACAAGAATATACTCAGGACGTTGACGAAGCGCTGCCTTCATCAAATCATACAAATCAATCTCACCAATAACTTTGTCTGCAACGACTTCTCCAAATCCAGATCTAGCAACGCCAGGAATCCAATTCGGATGAGGAAGATTAATCTCACGTGTCTCCTCAATAGAAACAATCTTAGCCTCACGAGGAATAAACAATGATAAAGCATTAAGAATGGTGGTTTTTCCAGAAGCAGTACCACCAGCAATTAGTGCATTAATTCCATTCTCAACTGCCATCCAAAAGTAAGCCAGAATCTCAGGTGAAACAGTATGTAAAGCAATTAAATCCGGTGGAGTGAAAGGATCAGCTCTAAACTTACGAATTGTAAAAGTTGAACCTTTCGTAGTAACTTCAGTGCTAAGAGTCATCTGAATTCTTGAACCATCTGGCATGGTTGCATCAAGAATAGGTTCTGCTATACTGATATGTTTACCACATTTCTGAGCTAAACGCACAACAAAAAATGAAAGCTCTTCTTCATCATTGAATTGTACATTACTTTTTAGAGAGCCATATTTTCTATGGTAAAGAAAAATTGGTTCTTCAGAACCGTCACAAGAAATATCCTCTATATTAGGATCTCTCATCAAAGGATCTATTTTTCCAAATCCTAAAGATTCTCTTTTTATATAATAAAAAATTTTCTGTTTTGAAAGATTATCAACCTTGAGTCCATAATTATTTATAACCTGTTCTGTTTGTTTAACCAGATAATTTTCGATTTTACTGTTATCAAGTTCATCAAGTCTTAAATTAAATGATTTAAGTAAGGTTTCCCACACAAAGTTTAAAACCTTTTGTTCTTCTCCAGACAGATGGGGTTCAATAACCTTGTAAGTCCTTTCTAGGGTTTCTTTATTTTTTAATATTTTTGCATGAGCAAATGGTTCATTTAATGGATAAAAATCTATCTCTTGTAAATCTGACTTAAATACTATTGTTCCTTTTCTTTTACAGTTGGGACATTGAATTTTAATTTTTTGACCTGGTTCACCATTTGTTGGAATTTTTGTATGACAACCTGGACAAATTGCAATCTTATTTTTCATTATTTTTTACATCCTTTTCAATTTTTTTCATAACCTCATCAGGATTTTCAGCATATTGTGAAACTATTTTAGCCACTCCTCTAAATTCTCTTACATTGTTTTTGTTCATCCATTCAATGATTTTTTCTCTCCTTTTAATTTCTTGAGTCATATCTTCACGTGTCATATCTTTTGAACCCCTGATTCGCTCTAAAATATAGCTTTTACCAGAGTAGACAAATTTATCTTCAACCGGATCCCACCTGAAAACCTCATTTGTTAAAATCTCTTTTGTGGTGGGATCAATGTCAATAATTTCAATAATTTGTTTACATCTTCTTGCTCTCATATTTTTAACACGAGTAATTACATGAAGACAAACAACATCTAATGATTGCAGCATTACCCTTGGAATATTAATTGGTTTACCCTCAAGTCTGTGAATAAGAGATTGTGCAGAATCAGCATGAACAGTTGAATATGTTGCATGACCAGTTGCCATTGCCTGAAACAAAACATAAGCCTCACGACCACGGATCTCACCAACAAGAATATACTCAGGACGTTGACGAAGCGCTGCCTTCATCAAATCATACAAATCAATCTCACCAATAACCTTTCCTCCTACGACTTCTCCAAATCCAGATCTAGCAACACCAGGAATCCAATTCGGATGAGGAAGATTAATCTCACGTGTCTCCTCAATAGAAACAATCTTTGATTCACGAGGAATAAAGAGGGATACTGCATTCAGAGCCGTTGTCTTTCCAGATGCAGTACCGCCAGCAAACAGTGTATTAATACCATTTTCAATTGCAATCCACATATAAGCAACCATTTCAGATGACATTGTGTTAAATTCAACAATATCTGGTGGTGAAAAAGGATCTGATCTAAACTTTCTAATAGTAAATGTTGAACCTTTTGCTGTTATCTCATCACTTAATGTCATTTGGATTCTGGATCCATCTGGCATCGTTGCATCAAGCATTGGTTCAGCAATACTTATTTGCTTACCACATTTCTGAGCAAGTCTATGAACAAACGAAGATAATTCCTCTTCATCATTAAAATGGACATTGCTTTTTAGCGAACCGAATTTTCTATGATACAAAAATATTGGAACATTTGAACCATCGCACGAAATATCCTCAATATTTGGATCTTTCATCAGAGGATCTAACTTTCCCAGACCAAGTGAAGATTTTCCAATGTAATAAAAAATCTTTTTTCTTGATTCTTCACTAATCAGTAAATTGTATTCTTGTATAACCTGATCTAATTTTTCAAGTAGATATTTTTCATAACCTTTTTCCTCCAGTTCATCTGTGTTAAATGACATATTTAATATTGTTTCCTTGATAAATGCTAAGGTTTTTTCTTCCTCATCGGTTAGTGCAATCTCAATTAAGAAGTAACATTTATCAAGAGTATCTTTTTCCCGCAATATTTCAACATAGGCAAACGGTTCATAAAGTGAATAAAAATCAAGTTCATCCCATTGATTTGTAGAAAAACCTAGATCAGATAACTTTGCAGAATCTTGTCTTAGCACATCTTCAGGGAGTTCTAGATATCCTAAATCATTCATAGATTCTGAGGCCATACCTGACTGCTGGAATCCTTGAGAAATAAGATCATCCTCATTCGTTTTTGTTAGTTTGGGACTCCAACCTTTACCAGTATTTTCTTCCTCATCAAAAAAGATATGCTCGTCATAGTTATCTTTTACATATTCTCCAGTAGTAATTGTTGGACCCTTCGTTTCTTCTTTTTTAATATCTTTATTAGTTTGTAGATGCTTAGGAACCTTTGTTGACTTTTCTTTAATATGCTCTGTTGCAAGTTTAATTGCCTCTGATTTACCATCCTCATCCTTTTCATCTGTTTTACTTTTTTCAGCAAAAATCTTTATTTTATCATCAAGGAGTTTCTTTTCATCTTGACTAACTGGTTCATTATGAGTTATATGATCTATTCTAAACATTGGTGTAATTGTAGTTTTTTTGACTGCTTTAGCTTCTTTACTAGAACCAATAATACCAGATTTCTTCTTCTTTGAAAATAAACCTTTTTTTGTTTCACCAACAATATCTTTTCCCTTAGGCTTTGGTATAGATTCTTTCCTACCAAACCCTAAAAACCTCCCCTTAGTTTTTACTTTGTCTTCTTTAAAGCTAACACTCTTTTCTTCAGGTTTCAAATCTTTTTTCTTAGATCGCTTTAATATTCCACCTGTAACAGCTTCCTCACTTTTAGAAACACCTGAATCCTCAACCTCATCAACAACTACAACATCGCCACTAACACCAACAACATCCTTATCAAGACCTTCTCCATCTAAAGCAGAACCACTAATACCTGACTTTTTCCTCTTAAAAAACAAACCCTTCTTAGAAACAACAACATTTTTACCTTTAGGCTTTGGTTTATGCTCTTTTTTACCAAGACTAAATAATCCTATACCCTTAGGGCTGACTCCTTTATCTCTTGTCTTAATATGTTTTTCCTTGGTCTTAAGTTCTTTCTTCTCAGACCTTAACTTCTTTTTCTCAGCTTTAATAATCTTTCTATCAACACTGACAAAGCCACCAACTTTTTTACCGAACCTTAGACCTCTTCTAGGTTTGGCCTCAGAAACAACTCCAACATCCTCAATCTCGTCAGCAACTACAACATCGCCACTAACACCAACAACATCCTTATCAAGACATTCTCCATCTAAAGCAGAACCACTAATACCTGACTTCTTCCTCTTAAAAAACAAACCCTTTTTAGAAACACCAACAACATCCTTGCCTTTAGTTCTAGGTAAAACTTCTTTTCTACCAAAATAATAACGACCCTTTTTCTTAGAATCCACTTCGCTATATGAGGATTTCTTTTTCTTTGATTTTAATTGTTCCTTTCTCTGGGCTTTTAATTCTTTTTTACGTGCCTTCAACTCTTTCTTATCAATCCTCTCAACTTTGATATCTCCAAGATCCTCAGTTTCATCAATAACTTTAACATCACCAAAAATTACTGTAATACCCTTGTCTTTTGGTTTAGGTTTTAACAAATTCTTAATTAAATCAAAAAAACCTCTACTTTTAACCTTAACCTGACTATCCTTTTCCTTTTTATGTTTAGCCTTGACCGCTTTATCTTCAACTTCCAACTCTTCCTTTTTAGGTTCCAGCTTTTTCTTTTTATCTTCTGTGGTCTTTTTTTCAAGTCCTACAACATCCTCAACATTAAAAGAAACTTCAGGTTTTTTAATCTCCTTATCTATAGGAACTTCTTTATCTTCACTAACATCAACATCTTTAACATCAGGCTTAAGCTCTGGTTTCTTCTTTAAAAGCTTAGACTCCTTCTTCTTAGCCCTCAACTCTTTCTTCTTATCCTTCTTAGCCTTCTTCTCCTCTAAACGAAGCTTCTTATCCTGATCTTTTTTAATTCTCTTCTCCTTTAAACGAAGTTCCTTCTCCTGAGCCTTCAACTCCTTCTCACGAGCCTTCAAATCCCGCTTCTTAGCCCTCTTAAACCTACCACCAACAAAACCAACCTTAGAAACACCAGAATCCTTAACCTCATCATCAACAACTAAATCCTCACCAACATCATCCTCAACCTCCCCAGAAACATCAACATCTTCAATAAAATCTTCAGCGACTTCATCAACAACTTTATCCTCAATTTCCTCTTCAAATTCAATACCTTCAATTTCTTCAATCTCTTTAGCCTCATCCGTTAAATTTTCCTCACTAACTCTTTCCTTTTGCCATTCAGAAGTATCAACATCTTCAGCGATTTTAATAAAATCATCTTTTTCGGTTTTATCCTCAATATTGGCTCCATATTTTCTTTTTAGAGATTTTAGCCTTTTTTCTTTTGATCTAAATTCTTTCAGTTTAGCTTTTTTATCAGCATATTCGATTTTAGAAGTATCACTTGAATCTTTAACCTCATCTACAACAACAAAATTCCCAGTATCTTTATCCTTGGTATCCTTACTAGTTTCAACATCTTCAATTTCGTCAATCTCTTCAGCACCGCTTACAAAATCTTTATCACTGACCTTATCCTCCATCTCTTTATTTGTATCATCTTCTTCAGTTGTATCAATTGTTTCATAATCTTCTTTAAGAGATTTATCTTCAATCCTTGATCCATATTTCTTACTCAAAGATCTAAGTTGTTTTTCTTTTAATCTTAATTCATTCAGTTTAGTCTTCCTGTCCTTTTTGTCATCATCCTTAATTTCTTTGGTATCACTATCTACAATAGTTTGCTCTGTAACTTCAACTAAAGGCTTTTCCTCAACCTTTTGAACAATATCAACATCTTTAAAATCATCAACAACTAAACTACCATCACTAACTGTCTCCCTAATTTCACTTTTAAATTTTTTATCAAAAGATTTGCTCTTTTTGTTTTTTAGTTTTAATTCTTTTTTACGATTCTTTAATTGCTTTTTATGAGCCTTTAATTCTTTCTTCCTCGCTTTTTTAAGCTCCCTTTCTTTGGCTCGTAATTCTTTTTCACGGGCTTTTAATTCCTTTTTATTGGTCTGTTTAACCTTACTATTAAAAGCGCTTACATTAGAGGTAATAGATTCTTCAACGTCATCAACCGCAATAAAATCTTTACTAACCTTATCCTCTTCAACCTCGCTTTTTAAAATAGCATCCTCGATATTATCCTTAAAAATATCCTCATCAAGCCCATTTTTAAGCTCTTTTTCCCAAGACCCATCTATTTTTGATTTATTTTTTAATTTTTTTAGTTCCTTCTTTTTATCTTTTTTATTTTGTAAAAAATCAGATTTATATGGTGAATTGTGTGATTGAAACTTATCTTCCTTTGTTTTTTTATTTATTTCAAGATTTTCGTCTTTTTGTGAGGTTAACTCAATATCCTTAACTCCATCAGATATTTCGCTTACTACAACAAAAGGCTTTTTTCCAGCATCAGTCTTTTTTTCATATTTTTTATCAATATCTGATTTTGATTCTTTTTCAATTAATCTATTAATATCAGAGACAACCATATCAAAATCTTTTGAATCTATTAAATCTCTCAAAGTGTTAGGTTTAGAAGTAGATTTAAACAAATCTTTTTTATTATTTTCATCTTTTTTTGATTCTAATTGAGACTTATCATAATCGCTTTTTTCATCTTTTATTCCAATATCTTTAGAATCATCAGATTTTGTTTTTTGTTTTTTTCTTAAATAAAATACTGCATTTTTATCTTTATTTTTTAAAGAGAATTTTTCAATGTTAATATTTTGGAAATGTAATTTTTGTAATTTATCTTTATTTTTTACTATTATTTTATCAATTTCATCTTCTAGTTCAGAAAGTTTAACTTTTTTTGATTTAGTAGTTTTCCTACTTCTCTTATTCATGAAATATCTACCCTAATTGGAAAAAACTAGTAATACCCTCAATTTCAACTCTTATTTGCATCCACATCCCTCTTTTTTGTAAGCATTAGCTACTAATCTTACAATAATTAAACTGACTAAATACCATTTATCAGTCTCAGGCGCATCTCATCCAATTACTTTTGTTATATTATAATTAATATTTATAAGTTTCTTTAATTCAAACATATTGGATTTTAGACAACTTTATAATTAGTGTTTTAATTTTGTTTCATAATTTGGGCCCATAAGGTAGTCTGGATATCCTATCGGCCTTCGGAGCCGATAACTGGGGTTCGAATCCCCATGGGTCCGTAGATTAATCAAAAATTTACTTTATTTTGCATCAAAGTCAGATTTCGTAAAAGTTTTAATTAAAAGGTTTCTTGTAAATAAATAAAACATTAAGAGGATTTTATACTATATTTTTCTAAATAATCTAGATAATCCTCATTTTCTTTTATTATTTTTTTTGCTAAATGTTTTACATATAGCGCTTCAAAGCCATAAAAAAATTCACCTTTTAAAATATGATAAAAAAATTTTGAATTTGAATAAAAGTTTTCATATGCAGAAATTACTCCTTCTTGAAGCTCGTAAGGTGTCATATTTTTTGGATTAAATACAACATGTGCTCCGTCGTAATAGTCCCAATTATTTGAAAAAATTCGATTATTACTTTCAAGTTCATTACGAATTTCAGTTCCAACATAAGGGGTTAAGGCACTAAAAATTGGAAAACCAATATCTAAATCCTGACAAAAATCTACAGTCTTTTTAAATACAGATTTATCATCAAAATCTGAACCAAAAATAAAAGCACCTTGAACTTTTAAACCATAATCCATAATTTTTTTTATAGATTTTTTAATTATTGCTGGTGTTTGTTTTTTATTGTAACCATCTAATACTTTCTGATTTATTGATTCTAATCCAATTAACAAGTGAAAATGAGAAACCTCTGAAAATGACTTTAGAAGTTCATCATTTTTTGCAACATCAATAGAAACACTAGGCCAACACCTCTTTGGATGAATATCATTTTCTTTCATCATTTTTAAAATCTCAATAGCTCTATTGCTATCAGCTGTAAAATTTGCTTCATCAAAACATAAAATTTTACATTTATCAAACTGTTTTAAGTGATCAATAATTATATTTGGTGAGATTGTTCTATAATTCCTACCAAACATATTTTTTAGTGAGCAGAACTTACAATTAAATGGACATCCTCTTGACGTACAAACTGATATTATTTTTGGATTGCCTTTTATTCCTTCTACTAGACTGTAGTCAGGCATTGGTATCATATCAAGATTTTCAACAGCAGTTCCCCTTATGATATCTCTTTTGTACTTTTCCTTCAGTAGATCAAATAACACATTCTCTCCTTCACCAATTACAACCTTATCGCAATGTTTCAAAGCTTCCTTTGGTTTAAAAGAAACATGTATTCCCCCCATGAACACGGTTTTACCTTTTTCTTTGAAAAAATCAGCTAATTCATAAGCTCTATTTACTGTAGCACTCATTGAATTAATTAAAATATAATCTGAATCTATTTTTTCATAATCTGGCATTTTAATTGACTCATCAAAGAATTTAACTGAATAGCCATTTTTATGAAGCATTGTTCCAAGAATCAAAAGCCCTGAAAGCGGAGTTGTGATTACTGAAATATCTGTTGCACATCTATTTTTTGCTTTTGGAGCAATTAGGGTTACGGATTTCATGAGCATCTATATTTTAGATTTGAATTTAATTATTTTTTAGAAATCAATAACATAACAGTATTATATTAAATTTCAATAACAGGTGCAATCAAAAATGGGCGGAAAGAAAAATGTTACCGAAAGTACTAAATTTTTATTTTTCTTTTTATTAATCCCTACATTATTTTTGATTTTTGGATATTTTATAAATCCTTACCCTGAAATTGAGATTGCAACAAGCCTGTTATTGATTCCAATGCTTCTAGCACCAATTCTTTTAGGAGTTGGCTTTTTAGTTAAAAAAGGAGATTTTGGAAATATTCTTAAGATATTAGGTTGGTTGGTTTTTTCATTTTTTTGGGCTACCCAACCTTCAAAACTGTATTATAGCGAGGGAGGAGATGTTTTCAACGCATCAGTTTGCATAATTGGAGTTTATATTCTTTCCTATCTTGCATATCATGAATGGTTGTCAAAAAAGGGAAATGAAAAAATTAGTTGTTTGAATTGGATTGCAGGCGCATCAGCAATTGCAGGTCTAATATATTTTGGTATTGAAAGAACACCTCTAGCTCTATTATTGATAAAGCACACAGCCCAACAGAGTGGTTTATTACTTGATTTAATTATTGGAAATGCTGGGGTAAAAGGTGCTGAGATTTTTCTAGATGGTAAGTATGTTGTAAAAATTATTTTTGCTTGTACAGCTGTTCAGGCAATGGTAATTTTTATTGGAATGATAGGAGCTTTACAGAAAATTGATTTAAAAAGAAAAATTGTTGGATTGTTAATAACTGTTATTCCAGTTTATATATTAAATTTATTTAGAAATGCAATGGTTACGTTTCTTATTGGTAGAGAAATCACCGATTTTAATATAGCTCATAACATATTAGCTAAAGCTGGAGCATTAATTACATTGATTGTTTTACTATTTATTTTAATTAAAATTGTACCTGAGATTTTTGATGAAATAAATTGTCTCATTGATCTTTATAAAAGAAACGGTCCACTTGAAAAAATCTTTAAAAAAAATAAAAAAATTTGATTGTTTTATAATATTATAATTTTATTATGGATTTAATTTATAAAAAAATATAAATATTACTATTCAATTTATATTTATGCGGGTAAAGGAAGTATACAAGAGGAGTTTAAAACCTCTTCTTCTTTTAGTATCCCATCCTTTCCTCTCACCAATATTTCCTTTACCCTTAGATTAAAAATATTTCATAAAAATGCGCTATTTATTTAAATGAATTTTATTAAATGTTGTATAGAATTTATTTTACTTTATCATCTTCTTTCAAGATTTTTTTTCGTTTATCATAAAAAAGTCCATATTTGTTTTTAATAACCCTCTCTCCATTATGGATCAAGTGATAATGTAAAGCATCTTTATATAGCTGTTTTTTTTGTTTTTCAGATAAACTCATTTTTATCATGAATAATTTTTATATATACATTTAAATTATTTATTTTACAAATGTTACCTACCATCTATACATTTGTTATCAAAAAATATGATTTTTTAAATGCAATATTAAATATTAAAATAGAAAAATATATAAACTTATATTAAACTATAATATTGGGGAGGTGAATCATAAGAGGGTAGAAAGTCATCACCCAAATTTAAGGTTCCTCCACGGTTAATCTTTCATTATGGCTCTCTGCCCTCTTTTCTCTTTAAATCTTTTAAACAAAAAAAACAATAGAGATTGAAATTATTGATTCATAAATTAATAAAAATTGGTAATTTTGCCGGTCGCCAATCAATATTTATCCATCTTATTGATCCGGTGCCTATTTTGATTTTTCCTATAATTGGTTTGGGAAGAAATCTTAGTGAATCCCAATAGTTATTTATCCACCTATTAAAATTTGAATGTTTAAAAAAAGCACTGTTATTATTCTCAATAAAATTATTTTTTTTGATTTTATTGTGAGATGATTCATCTAGATAAATTCCAAATTCGCCATTCTGTTCTATTATATTTCTAAAAATGTCATTATTATCACATGAACTCATCATCAAAATACCAAATTTTTCGTTAGATATGATTATATTTCGTTCGATTATATTTTTACATGAATTTTCCAGCATAATTCCATAATTGTTTTTTGAAATGTTGTTTTTTAATAACGTGTTTCTTTGACCATCTTGAATTAAGATAGCTTGACTATTCAAATTTTTATCATTTAAAAGTATATGATAATAATTTTCATTGTATCTATAAATGTTATAATTTAATATAAAAGGTTGTAATAAGTTTGAAAAATTTTCACAAGATATGATAATTTTTTTATCAGATATAAATGATATTTCATCTTCTTTGTTAACATTTAAAAAAACATTATTTTCAGAAAGGAAGTTATCATTTGACATTACAAGATACAAACCAAATTCACTATAGTTTGAAATTACGTTACTTTGTAATGTATTATTGCTAGATAGCAATAACCAAGAGCCATAATAAATATTAAAAAATGTGTTATTGATAATTCTACAATCATTACTTTCCCATATCAATACTCCAATAATTAAATCGAAAAAATCGTTATTATGAATTGTAATTCTTTCACAATTTATAATTATTACTTGTCCAGCATCCTCAATTATTATATCTTTTTTATCCTCAAGAAAAACAATAGGTCTATTGTTCACAAGATTATCTGTAACAGTATTTTGATGTGAAAAAAATGCAAAGATACCTCCTTTTAAAAATATGTTTTCAGTAATTATGTTAAAATTAGATTCAGTTAACTCAATACTACATTTACAATCAATAATATTATTTTCAGAAATTTTATTATATATTGACTCCAAAAGCCAAACACCATCGGTTCCGCATTCAATAATTGAATTATTTAGAATGCGATTATCATTTGCATTATTCAACCATATTCCATTTTCACAGTTTTGGATTCTATTTGAAAAAATAATATTATTGCTACTTAACTGCCAGAGACTAATTCCAAAATAGCTGTTTGAAATGTTGTTCTCTGAAACTATAATATCATGTGAATCATAAAGCTGTATACCATATGGATTGTTTGAAATTGTATTATTTGAAATGTTAGAGTTTCCTGCACTATATATTAGATGTATACCATAGGAATTATCTGAAATTTCATTATTAGCAATTATATTTTCATTACATGTATACTCAAGATTTATTCCATTATCACTTTTTAAAATCCTATTTTTTCTGATTATATTATTATTAGAGGAATGCAACAATATTCCATCAAAGTCATTAGAATAAAGCAAATTTTCTGAGATAAGGCTATTATTTGTCTGCCATAGCAAAATACCAGATGTAACATTATTTATGTCTTGATTTCTAATTGTTATATTATTACAATTTACAAGAACAATCTGCCCCGCATCATAATCTATTATCTTTTCTGATTCTTCTTCTAAATAAACCAAAGGTTTTCCATTTACAATGTTATTAGAGATAGTATTCTTATATGAATATTCAACATTAAGACCATCATCTGTGAATGTATTTCCTAAAATAGTTGAATTGATTGAATAAAAAATGTCCAATCCCGCCCCATTATTAGAAACATTGTTTTTTGAAAAATTATTGTTATCAGATTCTTCAAAAAGAATCCCATTACCATTTTCATTTATCAGATTATATGATATTTTATTGTTATTTGATGTTTCAAAACGCAACCCGCGAAATTTATTTTTAAAAACGTTATTTTCGAAAATAGAATTATTGCTGCTCAAAAAAATTCTAATACCATGGTCATTATATGAGAGTTTATTATTGTAAATAATATTATAGCTAGCAGAAATTAGACCAATTCCATCATAATTATTTACAAATATATTTCCATATATCCTATTATTTTTTGATTGAATTTTAATTCCTGAATCTCTATTTACATCTCCACTATTTTGAATCGTAAATCCGGTTATATTTACAAAATTTTCAGAAATTAAAACAACATCTCCATAGTTTTTACCATCAATAATTGTAATGTTCTTATCTTCTCCAATTAGATTTATTGATTTATCAATAACTATATTTTCAAAGTAAGGTGATGAATCATCAAATACAAAAATAGTATCATCTTCTGATGCGTTGTCTATTGCATCTTGAATAATTGAATAGTTACCAAGACCCTCTCCTCCAACATATAAAACATTACCATCCTTTATTAAGGAATTATATTTTTCAATGTTCAAACCCATATTTATTGGTAAAAAAGCAGTGAAAACCAAAAGAAATGTTATTCCGATTGCAAGATAATAACTTAATGATTTATCAATCGTAAAAACACCTCAAATATCGGAAATTTTTTTAAAAGATTATATAGTGGAGTATAAATAAAAGATTTTGTCTTTGGGATTTTAATTTCTAATTCCCCCCAAGGACCCATTAAACCATTGATTGTTTTCGCCCTTGCTTTTATTGTGTATCTTCCCTTTGTTGACCAGTTATGACTTACTTTTACTATTTCACCTGAATCAAATGGGCCAAACCAATCATTAAAACTCTCATCTCCCCAATTTATGTAATAGCATAAAGGAATATTATCAGGAGCTTCAGAGACAAAAGTAAAATCAAATTCCTCCCCTACCTTCCCAGAAGCAGGTCCATCAATTTCTGGTGAAGTTGGTGGACTATTTATGAATCCCTTAGTGGTTTGATCAACATATCCATTTTGATTATTATAAACACCCATTACAACTTGAATATTTCCTGGAATTATGTCTTCAAAATTTTCTCCGTGGTTATCTTCATGATCATTTCCATTCCAGGTGACTGAATCTGTGTAAATACCACGGTCGGATATGAAGATTTCTTTGTTAAATGCATAATCTAAAAATCCAAAATTGAACTTTGAATTATTTACCGTATTATATCTTGAGGTAATCTCTGTAATCGCTACTCTTATATATCCATTATAAGGAATATCCTCATTGTTTTCAATTGAAATGTTAATTTCAATTGTTGCATTTCCAAGCCATTGCAATGATATAATTGCAGATATTTTCCTTACGTCTCTAATTCCACATTCTTCAATTGTAAATGGTAGAGTATATGGTTGATATTGTAATTTTCTAAAATTTCCATCCAGAATTGTTGTTGGATATTTTGAAATGTTGTAAAGATTATTCCAATCAAATGCTTCTAGATTTAATATGTCATTAAAACCATCTGGACCATATACAATCATATTAACATATTCAAAATCATAATCACCAGTAGAATAAAGGTCATAAACATCTTTATTCCAAAAATCACAGCCTCCACAGAATTGCGTATTTCCGATTTCCAGTAATACTTTATGAGTAAAATCTTCTGAAATTTGATTAATATTATTTGATTTGTTTTTTAATGCATTAACTGCAAATCCGGATAGGACAATTATTCCGATAATTAGAATAGATATTATTTTTTTCATTACTTTTTATTCTCTTTTAGTTTATTATTATAATAACTAAACTTTATATTAATTTCTTATAATTTCTTAAAATATCTAAAACATTATGTTAAAAATCAGCAAAAATAATGAATCTACCGATATATCCAGAATAATATCTTGGCAATGTCAATTTCTTGAACATATAATAACCAGGTTTAATAGGGAGAGATCTCTCTATTATTATTTCATCGCTTACCATATTTCCAGCTAAATCATATACACAAACGCGCAATAATAATTTTATTCCATTTGCTTTTGTGGCTTTTACAAATATCGGAAGAAAACTGACATTTTTATCTATTATTTCTAAATTACTAATCAATCCAACTAAATGTATCGTATCTAAAGAAAATAATCTAATACTCCAAACATAAGTTGGTCCAGGACCTTCAAAAGTAACTTGAAGCTCATTATTAATGTAAATTTCCAATCTATCAAAATTACTATTGTTATCTGTTAAATTAATTGTAATTACTAAATCCCAACCATCTATTGGATTACCACCTACAATTTCCCAAGTTAGCTCAACAATAGGAGGAGTTTTATCAATATCGATTGTAACAGATTTTACATCTTCAGCAGTTCCATTATAATCAACTGAATAAAACTCAATTAAGATATCTTCTCCTTCTTCAGTAATTATAAATGGAGAATCATAGGTTTCCCATTTTCCCTCATTTATTCTATAATAAGTAGCTTCAACACCATATACAAATCCAATTGGATTTAGTGTAGCTGTAACATCACTAATATACCAACCGTTTTCACCATCTGGTATTGGCGGGTCAAATGAAATTTCAGTAAATGGTGTAGTATCATATTCTTCATATGGAATTGCAAGAGCAGAGAGTTCAATTCCACCTGTTAATCCAATAAATGTACATTCAAGAGTCTCGAGATCACAAGTGTAAAGTCCATATGAATTTAAAATGTAAAGAATATTATTATCTTTATCAAATTCTGCACTTAATCCATATCCTTCTGTAAAATTAATTAATGTACCAATTAAAGTAACGTTATATGTATCAATATCAACAATATATAAATTATAGCCAGAATCATCATAATTTATTCCATAACAAGTGCCTTCATTATTGAATGCTAGACCTTCCATGCCAGCTGAGTAAAGCTTTTTTGTCCAATCATCCCATGCAATATCTCCATAACCTGGACCTCCACCTATGGACCACATATCACATGTATCTGGGTCTATACCATATAATAGACCATTACCATACTGTGTACCATACCAAAGTTCATCAGTAACTATTGTTCCACCTATAAGAAAGTCAGCGGATATTGTAACACCACACAAATACAAAGTTGCAGGATCCTCAATGTCAAAATATACAGTGCATTCCGTAAACTGTCCGCTTGGATCATATGCACAATATGCATAGGCAATTTTACCATTATTTACAATTTCTACTGAATTGTAATTTTGCTCATA
>Ga0272442_10006139_pt1 | contig 15909 bp, 15 predicted proteins | sample SSMForm2O_FD_200262 | JGI IMG/M metagenome (GOLD analysis project Ga0272442, IMG submission 200262) | Marine sediment archaeal communities from Little Sippewissett salt marsh, Falmouth, MA, United States - SSM-Form-2O | ecosystem: Environmental > Aquatic > Marine > Wetlands > Sediment ...
TGTCCTCGCAGCCCGAATACCTGCATTCGCCGTCAAAGGCCACAAAAACAGCGCCCGTTGCAAGAACACCCGCTCCCACTCCGAGGAGCGAATACCCGAGGGCCTGGTAAAGAACGCTGTGATCATCACCGTCTTCAGGCACAGCTTCGGGCTCATCTTCCACAGGAGCTTCTTCGACCGGATCAGGCTCGGGCTCACTCTCACTGCACGCATCGGCCATTGTCTCCTGTACAATGCTTTCCATTTGCCCGATCGCAGCGTCCCTTGTACCCGAAAATGCCTTTTTCTCTTCAATTCCGCCCGGATCCAGAAAAACCCTGAAAGTATAAAGCGCGCCTTCCTGCTCCACGTCCACTTTCAGCACAACGTCAATGTCGAAATATTCTATCAACGTGTTCATGCATGCATGATCCCGGCATTTGTCGAGATCCACTCCCCTTATCTTTGCCCTGGCATCGAGAATGTCCCTTTCCATAAAGCTGCACGAGGCCTTTGCAGCCCCCCTGAGCGCGGCCTCGTCGAACTGCGCCGCAATTTCGGGGTCGAACCTGGCCTCCTCAGCATCCAGGTACTCCACGGGCATAAGCGCCGCAGACTTCTCGTCAGAGAAGGCATATCCGGGTAACAGGAAAAATATGAATAACCAAAAAACCGGCCATTTCGTATTAAAACCTAACCCCCTGAGTTCGCGCAAAGCGCTACGTCGGGAAGGCCTGACCCCTTTCATGTCGAAACCTAACCCCCTGACCCCCTTCCCTGATGGGAAGGGGGAATGTGAGACCAGTATTGATCTGTTAGGCCCCTTCCCTCGCAGGGAAGGGGTTTGGGGTTGGGTTCTTGGTCCAGGGCCCTTATTTTTCATATTTACTCTCCTCCGAGTGCGGCCAGGCTCTTTTGAGCCTCCCTGTTGCCCGGATCCATTTCAAGTACCTTTTTCCAGGCCTTTTCAGCCAGGTGCCGCTTGCCCATGGCAAGGTATGCGTGTCCCAGGAGATTCCTTGCCCGGTGAAAATCGTTTTTTGATGCAAGAGCCCTGCCAAGGGCGTTGATGCTGCCTTTCACGTTGCCCCGCTCGAAGCGCGCCCTGCCAAGGCCGTACCATGCATCAGGCCCTGAACCCGACCCTGCAATCTTTCCGTAAAGCTCTTCTGCCCTTGCCCACGACCCGGCCCTCAACGCCTCCCGCGCCATGGCGGCATAATCCACATCACCGGCGGGCACTTCCCTGATATCTGAAGTGGTGCCGGACACCCTGTCATGGGTGCCAGACACCTTTTTCACAGGGGTGCCGGATACCCTCTCATAGGTGCCAGACACCTTTTCTGCCGGTTCTGCAGCCCTTTTTAAGCTCTTTTCCACCCGCGCGGGCTTCTCAGGGGTAACCGGGGACTTCCTGAACTCTTTTTCCGCCGGTTTGGATTTTTGGGACACCAGCGGTGCAGGCAGAGTATTTTCCGGCGAAAGCGCAGCCACCTGCTCAGAAACTTCCTGTTCATCCTTCGGGCCGAAAATGAAATAAGCCAGAATAACGAGAACAATCACTGCAATCGTGTAGACCGCGTAAAGCCTGCGAACCTTGTTCTTTTCAGGTGCATGCCTTAGGGACGGCAGCCGGCCCGACGCTCCGGCCTCTGATGCTTCGTCTTTAGCGTAGAGTGCCGTATCCTCCGGCTGAGCCGACTCATCCGGTTCAGACTCCTCATACTGTTCATCTGCGGCTGCATCGAGCCGTTCAAGCACCTCTTTCAGCGCCTGCTTCATCCCGGAGGCATCAGGAAACCTGTCCTCCGGTAATTTCGAGATCGCTTTCATCACAAAATCATCAACAAAACCGGGAAGATTTCTGTCAGGCGCCATCTCCGAGGGCTTTTTCGGGTCAAAATCCACAATACGCTGCAGCGTCTGCACTATGTTGCACCCCTCGAACGGCGTCACCCCGGTCAGCCCCTCGTACAGGATTATTCCCAGGCTGTAGAGATCGCTTCTGCCGTCCAGCTCCAGCTTCCTGATCTGCTCCGGAGACATGTAATCCACTGTACCGCAGACATGCCCCGTAGTAGTCAGGCGCGTTTTATTGTCGTCCACCAGAGTGGCTATGCCGAAGTCCATGATCCTGGGATTTCCATCCTGGTCTATCAGCACGTTCTCGGGCTTCAGATCCCTGTGAACCACGCCGCTTTTGTGAGCCACGTCCAGGGCATCGCAAAGCCCGGAAACGATACTGAAGATCCTCCTCGTGTCAGCAAGCGGGTTTTCTGCGTAATCGTCCCTCAAAGTGATGCCTGACACCAGTTCCATTGCCAGGTACAGGCGGTCATCCCTGGTCTGTCCGAAATCCGTCACGCGCACGATCCCGTCATGATCCAGAAGCGCCATGCTTCTCGCTTCCCTGCGGAACCTCTCGGAAACCTCGGGATCCGTTGCAGCGTCAGGCTTTAGAACCTTGATGGCCACCCTCTTCATGAGCCCCGTATGCTCGGCCTCGAAAACCGATCCCATGCCGCCTTCGCCAATCAGCCTTATGATCCTGTACCTGTTGTCCACCAGGGATCCGGGTTCCATTTCGGTCGAAGCATCCGGATCCTGGGATCTGACCCGATCCCATGCAACTATGCCCGCTCTTACGAGTTCCTTTATCCTTGCCTCTTCCGCCGCGAATTCGGCCGAACCAATTTTCTCGATACGCGAGGCCAGCAACTCGGGCCCGTTATGAGCGCCGAATTCAGCAAGAACATCCTGGATATCCTTTCTGAATTCTCCGGCCTCCTGGTAGCGATCACGGGGATCCACAGCGCATGCCTTCTCGACAGCGGCCGTGATCTCCGCTGCGACACCACGCAGGGGCCAGTGCGCGTCCCCCGCTGTCCCGAAGGAGGCCTGGATCGCCCTCTTAAGGGTTGCGCCGACCGAAAAAATATCCGCACGCCTGTCGGCCTGGCCGCCATCCACCATCTCGGGGGCAATATAGTTACCGCCTGTGGAAAATATCCTGTTCAGGGTGCCCTTGTTCTGAATGCCGGAGACGGTCTCTCCGAAAAGCATAAGCTTGACGTCACCGCTCCTGGCTAGGCGTATGGTCTCCGGCCTTAGATCTCCGCATATTATCGGTGCGCGATCCCTGTCGGAATGCAGGTGCACGAGACACCTGAGGATCTCGGAAAAAATCCACAGAACAAGTGGTTGATCCCCGGGCTTTACCTTGTACAGAAACCACTCCAGACTGCGGCCCGGGATGTGCTCGGTAACTATAAAGGGCGTTGCACCCTCCCAGCCTATGTCCAGAACCCTTGCAGTATGCGGAAGGCTCATTCTTGCCAGCGTCCTTCCCTGCTCGAAAAAACGCGCTATGAACAGCGGTTCCCGTGCCACGTCCGGGTTGACGCAGAGCATTTCCCTGAGCTGATCGATTCCCTCGTCCACACCCCAGAGCGCAAGGTGACGGTCACCTATTCCCGAGGACCCTGTATGGCTGATGAGAACATAACTGCCTAATACAACAGGGGTGGAGGTGCGGACCGTGGGCGCATTATCCAAAACAGGCCCGGAGCCATGTGAAATGTCAGAATCGAATTTGCCCATCCCCTTCATCCATGTTCTCCAGGCCGTTCAGACGCGATTCTCCTAATGAAAGATGTCCGGATCTATGTAAGGCAGATCGAGACTCACCGAACGTACTCCGATCCCCCTGTCCATCAGGTCCATGGCCCAGGTCCTGCCATCCATCAGCGAAACCGGTGCAGCTTCGTCGAGGGTGGCCTCCTCAACGGCTTCGGGACTTACGCGGCCCGTGGTAATGATCATGCCGGTGCCGGCGTTGAAATGATGAAGAGTGCCCCGAAGTTCTATAACGACGTCGGCCTTGAGCATGTCATTAGTCGAATCTCTGCGCACGGCAACCGCGCACCTGCCCGTCCTCTCCGTTCGCCTTGAAACAGCGCTGAACGAGGTTTCGGCCGCAAAACGCCTCGACGGGCTTCGCAGATCCTTCAGACCGATCGAGTAAAGATACCTTCTTACAAAATGCTCGAAACGAAGATGATCCAGCCCGGATATTTTTTCGAGAAGAACGGATGCAAAATCATTCCTGTACCCGTCAAGAGATCGGATAATTCCAGAGCCTTTCTTGATTGCAGATCCATCCTGCCACCATTCCAGCAGGCCCACCCATCCTGTCCTTCCCAGCCATATGCGCGGAACAAGGCCTTTTTCAGCGCTCACCTTTTCCTCGTTCTGAATTATCAGCTCTACCGTGCCCTGGGCCGTGTCAACATCTTCCTTTACAAGACCTTCCTCAACAAGCTGCTTTGCAATCTTCTGCACGCTTATGCCCGGACGCCCCGTCCCGGACCTGAGAATGGCCTCAATCCTGTCAATCACGCTTACGGACTCAGTCCTCCGGCCGGAGCGACTCCGCCTGTTACGGCTCCGGCTCTTCCTGGTAGTTGTTTTCTTCCGGGGAATTTGTGATTTTTCCTTGTCAGATGAGAGTTTCTTTTCCGGTTCCTGTTTCCGGGGGGTCCTGCCGGCTGTGCCGGAGCCACTGCTGTGGCCGCTTCCGCTTACGCGGGTGGCAACCGTTTTCTTTGTGCGCGGCGTACTCTTTTTCTTTAAGGTCGTGCGTTTAGAAACCTTCTGTGCTGGTTTTTCCTCCTTCTTCGCGCTGTCCGCGGCAGCTGCAGGAGGTTTAAGCCTGACCCCTTCTTTCAGCCCGAAAATACCCGGCTTCACGCGCCTTATGGGACAGGCATCGTCCCCGCGGTTTATCATGTCGGCAAGCCTGGAGCTCATGGTCTGCTCCGGGGTCCTTCCCACATGTGAAAGCAGATCGTACTTGACGGCTAGCTGGGTTATCTTTCTGTAATGAAGTGGGCGCCCCTCCCTGCGGAGTACCTCGAGTGCTGCTTCTGTAAAAGTCATTGATATTCTCCCTGTATCACTATGTGTATGATATTCATGGCATTTATGGTTCGAACCATGTACATATCATCCACAGGCCCCAGTAGTAAAGATTTGAGCAGTTAACGATTTGAATAAAAATTATGATTTTGGAAAATCTATCTGGTAACAATTTCAAAGGTGTAATAAAAACACAAGTCATGTGAAGAACACCAGCATAATGGAGGTATCCCATGGTAATGATCCGAGACTACAACATGCCCGACGAACTGTATTATTCCGAACGTCACATGTGGCTTCGCGTTGACGGCGACACCGGAATTGTAGGTGTTACAGACTTCACGCAGAAAGCCGCGGGGGAAGTCACCTACATAGAACTTCCTGAAGAAGGAGACGAGGTGGAAGCCGATGAGCTCATCGGCTCGCTGGAAACCGGTAAATGGATGGGCAAGATTTACTCGCCTGTCTCAGGCGAGATCATCGCGATCAACGAGGATCTGGAGGACGAGCCCGGGATGATCAATGAGGATCCCTACGGCAACGGCTGGATTGTAAAGATAAAAATCGCCGATTCATCCGAGGTCGATGATCTCATGCAGACGGACAAACTCGCGTCCTGGCTCGAAAAGGAAATCGCCGCCAACATAGGCTGACACCCCTTCTTCAATCACTGATATTTTTTCATTCAGGGCTGGTACGCTGGCGGTCTAGAAGAAGCTCGAGCTGTCTGCGGTACAGGTGGAGTCGGTCGGGCAGTCAACCGTGCAGTCCAGACCGCAGTCCGTGGCACAGTCGGTCGAGCAGTCAGTGCCGCAATCGGTTGCGCAGTCCGTGGCGCATCCTGCATCGGCGTCGCCGTCTGCATCCGTATCCGTGTCGGTGTCGGTATCGGTATCGGTATCTGAGTCCGTATCTGTATCGCTATCGGAACTGGCATCACCGCCGTCCACCGATGCATCCACATCTTCACCTGAATAGTCATCACATCCACTGCATCCCTGAAGCTTGAAGGCCGCAGCGCCCGCAAGCAGCAGGCTCAGCCTACCCATGACATCTCGACGGGATATGGCGTCATCGTCCGGCTGATCCGGGCATGCAATCGGGGAACGCATGACTTCGAGCACATCAGTGTCACCCTGCCTCAAACGAACGAGAACTTCATGAATCAGACCCTTGACTTCCTTTTTACTGGCCATTTCTTCCTCCTTGGGTTGCGGAAGTTTATAGCAGATATCTTGCCTTTAATAAAGTTAGTGTCAATAAAAAGAAAAAACCTTCAAAAAAAGAAACCGGTTCTCTGTTTGGAGAATAAGATCGAGATGTTACGACGCACTCTGTGCAACCGGAGCTTCGGACTAGAAAAAGCTCGAACTCGTCGGCTCTACATCACAGAAACTGCAGGAGGTATCGGTGTCACTATCCATATCAGTGTCGGTGTCAGTATCAGTGTCGGTATCGGTATCAGTGTCAATATCGGTGTCCGTGTCCGTGTCTGTATCAGTGTCGGTATCGCCCCCTGGCTCAATAGCACACTCATCCGTGGCTGCATCCCCGGCGTCAGAGCCTGCATCGCCTCTTTCCGTTTCTCCGAAATCATTGCACGCACCGCAGCCCGAGATGTTGTATGCGGCGGCACCCGCAAGCAGCAGGCTCAGCCTGCCCATGACGTCGCGCCTGGAAATGCCTGTATCTTCGGGCTGATCCGGACACCCGACAGGCTCCCGCAAAACTTCGATGCTTTTCTCTTCCTGCCTGAGCCTGGAAAAGACCTCCCTGATCAAGGAATTCAATTCATGCTTATGCATAGTGCCCTCCTGTTCGTAAAAAAAAGGAACATTAACCTTCTCTGTCATGTAAGTGCGTGACGAGGAGGTAAACCTTCAATAATAGATTGAAATTCACTGTTTTTTATTACAGTCGGACTAAAAAGTGGCTTTTCAATTATCCTTACGCAGGTAGCGGGCATAGATCCCGTCAATATCGGCGCCGTTCGAGATAGCCTCTCTCACGTACTTTTTCCCGGTATCAGGGTTGATAACGGAGGGCGCAGTGACCAGCCTGATAAACCTGAACCCGTTCTCGCGGATATCAGATCCGTGTGACCCGTCATCAGGAATATCATCAAGGTCAAAATGATCGCCACCGGCTTCAGGCTGATCAAAAGGATCCACCGGGTTGTCCTCCTCGTGAAGCAGCACGGGCGTTCTGCCTGCAAAGCCCTCCCACATAAGAGGATCATTCACGTAAACAGCCTCGTCCGCATTCACGTAGTCGTGGGGAAACTCCACCCAGTCGTTTCCGTTGTTCGACACGTACACGATCAGGATATCCATGAAAACGCCGCCTGACTTATTTTCAAAGGCGTTCTCAAAAACTACAAAATCAGTACCCGGGCCGTCAGTAACCTTCCTGTCCGACCACCTGAGCGTTATGTAATTGTTCTGACCCACATCATACCCGAGCGAGAACACGTCAAACCCGCCGGTGTACCGCCCGTCTCCCCTTACGCCGTTCACCGCGTTATCGACAACGGCAACACCGGTGCCGGGCCCGGGAGAATCCACCACGGTGTCTGCGCAGGCTACCGGTTCATACCCGTCGGCGTCTTCAGATGCGTCCGGCTGATGCGCCCCGTCCACGCCTGCATCCCGGTCGGTGTCGGTATCAGAATCCGTGTCCGTGTCCGTGTCTGTGTCCGCATCGGTATCAGTGTCGGTATCGGTGTCCGTATCAGTGTCGGTCGAAGTCGCGTCATGAAGAGCGGCTGCGTCCGCTTCTTCGTCCTGCTGTTCTTCCTCGAGACATCCCGATAAAAGAACCGTCATGGCAAGGCCTGTAATAAAGGAAACTTTTTTCATTTCGCCACCCTTTCCTGCGAAGAGCAGTACAAGTGCCCGTACGTGGTGAATGTAACGGGCGCCCGATCAGGCCAGGTTTCCTGGCTCGCCCGCTGCCTGCTTTTCTCCAGGCAGCCCCCGTCGCCTTCCCGGTGTTCCCAGTGGCTCAGTGACGGGTTTTTCAGGCTCACAGTGGCGCGACCGCGTCGGCTTTGAACCGACTTCCCTGTTTCCTGATCCGGCAGATTATCAAAGTACAACCTTCAGTTTCGATATCAGGAGGCACACAGTGCGTCAATGTTATTTACTTTAAGCATGTTTAAAGCCGTATTGCAGCCGGAAGCGTGTGCAAATATATTCCATGCAGGAAGATTTACAAAATGGTAGTGAAACTCGTAATACTGCTTCTCATCATACTCGGCCTTCTGCTGACGAGCCACTGGGGGCTCTTTGTCTCCATCATGCGCGCTCTCGGCCCGCATTTCGAAGGTGCAAGAAAATACCTGCTGGTAATTCTCATATGCCTGTCCCTGAGTTTTCCCGTGGCACTGATACTCGTGAACACAGTCAGAAACGCCTTTTCCGGTTATGTGCTGAACATGGCCGCGCTGTGGATGGCCGTTTTCATCAATCTTTTTATCGCCTCCGGGGCGGCATGGCTTTTTTACCTTCTGCTGAAGCATACCGGGGTTTCACTGTCCTTTCGATGGATATTCTGCGCATTCGGTGCAATAGCCCTCGCAGTCTCGGCATGGGGATGGTACAGGGCGCGGAATCCCATAATCCACAGTATGGAGATTTCCATAAAGAACCTTCCGGACGAATGGCAGGGAAAAACCATCGTGCAGCTGTCGGACCTGCATCTGGGCTACATAAACCGCCCGGGTTTCATGAAAAGAATTGCTGAACGCGTGAACAAACTGAACCCGGAACTGATACTGATAACGGGCGATCTGTTCGACGGGCCCGGAGGAAATTACGAAAGGTTTTCAGATGCGGTCAACAAGCTTGAAGCACGCAGGGGCGTTTTCATGGTTTCGGGCAACCACGAGATCTACAGCCGTACGTCAGGGCTGCTGGCGAAACTGGAGCTTCGCGTTCTCAAAAACGAAGTCGTAGAAGTAGACGGCCTTCAGATCGCAGGAGTGGGCTTTCCTGGCATTGAGACACAGGACCGGCTTGAGAGTTTCAGAAAGAAACTCTCAGAAGAAAAACCGTCCATCCTTCTGTTTCATACTCCTACCGATATCTATCATAAGGACAAAGGAGAAGTGGCGCGCCATTTTACAACGTACTGGATGCCCGACACCTCCTGCGGGCTGAACAGGAGCATGGGCATCGACCTGCAGCTTTCCGGGCACACGCACGCGGGCCAGATATTTCCCTTCGGACACGTGGCTGCTCTTATTTACAAAAACCGTCACTCAGGACTTCACCGCGACGGGGATTTCCAGCTTTACGTCTCTGACGGTACGGGCACCTTCGGACCGCCCATGCGCACAGCGGGCATGAGCGAAATCGTGTTAATCACTCTGAAAAAGTCGGATTAAGCCCCTCTGTCGTGGTGTCCGGCACCCTCTCCAGGGAATAATTTCTCATTTTTCATGCAACTTTCTGCTTAAACGTCCCGATAATAAATATGTGAGCAGACATCCTTATTAAAAAGGCATTGCATTTATGACCCAAATAGGGAATAATATGACCAGAGGATGCAGCATTCAGTACAGGCGTAATGCTGTAAGGTATCTTAAAAAACTGAATGCCAGGGACAGGAAACGAATTCTCGAATCCATAGAATCTCTGGCAGCTGAAGAGACCCGCGTAAAACAGGATGTTAAAAAACTGGTGCACAGGCCGGCTTTCAGACTCAGGGTGGGTGGATTCCGTGTCTTATTCGATATTGACATGAACAGACGAAAAATACTGATTATTTCAGTGCGTCCCAGAGGCAAGGCTTACAAGGAGTAATTCATGGAAGCATCAGGCATTCAGGAAATTAAGCTCGGACAGGAACGCGCCGTGGTCGTACCCCTCGTAATATGGAAAAGGCTCATGGTCATTGTCGAAGAGATGGAGGACGAATTAATCTACGACACACTAACGGCTGCCCCTGATGACAAGTTGATTGAACATGATGACGTGTGCAGGATCCTGGGTTTAAGCCCGTTAAGATACCTGCGTACAAGGGCCGGTATGACGCAGGCTCGTCTCGCAGAAAAGACCGGAATTTCGCAGAGCTTTATTGCAAAAGTGGAAAACAACAGGAAAAAGCTTTCTGCGGGTTCGAAAAGAAAAATAGCCAGTGCATTGAAAATTAAAGAGTCAGAGCTGGACTATTAGTGCTTTCACAAATAACGCGCGGCATATTTCCACGCCATTACAAACTCAGCTCTCTGATTGCCTTTTCGAGCTGCTCCTCCCAGGAGGCAAGAGCTATGCCCGTCATGCTTTTGAGCTTTTCGCACGAAAGCACCGAGCTTTCCGGACGTGCAGCGGACGCTGCATACTCGGCAGTTGAAACAGGTATTACGCGGGGCATCTTTTCGAGAATCCCATTGCGCACGGCCAGCTCGAATATCCTCATTGCGTAATCGTACCAGTTCGTCCGCCCCTTTGCGGTCAGGTGAAAGATGTTTCCGGCCGGGATCTTTCCATCCAGAAGCATCATCGCAATGTCGGCGGACGCTGCTGCAATCATCCTGCTCCATGTGGGCGACCCGGACTGATCGTCCACCACGCGGATCTCCCTGTCGCCGGCACCGAGACGCAGCATCGTAAGCATGAAATTGCTCCCCCGCACCGCGTAAACCCACGCAAGCCTCATGATGACAAAGTCGGCGCCCGATTCCTGTACCGCAGTTTCCCCGTCGAGCTTGGTTCTTCCATAAACCGTCTCAGGATTGGGCGCGTCATCCTCGGTGTAAGGATCCTTTTTCCGGCCGTCAAATACATAGTCGGTGGAGTAGTGAATGACGGGAATACCCAGCAGCTTTGCCTGAGCGGCAATCACTCCCGGCGCCACCGCGTTCACGGATCGCGCGAGATCCGGTTCCTGCTCGGCCCGATCCACCGCTGTGTACGCCGCCGGATTCATTACAAGATCCGGTCGCGCATCATTTACCGCCCTCTCAATGTCTGACGGGTCGGTAAAATCAACATCTTCAATATCAATGGCGGTTACATCCGCCCTGCCCTCGAGCACGCGGCATAAATCATGGCCCACCTGCCCGTTCTTACCCGTAACCAGGATCCCGGGAAGTGCCTGCTTCATACGGATCTGCTCCCATCTCCGGAATCAAAGACCGGAAGCAGCGATTCATCCATGTCACACAGAAGCGGTGCGGCCGCGTCCTTGTCCGAAAGCAGCGGCTTTTTAACCGGCCATTCGATTCCAATCCCGGGATCGCTGTAAAGTATGCTCCGGTCATGGCCCGGCAAGTAAAAATCCGTGCACTTGTATGAAAAAACAGCCTCATCGCTCAAAACCACGAATCCATGCGCGAACCCGGGCGGAACGTACAACTGCCTCCTGTTCTCCTCCGACAGCCGGGTGCCGAACCATTTTCTGAACCCGGGCGAGCCGGGGCGGATGTCAACGGCCACGTCGAACACCTCTCCCTTGAGAGCCTGAACAAGCTTGCCCTGTTCGTGCGGATGCTGGAAGTGCAGCCCCCTTAAAACGTTCTTCACCGAACAGGACACGTTGTCCTGCACAAAATCCTCGTCGATGCCGTGCTCCCGGTAACGATTCAACTGCCAGGATTCAAAAAAACAGCCACGATCGTCGCCGAAAACATCCGGCTCGATTATGAGAACTCCGTCAAGCTCTGTCTGAACGACTTTCATGTGTCCGATGTCTCCTTCAGGATATCAAGCAGGTACTTCCCGTAGCTGTTCTTCGAAAGATCATGCGCCAGCTTTTCGAGCAAAGGTGCATCGATCCAGCCCTTCCTGAACGCTATCTCCTCGGGGCATGCAATAAAGAGCCCCTGCCGCTTTTCGACCGTCTGAACAAAAAGGGACGCCTGCAGCATGTCCTCGTGTGTTCCGGTGTCGAGCCATGCAAAACCGCGGCCTAGAATTTCCACGTCCAGAAGAGTCTTTTCAAGGTAAATGCGGTTGAGGTCCGTTATCTCCAGCTCACCCCTGGGGGACGGCGAAAGGGTTTTTGCGTACTCAACCACTTTTGAATCATAAAAATACAGACCTGTAACCGCAAACCTGGATCTCGGATGTTCGGGCTTTTCCTCGATGCTGACGGCTTTCATGTCGCTGTCGAATTCAATCACCCCGTAGGCCGAAGGGTTTTCGACCGGGCACGCGAAAACAACGGAACCGGTGCTTAATCCGGCCGCCTTCTGCAGGATGCCGCTTAAGCCCCGTCCGTAAAAAATGTTGTCGCCCAGGATCAGGGCGCAGGGCTCGCGGTTGATAAAACTTTCACCGATTAAAAAAGCCTGGGCCAGGCCTTCGGGCTTCGGCTGCGCCGCGTATTCGATGTTTATTCCCCATTGCGATCCGTCGCCCAGAAGACGCCTGAACGCATCCTGCTCATGCGGCGTGTTGATCACGAGAATGTCCCTGACACCCGTAAGCATGAGAACGCTTAAGGGGTAGTAAATCATAGGCTTGTTGTACACCGGCACCAGCTGCTTGCTCGTCCCCCTGGTAACCGGGTAAAGGCGCGTGCCCGACCCGCCGGCAAGAATTATTCCCTTTTCAATCATCCCGACTCTCCATCTCCGTAATGGCTCTCAATCCATTTTCTGTAATCGCCCGTTCGTACGCTCTCGACCCACTCCGTATTGTCCATGTACCAGTCAACCGTCTTCTCGAGCCCTGACTCAAATGTCTCCTGCGGCCTGAACCCGAGTTCCTTCTCGATTTTCGAGGCGTCCATGGCGTACCTGTAATCGTGGCCCGGCCTGTCCGTTACAAAGCTTATGAGTCCGCGGTAATGCTCCGGGGCCTTTCCCGTTTTGCCTGCAACGAGATCGCAGATTTTCTCCACTATCTCGATATTACGTTTTTCGCATCTTCCCCCGACGTTGTAGGTCCTGCCTCTTTTACCCTTCTCGATTACCTTCATGACCGCGGCGCAGTGATCGGTCACGTAAAGCCAGTCCCTTACGTTGAGTCCTTTGCCGTAGACGGGAAGCTTCTTTCCTTCGAGCGCATTCAGAATCATCAGGGGAATGAGTTTCTCCGGAAACTGGTACGGGCCGTAGTTGTTGGAGCAATTGGTTATTGTAACCGGAAGGCCGAATGTAGTGTGCCAGGCCCGTACAAGGTGATCGCTCGACGCCTTGGACGCCGAGTACGGGCTCGATGGATCATAAGCCGTGGTTTCGGAAAAAAGTCCTTCGTCGCCGAGCGAACCGTAGACCTCGTCCGTGCTCACGTGGTGAAAAAGGTTCTGCCCGTCCGGCTCCCAGTGCGAGCGGCAGGCCTCCAGCAGGTTCAGGGTGCCGGTCACGTTGGTCTCGAGAAAATCCCTGGGCCCGTAAATGCTTCGGTCCACGTGGCTTTCGGCTGCAAAGTGAACGACCGTGTCGGGCATGTATTTTTTAAATACCCCGTCAACGTCTTCCTGCTCGCGGATGTCCACGCGTTCGAAGCGGTAGTTTTCGCTGGCCTCGATGTCTTTCAGGTTTAGGGGGTTACCCGCGTACGTGAGAGAATCGATGTTGACGAAGCTCGTGTCCGTCATCTTCGGCACGAAAAGATTCAGAAAATTGGACCCGATAAATCCGCATCCGCCTGTGACCAGAACCGTCTTCATGATTATGCGCTACCTTCTACCCCGTTCAGGTGTCCTGACTGATTCTATCAGCAACCGGCGGGGTGTTGTACAGTACTATTTGGGGCTGCGACCGTGCGCATCGAAAATACCATCCATTTGTAAGCCCTTGAGGCTTGGCCCGGCGCAGCCGGGCATCGTGACCGCGCTCCTCGTGTGCGCGGCCTTACGAGCGGGTCTTTGTCGTGGCTTGTCGTGGTGTCTGGCACTCTTTTTCAAAGGGCGGTTCGGCCTACTCCGCCGTAGTAGCCTACGGCTACGCCCGTCCTCCGCAGTAGTCTGCTACGGAGGATGGAAAGGCCGGACGAACCGCCTTTACTCATAACCACTTAATATTTCAACGATATCTTCGAAAATAAGGGCTTGTTGCGACAGTTGCGACGGTCGCATAATCATATTTGCAACATCTGCCACCAGGGTTTGACTCATGTGATTTTTTTAACACATTAATTTAATTAATTATTTTTAGATGAGTTTTTGCGACGCACCATGATCAGGAGTGCAGGAATGAACTAATTCTGAGAAATTCACACTAAAAAGCCTAGTTTACCGAGAATTTCATACCATTTTGCCTGTTTTGTTATCAATTTCGTACTATTTTGCCGTTTTTGCTGAGAATTTTTCACTCTACCCTGGCGCACACGGTACATGTTAGTAAGAACTCTTTCTCTTTTTATCCAGATCAAAATCCGAAAGCCAGGAGATGAGGCTGCGGACTTCGACACCGTCGGGGTATGTGCGTTCGCGATCAAGATTCAGAACGAGCTGTGTTCTGGCAGCTTGGGAAATGAACCTGTCAAAGTGCCTGAACGCAGGACTCGGATTGCCGTCCGATGTCTTGACTTCCACAAGCCGGTCGATACTGCCGTCAATCATGACGGCGAAATCGATTTCCCTGCCGTCTTTGGTCCTGAGATAGTGCAGACCAGTACGGGCTCCGCGTTCGTCTTCCATGCGATCCAGATCCTTTTTTAGAGAGCAGGCCACAAGATTCTCAAGTCGTGCTCCCGCGTCGTCAACCAGAGCGATGTCGTAGAAATAGATTTTGGGCTCCTTCAGAATCGAGCGGGCGATATTCCGGTGATACGGCCTGACAATGAAAATGATGTAAAGGTTTTCGAGAAGCGTGATCCATCGTTTGACGGTCCCGGGAGCCACCTCCAGGTCCCTTGCCAAGCTGCTCATTGAAACCGTAGACCCCACCCGGTTGCGGAGCAGTTCAACCAGGGTCTCAATTGACTGTATGTCGTTTACTGCCTCCAGGTCGATGAGGTCCTGTCGGAGCACGATATCAAGATGAGAACGCCGCCATCGACCATAAAACCTCCTGCTGCCTTTAAGGAACGGTTCAGGAAAGCCGCCGACGCTGAGAAGCGTGTCAAACGCTTCCCGGGCCGGAACCTGGCCTTTAAGCTCCCTGAGATCCAGAGGATGAAGCCGGTGACCGAAGAAGCGGCCGGCAAGAGAGTCGCCCATTTTCCTGGCTATGTCCATGCGGGCGCTTCCCGTTACAAGCAGCCTGGGGCGTACGCCCTCAACGTCATAGATGCCCTTGAGCCATGCCTTCCATGATTTCATCTTGTGCAGCTCGTCCAGGATAAGCAGATCCCTGGCGCGGTCCCAGCTGCGCTGTCTGATTGCAGTCCTGTGTTCGGCCAGATCATGGTTGAGATAGTCAAAACTGCTGAAGAGGGCTTTTGACAGTGTGGTCTTGCCTACCTGTCGCGGACCGGACAGAAGCACTATGCGGTCTTCGAGGTCCTGCCGTATTATGTCTTCCTTGTATCTCTGCATATTGGCTATTTTGACATGCATATTCATATAGTCAAGACTTTTTTTAACTGCATGTTATATTAGTCGCGCTCTGCTCCTGCCCGTTTCCGGTGTATGCCGCGGTGCCAGACACATTAGAAGCGTTGTTATTCCAATAGGTTTCGGCTCCCCCGTCGCGGTGCCAGACACGTTAGAAACGAGGGTCTCGCCCGCGCGTATCACGTCCTGATCTTCGAGGATCATTTCCTTTAATACCCTGTGCGAGTTTACGAATGTTCCGTTCTTGCTGCCCGGGTCCGTGATGGAGCACTCTTCGCCTTTGTTTTCTATAGTGAAATGATGTCTCGAAAGCATGGAGTCCCACATCTCGAGACCGCAGCTTCCGGCACGGCCCGCTGTAAGTGATTTTTCTATGTAAACGGTGTCGACTTTTGCGCTTGCCCAGGGCGCATGAGCCACGAGCAGCCCGGGCAGAGGGCCCTTTGTCGCGACCGGCATGAACTCGTGCGGAAAACTACCCGTATCCTCGTCGTACATGAGCACATTTTATACAGGAAACGGCAGATTTTTTAAAATATCTGTAATCCGGGAGGCTCTATTGTA